>Ga0306926_10001314_pt1 | contig 24519 bp, 28 predicted proteins | sample flu12Cox44000178_FD_203759 | JGI IMG/M metagenome (GOLD analysis project Ga0306926, IMG submission 203759) | Lab enrichment of tropical soil microbial communities from Luquillo Experimental Forest, Puerto Rico - flux8day.12C.oxic.44.000.178 (v2)... | ecosystem: Environmental > Terrestrial >...
CACACCAGGTGCAGTCGCGTGGCTGACAAAACTCGTCGCCACCTTGACGCCGAAACGGCGGACACGTCCGACTATGCACTGATCCCGCTTAGCGTGCAGTTTTGAACAAATCGTGTAGCGACCCCAACAACATGGGATGAGATCGACGAGGACAGAAAATTGCTGACCATCCCTCGCTCACGCATGAAAAACAAAAAAGCCAGAAACGATCACATCGTCCCGCTCAGCGACCGGGCGATGGCCATCATCGAAAAAATGAAAGCGATCCGCCACAACGATTTCCTGTTCCCCGGATCCGCCCTCACCAACCGCAAAAAATTGCAAGATCGCAAATGGACGTGGGAGGTGGTTGCCGGCGACAAAATCGGATGCCCTCTCGATAAGAGAGCCTTTATCACAGTGCTGCGCGACCGCTTCCCGCACATCGACGCCACCCCGCACGGCTTCAGAACGACTTTTACTAATTGGGCCTACGCATCCCGCAGCTTCCGCGACATCGCCATCGAATTGTCGCTCGATCACGCCTATGGCAACCAAGTCCACCGCGCCTATCGCGACGAGCGCCTGGTCGAGGAACGCCGCGAACTCCTGCAGGCCTGGAGCGACTACTGTAACGGCCGGACCGCCGATATCATCAGGCTGCCGACCCCGGGGACGAGGACAGCATGAGCAGCGACATCATCACCTCGACCGTCGGCGAGTTTTCCCGTCGCACCGGTATCTCCCGGTCGCAGCTCTACGTGGTCGCAACCTCGCCCGTGTAAGTGTCCTGGGCTTTGCTGTAGGTGAAGTTACCGATAATCATGACTTTTCCTTTTGTTACTGAAGCCCCGGAATTGGGGCCTCGATAGTGACCGGATACGGTCCGAGGCTTTGGCACCGGCGGGGCGTGACGGCGGAGGGGGATCACCCGGCTTGTAGGGGGCGCAGCGACTGAAAGTCGGGGATACCGCCGGCACGGTCCTTGGACGGAAGGCCCTTGGGCCGAACCCCCAAAGCACCGGAGTGGACCGTAGGAGCCCGCAAATCGAGGACCCTCTTCCGGGATCGGCGAAAGGAAGGGCATGATGGCAAGCTTCATCACGCCCAATGACGGTCACGACCGGCCCCCTCCCCTGCCCGCATGGCGTTCCCGCTCAACTGCGCGGCGCAAGGCCCATACCGTGCGTTCGAGGTGGAGCTCGCCGGCAAGGGCCTTGGCGACCATGCCGTGGAAGTAGCCGCCCGGGGAGGTCCGGAAATGCTTGGCCTCCTTCGTCGAGACGATCGCAAGCGCGACAGCCGCCAATTCCCGGCCCATGGCGAGGCAAGCCTCACCCCAGAGGGATTTCGAGACCCCAAGGTCGTGCCGCAGCCAGTCCGTGGCGTCGACAATATCGGGCCAGGTCGGATTGGGGCGCCGCAGATAGGGCTTGAGCTTCGGTGTCAGCCGCACGAGCTCGTCCGGCGCAATGCCGTGCACCATCCCCTTCTCGGGCCGTTTCGGCTGTACCGGCGTTGGGGATTGAGGCTGAGGCTCCTCGCTTGCCCCGCTACACCCTTTGGCTGCAATTACCGTATCCTGCTTAGGATAAAGGGTTGGGTTGTAGTTGTATTGGTGGGGCCGGTTTTCCGCCTCCTTGGGGGCGGTTTCCACTGTCCTTAAGAGCGTCTCGAGCCGCTCGCGCGCCGCTTGCTGCCGGCGTTCCAGGCTTTTCACTCCCGTTTCCATCTCGTCGATCCGCTCCACAGCCCCCAGCGCGCGCGTGAGAGCCCCGGTTTCATCGGCAAGGGTCTGCCACTCCTCCCCGTCGAACGCGTACTCAGCGGCCGTCTCAAGGATCTGGGTGATGGCTTTGCGCGCGATCGTTGCCCGCCGGCGCAAACGCCCCATGGCGAGGCGCTCCGCCCTCCCCTCCTCCGCCAGGCGCACGAATTCAGCGTGGCGCACCGCGAAGAGCGAGAGATCGTAACCGTAGGCCTCGGTGATGCGGTCCTTGGCATCGCGCTTTCCGTAGCGCTTGCCGTTCGGGCTGTCCTTCATGGTGACGAGGCCGAGCTCGACCAGGCGCCGAGTGATCTCCTTAAGCTGCGTCGACTGCAGGCCGAGCGCCGTGCGCTGCAGCTCGGTCGACGGCCATACGATCGGTCGCGAATCTGGTTCCCAGTCCTGCGGCTCAGTGAAGCAGAACAGAAAGTCGATTGCATGGACTAGACGCGGCGAAATTCCGAGCCTTGGTGCGGCCGCTTTGAAAGCGGCCAGCAGCTGCCCGGGCGATTTCACGCCCCGCGGCAAACCCTTGAATCCGTCCGCCGCGCGGTCGGCCTTCAGCAGCCCCGGCGTCATTCGCCGGAACCCGGTAGGCGCTTGGGTAAAGTTCCCCCGTGGCGCCTCTGAGGCGCTATTTTCTTGTGCCATCGTAATCCCCCTTTCCTGGGCTGGATCGCGACGGGCAAGCCTCCCCCGTTAGCGGAAACGGCAATTTCCGTTTGACAGAGACGGCATCTTTTGGCTAGATTGGGGCTGCGATATTTCCCAATGGTCGCAGAAAAGGCCCGTCACGAGTTTTGAAAGCCCGCCCGGCAAGGCGGGCTTTTCAGTTTCTAGGTCATCTGCTGCTGGGTGACTTCTCTCCTTTGTACGAATAATTGCTCGAGCACCTGGCCGCGATTGCGCAGCCCATGGCGTTCCTTGAGCTCGTCAATGAGGGCGAGCGTCGCGTTCGACAGCCTGAACAGCACCTCCTGCTCGCCGGCGGCCGCTAGTCGGCGGCGATAGGCTTGCTGCCTCGGGCAGACGGCGTTCTTGGTTGTCGACATGGGCCCCCCTTCTCGTGATTCACTAGGGACAAGTATGGACTAAGTGTTGTGGTTGTCCATGACCCGTCGTCATTCAGCGGCGCTTACGTCCTTGTAATCATTTGATTCGTTGCATCGTTTCGCTTGCGGAAAGTTCGCCGCACGAGTCGAAATTTCCCGTGTTTGGGAGACGAAACGCTCGAATCTGCGCGAATCAGGTCTCGCGCCGGAACGCCCATGAATTCAATAATTTATGAGTTCACCAGTTGATGAATTTATGCGTTTAGAAATTCATGATTGCATGAATTCATGACTTCACGAGGGACGCCGGCGGCCCCTCTTCCCCTTGATCTCCTCCTCGGTCACTTCGATGCCGAGGCTGCGGACAGCGCGCAAAATGAGCGAACGCAGGCTCGCCCGCTCCTTCGCCACCATGATGCCGAGCTCCTCGCGGATGTGGGCGGGCACCAGCACCTGCAGCGGCACCTCTGTCTCGTCCCTGGCGACGATTGGGGCAACACGGCGCGGGCCCGGCTGCGGGTTTGCGATCTGGGCGACGGGGCTGATTTCCGGGATCGCGCGAGCGGTTGCCGGCGGCGCCGACTGCAGCAGTGCGCCGAGTTTCTTGCTGGTCATGCGGTCACCACCTTTTTCATGAATTCATGAGCCGATGAGTTCATGATTTCATGAGTTCCGAAATTCATCTGTTCATGAACCGTCGCGGCGGACGGAAACAGTTGCAACCAAAGGGCCGGCGTCATGCCACCACCTTTTTCATGAGTTCCTCATCTGAGGATTTTATGAATTCATGATTTTCTAAATTCAGCAGTTCATGAACGATCGCGGCAATGTCGTGCGCGGCGGCGCCGTCCGGCTCGGTGATGTTGGGGCTCAGGCCTTGAATACGGGCTTCCGGGTATGACACGCGGTGCGGCATCTCGGCCTGGAGCAGGGGATAGCCGGCCGCCTCGAGCTCATTGCGGACATGGCGGGCGATCACGGTACCCCGCATGGTCATGGTGAGGAGCATGGCGGCGCGTATCGGATGGCCGGCGCGTTCGGGCGTCTCGTTGATCTCCTTGATCAAACTATAGGTGGCGATCGCGGCATCCACGTCATCCGGGGCGGGCTTGAGGGGAATGATCGCAAGATCGGCGGCGACTAGGGCCGCTATGGTGGTGCGATTACGAAACCCCGCGCTGTCGACAATCACCGGCGTGTGCCTGGCGCGTAATTCGTCGATCACCTGCGCCAGGAGCTCCTCGGGCTCGGAGATCACCGGGACGGCACCGAGCGGGCCTTTCTCGTTGTAGCGATTGAAAAGCCGCTTTTCGGGATCGGCGTCGATCAAGGCCGGCTTGTGACCAATGACGAACCAGTGGGCGGCAAACGCACGGGCGAGGGTGGTTTTGGCTACACCGCCCTTGGATGTCGCGAGCGTAATGACGTCGTACCAAGCCGAGCCGGCCATTGCGGATTTCCCCCGGATCGCACCCCCGATGCGTGCTGCCTGCTTGGCATGAATTCATGAATTTAGCAATGGTGCCAAGCCTGGAATCTCGCCAGGACAAAAGGTTAGCGGTCATGATTTCATGAATTCATGATTTCGCGGCGCATGGCGTCGACGGAATCAGGCGGGCGGCGGCTGCGGAGCAACCAAAAGGAAACGCGGGGGCGCCGCGCCGAGCAAGCAGAGCCGTGGGCGTAGCCCATTAACCAAGCTGGCTGGTAGGGCAAGCGCACAGAAAATCCAGCAACAATAAGTTGTTGAGCACCCGTCGCTAAAGCCGAATCCTCTCCACCTCGTCCTGTGTGAGCCGCTCCTTCGTGCCGTGCGCGGCCATTTCCTGAGCGTGTTCGAGGGCACCGCCATTCGAAAGGTACGCGGTGATCCCGGTCGCCCTGAACGTGTGATTGCCGGATCGGCGAGGTGATGCCCGCCGCTGCCGCTCGCCGGCGGGATCATGCGCCAGGCGGCGGACTGATCCATGGCCTGATCGGATAATGCATCGCCGTTGTGGCCGCTCGAGGTCCGGAATAGCCATTCCTTGCGGTCCTCGGCGATGCCGGCCGTGTTGATATATATAGGCGTGCAGCGCCTCGGCGAGCGCGTGATGGCACGGCATCAGGTGATGCTTGCCGCCTTTTTTTCATGGAGCCGCGCGGCCGCAGGGTCCTCGACCCTCATTTTCAAGGCGGCGTTGATACGGGCAAAGCTGTAGGTGAGGGTCGCGATCAGCGCGCGGTCCCGGAGATCCCGAAGGGACGCGATCGGTATGGAGCCGAGCAGCTTGCGCCATTCCTCGCCTTCGAGCACTGGCGTTTTTCCGGTCTTGACCACCTGCTTCGGGCCACGAACGGCCGAGGCCGGATTTGCCGGCATCACCTGGCCGACGACGAGCCAGTCAAACAGCATGCGCACGGCGGCGAGCTGCTGCTTGACCGAAGGCGCGGACGCCTCCACGGCCTGCAGCTGCTCTATATAGGTGGCGACGTTGTGCGGCCGGATCGCCGTGAGCGTCAGGCCGCGATGGTCGCACCAGGCAAAAGAACTGGCTGCAGGCACGGGCATAGGCGCGCCGCGTGTGCGGGTTGCGGACGTTGGCGGTGAAGAATTCGACGTAGCGCCAGCCGGCCTGGTCACCGAGGTCGGTACCGTATACGTATTAGGTGTCGATCGAGGTGGTAACCGGGGTCGGAAGCACGAGCGCGGGGAGCTGGTCGGGTGCGGTCATGGTGCCCCTTCCCTAGCATGAATGGACGTTATCATGCGTGAAATTCGCTTCGCAAGGGCAGGGTGCCTGTCATTTTGAACAGCAACGGGCCGCAGTTTTTGAGTTTTAGAATGCCTCCCGACACCTGCTCTCTGAAGCCCGCTTCCCGCTTAGACACTCGGATTGCGCAAGATTAACTTTAATGGGTTCCCGCTTATCGGTGATCAGCCTAGCTAGCCCGCCGTGTGCGGCTCGGCGACCTGCAACCCCAATCCGCCAATAGCTGCCGCGTCGTCGAGATCCGTCGATCATGGGCAATTATCGGGAGTTTAAGCTTCCCGCCTAGTCACGTGGGCCACCGAGCAATCGGCGGCGGCGCTCCTCCATCAGGTCGGTGACTTCGTCGGCGTTGTGGTCCCGCAGTAGCGCGCGCAGCTCCTCGATCAGCTGATCGACGGTGATTTCGAACGCCCACTGATCACTGGAGCTGAGGTCCGAATCGCCCATGTCGTTCCTCCCGGATTTAATGTAGCTGATTTTGTCATCCGGGGCCGCGGACCAGGTTTATTGCAGGAACGCCACACAGCGCCTGAGTTCGATGGCGCAAGGAAGGCGTATCCGTGCACGGACCTGTTATCAGGCTAATGGTGAGCTCGATTTCACTAAGTACGTGCTTCGCGCCGAGCACACCAAGCGCGTCAGCGGCGGCAAGGACAATCTTGAGATTGGAGCGCCGCTTTTTCAGAGAGGTCAGAAACTGAGGTACATTGGCGCCGAACAGATCGCCGCCGCATTCCACCACTAGGGCGTCGGCCGGCAGAGAAAGGCAAAATTCGAGTTCATTAGCGAAGAGGTCGCTTATTCCCGTGCGGTCTGACGGATAGGTGGTCGGCAGACCGAAATCGATGCAGTCGAAAGCATGTGTCGCACCGAAATCCCGATATCTCGCGATCTCCTCGAATGACGAAGTGCCAGTCGCCTTTAGGGCGATCACCGTCGTATAGCCCTTCATGCGCAGCGCCCGTAAGACGGCGATTCCGGCGGTGGTTTTCCCGACATCCCCGGAAGTCCCGAGCACAAGATAAACAGGAGCGTTACGATCTTGCTCCGCGCCCATTATAGCGAATTGCCGAATGTTCAGCGTCTTGCCAGAGTCCCCGCACACTGCTCCAAGATAGCGCACGGGTCCGAGGTGGGTATCCGAGAGCAAGTCGCCTGTCAACTCGCCGACAACTCCAGAGGCGGCGAGCATCCAATAATGGTCGCCCGGGACGAGACCGCCGGCAGGAATGCGGCCGGAGACCCAACGGGTTGATTCACGGTAACCCGGTGTTGCGAGAAAGACATCACCAGGGGCGATTGTCATAACGCGGCCGTCAGGTGCCTCAACTGTGATGGGAAAGGCAGCACGTGGCAGTTCGAAGGCGCAGATATCGCCCTCGCCGCCGCATACCGATCGAAATTGCATCGCCCCGAGCCGTGGAACGCGCCGTAGTGTGGAGGTATGCTTTACATCGGTGGGAAGGCGCCCGCCGCTCATTTGCGTTAAGGTCTGCCCCCGCTTGGCGGTGTTGGCGGAGCGCCTGGTGGCGTTGGCGGGGCGCCTGGTGGCGTTGGCGGGGCGCCTGGTGGCGTTGGCGGGGCGCCTGGCGTTGCCCGGGTATTACGATAGATATGGATGGCTTCGGTGTTGGATATAAACTGACTGCGGTCGGCCTGTGGGATACCGAGTGCCTCGGCTACTCTGTCAAGCGTTGCCTCGTCGACAGTGATCTGGCGGACAATGTGGCTATCGCCCGTGATTATAATGCATCCTGCCATTCGGTTCCTCCGATTTTTAGACTTCGTCTCCCAACGGAGCCGGCGAACCGGCTTCCAAAGTCACTCTAGCGGATTAGGTATCGATGACAAGCACTTTTATCCCACTGGTTGTGCATCGAGTTTGGTCGGCAAAGCTAATCAGACTTGAGCACGGGCTTTGTAATCGTGGCGATGCTTGGTCCGACGTTTTGGTCGGTTCGGACCGATTACATAAGCGCTATGGAGTACGTGCGGAAGGAAGGCTCGAGTATTTCGTCCGCGTTGCTGGTATAGGCAATGCCTCGGGCAAAAATTTGATCCAACTGTGAGCTGATGCTTCCTATCCAATGTAGGGCTGCATGCGACACCGAGGTCCTCGCCCGGAGCCGGGGGTATTTGAGCCGTCCGCGCTCAATACCATCTCGTGTAAATTCACGATGTTTAGCGCAATATTAGCTCAGTTCGTCAAGTAGTGCCTTCGCGCCCTTGAGGTCTCGTTTGTCGAACCCCTCGGTGAACCAGCTGTATATCGGCATGAGAAGGCCACGGGCTTCAGGGCAGCGGCGATGGTTGCGGTGGAGCTGGGCGAGGCTGACAGCAGCGCGCAATTCCCAAAGTTTGGCGCCTTGCTCCTGAGCAATATTGAGAGCTTTCCGATAGAGCTGTTCGGCGGCCTCCGGTTGCCCGTCCTGCAGCAGCAATTTGCCTTGGAGCCGATTCAGCTCCGCTTCCAGCCAGCGTTGCTCAGTCCTTTCAACGATCTGCAAAGCATCATCGATCAGACTCAGAGCCTCTTCTACTTGCCCTGCGAGCTTACACGCCGCAGCAAGAAGGACTAAAAAATGGGGTAACCACGCCTCTGCCCCCGTGGTATGGTAAGCGTTCAAGCCTTCGCGCAGCAACAAAATCCCTTCCGCCACTTCACCATTCGTGACCTTGACCCACCCTCGAAAAATAGTTCCGTGGGCGCGCCAGACCGGAAAGCCGTGCTCGGTAGTGACTGACACTACCTGGTCTACCCACTCAGCCAAGGCTGCGTTGTAGCCGACAAGAGAAAGCGTCGTGATTCCGTTCGCCAAGCTCACAGCTAAAGACGGTAGATGCGCTAGCGTCCGTGCCTCGGCAATCGCTGCGCTGCTCCGGGCGAACGCTTGATCGAGAAAGCCGAGGCAGAGAAGAACAACCCCTAGTAGCCCTTGCGCGTTTACGTGAGGATAGAATCCGACCTGATGAACGAGCGAGTTGTCAGAAGTCCGATCATGAAGCGCCAGCACATTTTCCAGATGCGACCGAGATGACGCAAACCTACCGGCAAACATCGCGTTTCGACCGGAGGAGAAGTGGCCCAGAACCAGCCCAGCCGCATCATCGCGCTGGCGGCTCAGACGCAGCAATCTCTGGTCCAACCGCCGCGCCAGATCTAGTTCGCCACGAAACACGTGATAGCGAGACTCCCCGTAGGGAGCCTGCAGAAACTCAGAGGGAGAACCCAGCTGTTCCCACAGTTCCCTCGCTCGGGCGAAGGCTTGGCCCGTTTCCGGCGCCGCTTGACCTTTGACCGCAAACAAGACTGCACCCAAGGCGCTCCAAAATTCGAGCTCCTGACGCTGCTGCTCGGAAGAACTCGGCAACAGCGCCAGCTGATCGAGTCCCTTTTGGAATTGCGCGGCTGCTTCTGCCATCGCCGAGCGGTCGGCGGATCTCCGACCGGCCTTGCTCCAATAGGAGACGGCTTTTTCAACGAGCCCAGCTTCGCCATAATGCTGTGCTAAAAGTTCAGGCTGGCTGTGCGTTAGCTCGGGGAAATGGGTTTCTAGCACGGCGCCGATTTGTGCGTGCAGCTGCCGCCGAGAGCCGCGCAGCAGGCTGCTGTGCGCTGCGTCCTGTACCAACGCGTGCTTGAACGTATAAACTGAGTCGGGCGGTGTGCCGCGTTGGAAGACGAGTTCGGAAGCGACTAGACGAGCAAGCGCGGCGTCGAGCTCGTCCTCGGAGAAGTGGGAGACCGCTCGCAGCAGCCGGTAGGAGAACTCGCGTCCGATCGCCGCGCCAGTCTGAGCGACCAGGCGCACCGGCGCCAAGCGGTCGAGCCGGGCCAGCAGCGAGGCGTGCAAACTCGTCGGGATCGCAAGCGGTGGCAACGGGCGGTCGAGCACGTAGCGTTCCGTATTCTCGCGCAGTAGAGGTCCCTCGAGCACGCTCTTGGTCAATTCCTCGATAAACAAAGGCACGCCATCAGTGTGATCGGTAATTTGAGTTACGACTTCGTTGGGCAGCGGCTTTCCGCCTGCGATCTGCTGGACCAGGCTGGTGCGGTCGCGCTGATCCAGGCGATTGAGCGCCAACATTGTCACCTGCGGCTGACCAGTCCAGGGCGGCTGGAACTCGGGGCGAAACGTTATAATCAGCAGCACCGGTCGGTTGCGGACCCGCTGGACGATAAGGTCGAGCAGCTCGCGCGAGGTAGGATCGCTCCAATGGGCGTCCTCAAAGATCACCAAAATCGGCAGCAGGCGCGCCAAACCCTCCAGCTGTCGGATTAGCGCCTTCAATGTCCGCTCTTTTTTGCGTTGTGGGCTGAGGTCGCGCAGCGGATAGCGCTCCGAAGCCGGCAATGACAACAGATCGGCGATGAACGCGACATCCTCCTCGGACGACGCGCCGCGGGCCAGCAAGCCCCCAAGCTTTTCTAGCTTGGTGGCAGGCTCATCGTCGTGCGCGAACCCGGCTGCGCGACTCAACTGGTCGACAAAGGGGAACAGCGCGCTGTCCTGGTAATACGGCCAGCAAGAATAGCGCAACCGGATAGCCGATTCGGCGTCCAGGCGCTCGCTCAATGTCGCGGCGATGCGCGACTTGCCGAGCCCAGCCTCGCCGGAGATTAGTACGGTCTGGCCGTTGCCCCCCTTAGCGCGCGCCCAGCGCCGCATCAGCATGTCAATTTCCTCGTCGCGGCCGACGAGCCGGGTCAGCGTCAATCCGCGCAATGCCTCGAACCGGCTCGCGACGACACTCGGACGCAGCACTTGCCAGACCGACACCGGTCCGGGGATACCTTTCACGTCGAGCGCGCCAAGTTCCCGATATTCGAAAAGGCTACCCAACAATCGGCGGGTGCTCGCCGCGATCACCACCATGTCTGGTTCAGCCAAAGCTTGCAGGCGGGCGGCAAGGTTCGGAGTTTCACCAACAACCGTCTGTTCCTGTGCCGATCCTTCTCCAATCAGATCGCCGACAACCACCAGCCCGGTAGCGATACCGACACGCGCCTGCAGCTTGACGTACCCGACATCGAGGCGACGGACAGCGTCGATCATACCGAGCCCTGCTCGCGCCGCCCGCTCGGCATCGTCTTCGTGCGCTTGCGGGTAGCCGAAATACACCAAGACGCCGTCACCCATATATCTGGAGATAAAACCACCGGATCGAGTGATTATTTCGGCGACGGCGCGGTGATATGCGGCGATGATCTCGCGCAGATCCTCGGGATCGAGCCGTGCCGAAAGGGACGTTGAGTCGACTAAGTCACAGAACATCACCGTCAACTGCCGTCGTTCGCCTTCGGCCCGCGCCGGTACACCGGCGGACGCAGCATCGCCCAAGACGGCATCGAGCGTCGAAATAGCGTCGAGTAACCTACGGCGATGCCCGATCGACCTGATGCCGAGCTCGCGCAGATCCTCGGCTGTCAGCTTACGTAAAACCCTCTCGTCAATGTGGTTGTCGCGGAAAGCGAGCTCATACTGTTCGAGCCCAAGGCCGCGCAGCCATTCGGTCACGTCCACAAAAGTTCCCCAGGAGCGACAGAGCCTCCGAAGACATTACAACCTAAGCGCGGCATTCTGTCCAGAGCGCCTGAGCCACGTCGTGATCGGCCTATGTAGATATTAGCTGAGCCGCCTCCAGATCGTTGTCTGACTGATTATATGGGGCACGGCAAGAGCGCAGCTTTTCAATAAACGGCGACGGCTTTACGCTGTCATCCACGTGATGCTATGAGCACTTGTAGTATGCGGTGGTGAGGTGCCTTTCCAATTATTTGTATCATTGGAACCGATCTCGATCTGCTGGAATAACGACGCCTTTTATCTGCGTCTCTCCCAGCCATTTGGCGACTCGGCCTAGTAGCATTAGCAGGCTGTTGAAGAAGTCGTTTCGCCGACAGCTCGATTTCAAGAGAGCCATCGTCTTGCAGTTATGCAGTTCGGCCGATCCGGCGCCGATCGTATCGCCCTCGTCAAAGCCGCTCCAGTGAACGTCCAGCGGGTCTACCGGGTGATGAAGGCGCACGGTCTCCCGCTCGAGCGCCATAGCGGCAAAGGCGAAGAACGGCGGCATGATGGCCGCGTCGCGGTCGACCGCCCGGATAGTCGGTGGTGCTCGGACGGCTTTGAAATCGGCTGAGCGGGCGCGCATCGCTCTTACCCTCTACTGCTGCGACCGCGAGGCGATATCCTGGGTGGCGACGACCGGCGGCATCAACAGCTCCGACATTCGCGACTTGATGATCGAGAGCGTCGAACGCCGCTTTGGGTTTGTCGACAAACTACCAAAACCGATTGAGTGGCTGTCGGACAACGACTCGCCCTATACCGCCGGGGAGACTCGCGCTCTGGCGCGCCACATCGGCCTGGTGCCATGCACGAGACCCGATCCAAAGTCCCCAGTCGAACGGCATGGCCGAAGCCTTCGTCAAAACCTTCAAGCGGGATTACGCTCGGGTCAGCCCGAGACCCGATGCGGCCAGCGTGCTGCGCCAGCTCGATTCTTGGTTCGAGCATCACAACCGCATGCATCCGCACAAGGCACTGGGTTACCGCTCGCCGCGCGAGTTCAGAAGTGGTGTCGACCGCATGGCGGCACAGCGGCCGCGGCGGCGATCGGGTCAAGCCCGTCAGCCGCGCATAGCGCGGTGGCGCGCAACGCCAGCCTTGACGCGAGCGCATCCGTAGACCACCCCTAACAATTATGCCTTGTCCGGTTATTCGGGGGCAACTACACCTGGAAAGAACAGCCCCAGTCGGATTCGAGCCGTGCTGCCGAAACCGTCGCTCCCGCGTTTGTCATGTCGGCCACTATTGCCTGGCTTCCATCGAAGCTCCTATCCCCTGAAAATGCCACGCAGTTAGTGAAGGCGACATGACCGTATTCCGGCAAGTTGGCAAGCTGTCCGTTGAAACTTGGTCTTTCCAGGATCCACTCGGCACAATTTCCCTTAAACGTAATACCGGGAGGCGGTGTTATATGGATGGTAGTAGAAACGCCTGTGGATAGGTTAATCAGTGAGACAAGCCCATTCTCAACCCCATCCGTAATTCCAAGATATCGCACGGAGACTGACACTGTGTCCCCCGGGTGCACGGGAAGGCTGTTGATTTGGGTCCAGCGATTAGGGAACCAATTATACCAAGAGAAATACTCGGTGGTGATTTGACCGTTGTTGCGGTTCACATGTTGACTCGTACCGGCTTGCAACACATTGTCGGAGTTGCAGCCGTCGAGGCCGACAAAGGCAACCGCCCACCAATCGCCATCGCCAGTCGCCGGTGGTAACACGGAGGGTACGGTCCAGGAGCCGATAATGCCATCAAACGGGGCGCCGTCAAACAGCACGCCGCCACTCCAATTATTGCTGCTCAGCGGGGTAGTGCTAATGGCTGCAGGCGGGACCGAGCGGGGTCCCTCTTTGTCCTCCTGCCGAGAGCTCAGCGCGGGCTGAACAAAGCGCAGCTTCCGACTAAAAGTTCGCTGCCAAACGGCGGCCGCTTTGGTGCGGGGGTCCGGCTGTGGCGGGAAGCCGTAGCGGATTAGGGTGGCGGTATCGGCGTTACGTGGATCGAAATCGTCGGGTGGGAGCTCAATCCCGTGTACACCTGTGATGCTCGTTGGCACCAAGGTAAGCTGCTGCATATTCGGTGTGTCCATGTCCCTTCAATCCTCCCTTTCTCCGGTGCGTAGAGCGCAGGCCGCCTGGCTGAGATGGTAATCTTAGCGGTAAGTGACTTCCCGCGACTGTGATCTACCTCACATTTGGTGCTCCTGGCATATGGAAAACTAAAAACGCGTCTGGCCAGAAGTAACGAAACGCTCAGATTTGACACATAAGCGGACAAACCACGAACTCAGGCCGCCTTACGAGCGGCATCGGGCGCGGCCCCGAGCGGCGGAATCCGTCAGAGTTTTCCGTGGCCGGTCGCCGGCCGCTTCAGATACAGCGGCGCCATCAAGGCGGCGGTCTGCCGCACCTTCGGCCCGATCGCAGCACCCTGATCGACTTTCTGGCCGGGACGGCTGGTCTGCCGGCCTCAGGATCGGTGTAAATCGCGGCTGAACGCATCGAGCACGACAGCGAGATTTACAGGAAGCCGGCCGCCGTCGGGACATAGGTGATGTCGGCGACCCAAAGCTGGTTGGGGCGGTCGGCGGCGAAATTCCGGTCCACCAGGTCAGGCGCCGGGCGCGCGTCGCGGTCCCGCCGGGTGGTGATGACGCCACGGCGGCGGCTGACGCCGACAATCCCTGCCGCCCGCATCAGCCGGGCAATCCGCTTTTTGCCGACTGCCCGACCTTCGGCACGCAACTCGGCATGAACTCGAGGTGCACCGTAGGTGCCGCGCGAGACGGCATGGATCGTGCGACGCCCGTTCGGGAGCTAAACCCCCCGACACGAGACGGTGAGGCTTTGCCCCGGAGAGCTATATGTGATAATGTTGTTTATCGTCTTATCCAAATCTCCAAAGTACCATTGTCTATTTTTGGATTTTTGCTTATGGAGATCGCCCCGGAAACAATTTTAGTCGCCTGCACCATATCGGCCAACGCCTTCGCGGCCGACGCATCAGCATCAGCGCCATAGCGGATCTCGTTAGAACCCTCATAGGCTGGGATTCGTTGACCGCCACCCTCGACACCTTGAACATTCCAACCGGCTTTCTGAAGGCTTTCCATCATTGTTCTTACATCACTCCGTCGTAGGACACCCGCAAACTGTACTAACACCTTATAGTTTCCCGGCTTTATCGTGCTCGGCGCAGCGAGCTGCACCGGCTGCACCGCGGGCACTGTGGACGACGCAAGTTTTGCGCTATTATCCGTGGTAGTCCGACACGTTTCCCAAAAATAAACAGCGCACGCAATGCTGTCTGATAAATTAAAACGAGACACAATAAATAGAATTACCCAAATACCTAGCATTATCACGACAAACCAACTCAAAACACTAATTATGAGGCGATTATTGAAGATCGCAGTAGTGATTATTAGTATTACCCCTACACCTATAATATACAGGGCAGGACGAATTTTAGATTCGACGTCGATGCCCATTCCACCAACTGCTGCCACAGCCGCAAAACAGGCCACTCCTCCAAACAGCAAGGTAGCAGCCTGGGGATTTTGTTTCGAAAACTCCCTTATCCACTGCAGCGGCTCCACGTGTGCCCTCCTGCTCTCGAGATAACCGGCAAGTCTTTTTAGTACGTCGCGAAAAAGCTCGCCGCCTTCTCCGGGTTGTATCCTCGCCGATTATACAGCTTGGTCGTGCTCGGGTCGCGGTGCCCGGCGGCCTTTTGCACGTCCTCGAGCTGGGCGCCGTTCTCGAGTGCCGTGGTGATGCGGCGTGCGAACTCACCGTTTTATGACGTGATTTCCACGTTTGACACCAAACAATCCCCGCGGCTCGCGCGCACGCGTGGGTATGTCCTCCCGTGCGCCCTTTGCTGGCGCCAGGCGGGATTTGTGGTTGCCATACCGCTCAGGAGGTGCGATTTTGACCTTGAAAGTGGCAGAAATCTGGCGAAAATCGGTTTAAGTATCCTAGCGGCGATCTGATGGTACGCAATTCCATGGACCTCGGAGACGTGCCTCTGTGTTGCTAGCTTCCTACGGGTAAAAGTCGGGGAGGAGCAGATGACAGTACTTGATACAGTGCACGCTTCAACTTCGGATCCAGCTGTCGATGCGGTTTTTGGTGAAAATACGGCTCAGGGCGCTCGGGGCCGCGGCTTGCACGGCCGCAGTCCGGACGGTGCCGGGGTGTTCGGAGAAAGCACGAACTTTATAGGCGTAGCAGGCGAGAGCACGGTTTTCGACGGCGTCTTTGGTACAAGCCATCATAGTCCTGGGGCTGGTGTATCCGGCCACAATGATGCCTCCGGCGGTGTCGGTGTTTATGGCGAGAGCATTGTCCCCGGGGCTGCTTCAGGAAGCGCGAATGGCAATGGGGACGGTGTAGTTGGCAAGAGCGGCGGGGGAAAGGGAGTAGCGGGAGAAAGCCAAGGCTTTGACGGCGGATTCTTCGTAAGTCATCACAACGGGCCCGGGGCTGGCGTATCCGGCCACAATGACGCAGGTGGCCCGGGGGTCTTCGGCGAAAGCCTCACAGTCGGGGCAGGCTTTGGAGCCGGGAACGGCACCGGTGACGGGGTCGTGGGCGTCAGCGGCAGCGGGCGTGGTGTCATCGGGGTAAGTAACTTATTTGTGGGGGTTTGGGCAGAATCAAAGGATAGGACGAGAGCTGGACTCTTCGCCACAAACAACCAAGGTGCGGGCCTTGCTGCGCGCTTCGAGGGAAATGTTGAGGTTACCGGTGACATTAAATTGACCGGACAGGATCTCGCGGAAAATTTTGAAATCTCAACTGGCGTCGTCATCGCGCCCGGCACTTTAGTGGTTATCAGCGACGACGGCAGACTGCGTGAGAGCGATCAGCCCTACGACAAGAAGGTAGCGGGCGTCGTCTCTGGCGCTGGCGACTTTACCCCAGCGATCATATTGGGGAAGTACGAATCGGAACGTGAGGGCGTTCCAGTCGCTCTCTTCGGAAGGGCTTTCTGTAAAGTCGACGCTGAGTATTCTCCCATAGAGACGGGCGACCTGCTCACCGCGTCGCCGACGCCAGGGCACGCCATGAAGGTGATCGATCCCACACGCGCATTCGGGGCGGTGATCGGAAAAGCTTTGTGTCCTCTAGAGAATGGTCGGGGGCTTATTCCCATATTGATTGCCCTTCAATGATCGTGGAAGCAGGTAGGCATTAGCCACAGGTCAGACTGCTGCGAGCGAGTTCGACGCTACTGCTTGGTTGACAGTCTCATCGTACCATATCGGGAGACGACAAAATGCCAGCGAACAATGACGGTACCCCCGATCCTGCGACCGATCCCATTGGGTTCGCGAAGCATCTGGCGGACGCCGTAAAGGCGAGCGTCGATGCAATAAAGGCCGTGCAGGATCTTCTGAGCAGCCCACGCTCGGTCGTTGTCGAAATCGATAATGCAACGAAAACGCCGCTCGTACTGCGTGGCCAAGGCTTCAGCCATGGAGGTTTTGCCAAGACCCCGGCAGAGATAATTGCTCCAATGTCGAATAATGTTTTCGGCGCCCAAAGCACTGGATTTGCGACGGGAGTCGAGGGCACCGTCACATATGGAATTGACAGTGATCCGTCATTTCAGTTTAGCGCTCATTTTGACAATCCGTTTGTGGGAAGCAACTCGTCGAATTTGGATTTCGAATCAAATCGGTTTAACAGGTATCGAGTCGGCAATTTGACCGGTGCTGGCAACACTGGCGCTGAAATTCGAGTTTGGATCAGCGACATACCGGGACCGTTTAGTGTTAGACAGCTCCTGTCTGAGCCATTTTTTTCGGATAACTTTTCAGCTGACCAGCGCCACTCGTTCAATCCTGCCTTGGGCTTACGCCAGCTCCAGAAGCTTCTTCAACTCACCCCACTACAGGGCGATAACACGAGCCTAAGGTCCTTGCTGCGCTTGTAGCCTGATCGCCTCCCATCGTACGCGCCTGCGCGTGACCTTTCTTTCGCATAGCCGGTAGCACCTGGGGTCACTGTGGAATTGACGAGTTTGTGGCGTTTTCTCAAGGCACAGAAGGTCACGCGAAAAAAAGAGCCTGCACGCCGCAGAGGCAAGCAGACTGTGTGAGAAGTCAGACTGAGCAGGTTCCGGCGTGGCGTCGGACGCAGTAGAATCCGGCATGACGTACATTACTGGTCACGACCGCACACAGCTGCTGCTTTTGCCTGAGGCAGTGGATGACTATGTCGGTTCGGACAACCCGGTGCGGCCCGAAGTAACGAAACGCCCGGATTTCACGCATAACGGCCAGAGCTAACGAACGGCCCATTTTTGGAGCATAAGCGGTCACGGCTGGAATGGGGCGGGTTCGCTTTCGAGGTAGAACTGACTGGGGAACCGGGCTTTACGGGGCGCCGGCCCGTGGGCGCTGCATTGCTACCGCGACGCCGCGGTTCACCCATGTGATTCATCTTGGCGACAGTCTACTACTCCGGAACGACGAGCGAGATCGACGACCGCTTCATCGCCTTCTGGCCGAACGTCACCGGCGCCGAAAATCGGGCGTGCAACTCGAACCACGAAATGTATTCGGGCGGGCACGGCTATTTCGATCGCACGCATAAAGATCATTATAATCAGATATAAAATGCTTGTTATTGAGTTACAAAGATGGAACCCGAGATTGTTCCACTCAATTCCATATAACTGGAGAGCACCGGGAATGTCACTATTATACCTATAAGGTACGCCGGCATCCAGACTTGTATTGCCGGCAAGAGATGTGATTCATCGGTCACTTGGGGAAGCACGCTGTTCAAGGTGGTGACTGGCTGGGTAAGGCAGCGCACCCAGACCGTGAGAGCTTGGATTAAACCATTCTAGTCCCTCGCGAATGGAATTCATCTCTTACGCGTTTCCAGTATGATTTATCCGACAACGTCGAAAAAAAGCCGCTGAAATCTCGGGAATCTGAGTTGCCGACGACAAAGCGGATAGCCATTACCATGGGTGAAACAAACAACAGACACGCCCCGAGAATTGCGGGGCCCCGTCGACCATTCAGAAAGCCCCGTGCAATCCAACGGGTAACACAAAAGGCTATGAGAGAAATAAGGAAAACAAGCAAGAACACGAGGGCAAAAATTCCGATAATCGCTGCAACGCTGAGATCAGTCGGAAATTTGCCATTAGCTATAGACCAACCGATCGCTCCGAAGAAAATAGGCAACATGACGACGGAACCCCACGAAACCATTAGGTACCCGAGGCCCATCACCCCGGTAAGCAGCTTAATGCGGTCGATCCTGATCTCAGTTCGCCTATTCGCTTCGGTCAAATCGATGCCTTGTTGTGTCTTCGTCTGCATCGCGTGAATTAATAAGTAGCGAAAAAGCTAGCCGCCTTTTCGGGATTGTACCCGCGCCGATCATATAGCTTTGTCGTGCTCGGATCACGATGCCCGGCGGCCTTCTGCACGTCTTCAAGCTGGGCGCCGTTCTCGAGCGCGGTGGTGATGAAGGTGGCGCGCATCGAGTGCGCCGAGTAGCCGCGGTCGAGGCCGAGCTGACCGGCATACTTCCTGACAATGCGATCGATCGCGTCGGGGTCCATGCCGCGGCCCTCGTCGCGGCGCTTGCCATTGTGCTTGAGCGGTCGGAACAGCGGTCCGTCAATGTCAGCGCAGTGGTCAGCGACGCTGAGATAGGCGCGCAACCGTGCGGCAGTCTGCGGGTTGATCGCCAGCGCATCGCGGCGGCCGCCCTTGCGCGACACGCGCAATGAATCGTAGCCGCGGTTCTGGTGCAAATCGCCGACCTTGAGAGCGGCGATTTCGGCACGGCGCAACCCTACCTGCAAACCGACTGACAGGATCGCGCGATTGCGGAGCCCGGCGATCGTGTCCTCGCCCGGCAAGTCGAGCAGTTTGCGCGCCTCCGCTTTAGAGAAAGCGGCGGTCGCCCCTTCGTCGCGGTTGATTGCCGGCCGCTCGACCTCGCCAACGGGATTGCGCGCGGCGTGGCCGTGGCGCACCAAGTGCTTGTAGAGCGACGACAATGCCGCGAGACGGCGGCGGATCGTCGACGACGCGGCCTGCTCGACCTCGCGCATGAAGCGCTCCCAGGCGATCACCGCTTTATGGTCGGCTTGCCGGAGCTCCGCCGGCGTTGTAATGCCGAGCGTCCTCATGAAGTGCTGCACGTCGAGCCGATAGGCGCGCCGCGTGCGCGCGCTCTTTTGCTTCTGCAGCCAGATCGTTTCCTCGGGTATATCGGCGAGCTGCTCGACCGTCGACAGCCGACCACGGCCGGTGTCGGGAGGCGCCGGCAAGTTCGTGCTGTCGTCGATCATCGGTTTCCCCGCGGTGGTGTTCCTCCTTCGTACCACGTCGGGTGTTCGTGATAAACCGGATTATCACGTAGAGAACGGCCGGTCAGTGGATCGGGCCAGGCGGGGTCTTGTTCGCGAGCTGAGTGACGGCCGCCATGATCCGGCGCCAGGTCGCGGCGCCATTGTGATCGCCGACGGATGCGAGCTCGTCGGCGCGAGCGGCGCTTTCCTCGAGCGCGCGCTCACCGTACCGCTTGAGCATCAACTGCGCCGCCCGCCAGATGTCGATCTCGGGTATCAGAGGGCATAGCGTCGGTTGTTATCTAAACAACGCTAAGGTGGAACATTACTCGAACTTTGAAGGGTCGCAGTCGGCAATTCAGGCCAGCTCGTCGAGCAGCCGCTTCGCGTCTATCAGGTCGGGGGTGTCGAAACCTTCGGTGAACCAGTTGTAGAGGGGTGCGAGCAGGTCGCGCGCCTCGCCGCACCGGCCCTGCTTGCGCCACAGCCGGGCGAGGCTCGTGGCGGCGCGCAGTTCGTAGCCTCGCGCGCCCTGCTCGCGGGCGATCGCCAGGGCGGTGCGGAACGAGTCCTCGACCTTCGTCGGATCGGGATATGGCAAGCGGGCGGTGAGCTCGCCGCGCAAGCGATGAATTTCCGCGTCCCAGCCCCTCACGCCGGAGGCGGCCGCTTTTGCCAATGCGTCGTCCAGGGCGGCGAAGGATTCCTCTATCTTTCCGGCAAGCGCCAGTGCCTCGCCCAGCAACGTGAGGAATAACGGTGTGGTTACGCGGGCGCCGGTGGCCTCGAATGCGGCCAAACCGTCGCGGATGCGCGGAATTCCCTTCGTCGCTTCACCCTGTTGCGCGTCGGCCCAGCCCTGGAAAATCCGGCCATAGGGCGCCCAGTGGAAGAGTCCGTGTTCACTCGTGAGCGCCACGCAATCGTTGCCATAGGCGCAGGCGGTGGCGACATCTCGGGCAAGGACCGCTGCCTGGCCGGCCACTGCAAGGGTGTAGGCAAGGGTGTGGGCGTGTCCCAGCTCCCGGCTATAGGCGAGCGCGCGATCGGCGGCTCGGGCGGACTGATCAGGATAGCCGCGATGCCAAAGCGCTAAGGACAACACGACAAGGGCGCTGACCCCGATGTCCTGCCCGTAGCGAAAGACGTCATCGCGATGCTCGTCGGGCCGATACAACGACGCGGCCGTTTCGAAATGGGCAAGGGCTGCGCGGTAATCGCCGCCATACGTCAAAGACAGAGCAAGGGTGTGATGGCCGACCAGGAGCGGGCCGGAGGAGGGTTGCGATTGGGCTGACGACAGGAAGTTGGTGGCGTGCTCGAGCGCGGCCGCAATAGCCCCTCCGGCGAAGTTAGAGACCCAAAGCCCGTAGAGCACGGAGAAATGGAGCGGGGTCCCGACTGATGCGGTCTCGGTCACGAGCCGGTTCGCGCGCTCCAGCGCGGCGAAGACTTCAGGGTTGGCGTAGCCTTTGCCGGCCATCAGCGCCGAGACCAGGGTGACGTGGATATCGAGCTCGAGCTGGTTGCGCTCGCGAGTTTTGGGTAACCCATCCAACAGACCGAGGCCTCGGCGCAGTTGCGCGGTCGCCTCATGCACGGCTGATTTGGCCACCGACGATTTGCCCGCGCGGTGCCAATAGGCGATCGCCTTGTCGGCGATGGCGGCTTCGCCGTAGTGATGCGCGACGATCTCCGGCCGCGCTTCGACTGACTCCGGATACCGCTGTTCCAAGGCCTCGGCGATGCGGCGATGCAAGGCCTGGCGCGGGCCGCGCAGCAAGGTGCTGTAGGCGGTGTCCTGGACCAGCGCGTGCTTGAACAAATATTCGGCCGCCGGCGGCATGCCGCGCTGAAAAACGAGGCCGGCTTTGACGAGGCGGCGGAGCGCCTCCTGTAGTTCGGGCTCGGCGAGTTGCCCGGCTGCTGCAAGCAGCTCATGGGAAAAATCGCGCCCGATGGCGGCGCCGGTCTGCGCCACAGTCTTGGCCGAGGGGCCCAGCCGGTCGAGGCGCCCCAGCAATGAGGCGTGCAAGGTGGCAGGTACTGCGAGCGACGACGCCGGCACCGCGGATATCGACGCATGGCTACGATCGGCGCCGGCTTCGACCACCGCCTTGGTCAATTCCTCGACAAAGAGCGGCACCCCGTCGGTGCGCTCGACGATCTCGTCGACAATATCCGGCGGCAATGCCCCGAGATTGCCGGCGAGCTGATGCACGAGCATCGCCCCTTCATTGCGGCCGAGCCGGTTCAGTGCCACCACCGTCACCTGCGACCCGCCGACCCAGGGCGGTTGGAACTCGGGCCGGTAGGTTGCGACGAGCAGCACCGGCAGGTCCGAGATCTTTTCGACCGTGAGGTCGAGCAGCTCGCGCGAGGTGGGATCGATCCAATGCAAATCCTCGAAGATCATGAATACGGGCTGGCGCCGCGCCAGCGCCAGGAGCTGCCGCAGCAGCGCCGACAATGTCCGTTCCTTTTTGCGCTGCGGGCTGAGGTCGAGCGGCGGGAAACGCTCGCCGCCGGAAAGCGACAGCATCTCGGCGATCAATGAGAGGTCGCCCGGTTCCGCCCCGTCACCGAGCAGCGCCTCCAGCTTGTCGAGCTTTGTTGCGGTCGTGTCGTCACGAGCGAACCCCGCGGCGCGCTCCAGCTGGCCGATAAACGGGTAGAGCGCGCTTTCCTGATCGTGCGGCGAGCAGAAATAGCGCAGTCGGGTATGCGGCTCGCTCTCGATATGCGCCGACAGGGCCGCGGTCAGGCGCGACTTGCCGATCCCGGGTTCGCCGGAGACCAGCACCACCCGCCCTGCGCCGGACTTCGCCTGCCGCCATCGCCGCAACAAGAGGTCGAGCTCCTCGTCGCGGCCGATGAGCGGTGCGTTCCCCGAACGCAACGCCTCGAAGCGGCTCAAGACCCCGCTCTCGCCGATCACTCGCCAGGCGCGCTGCGGCTCGGCAAAACCGGCGAGCGCCTGCGGCCCGAGATCCTGGATCTCGAACAGCTTGCCGATTTGTCGCCGGGTGCTGTCGGCAACGACCAGGGTGCCAGGCGGGGCCAGCGCCTGCAGACGGGCGGCGAGGTTTGGCGTCTCGCCGACCACGCCCCGCTCTTGCGCCGCGCCCGCCCCGATCAGGTCGCCGACGACGACGAGGCCGGTAGCGATGCCGATCCGGACGTTTCAGCGGCTCTTGTATGGCGAGCCGGCCGACCGCGTCGATGACCGAGAGCCCGGCGCGCGCCGCGCGCTCGGCGTCGTCCTCATGCGCCTCGGGATAGCCGAAATAAATCAGCACGCCGTCGCCCATATACTTGGCGACAAAACCGCCAAAGCGGCCGACGGTGTCGGTGACGCAGCGGTGGTAGGCGCCGACGATCTCGCGCAGATCCTCGGGATCGAAGCGCGTCGACAGCGGCGTCGAACCGACCAGATCGCAGAACATCACCGTCAGCTGCCGCCGCTCGGCGTCGATTATCGGAGGTGAGGCCGGAGCAGATGTCGCGCTCATCGCTGATTGAGCCACATCGCGCGTCGCGGGCGCTCCCCCCAGGGCGGTGATAGCGTTGAGGAGCCTGCGGCGGTGGCCGAAGGAGCTAATACCGAGCTCCTTTAGATCCTCCGCATTCATCCCGCCTAGGATCTCGCCATCAATGTCATTGTCGCGGAAAAGCTGAGCGTATTGTTCGAGTCCCAGCCCGCGCAGCCAATCGGCGATATCGATCGACATTGCCGGGGCATCCATTATCAGTTGGGGCGTCGCCGCCAAGGGCAGTCTTGTCCTGCGGGGTTGAGTGCCGAAATCCAAGGTCTTGCGCCGAGGTTGATGGCGGCCATCACTCCCTCATCCCCCATTTGATCGGTTCAAGCATGCTATCGCGCGATCCCGGCGCGACCGACTTCGCGATAAACGGTCGAGCGCCCCAAGCCGAGCTGCCTGGCGGCCACGGTTGGCGATAAGCCTGCTTTCACCAACTCGAGCGCGGCGGCGATCTTCTCTGGATCGAGAGGGTGGCGCCCGGGCCGCTTGCCGCGGGCCCGAGCGGCAGCGATCCCGTCTCTTGTTCGCTCGGCGATCAGACGCCGCTCGAAATGCGCGATCGCTCCGAACACGTGGAAGACCAGCTCGCCGGCGGCCGAGTTGGTGTCGATCCTTTCCTCCAGGCTGAGCAAGGCGATGCTGCGCTCTTTGAGCATCGCGACCGTGGTCAGCAATTCGCCGAGAGATCGTCCGAGCCGGTCGAGACGCACGACTGAGAGCGTATCGCCCTTGCGGGCGTAGGCGAGCAGGGCTTCGAGGCCCGGTCGCTCCATTGTCTTGCCGGAACGGATATCGCTGAAAACCTTAATGGCGCCGGCCTCGGTCAGCCGCATGGTCTGACCGGCGACATCCTGATCGCCAGTCGACACTCGCGCATAGCCGAGAATGCCACCCATAGCGTCTTGCAAACGACCGTTCTGTGGACAGGCACACCGGTACTCTACCGGTCGGCACATTTCCGTCCACAAAATACGTCCATCAAACCACCAGCGTCCACAATCCTGATGGACGGTTATGGGACAGGAGGGGGGAGATCAATGGCGCGCCGACCGCTGCTTACCGACGAAGAACGCCGGCTGCTCTTTGGCGTGCCGGGTGATCCGGACGCCCTGGCGCGTCATTACACCTTTACCCGATCCGATCAGGATCTCGTTGCGGGCCGTCGCGGCGACACCAATCGCCTGGGCTTTGCCGTGCAACTGACCTTGCTGAGCCATCCCGGCATGGGCCTGGCGCAGATGGAGGAGCCGGTCGAGGCCCTTGTCGAGTGGCTAGCGGCACAACTGGATATCCCGGCCGCCGCCTTCAGCGAGTATGCCGGCCGGCCGCAGACCATGACCGACCATGCGCTCTTCCTTGCCAGGACGCTTGGCTTGCGGCCGCCGAATGCCACCGATCTGCCCTTCATGATCGAGGCAGCGGCGCAATCCGCCTGGGGCACGGATCGCGGTCAGCTGATTGTTGCCGCAGTGATCGCCGCCCTGCGCGGCGAGAAGATCATTCTTCCAGCGCCCGCGG
>Ga0306926_10001318_pt1 | contig 24497 bp, 16 predicted proteins | sample flu12Cox44000178_FD_203759 | JGI IMG/M metagenome (GOLD analysis project Ga0306926, IMG submission 203759) | Lab enrichment of tropical soil microbial communities from Luquillo Experimental Forest, Puerto Rico - flux8day.12C.oxic.44.000.178 (v2)... | ecosystem: Environmental > Terrestrial >...
AGGTACAGCAGCCCGAGGAGAACATCTACCTCGACAAGAGCTCGCCGTGGACGGCTGGGTTCGATCCGATGAAGTACGGCGGGTCGGTACCGCGTGCCGTCAAAGCAGCCGGCGGGAAGATCTGGTCGCCGCTCTACGAGGATGTGACCGCGAGCTCGATTGCCGAGGCCCACGGCCTGGGCCTCCCGGTGATCGTCTGGACCGTCAACGATCCGAAGGACATGAGCCGACTCATTGATCTGGGAGTCGACGGTATCATCTCCGATCGGCCGGACCTCCTGCGTACGGTAGCGGCCAGCAAAGGCATCGCCCTTCCGCATCCGGCGCCGGTGACCACGGCTGGCGGGTAACGGCAGCGTCAGACCGTTGACTGGTAGCTTGCGCGCCCGAGCCAGTCGGGATTTATCGCGACGCCCCAGCCGGGAGCTGACGGGATGATCACCTGACCATCGCGCACCGCGTACGGATCCTCGATGAACAGTCCCTCCTGCCACGGATAGTAGTCGGGCCCCTCGATCGAGAGCTCGAGGTACTTGCCGGCGTTCGGTAGTGCTCCGAGCAGATGCATGGTGCAGAGCGTGACGAGCGACAGGTTCGCGCTATGGGGCGTGCATGGCAGTCCGGCCGCGGCGGCCAGGCGGGCAACCTTGAGGGTGCGCCCGATGCCACCCATGTACATGACATCCGGCTGCACCACATCGACCGCACGCATATCGATCATGTGCGCCCACGTGCCGAGATCACAGTCCTGCTCACCGCCGGTCACGTCGAGCTCGAGCGCAACGGTCACTTCCTTGGTCTCTTCGAGCTTCCAGTAGGGGCATGGCTCCTCGTAGTGACTGATGCCCTCGGCTTCGAGCAGCCGCCCGACCTCGATGGCCCGCCGGGGCGTGAAGCCGCTGTTGGCATCGACCAGCTTGGCGACGTCATCACCCAGCGCCTGCGCCACCGTGGGCACGATCGCCTCCGTGCGGCCCGGCCACTCATCGATGTCATGGCCACACTCCGCGCCGACCCGCCATTTGAAGGCGTCGAAGCCCCTCTCATCGCGCAGCCGCAGGAAGCGTTCGGCTTCCTGCGCCGGGGTGATGTCGCGACGCATGGAGGAGGCGTAGGCGCGCAGCGGCCGCGGAGTGCCCCCGAGGAGCTCGACCACCGGTTTGCCCTCGAGCTTGCCGCGCAAATCCCACAGAGCGGTGTCGAGCCCGGCCAGCGCACGGCAGCGATAGCTGCCAGGAAACTTGTGCTCGCGCTCCTCGATGCGCTCGATGAGCGGATCGATCTCCAGGGCGTCTGCCCCGAGCGCCCAGGGGGCGACTTGCCGGTGAAAGATCGTGGCGGTGATGTCGGCGTTATAGGTCGAGGTCTGACCCCAGCCCTCAGCGCCGGTATCGGTGGTCACGCGCACGAAGCAGACATAGCGGTCGGTGAAGGTTTCCAGCTTGCGGATCTTCATGGCTTGGACGTCCTAGCCCGCGCCCGCGGTGGCGCGGGCATTTTCCAGCCCGTGGCCGTCCGGACCACTCTCACGCTGCCATAACAATACGACCGAAATCAGCGCCGCGATGCTCACCGCGCCGAAGAACCAGATCATCGTGTCGTAGCCGGCGGGGTTGTCGGGGCCTGCGCCGGCCTCGGTGGCGAGCCAGCCGGCGATGCGGTTCGAGCCCCAGAGCGCCAGGGCCTGCAGCAAGGTGATGACGCCGAGCCCCGTTCCGAGCCGGCGCGACTCGACGATCAGCGTGGTCGCCGGCCAGATGATGGCCGGCACCATGGACCAGCTCACCCCCATCAGCGCCGTGGACCACCAGGGGTTGAGATCGGTCAGGCTCAGGACCATGAGGGTGACCGGCAGCAACACCGTGCCGACGGTGAGCAGCAACGCGCGGTGTCCGACGCGGTCCGCCAGCAACCCGAATAATGGGGTCGCGAACACCGCTGCCGCGAACACCCCCGAGTTGACATTGCTGGCCTGCTGGAGTGACAGACCCTTCACGTGCTGCAGGTACTCGATGGCAAAGGTCTGACGGAAGGGAAAGAACACCGCGGCATACAGGCAGTGCAGGCCGAGGATGTACCAATAGGAGCGATCGAAGCCCCAGACATCCTTCCAGTTGATCCGCTCGCCCGCGCCCCGCGCGGCATACGGGGGCGGCGGCCAGCGCGCATCGAGAATGCGAAAGATCAGCACGGCGCCGAGGCCGATGCCGGTGATGGCCGCCCCGAGCCACAGCGGTGGCTGCCAGCCGCCCTCGTACAAGGCGCGCGCCCAGGTCGGGGATGTGTCGAGCGAGTAGGAGCCGACACGCGCCAGGCTCAGAAACACGGCGGTCGCCAGGGCAACACCGCTGCGCGGGAACCAGCGCGCTACCCCAGCCAGCAGCGATATGAAGATGGCGCCCTCGCTGACGCCGAAGATCAGCCGCCCCGTCCACATCAGGGCATAGGGCTCGCCCACCGCGGTCAGGATCGCCCCCACGAACCCGATGACCGCCGCCCACAGGCTGACGCGTGCCGGTCCGTAGCGGTCGATCAGCAGTCCATTGAACACCGCGAGCACGATGTTCGGCAGGCTGATCACAGCCGTCAGGTCGCCGATCTGAAACTGCGTCAGATGCCGCTGACGCAGCAGCAGGTCGGCGATCGGTCCGATCGCATCAGACTCGTAGTAGCTGCTGAAGATGCCGAGCGCTGCGAGCGCCAACACGACCCAGCGCAGCGGCGAGCGGGTACGCGGGTCGTCGTCGGGCGTGGCCGCCGCGGCAGGACCGCTCATGTGCGGCGTGCGTGGACTACAAGTGGCGAGACGGAAAGTCCGCAGCCCGGCTTGTTGCGGCGCGGCTCACTGCTCATGCGGTGCCCTGCAGCCACTTCAGTCCGGCGCCAGACTGCCGAGCGCCGTACGGAGCGGGCCGAGCCAAGGTTCGAAGTTGCGCCACTGGTCGGTCCCCTCCTTGAAGATCGGCATGCGCACCTGCTCGGAACTCGCGGTCCGCACGCTGCGCTCGGTCTTGTAGAACTCCAGGCACGCCGGCTCAAACGGCAAACCGAGGAACTCGAGCATGTGCCGCACGTGCGACTCCAGATCCGCGACCAGCTGCTCGTGCTGTATCCGTAGCACTTTGCCGGGCAGCACCCGATCCCAATGCGCCATGAGTTCGAGGTAGGCGCGGTAGTAGCGTGCAATGTCTCCGAGTCCGTAGGTGAACTCCTGTCCCGAGGCGAACAGCTGCTTGAAGTTGCTGAAACAACAGGCCATCGGCTCGCGCCGTGCGTCGATGATACGCGCGTTTGGAAGTATCAGATGGATCAGGCCGATGTGACGGAAGTTGTTCGGCATCTTGTCGATGAAGAATGGTTTGCCGTGCCGGTACGCCTGCGTGTCCGCGAGGTATTTCTCGCCAGCCTTCCTCAGACTCTCGACGTCGAGCTGCGCGAGAACGTGCGGATAGTGGCCCGGCTGGCCGCCCTGCTCGCGGCCGTTCAGGTGGTGGACCAGGCGCGGGATCTCTGCCAGCTCCATGGTGCCCTCGACCTGAGAGTGCGATGCCAGTATCTGCTCGAGGAGCGTGGAGCCTGCGCGCGGCAGGCCGACGATGAAGATCGGATCGGGAGCCGCGCATCCCCAACCCGTGCGCGCGGCAAAAAACTCGCGCGTGCACAATGCCTTCTGAGCCTGCACCGTCCGCTCCAGCGAGTCGATGCTGAAGCGACTCTCCTGCTTCTTGAGCGCGTTGCCACGTTCGTAATAACCGAACGACCCGGTGTAGTCCCCACAATCCTCCAGCGCCTTGCCGAGGGCAAAGCACAGGTGGTAACGATCGACGGTCGCAACTCCCTCGCGCGCCTCCTCGGTGCGCATTCGCATTAACTCATCGTCCGTGAAGCGGTAGGTCTTCAGGTTTGCGAGGCTCCAATAGGCGTCGCCGAATGCCGGACGCGCCGCCGCGGCCGCGCGGTAGGAGTCGATCGCCTCCGACTGCCGGCCGAGCGTCTTCAGCGCGTGGGCGATCGACAGATGCAGATCCGCAGGCTGAGCGGAGATCGGCAGCAGCTCGCGAAACGTCTGCAGGGCCTCCTCGTACCTGCCGAGTCCGACGCAGACGTTCGCGTGGGCGGTACGGAACAGCACGTTGCCGGGTCCGGCGGCGAGCAGCTTCTCCGCCTCGGCGAGCGCGCGCGTATACCGGTGCCGCTCGGAGAGCACGTTGACATAGTCGTAGCGCGCGGCGTGGTAGTCCGGCGCGAAGCTCAGTACGCTCTCCAGAAGGAACTCAGCGTCGTCCAGCACGTCGAGTTTCACGCCGATCTGTGCCAGCAACCGCATGGCCTCGGTATCCGTGGGGTGCTTCAGCAGGTACTGCCGGATCAGTTGCTCGGCCGGCGGCAGATCGCCCTCGGCGACCATGCTGGTCGCGGTGACGACTTCGGCGGGCAGGCGGGCGAGTGTCTGCACGTGTGCTGCGGCCGTCTCGGCTTCCGAAATCTCCCCGAGCGTGCGCAGCAGCTCGCTCAGTGCCCGCCAGCTCGCAACCAGCGCGTGATTGCGAAACACGGCCTGACGATAGGCGACCACCGCGGCCGGAGCGTCTCCTGCGGCCCGCAGACAGTGGCCGCGCTCCTGGAAGAGGCGGCCGTAGTCGGGGTGAATCTTCTCGAGGTTACCGAGGGTGACGAGCGCGTCCGCGGTGCGGCCAAGATAGCGCTGACTCACCGCAATCAGGTACAGGACGTCGCGGTTCTCCGGTACCTGCGCGCGCAACGCTTCGGCAGCGGCAAGCGCCTGCGCGAAGCGGCGCTGCTGCAGCAGCTCGCGGGCACGGAGTACTTCCGCCTCGATCCGTGATGGCCTGGTGGTCGCCTGTGCTGTCGTCTGCCCCATGCCCGTCCTGACTCCGTGAATCATGCCGCCGGGGCGCCCCGGCGGCACGAACTCCCGGTCGGACGTGACTAGCTGCCCGAGAAATTGTAGCTGAACCGTATACCGAACGTCCGTGGACGGTTGGTCGTCACCGCCTTGTACCACTGTCGGTAGTTCGCGTAGAGCTGGGCCCGCTCGTCGCTCAGATTCTCGCCGTATGCCGTCACCACCCATGCGTCCTTGGCGACGCCGATTGAGGCGTCGTAGGTGGTGAACGCCGGCAGCTCGTAGGCGATGGAGTTGCCCTGCAGATCGAGCGTGAGCTTGTCGGCGGTCGCAAACGAGTGCCCCTGATGAACGACGCCCACCTGCACGAACGGGTTGTAACTATTGACCGTCCAGTCGTAGCGCGCCCGCGCATTGCCCATGAACGGCGGGGACGCTGCGAGCGGAGACCCGACGGCGCCGCCGGGGTTGCTGAGCGCGTTGCCTTTCGCGTCGGTGAGAGTGGTGAAGTCGATGGGTGTGCCATCGGTCCACACGAAGGGTGCCTCCTTGACCAGCTCAGTGTGATTCCAGGCGGCACCCGCGTCGAGCGTGAGCGACCGGGTGGCGCGCCAGGCGATGGAGGTCTCCACCCCGCGGACACGATAGTTGCCGCCGTTGGTGGAGAAGGTCAGGTTGCCTGTGACACCCGGATCAAAGATCGCGATCTGGACATTCTTCCAGTCTTCCTGGTAGACGGCACCGTTCCACTGCAGGCTCTTGTCCAGCCACATCGTCTTCCAGCCGACCTCGTTGTTGGTCAGCGTGTCGTCCCCATAATCAACCGGCGGTACCCAGCCGCCGTGCGCTCGGGCCTGCGCCTGGTACGGGTCCGGTCCGGGCGCCAGCGGCGACCCGCCCTCGACCGAGTTCGGGCGATTGAAACCGCCGACGCGGAATCCCTGCGACCAGGTGTAGTACACCAGCGCATCGTCGGTGATCTTTAAGCTCAGGTTGGCACGGCTGTGCCACCCGGAAACCGTAGTGTCCAGCCCCAGCGAGCTCAGGTTGGCGCCGTTGTTGTGATTGATGCACGGGTTCGGCGGCGGTGGACTACCGGTGAAGATTTTGCAGCCGAAGCTGCCGATCGCCGACCCTACCTCCGTCGACTCGGTCTTGGAATAGCGCGTTCCGGCCGTTATCGTCAGTCTCTTGGGGATGAGATCCAGATCAAGTGACAGGTAAGCCGCCTTCTGTTTGTAGCCGCGCTTGATGTCGTCGAAGAACGAATCCCCCGGGGGACGGATGTTCGGGTTGTTCGAGTCCACCTGACCCGGGACGAAGACCGCCCCGGGCGTGCTGTGCTTCACTGGGTAGCCATTCGGCAGAAAGACCGATCCGTTGACGGTGTAGTAACCGGTCGGCGGACCGATCGGATTGAAGTACGGGGTCGCGCTTCCGTACAGCCAGTCGACCTGCTCCTGAATCTGGTAGTTCTCGTAGAACAGACCACCAACGCCGCGCAGACGCCAGTCATCCGGGGTACTGAGGCGCAGCTCCTGGCTGAGGTGCGTATTGCGCTCGATGTCATGCCACGTTGAGCTCGGCGTGAAGCAGACCGCCGTGGCAGGCGTCTTGCCCGGGTTCGCGCACTGGTAGTAGTCGACGTACTTGGCGCGCGCGTAGTTGGTGTAGTCCTGTATCTGGGTCACGTTGCGGTCGAGGTAGGCGCCGGCGTATACCAGCCTGAGAGCGCCAACGCGGCCGTTGACCGTCAGTGCGGTGTTCTCGAAGTGGTCCTTGTCGAACGATGGGTTGTAGAGCTGCGCTGTCAGGTCCGGTTGTGGCTGCCCGAGGGAGTTAGCGGCCATCTCGGCGAACACTCCGTCGGCATTGATCTGCTGGTACATCTGCGTGAGCAGTGCGTTCCAGTCATCATTGAACTGATACAGCAGCCCGGCGCGTATCCCCTGGTAGGTGACCGAATTGATGGCGTTGGCGACGACGCTGCTGTTGTTGATCACCACGCTGTTGGCCGGCACCTTGCCGCCCGCGTACGCGTAATGGATGCCCAAGTCGGTGTCAGCGCGTGCAAAGGTCGCCGGCACGTTGTTGATGTAGCCGCCGCGGTTCTCGTTGTAGATAACCGCGCGAAACGCCATCTTGTCCGCTATCAGCGGCAGGTTGATGGTCGCGTCGACGTTGGTGCTGTCAGCGCCATGCGCTGTTGTCTCGTACGCGGCGTTGACGTGCGCCTCGGTGACGTTGAGCTTCGGCTTGTTGGTGATGTAGCGAAACACACCCGCCTCGGCGCCGGCGCCGAACAGCGTACCCTGCGGACCCTCGAGTACCTCGATGCGCTCGAGATCGGCGGCGAAGATGTCGAGGTTGCGGCCGGGCACCTGCGCCGACTGCTCATCGAGGTAGATCGCGACGTTCGGGAAGCTGCCGACGACACCCGAACCCTGGATGCCGGTCACGCCAGTCGCAAGGCCGCGCATGTAGATGTTGTTCTGGCCGGGGCCAAGACCCTGCGCCGTCACGTTCGGCAGGTACTTCACGTAGTCATCGAACGTGGTGGCATTCAGCTTCGAGAGGGTATCGCCAGTGAGTGCCTGTATGGCGATCGGTACGTTCTGCAGGTTTTCCTCGCGCCGGGTCGCCGTGACGACCACTTCCTGCAGCTCGATTCCGGTGCCGGCGGTCGTGGACGTCTCAGCCGGCGCAGCGATGACGATGGTCGTCGCCGGTGCGCCGAGAATGGCCGCCACGGCCGCAGAGATCTTGGTATTCCGCTTCATCGCACGCTCCCCGAGTGCTGGTTGTGATTTCCCCACTTACGCAGCGGTCTGCGCAGGGGGGCCTCCCCTGGATCTTTTATACCACGCTACCGTCATGGCGCTTGAATAAAGGCGCCATCCGAGCGACATCCACGCCCCGGCGAGCCCGCGCTGCTCGGCGCTCGTATCGAGGAAGGACAGTTCGCTCAAGGCCTAGTTTTTCACACCTCGAGTGGCCATCAAAGTCGAGAAATGGAATGGCCCCATCTTAAAAACGGATTGCATCGCCGGTGCGCGCGGTGGAATGCACTGCAACCCGCGGAGGTCGCCTATGCGAGTTGCACCGTCACCACGACGGCGCACGTCCGCATCGTGTTGCGCAAAAGCTGCAGTGCCCATCGAGCCCAAGTGCGGCCTTGATTGCTTGGGGCAGCCTCGCGGAAACTCCCGACGGAGCGGGATTCATGAGTCAGCCGCAGCACGTTCTCGCCATCGACCAGGGCACCACCTCGACGCGTTGCATTGCCTTCGAGCCCTCCGCGCGTGCGGCTGCTATCGCCCGGCGGGCGCTGACGCAGCACTACGGCGACTCGGGCCGCGTGGAGCATGACCCGGAGGAGATCTGGCGCGACACCGAGGCCACGGTGCGCGAGGTGATCGGCCGGTGCCCGGGCGGTGCCGCCGGGGTTGCTGCGCTCGGCATCACCAATCAGCGCGAGACAGTGGTCGTGTGGGAGCGTGCCAGTGGCACCCCCATCCACCCTGCAATCGTCTGGCAGGACCGGCGCACAGCGGCGGAATGCGCGCGGCTCCGGGCAGAGGGCGCGGAAGCGCTCGTGCGGCGCAGGACAGGACTCCTCCTCGACCCCTATTTCTCCGCTACCAAGATCGCCTGGATACTCGATCACGTGCTGGGTGCCCGGGCGCGTGCAGAGCGCGGCCAGCTCGCCTTCGGCACCATCGATACTTTTCTCCTGTGGCGGCTGACGGGCGGCCGTGTGCACGCCACCGATGTCACCAACGCCTCGCGCACCCTGCTCTATGACATCCATGCCCAGGGCTGGGACGAGGAGCTGCTGCGCCTCCTGCGTGTGCCGCGCGCACTGCTGCCTGAGGTCCGGGACAGCAGCGAGGTGTATGGCACCACCCTCCCCTCGCTCTTCGGTCGCGCGTTGCCGATTGCCGGCATCGCCGGTGACCAGCAGGCGGCGCTGATCGGTCAGGCCTGTTTCCAACCTGGGATGGCCAAATCCACCTACGGTACCGGCTGCTTCCTGCTCCTCAACACCGGTGAGGTCGCGGTCACCTCCGCCAACCGCCTGCTCACGACGCCGGCGTTCCGCATCGGCGGCCGCATGGCGTATGCCCTCGAGGGCTCGATCTTCGTCGCCGGGGCGGCTGTGAAGTGGCTGCGCGATGGACTGAAGGTCATCGAGAGCGCATCGGAGACCGCGGCTCTCGCGGCGCGTCTGCCCTATGATCATGGCGTCTACCTCGTGCCGGCCTTCGTCGGCCTCGGCGCCCCGCACTGGGAGCCGAATGCCCGGGCGCTGCTCTGCGGGCTCACGCTTGATACTTCCGGCGCACACCTGGCGCGCGCAGCCCTCGAGTCCGTCGCCTACCAGACACTCGATCTCACGGAGGCCATGCAGCGCGATGGGGCGCAGCGGCTCGATGCGATCCGCATCGATGGCGGCATGGCGGCGAACGACTGGTTCTGCCAATTCCTCGCGGACATCCTGCAGGCGCGCGTCGAGCGGCCGGCGGAGCTCGAGACCACGGCGCTCGGCGCCGCGTTCCTCGCGGGTCTCGCCACCGGAGTGTGGCCGGACCTCGGGTCCTTGTCCGCTCATTGGAGCACCGTTGCGGTGTTCGAGCCCGCGATGAACCGCGCACAGCGTGCGGCGCTCATCGCTGGCTGGCAGCAGGCGCTTGCCCGTGCGCTTCACGGGGCCCGGTAACGCGGCCGTTCGCTCGGTCGTCAGACCGCGCCTCACGTAGCCTCGAAGTCGAGCAGAGTCTCGCGGATCCACGTGAGCAGGTGCGGCAGGTAGGCACGGTCCACGGCGAGCAGCGTCTCGCCGGGGCGGAGGCTGAGCGCGAGCACCGGCACATCCGCGAGGCGACTGCGGCGCGCTTCACCGGGGGCCGGTACCGACGCGGTGCCACCGAGACGGCACAGGAGATCCGCGATGCGCAGCCCGGTCAGCCGCAGGATGATCGTTCCTCCACTCAGATCGACCACGTAGCCATCCGCGGCCGAGGCGAGCCGCTCAGTGAGTTCCGCGAGGCGTGCAGCGCTACGCGTCACGCACAGAGTTTCCGTCGGACTCCGCCAGGCGAGGATGAGTTGCGCCTCGGCGACTTCGCACGCAGCGAGCGGCTCGGGAAGCGGTGCACCGGTGGCTGCGCGCACGGAGTCGGCAAAGGCACCCGTCCGCTCGAAGTAGCGCAGCGTCGCGACCGGCATCGTCGGCTCGATGCAGGCCACGAGGTCGGCGCTCACGATGCGTTCGCTCAACACCGGCTCAGCCATGCACGCGCCTGCCTTCGGGATCGACAAAGGGAGTCTTCACCACCTGCGCCTGGATCTCCGTGCCGAGGTGATACACCTTCACGCGCTCCCCGATGCGCTGCGAGCCGCGGGTAAGCAAGGCGAGCGCAATCGGCTCGCGCAGTGCAGGGCTCAGGCAGCTCGAGGTGACTCGCCCATCGATCTCTGCCGGGGGTGCGTGAGGGGCAATGTGGGCGCCCACGTGCAGGAACGTTCGGCCATCGACCGGCCGGAGCCCGACCAGCTGCAGCCGTTGCGGATCGAGCGCCGTGGGACGGGAAAGTGAGCGCCGTCCGACGAAAGCAGCGGTCTTGCGTTCGATGCCGCGCGCCATGCCGACATCCGCGGGGAGCGTCGTGCCGTCGGTGTCGGTGCCGATGTGCAGATAGCCCTTCTCGATGCGCAGCACCTGGAGCGCCTCGATGCCATAGAGCACCGCGCCGATCTCACCCGCACGCTCCCAGAGCCGTGCAAACAAGCGCGGCGCGTGATCCGCCGGAAGGTTCATCTCGTAGCCGAGCTCTCCGCTGTAGCTCGCGCGCAGTACGCGCAGCGGCACCCCATCGAGCGTGCCCACGCGCATCGTCATGTGTCGCATGTTGCCAGGTGCGAGGCTGCGGTCGAGCCCAATGCTCTCGAGCCACTGCCAGGCGCGCGGACCTGCGACCGTGACGTTCGCCCAGCGTGAGGTGACCGGCGTCACGAGGACCTTCAGCTTGATGAACTCGCACTGGAGCCACTCCTCGAAAGCCGCAGCGGTGCGCTCAGCTCCCGCAGTGCTGGTGTTCACCCAGAAATGCTGCTCACCGAGACGCGCCACGATGCCATCATCGACGAGTGTGCCATGCTCATTCAGCAGCACTCCGTAACGCGCCTGGCCGACGGCGAGGGTCGACATCGTTCCGACGTACATCAAGTCGAGGAACTGCGCGGCGTCGGGACCATGGATCTCGAGCTTCCCGAGCGGCGAGCCATCGAAGAGCCCCGCGCGCTCGCGGACCGCGGCGGCTTCGCGCAGCGCCGCAGCATCGATCGACTCGCCGGGTTGTGGATACGCCGCGGGTCGCCGCCAGTCGCCGTAGGTTTCGAAGAGCGCACCGCGCTCGCCGTGCCATACCTGCGCCGGCAGCTCCTTCAGTGGCCGGTAGAGTCCGCCGGCACGCCGACCCGCGATGGCACCGAGTGTGACCGGAACGAAGGGCGGCCGAAAACGGGTGGTTCCCACCTGCGGCGGCGTGCGGCCGGTGTACTCCCCCATCAATAGCAGCGCGTTGATGTTGCTGGTCTTGCCCTGGTCGGTTCCCATGCCGGTCGTGGTGTAGCGCTTGAGGTGCTCGACCGAGCGGTAGTTCTCGCGCGCTGCGAGCTCGATGTCCGCCGTCGCGACATCATTCTGCAGGTCGACGAACTGCTTGCCGCGCACACCGGCGAGAGGCGCGAACACCTGTGCGTTGCCGCTGCCGCCTGCTGGCGTTTCAGGGAACGCCTGCCCGCGCGCCACCGCTTCACCCACTGCGGCCGCGTGGGCACGCGCGACCTCTTGACTGAAGACCCCAGCGCAGGCGCCGACGCTCACCAGCCCCGGCGCTGTGCCGTCGGGGACGAACATCGCCTCACCTGCGAGCCAGCGCAGGCGGCCACCGGCCTGCGAATGCAGATGTACGGCAGGCGCGAAGCCTCCGGCATTGAGGATAAGGTCACAGTCGAGTCTCTCACCGCGCGGGGTCGCAGCGGAGCCGGCGGCGACCCTCTGCACGTGGCAGCCCCGCACGGAGCGCCGGCCCAGGACTCGGGTAATGGCAGTACCGTGCATGACCGGGACCGCGCCTACTTCCTCCGCCGCGGGGGAGTCCGTGCGTCGGTCGATGATCGCCACGATCTCAGTTCCGCTCGCACGCAGCGCGGCAGCGACACCATAGGCAGCATCGCTTGCGGCCGCGATCACGGCGCGCTGCCCACAGGCGACGCCGTACGCGAGGGCGTACTTCAAGGCCGCACCCGACAGCATGACACCGGGGCGCTCATTATCGCCAAAGAGCATCGGGCGCTCGAACGCGCCCGTGGCTGCGATCACTGTGCGCGCGCGGATCTTCCACAGCCGCTCGCGCAGCACGCAGGCGGGCAGGTCTTGCCGGCCCGTAGCGCTCAGGGTCTCCAGAGCGCACACGAGGTTGTGATCATAGACGCCGAAGGCGACCGTGCGCGTGAGGATGCGCGCGCCCGCCGCGCGCGCCGCGGCCTCGAGTCTCGAGACCTCCGGATCCGCGCGCCAGCCGAGTGCGCCGCCGAGGTGCGTACTGCGTGCGAGCAGCAATGTTTGTGCGCCGGCGCGCGCCGCTGCGACAGCGGCGGCGAGCCCCGCAGTGCCCCCGCCGACCACCAGTACCTCGGCCTCGGTCGCCACTTCCTCGTAATGATCGGGGTCGGGCTCGGTGGGGGCAGTTCCCAATCCCGCCATACGGCGGATTGCGGGTTCGAACAGCCGCCAGCTCGGCCACTTGAAGGTCTTGTAGTAGAAGCCCGCCGGGAGCAACGCCGAGAATGCACCGGTGATCGCACCCACATCAAAACCCACGCCCGGCCAGCAATTGACGCTTGCAGCGCTGAGTCCCTCCGACAGGGGAAGCAAAGTCGCACGGACATTCGGAGTGCGGCGCGGCCCTCCTCCTACGTCCACGATGGCATTCGGCTCCTCAACTCCGCAGGACCAGACTCCACGCGGGCGGTGAAGCTTGAAGCTGCGGCCGAGGAGGCGCACGTCATTGGCAAGGAGTGCCGATGCGAGCGTATCGCCGTGGTAGCCGCGGTAAGCCCGGCCGTTGAACTCGAAAGTGAGTGGACGCGAGCGGTCGATCCACGCTCCGGCGGGTGCCGTGAGGCGGTGGCTCACGAGGTGCGATCCTGCGCGGCCGCAGGCGGCGGCTCGGTGATTGCGTACACGGCCAACACCTCGTGGGTCAGGGTGTGCCTCGCGATGTTGAACCAAACGCCGCAGCCGTAAGCGTGACGCCAGCGCTCGAGATGAACTCCTCTGGGATTGTCGCGGAAGAAGAGGTACTCGCCCCAGGCAGCATCGCTCGCCGCGAGCTCCGGCCGGCTGATGTGGGTCGTGCCACCGCAGACGAATTCGTTCTCATCGCGCAGGCCGCACCAGGGGCAAGGAAGCTGCATCATTTTCGGCGCCGCTCGTCCTCTCTTATCAGTGGGCGATGCCCGAGGCCGCCGCCTCATCGATCAGCCGGCCGGTAGTGAAGCGCTCGAGCTGGAAGGGCTCCGCGAGCTCGTGATTGCGGCCGGTGGCGAGCACGTGTGCCAGTGTCCAGCCCCCAGCAGGAATAGCCTTGAAACCGCCGGTACCCCAGCCGCAATTGATATAGAGCTCGGGCACGGGCGTCGGGCCGATGATCGGGCTCGAGTCGTGCACCACATCGACGATGCCGGACCACTGCCGCATGAGGCGCAGGCGGCTGAATGAGGGAAAGATCGCCAGCGTCGCCGCCACGACACTCTGCAGCACCGCAAAGCTCCCCCGCTGGGCATAAGAGGCGAACAGGTCGAGGCTGCCGCCGATCACCATCTCGCCCTTGTCCGACTGGCTGACATAGGCGCCGGTGGCGGGCGAGATCACCACCTTGTCGAGCCGCGGCTTCAGCGGCTCGGTGACCATCGCCTGCAGCGCGTAACTCGTCACCGGCAGACGGAAGCCGGCAAGGCTCGCGAGCACCGAGCTGTGTCCCGCGGCCGCGATGCCGACCCGCCCCGCCGCGATTTGCCCGTGTTGGGTCTGCACACCGGTAACCCGCCCACCGGGACCCTTGAGGAACCCGGTCACCTCGCAGCCCTGGATGATGTCGACGCCGAGGGCATCTGCCGCCCGCGCATAGCCCCACGCGACGGCGTCGTGGCGCGCGGTGCCCCCGCGGCGCTGCATGAATCCGCCGAGCACCGGGTAGCGGGCAGCCGCCGACATATCGAGCGCCGGAATCAGCTCGCCGACCTGCTCACGTGTCAGCAGCTCGGCCTCTATGCCGTGCATGTGCATGGCATTCGCCCAGCGCGTGAGCGACTCCAGGTCGTGACGACTGTGAGCCAGCATCACGTGCCCGCGCTGACTCAACATCAGGTTGAAATTGAGCTCACGCGAGAGAGCTTCGTAGAGCCGCAGCGAGAAGTCATAGAGCCGCGCGCTCTCGGGGTAGAGATAGTTCGAGCGCACCACGGTGGTGTTGCGCCCGGTGTTGCCGCCGCCGAGCCAGCCGCGCTCGAGCACCGCGACATTCGTGATGCCGTGATTCCTGGCGAGGTAATAAGCCGCCGCGAGTCCGTGGCCGCCGCCGCCGACGATGATGATGTCGTAGGCCGACTTCGCTTCCGGCGAGCGCCACGCCGGCGTCCAGTTGCGATGCGCGGCGAGCGCGCCGCGCAGGAGTGCGAGCGCGGAATACCTCACACCGCGCTCAGGCCTTGTCGCGATAGTCGGTCTGGATCTTGCGGATCATCTTGTCGGTGCCGAAGAAGGCGTGCTTGGACATGTCCTTGCTGTAGCGGCTCGCCGGTGGACGGCGGCCGAGACTCTCGGCGAGCGCGCGGATGTGATGAGGACCGGCGCCACAGCAGACACCGAGATAGCGAATGTCGGCCGCGAAAGCCTCGCGGCCGAAATCGAAGATCTCCGAGCGCGTGGCCATGAAGGGGTCCAGGCCGTCGGGGAACGCCATCCGGTCACCACAACAGGGATCCCTGAGCGCCATGAACGAGGGTTGCGCCGCGTTGGTGCGATAAGGTACCGGGAGTCCGGCGACATGGCATTTGACGGCGGCACGGATCTGCTTGAGCAGCGGCAGCATGGTGCTCGGGCCGCGATGGCAATTGAGACCCACCACGTCGGCGCCGGCCGCTTCGAGCCGCTGGCAGGCTTGCGCCGGGGTGAGCCCCTCGCGCGTGAACTCTTCGCGGTGCATGGCGAAGGTGATTACCGCGGGCACCTTCGAGTGGCGGCGAATCGCCTGCAGCGCAATCAACGCCTCGCCTACCCAGCCGAGTGTCTCGGCCACGAAGTAGTCGACTCCGGCCTCGACCGCCCAGCCGACCTGCTCATCGAAAATCCGTTCGACCTCCTTCACGGCCTTGCTGTCTGCCGGGTCATAGATGTTCGTGTTGCACAGATCACCCGCGAACAGCGTGCCGGTGCGCCGTGCGACGCGCTTGGCGATGCCGAGCGCGGCGCGGTTCATCGGCACGAGATCCTTTTCTCGCCCGATGACTCGCAGCTTCTCGCGGTGCACGTAATAGGTGAGCGCCTGCGTGACATCCGAGCCTGCGTGGACGAAGTCCATGTGGAGCTGCTCGACCACCTCCGGGTGCTCGAACAGCACCTCCGGGACGAAGGATCCGGCCTGCAGGTAGCCCCGGCGCTCGAGCTCGAACACGTACCCTTCGGCGCAGATCACCGCTCCCGCTTTGAGACGGGCCAGGAGGTCGCGGGATGCACCGTTGCTCCGCGGGGCGGACACGCTTCGCCGCTGAGTCTGCCCGGTGGTGCGCACTCCTGTGCGCGCCTTTTTTGCTTTGGATTTGGTCCTGGATGCTGCCATGAGGATCTCCGCCGGCTTGAAAAATGCTGTAACTGCAGTAGAGGCCGCGCTACATTCTAATCAGGGCCCTCGCGCTCCCGATGCCTCTTTTCGATGACGCTATTCAATTTCTAGGCGGCGGTAGACCAACCAAGCGTGGAAGCTTCATAGCCATGAGCACCCCTGTCGCCCGGCGCGATCGCAGCACCTGGGAGCGTTTGTCCGGAAGTTTCAGGCCCGAAGGCCGCGCCATCATCGGCGGCCGCGCGGTCGAGGCCGCCGACGGTCGGGTATTCGATGACCTGAGCCCGATCGATGGCCGCACCATCTGCGCGGTGACACGTGGTAGCCCGGAAGACATCGATCGGGCCGTCGCCGCCGCCCGCCAGAGCTTCGAGAGCGGTCCATGGCGTCGCCTCGAGCCGCGGGAGCGCAAACGGGCCTTGCGGAGATTCGCCGAGGCGATTCGCGCGGATGTCGACCACCTCGCACTCCTCGAGACGCGGGATGTGGGGAAACCCATTGCCAATTCGGTGGGCGTAGATGTCGCCAACTGCGCCGACTGCATCGAGTACTACGCCGAGTTCGCCGACAAGCTCTATGACGAGATCGCCCCAACGGGTCCGGACGATGTGGCGCTCATCCGTCGCGAGCCGCTGGGGGTGGTGGGCGCCATCGTTCCCTGGAACTACCCTCTCATCATCAGCTGCTGGAAGGTGGGGCCCGCGCTCCTCACCGGCAACTCCGTGGTGCTCAAGCCCGCCGAGCAGTCCCCGCTCTCGGCCATCCGCCTGGCGCAGCTCGCCCTCGAGGCCGGCATTCCGCCGGGGACCTTCAACGTTGTGCCAGGCTTCGGCGAGGAAGCCGGCCAGGCGCTCGCACTGCACCCGGACGTTGACCTAATCACTTTCACCGGCTCCACCGAGGTTGGTCGGCTCATGCTGCGCTATGCGGCGGAGTCCAATCTCAAGCGAGTGGCGCTGGAATGCGGTGGCAAGACCCCGCAGGTAGTGTTCGCCGATGCGGATCTCGAAGCCGCCGCATCAGGTATCGCCTGGGGAATCTATTACAACAGCGGCCAGACCTGTCACGCCGGTTCCCGGCTGATCGTGCACGAGAAGGCCCGCGAGCCGCTGCTGGAAGCGATCCGGCGCGTTGCCTCGACCATCACGCTCGGTCATCCGCTCGAGCCCGACACCCAGATGGGCGCCCTCATCGACAAAGGGCACATGCAGCGTGTGCTCGGTTACATCGACGGTGGCGTGGCGGACGGCGCGCGAGTCACGCTCGGCGGCCGGCAGGCGCTCAAGGACACCGGCGGATTCTATGTCGAGGCGACTGTGCTCGATAACGTGCGCCCGGACATGAAGGTGGCACGGGAAGAGATCTTCGGCCCGGTGCTTTCCGTCATGAGCTTTCGCGATGAGGCCGAAGCGTTGCGGCTTGCGAACGATTCACCTTACGGACTTGCGGCCGCGGTATGGACGCAGGATATGAACGTGGCGCATCGCCTCTCGAGCGCGCTGCGCGGCGGCACGGTGTGGGTGAACTCGTTCGACCGCTCCACCATGGCCACGCCCTTCGGCGGGTTCAAGCTCTCGGGCTTCGGGCGCGACCGCTCCCCGCACGCCATCGACAAGTACTGCGACCTGAAGACGATCTGGACGGCGTACTCGTGAAGGACCGCGGGTGCGCCGCGCTTGCGGCTCACGCACTAGCCGGCGGGCTTTGCCGCCATCTCGAGGTGCAGCCGGTCACCGTGGTAGGGGTGCTGCGCAATGACCGCTTCGTTGAGCTCGACTCCGAGACCAGGCTCGGTCGGTGGTATGACGTAGCCTGCTTCCCAGCGGATGGGCTTCACGAGTACCTGCGCATGGAAACCCTGCCAGCGCTCAATGCCCTCGAGGATGAGGAAGTTCGGGCTGCAGGTCGCGAGCTGGATGTTGGCCGCGCCGACCACCGGTCCGCAATAAAGGTGCGGTGCGAGCTGCACATGGTCGACCTCCGCGAGCGCGGCGATCTTTTTCGCCTCGAGAATACCCCCCACCCGTCCGAGATTCATTTGCAGGATCGCTGCCGCGCGCGCACGCAACAGGCGAGCAAAGTCGTACTTGGTGGCGAGCCGCTCGCCGGTGGCGATCGGGATGGAGGTCGCACGTGCGACCTTCGCCATCTCCTCGGGGGCATCGGGCGGCACCGGCTCCTCGAACCACAGCGGATCATAGGGCTCAAGCCGCCGTGCAAGGCGGATCGCTCCGGCCGCGGTCATCTGCCCGTGCGTGCCAAAGAGCAGATCCGCCTTGGTACCGACCGCCTCGCGCAGCTGGCGCACGAAACGCTCGCAGAGGGCGAGCGCCTCCAGCGAGAGCTGCCGCCCGTCGAAAGCGGAGTAAGGACCTGCGGGGTCGAACTTGATCGCCGTGAAGCCTTGCTTGACGTACTCAACGGCACGCTCGGCGGAGAGATCGGGGTCCTGGTAGACATCGGTCTTGTCGCCGGGCCGCGCATAGATATAGGTGTAGGAGCGCAGCCGCTCGTGCACGCGCCCGCCGAGGAGCTTGTAGACCGGTTGCCCGGCTTCCTTGCCGATGATGTCCCAGCAGGCCATCTCCAGCGCCGACAGCACCGCCATCAGCGAGAGGTCCGGGTGCTGGGTATAGCCCGCGGAGTAGACACGCCGCCAGAGCATCTCGATGTCGTGCGGATCCTGCTCGCGAAAGTAACGCTCGAAGATATCCTCGAGCATCCCGGTCACCACTTTCGGGTGGAACGGCAGGCAATAGGCCTCCCCCACCCCGTGCACGTTGTGGTCGGTGGTGAGCTTGACGAATATGAAATAACGTCCGCCAACGCCGGGCTGGGGATTGCCGACCACGAAGGTGCGGAGATTGGTGAGCTTCATCAGGCCGATTCATACACCAGATGAACGAGTATGACTACATCATCGTGGGTGGCGGCACCGCCGGCTGCGTGCTCGCAAACCGGCTGACCGCGAGCGGCACCCACCGGGTGCTGCTGCTCGAAGCTGGCGGCTCCGACCGTTCGCCATGGATCCAGGTGCCGGTCGGCTACGGTCGAACCTTTAACGATCCGCGTTACAACTGGATGTACGAGGCAGAGCCGGACCCGGCACTGGATAACCGGCGCGCTCACTGGCCGCGCGGCAAGGTCCTCGGCGGGTCGGGCTCGATTAACGCGATGGTGTACGTGCGCGGGCAGCCCGGGGACTTCGATGACTGGCAGGCGGCCGGCAATCCCGGGTGGTCGTGGAAAGAGGTGCTGCCTTATTTCATCAAGCTCGAGGACCACTGCTGGGGCGCCTCCGAGTACCACGGCGCCGGCGGTCCGATGTACGTGAGCGATGTCTCGGCAAGGGTGCACCCGCTGTGCCACACCTTTCTCTCCGCCTGCGGCGCACTCGATATCCCGCAGACGAAGGATTTCAACGGCGCGCAGCCCGAGGGTGCGGGATTCTGGCAGGTCACGATCCACAACGGCGTGCGGGTCTCGACCGCGAGCGCCTATCTGCGGCCGGTGATGCGCCGTGCCAATCTCGAGGTGCAGCTGCGCGCGCTCGCGACGCGCGTGCTCTTCAGCGGCACGCGCGCGAGCGGTGTGCAGTACGAGCGTGCGGGCGGACAGCATGAGGTACGTGCACGGCGCGAAGTGCTCCTCTGCGGCGGCGCCGTCAACACGCCGCAGCTGCTCGAGCTTTCCGGCATCGGTGATGCACGGCTGCTGCAGCGTCTCGGGATACCCGTGACCGCCGATTCGCCCGCTGTGGGGGGTGGTCTTCAGGACCACATGAGCGTTTCGTATTTCTACCGCTCGCGTGTTCCGACCCTGAATGAGCAGCTGGCACCCTGGTACGGCAAGGTGAGGGCGGCGCTGCGCTACGCGTTCACACGGGGAGGGCCACTCTCCATGAGCGTAAACCAGGCGGGTGCCTTCCTGCGCAGCCGCCCGGAGTACGCGCGTCCGAATCTGCACATCTATTTCAACCCCGCGAGCTACAGCACCACCACCCTCGGGTCGAAGCGCCGTCTCACCAATCCCGATCCCTGGCCGGGCTTCCTCATGTCATTCAACACCTGCCGTCCCACCAGCCGCGGCAGCGTGCACATACGATCCGCGGATGTGCACACGAGCCCCGCCATCGTGCCGAACTCACTCTCGACCGCCGAGGACGTGCAGGACGTGTTCGATGGAGCGAAGGTGGTGCGCCGTATCGCAGCCAGCGCGCCGCTCGCCGCGGTGACCGAGAGCGAGCGGGAGCCAGGAGCTGCCGTGCAGTCGGACACGGAGGTGCTCGCGGACTTTCGCCAGCGGGCAGGCTCGGTGTTCCATGCGAGCTGCACGTGCGCCATGGGAGCGGACCCGCGCGCCGCGGTGCTCGATCCCCGGCTGCGCGTGCGCGGGATCGCGGGCCTGCGTGTCGTGGATGCATCCGCTTTCCCGAACGTGACCTCGGGCAATACCAACACACCCACCATAATGCTGGCCGAGAAAGGCGCCGAGCTCATTCTGCAGGACAGCGGCGCCGCGGCGGGTTAACCTCCACAGACATGGCGCGGGACGACAACGAATGAGTGAGCTGCAGTCGAGCGTGGCCTCGGGCGTCGGCGAGCTGCGCAGCACACCGGCTGCGGTACCCACGACGACGCTGCTCGCACGCTGGTACGTGCTCCTCATGATGTGCCTCGTGTACACGCTCAGCATCGCCGATCGCTACGTCGTCTCTACGGTGCTCGATCCGATCCGCATCGAGCTGCATCTCACCGATTCTGGCGTCGCCTGGCTTACCGGCGTCGCCTTCGGGCTGTTCTATGTCGTGCTGGGCTTTCCGCTGTCCTACCTCATCGACCGCTACAACCGCCGCAAGATCGTGGCGGTATGCCTGGTGTTGTGGTCGGCGATGACGGCGCTGTGTGGGTTCGCGCGCAACTCCTGGCAATTCTTCTTCGCCCGCGTCGGGGTCACTGTCGGCGAAGCCGGCGGGACCCCGGGCGCCAATTCGCTGCTCTCGGACTACTTTCCGGCCAGCCGGCGGGCGATGGCGCTCACAGTGTTCTCGCTCGGTGCGCCGATCGGCGCCTGGGTCGGCTACAACGTCGCCGGTGCCATCGCCGACCATTACGGCTGGCGCGCCGTCTTCCTGGCCCTCGGCATACCTGGCGTGCTCGCCGGCCTCGCAGTGTGGCTCACGGTGCGCGAGCCGCAACGTGGCGCCCTCGATGCCGGTGATGACGGCGAGGCGCCCTCTGTCAGCGAGACGATGCGTTTTCTGTGGCAACAACGGTCGGCGTTACACGTCATGATCGGTACGGCCGTGTGTGCGCTCTGGGGCTGGGGGCTGATGTTCTGGACCCCCACGTTTCTGCAACGCACTTACCACATGAGTGTCGGTGAAGCCGGCGTGCTGACGCAGAACATGCACCTGTGGGGCGGTGGACTCGCAACGGTTGCGACCGGGTGGCTCATGGCCCGCAGCAGCATGATCGACGCGCGGCGCATCGTGTGGCTGCTGGCCGCTGGAATCGGCATCGCAACGGTCGCCTCGGGCGTCGTCTACTACACCCGCGATCTCGCGCTGGCGCGTGCCATGCTGTGGATCTTCATCCCGGCGATCTATTTCTACATCGGCCCGGGCTTCGGGCTGCTCAACAACCTGGCGCAGTGCCGCATGCGCGCCATGTTCTGTGCCATGGTGTTGTTTCTTGCGAACCTCGGGAACCTGGTGATCGCGCCCCCACTCATTGGCGAACTCAGCGACTGGTTCGGGAGGACGCACGCGTCCAATGCCGACTCGCTGCGCCTTGCGATGCTGTGCCTCGTGCCGACCGGATTCTGGGCGACCGCGCACCTGTATCTGGCGGCGCGTGACATCATCAAGGATCAGCAGCGCGCGCGCAGTTTCCCGTACTGAGACGCATCGGGCGGCCGCACTAAAATCTCCATCCGTCCCACCGCTCGAGTCCGCAGGACTGCCGGCGGCGGCACGGCGCAGCCCAAGGTTGGGTGGCTTCGTACACTCCCGAGGAGTAAGAATGTGGCGGCACAACTCCTCTTGCCAATAAGCCAATAAAACCACTCTAGGGATGTCAGGAGTCCACACATGGCTACCTCGATTATGGATTCGATTCAGGGGCTGATTACTCCGGAGATCAAACAGGCGCTCGTCTCGCGACTCGGCGAATCACCGCAGGCGGTGCAGAGCGGTCTGGGCGCGGCTACGGCTGCCACACTCGGAGGGCTCGCGAGCAAAGCGAGCGACAGCGGGTTCCTCGGCCAGATCCTCGGCCTGCTCGGCGGAGGCACAGGTCAGAGCCTGCTTTCGAACCTCTCGTCGATCGCTGCAAGCGGTCCGAGCGGCTCTACTGCGGAGCTCGTAGACAGGTTTCTGCCGATGGTGTTCGGGTCCAAACAGAGCCAGGTCGGCAATGCGATCTCGCAACAGTACGGCTTGAGCTCCTCATCGGCCCTAGGGCTGTTGAAGATGGCCGCACCACTGGTGCTTGCGTTCTTCGGCAAGATGCAGAGCGCCGGCTCGCTGAACGCAAGCTCACTCGGCAGCATGCTGCGGGCGGAGGTGCCGAGTCTGGGCAACTACCTGCCGAGTGGCCTGGCGAGCACCCTCACGGGACTCGCGAGCAGCACTGCCAGTCGCGCGGCAACGGTGGTGCAATCGAGTGCGGACGCCACCCGCGGTGCTCCGCGCTGGCTGGTGCCCGCTGCCATCGTGGGCGCACTGGTGCTCGCGTGGCTGGTGATTCGCTCGATGAACAGCCCGAAGGAAGCTGTGCAGACTGCAGCGAACGTCACCACCCAGGCCGCCAGCGGCGCTGCGAACGCGGTGGGTAATGCCGCTACCGCCGCCTGGGCTGCGCTCGGCGACATGATGAGGGTGAAGCTTCCCGATGGCAGCGACCTCAACGTGCCTTCCCGCGGCGTCGAGGCGCGACTGGTGAGTTATCTCAACGACAGCACCGCGCCGGTGAGCGATACGACCTGGTTCGATTTCGACCGGCTGCTCTTCGACACCGGGCGCGCGACGCTGCAACCTGCGTCACAGGAGCAGCTCACCAACATCGCGGCCATCCTGAAGGCGTACCCGCAGGTGAAGATCCGTCTCGGCGGGTACACCGACAACACCGGCGACCCGGCGACAAATTTGCGGCTCTCTCAGGAGCGCGCGGACAACGTCATGCAGGAGCTCGTGAAGCTCGGGATCGACCCGGCGCGCATGAGTGCGACCGGTTACGGCGCGGAAAACCCCATCGCGGACAACTCCACCGAGGAGGGCCGCCAGAAGAACCGGCGTATCTCGCTGCGGGTTACCGACAAACAGGCCGCGGCCTGAGCCTCGACGGCCCCCGGGCGGATTCGTGTTTCCGCCCGGGGGCAAGACTACTGCCCCGTGCCGGGCGATGGGCGGGTGCTGGGCGGCGGCGGCTTGCCCGCAGGTGGCTTCCCTCCACCCGGCGGAGTAGCGCCCGAAGGAGGCCGTCCTCCCGAAGGAGGCCGTCCGCTCCCGGGAGGCCGGGGAGGCGGTGTCGGCCGCACTACCGCTGGCGGCCGCGACGGCGGGGGGCGATAGATCGGCGGTGGTCCGTAAATCGGTGGCGGTCGGCCGTGCGGATAGCGTCCCCAGTAACCGTAGTAGTAGTCGCGCCGCGAGTACCAGGGACGCGCGCGATAGTAATTACCCCAGTAGGTGTTGAAAACGAAGCTCACAGTCGGGACCCCTAGCGCGACCGCATTGCTCGAAACTATCACGGGACCCGCTGGCAACGGCGCCTGCAGAAACGCCGCATCCACCCAGCCGCGGTCTGCACCGAGCTGCACATCGCACCAGTTGTAGCCTTCCTCGCAACCAAAGACCTGGACGACGGTCCCGGGCTGCAGGATGACCACCGATGGATAAACGATCTGCGGACCCGCGCGCAGATGCACGCCCGCCGTGACAGTCGCCGTGATCGCGGCTGCGGCAGGCGCGGCCCACAACGCGAGAGCCAGCGCCGCTCCCGGCACGCTCGAGCGCACAATCCATGTCTGCTGCTTTGCGTTCATGATTCACCTGCGGTCGCTGCAGTTGGAGTCTAACCGCTGCACACCGCGCAGTCAGAGCTTCGGATAGCGGCGCACGAGCTACCGGAGTGAGAATGCCCTGCCCTCTTAGATCCGCGGATGATCCAGGGATCCAGGAGAAAACCGATGACTAGAGGCAATGACACAGAGGCTGTGGCCCCGCCACGGTGGCTGGTGCCGGTCGCTGTGGCGGGCGCGGTGCTGCTTGCGTGGCTCGTGATCCGTTCAATGACCGCGCCCCCGGAGAAAGCTCCGCCGGGCGCGACCGTGACCGCGGAGGCGGTCAATGCACCCGCGACCCTACGCAGTGCCGCGACCGAAGCGGCTGCCGCCGCGTGGTCGGCGCTCGGCGACATGATGAAGGTGAAGCTCCCCGATGGCAGCGAGCTCAGCGTGCCCTCACTCGGTGTGGAAGCCCGCCTCGTGCAGTTTCTCAACGAAACCTCTTCGCCGGTGAGCGAGACCACGTGGTTCGATTTCGACCGCCTGCTGTTTGACGCCGGCAAGGCGACACTGCAGGCGGCCTCCCAGGAGCAGCTGGCCAATGTTGCCGCAATCCTCAAGGCCTACCCGCTAATCAGGATCCGGATCGGCGGCTACACTGACAACACCGGCGACCCCGCTATCAACCTGCGACTCTCCGAGGAGCGCGCCGA
>Ga0306926_10001322_pt1 | contig 24458 bp, 22 predicted proteins | sample flu12Cox44000178_FD_203759 | JGI IMG/M metagenome (GOLD analysis project Ga0306926, IMG submission 203759) | Lab enrichment of tropical soil microbial communities from Luquillo Experimental Forest, Puerto Rico - flux8day.12C.oxic.44.000.178 (v2)... | ecosystem: Environmental > Terrestrial >...
GCTTGCCCTTGTGTCTGTTGGAGCTGTTGTCGCTCAACGGAGGTGTGTGCGCTGCCGAGGGCGCTGGGATTCACAGGCTAAACTGAAGAAAGAGCAAGGCTGGAATCGACCCGCCCTCGGAGAAATCAAATCCGGGAGCGGGTTTTTTTGTCATGGACAGAAAGGAGGCCCCGCTCGACGCCCGACTTGCCGGTGAGGCAGGGTTCGTCGCGCCTGGGGCTCAAGTCGATTGGTGATTAATCTCGAACAACCGGAAGCAAGGGCCGATGTAGGGAGTCGCCGCGATCATCTGAAGATGCTAGAGGCGGAGAGCATTTTCATTTTGCGCGAAGCGGCGGCCGAGTTTGCTCACCCGGCAATGCTGTATTCGATCGGCAAGGATTCGTCAGTGATGCTGCGGTTGGCGCAGAAGGCTTTTTATCCGGGGAAGATTCCGTTTCCCTTGCTCCACGTCGACACCAGCTACAAATTTCCGGAGATGATCGAGTTTCGCGATTGGTACGCCAAACATGTGGGCGCAGAGTTGATCGTTCATAAGAACCAAAAGGCACTGGATGAAGGCGCTAACCCGTACGACCTGGGCACGCAGAAGTGCTGTGGGCTGCTGAAGACACGCTCGCTTCTGGATGCCCTGGCGGAGGGCGGATTCGATGCGGCGTTTGGCGGCGCCAGGCGCGACGAGGAAAAGTCGCGGGCCAAAGAGCGGGTCTATTCATTCCGCGACGCGCTGGGACAGTGGGACCCCAAGAACCAACGGCCCGAACTTTGGAGTCTTTACAACGGGCGGCATCATAAGGGCGAGAGCATCCGCGTATTTCCGCTTTCGAATTGGACCGAGCTGGACGTCTGGCTCTATATCCACGAAGAAAAAATTCCGATTGTGCCGCTGTATTTTGCGAAGGAGCGTGAAGTCGTCGTGCGCGGCAACACAATTGTTCTCCCGCAGAACGGCGTGCGCCTGCTGCCCGACGAGAAAACACAGATGCTGAAGTGCCGCATGCGTTCGCTAGGATGTGTGCCGTGTACGGGCGCGATCCGCTCCGATGCGGACACGGTGCCAAAAATTATCGAGGAGATGATTTCGTTCCGACGGTCGGAGCGCGAGAACCGCGTCATTGATCATGATGAGGAAGGCTCGATGGAGATCAAGAAGCGCGAGGGATATTTCTGATGTCCATTCGGACCCCTGAACCCGCGCCATCGGCCGTAGGGCCCTCTGTGTCGCAGGCCGGGCCGCCTGCGGCAGCGGTTGCTGGCGCGAAGACGGGAATCGCCGGCTCGCTTAGGCGGAATTCCGAATTGCTGCGATTTTCGACTGCGGGCAGTGTCGATGACGGCAAATCGACGCTGATCGGGCGTCTGCTCTACGACAGCAAATCGGTTTTCGAGGATCAGCTGGCCTCGGTCGAGAAGAGCAAGGTGAATCGTTCGACTGGGCCGATCGATTTTTCGCTGCTGACGGACGGGCTGCGTGCCGAGCGCGAGCAGGGCATCACCATTGACGTTGCCTACCGTTATTTCGCGACGCCCAAGCGCAAGTTCATTATTGCAGATACGCCCGGGCACGAGCAGTACACGCGCAACATGGCCACGGGAGCCTCCACGGCCGAAGCTGCGGTTGTGCTGATGGACGCGACCAAAGGGCTACTCCGCCAATCGCGGCGGCATGCCTACATCGCGCACCTGCTGGGCGTAGAGCATATCCTCGCTGCCGTGAACAAAATGGACCTGGTGGCGTATTCGGAGGAAGTGTTCGAGCGCATTTCCGCCGATTTCCGGGCCTTCGCGGACCAGTTGGGGATTGGCCACGTATACGCCGTGCCGGTGAGCGCGCTCGAAGGCGATAACGTCGTGCGGCCGAGCAAGCACATGCCCTGGTTTGAAGGACCCGCGCTACTTGACTACCTCGAGACCATTCCAGTGAAGGGCGATTCGTTCCATGCCCCGCTGCGCTTTCCGGTGCAGTACGTGATTCGTCCCGACGCAACTTTTCGGGGCTTCGCTGGCCAAGTCGCCTCGGGCGAAATCCGTCCGGGAATGACGGTGATGGCGTTGCCGTCGCGAGTGAAGACGCGAATTCAGTCGCTGGTTGCTTTCGAGGCGGAAGTTGAGTCGGTAACGCGCGGCGATTCGATCGCACTCACCCTGGCTGACGAAATTGACTTAAGCCGCGGCGACATGCTTGTGGCGGACGAGCAGCCCGCGACGGTGGGTAACGAATTTCAAGCAATGCTGATCTGGATGCATCCCGAGCCGCTCGATGCGCACAAGATTTATCTGCTGAAGCACACCACCAGGACGGTGCGCGCGCGCGTGAGCCAGATTCGCTATCGCGTTGACATCAACACGCTTGAGCATGTGCCGGTGACGAAGCTGGACATGAATGAGATCGCTGCCGTCGATGTGAAGACGACGCTACCACTGTTTTTTGACCCCTACCGACTGAATCGCACTACCGGCAGCTTTGTTCTGATCGATCCGCTGACGAATGCGACCGTGGGCGCAGGAATTATCGAACGCGCTATCGAGCACGCGCTTTCGGCGCGGGCTCACCGCAAGAGGACTAGCAGGGAAGAACGGCTGCTGCGCTACGGGCATCCCTCGGCGGCCATTTGGCTCAGAGGGCGACCGCACGTCGCGGAGCTCGTCGAGCGGTTTCTGTTTGATGAGGGCTGGCACGTCCAACTTGCCGGGCCAAATGATTTTCTGGCCCACGAGCTGGCCACCGTGGCCAAGGCCTACCGTTCTTCGGGGCACATCACGATTTTTTCGCCCCTGGATGACGGCACGGACCAGAAACAAATCGTTCGTGCGATCTTCGGACCTGATGCGTTCTTCAGTGTTCGGATCGACGATTTGACGGACGAAGAGGGGGCGCGAAAAATCATCGCAATTCTCCGGAAATGGCGCGACAAATACTCCGACTCAGGGAAGAACAAGTCATGAGCGCGCCTGATTTGGCTGGGGAACTTGAGAACGTCTCAGCCGATCGAATCGTCGATCGGCTACTCGATGAGCACCCGGCTGCGGCAAGGCGGTTCTGCATCACCTGCAGCTTTCAAGCCGAAGACATGATCGTGCTCGACTGTCTGCGACGCCGGCTACCGCAGATTCCCGTGCTGTTTCTCGATACGGGTTACCATTTTTCGGAGACCTACGCCTATCGCGACCGCATGGCCAAGGCTTGGAATTTGAATATCCAGAATCTCACCGCCAAGCAATCGGTCGCCGAACAGGAAGCGCAGTTCGGAATCCTGAACCAAACCGACCCGGGCCGCTGCTGCCATTTCAGAAAGGTCGAGCCGCTTTTCGAGGCTCTCGAAAACTTCGATGTATGGTTCACCGGCTTGCGCCGCGAGCAATCGCCGACGCGCAAGAATCTCAAAGTGCTCGAACATCACCAGCTCCCCAGCGGGAAAACATTGCTGAAGGTGAGCCCTCTCGCGGCGTGGACGTGGGACCAAGTGTGGGATTACACCTCGGAGAAAAAGATTGAGTACCTGTCGCTGTACGACTTCGGATACCGCAGCATCGGCTGCGAGCCGTGCACTGCAATTCCTGCTCTGGGGACCGACGCGCGCTCGGGTCGCTGGGGCGGACGAAAGCTCGAGTGCGGGATTCACACGGAGTCGAAGCGGGCCGAAGGATGAATCTCCTGATCGGCCTGGCCATTGCACTGGCCGTCGGGCTGACTGGTATCGGTGGAGGCAGCTTCACTGTGCCAGCGCTCGTACTGCTGGTGGGTTTACCCGCCGAAACATCCGTCGGTACAGCCTTTGTTTTTGCCGGTGTGCTGCGGCTATTGGCGCTGCCGTTTTATCTCGCCGGGCGACACGTGCACTGGCGCTATCTCTGGCTGCTTTCACTCGGGGCGATTCCGGGACTGCTGATGGGCACCTACGCGCTTGAGTTGCTGAGCCGCGGCGGCAGCAGTCCTGTCGTGGTCATCATTCTTGGCTTGCTGTTAACCGCATCATCGAGCATCACTTTCATTCCTCGCGCGCAGAAGCGAGATTTTGCCAAGAAGAATTCGCGCTGGCTGCCCTGGCTGGCTCTGCCGATTGGAGTTGAGGCTGGGTTTTCGTCGGCGGGAGCGGGCGCCCTGGGAACGGTTCTGCTGCTCAATTATTCCGAGATGACGCCCCCCGAAGTCGTGGGTACTGACATTTTCTTTGGCTTGGTCCTCGCCGTGATCGGCAGCGCGTTCCATTGGAAGTTTGGCTCGATCAGCGGCGGCGTGCTGGCTCAGTTGCTGGAAGGCGGAGTCCCCGGAGTGATTATCGGCTGCCTATTCGCGCGCAGGGTCCCTGCGCGCAAGCTAAAACTGACCATTGCGACGATCGCCATCTTTGCCGGCCTGCAGCTGGTTTACAGTGGCTCGCGAAGCTTACGGCGCAAACCCTCCGCCAAGACGGCAACCCTAGCAAGCTCGTCGGGGTGAGTTCGACGCCACCGGCCATTTGGAAAAGCTGCCTTGCCGCGTGAGCTCACTGGACTCACTGGCCTCCGCCAGCTTTGTTCCCCGCTTCGCTCAAGGTGCGTTGCATCTCTCGCGCCACTTTCAGATGGTCCTCCAGAGTCGGGAGGGTTTCTGACGCGAAGCCCTTGATGGCGGGATTCTGCCCGTTGCTGGCCTCCTCCTTGAAGGCCGAGACATCGTGTTGATGGTCTTTCACCATGTCCCGAGCGTAGGCACGGTCGAAGGCATCTCCGGAAAGCTGGGATAGCTGGTCGTAGGTCTTCTGGTCTTTCTTGTTGAGCGTCGTGGGCAGCATCACCTTCTCGCGCGACGCGACCGTCTTCAATTTGTCGTTTGCGGCGCTGTGATCGGCGACCATTCGTTTCCCAAAATCCTTGACGGCTTGACTGGAGCCCTTCTCCTCGGCAAGCTGTCCGAGCTTCACTTCCGCCAGCCCGCCCTGCGCAGCTTCCTTGGCGAAATCGGTGTCATTGACGGCGCTTGTGGTAGTGGGCTGCCCTCCGTTCGGCAGGCCGGGCTGATTTGCACCCGGGTAGGGCTGCTGACCTGGATACGGTCCTTGCTGTCCCTGCGGATACTGACCTTGCGGCGAAGTCATGCGTTGACCCCAGAGCATCCCGGCGACGAGCAAGGCGAGGCCAGCCATAGCGGCCCAATAGCTTACTTTTCGAAGCAGGTCGATGTTCATGCAGAACAAACCTCCGGGCCTTAGCGTAAACGGACCAGTACTGGGGGACAATCAAGCGTCGGCTGTAGGACCTTCTAAGGTTAAGCCCGTACCCCCCAAACGGTCGGGTCCACCATTGTTCTTCTTTGTTCAGCAGACAAAGCCGTTGGCTAGAGGTCGAAGCCAAGTTGGAGTTTGGCCGCTTCGGACATTCGCGCTGGACCCCAAGGAGGATCGAAGACGATCTCGACGTGAACTTCCTTCACGCCCGGAAGACCGGCCAGTTTGTTTTCGACATCGGCTTTGAGGACGTTGCCCATGCCACAGCCGGGCGCCGTCATGGACATTTTGATATCGATACTGCGGCCGCCATCAGCGAGTTGGTTTGTCACGCAGGAATAAATCAGGCCCAAATCCGCGATGTTGATGGGAATCTCCGGATCGTAGACGGTCTTGAGCTGATCCCAAACCATCTGCTCGCTGAATTCGCGTTGCTCGCCGCGGAGAGCTTCTGAAGGAGTAGGTGGCGTCAGGCCCAGGGCATCGGCATCTTTTACGTCGATTCGGAACAGGCCGTAGTCGCTGGCGATCGTGTAGCTGCTGCCGAGAAACTGCATTACGCGTATACCGGCGCCTGTGGGAAGCTTGGCTGGCGCGCCGCTGGGAATCTCGATCGCGTTCACTTCGCGACTGAGCGTGATGTGTCCGCCGGTCGTCATCGTCTCAGTTCCCTAGATTAACTCCGTGGTCGTTTCCTGCTTGCCTTCCAGTGCCGCTTGCAGGGTATGCCAAGCAAGCGTGGCGCACTTCACCCGGGCCGGATATTCCGAGACGCCCGAAAAGACTGTCAGTTTCCCCAAATTCGCCTGGCCATTCCCGTGACCGCGGCCTGTACAGAGCCTGTGAAAACTGTCGAAAAGCTCCTCCACTTCAGCGGTCGACTTGCCCTTGACGGTTTGCGTCATCATCGAGGCGGAAGCCTTGGAAATGGCGCAGCCAGAGCCCTGAAAACTGATGTCACGAATGGAATCTCCGTCCATGGTGAGATAGACGGTAAAGCGATCGCCGCAAAGCGGATTGAAGCCTTCGGCCTTGCGAGTGGCGGCGGGCGATTCGCGATAATTCCGCGGAGCCTTGCTGTGCTCGAGGATGACTTCCTGATACAGATCGCGCAGATCGGACGTCACGCGAACACCTCTCGAACTCTCTCGATGGCGCGCACCAAGGTATCGATTTCTTCCTTCGTGTTGTAGAGCCCGAAGGAGGCTCGCGCGGTGGCTTCCACGCCAAAATGCTGCATGACCGGCTGCGAACAGTGGTGTCCGGTGCGGATGGCGACACCCTGCTGATCGAGAATCGTGCCGATATCGTGTGGGTGAATGTTCTCGAGGGTGAAGGAAAGCACGCCGGCTTTGTCTTTTGCCGTGCCGATGATGCGCAAGCCAGGAATCGAGGAAACGGCCGCGGTGGCGTAGCGCAGAAGGGCCGTTTCGTGCGCGCCGATATTCTCTAGGCCCAGGTTGTTCACGTACTCGAGCGCGGCGCCGAGGCCGATCACCCCTGCGATATCCGGAGTGCCAGCTTCGAACTTGTAGGGCAGGCGGTTGTAAACTGTTTTTTCGAATGTGACCGACACGATCATGTCCCCGCCGCCTTGATAGGGCGGCATTTTTTCGAGCAGCGCAGCCTTGCCGTAAAGCACGCCGATGCCGGTGGGGCCGTAAACTTTGTGGCCGGAGAAGGCGTAGAAATCGCAACCGAGTGCCTGCACGTCCGCGGTCATGTGTGGCACAGCCTGCGCGCCATCCACCAGGACCGGCACGCTGAAACCGTGCGCGATCTCGACGATGCGCCGAACGGGATTGACTGTACCGAGAGCATTCGAAACGTGAGTGACCGCGACGAGTTTCGTTTCTGGGCCGACCATTTTCGAAAAACGGTCGAGATCGAGTTCGCCCACGTCGTTGATGGGGGCGGCGCGAAGCGTGGCGCCGCGCTCTTCGCAGAGAAGCTGCCAGGGGACGATGTTCGAGTGGTGCTCCATACCGGTGATCAGAATTTCATCGCCGACCTGCAGGTTCGCGCGGCCGTAGCTCTGGGCGACGAGGTTGATTGCTTCTGTTGTACCACGGACAAAAATGATTTCCCGGGGATCGGCCGCATTCAGGAATTTTTGCGCTGTTTTGCGCACGCCTTCGTACTCGTTGGTCGCCTGTTCGGAGAGATAGTGCACGCCGCGATGGACGTTGGAGTTGGTCCCCTCGTAGTAGCGGGAAATGGCTCCGATCACGGCGCGGGGCTTTTGCGTAGTGGCGGCGTTATCCAGATACGCGAGCGGCCTCCCATGCACCTTCTTTTGAAGGATGGGAAAGTCGGCGCGCGCGCTCTCGACATCGAATCCCGTCCCGGAAACGCTTTTGGCCGCAATGCTCATAAATACCTGCTCCTCATTACTCCAGATGCTGCGAGCGATCCCCTATGTAGCCCAGCTTTTGCTGGATCAAGGTTTCTAGGTATAGGCGCGCAGGACCTCTGCGCATACGGTCGAGGCATTCGCTGGCAAAGGCGAACAGCAACAGGCGCCGCGCGGACGCTTCGTCAATCCCGCGAGAACGGAGGTAAAAAAGCGGATTCTCTTCAATCTGGCCGATGGTGGCGCCATGAGTGCACTTCACGTCATCGGCGTAGATTTCCAGCTGAGGCTTGGTATCGATTTGCGCGGTATTGGAAAGCAGGAGATTGCGATTGGTCTGCTTGGCGTCGGTTTTCTGCGCGTCTTTGTGAACTATGATTCGGCCGTGAAAAACGCCGTGCGCCTGATCGTCAAGAATGCCATTGTAAAATTGGCGGCTGCCGCAATGCGGGCTAGCGTGCTCGACGAGCATGTAATTATCGAGGTGCTGGCGGTTACGGCCCATGAACAGGCCGTTGATCAGGCATTCGCCACCTTCCCCTGCCAGCACGGGGTGCACGTTGTTGCGAACCAGCGCGCCGCCCGTGAGGACGGAGTGCGAGGCGACGTCAGCCGTACGACCCTGTTGGATGCGGAGCGTCGAAATATTGAAGGCGCTAGGGTCTTCGCGTTCGATCATGTAGTGCGAAATCACGCTGTGATCGCCCGCGATAAGCTCGGTTGCCGTGTTACACAGAGCTTTTTCGCCGCCCCCGAGCGAAACGTAGTCTTCCAGGACAGTGGCCTGGCTGTTTTCACCCGCGATGATCAGGTTACGCGGGTGATTCATGGTGGGCGTGTCGTGTGCCGTCGAGACGAATAGCAGGTGAATCGGCGATTCAAGGGTTGTGCCTGGGAGAACCTGGATGTATGCACCGTCTTCGAGGAAGGCGGTGTTCAGCCCGGCGAAAGGATCGCGTTCGATGTTGAGATAGCGTCCTAGATGCGGCTCGATCCCGCTCGGATTGGCGGAAATTTGAGCGGCCAGACTGTCCACGTGCACTCCTTCCGGCAAGTCGCGCACAAAGGAAAGCGAGGCAGCGAAGCGGCCGTCCACGAAGACCAGTTCGCAGGCGGCATCGGCCATTCGGTATCGAGCCACCTCGGATGGCAAAGGAAGATGGCCGACCCTAGGGTTCAACCGAAACGGCGTTTGCGCGATCGCCGAGAGATTCGTGAAGCGCCAGTCTTCCTCGCGAATAGTAGGAAAGCCTCTTTCGTTGAAACGATCGAATCCGTCTTGGCGCAGCTTGCGAACGAACGAGGGTTCGGCTGCCGCAGACTGCTCGAGTCGGCTGAAGCTTTCAGAGTAATGTTCTAAAGTTTGTGTTGCGGTTGCCACTCTGTTCATCCTCGACTTGGAAATGCACTGGAGGGGCCAAAGCCCCTCTTTTGTTCTACCGCCTGGCGGAAGCCACTTCCCGCCGATCGTTCTGTTCTGACTCGCTCATGCCGCACCGTGAGCGGCGGCCGGTTCGATGGCCGCGTAGCCTTGGTCTTCAAGCTGCAGCGCAAGTTCGGGTCCGCCGGAGCGGACGATTCGGCCGTCGACCAGCACGTGTACGAAATCCGGTACGATGTAATTCAACAGGCGCTGATAGTGGGTGACCACAAGAATAACGCGATCGGTGCTGCGCATCGCGTTGACGCCGTTCGCGACGATTTTCAAAGCATCGATATCGAGGCCCGAATCGGTTTCGTCGAGAATTGCGAGCCTGGGCTCGAGCACGGCCATCTGCAAAATTTCGTTGCGCTTTTTCTCGCCGCCGGAAAACGCTTCGTTGACTGAACGATTCAGAAACTTTTCGTCTATGTCCAGCAGCTTCATCTTCTCGCGCAGTTTGGGAAGAAAATCCATCGCGTCCATTTCCTCTTCGCCGCGGTATTTGCGGATCGCATTGACCGCCGAACGCAAGAAATAGGCGTTGCTAATTCCGGGAATTTCGACGGGGTACTGAAAGGCCAGAAACAGACCTTCGCAGGCCGCCTCTTCCGGTTTCATCGCCAGCAGATCCTTGCCGTCGAACAGTGCTCCGCCGGCGGTGATCTCGTAGCTCTCGCGGCGGGCCAAAACCTGAGCCAGAGTGCTCTTTCCGGAACCGTTGGGGCCCATGATCGAGTGGACTTCCCCGGCGTTCAGCGTGAGATTCACACCTTTTAGAATTTCGTGGCCGTCAACCCTGGCGTGCAGGTTCTTGATTTGAAGCAGGCTCATTCTATGTTCCTCAGTCCCCTAGTTCTCTACAGCTATTTCTCCTCGCGCGATCGACGGCTTTCATCTACCAGTCCCACGCTTAACCTACGCTTCCTTCGAGGCTGACACTCAATAGCTTCTGGGCTTCGACGGCAAACTCCAGCGGCAGCTCGCGGAAGACGCGCTTGCAAAAGCCATTGACGATCATCGAGACGGCATCTTCGGCTTTCAATCCGCGCTGACGGAGATAGAAGAGCTGATCCTCGCCGATTTTGGAGGTGGAGGCTTCATGTTCCATACGAGCCGTCGAATTCTTCACTTCGATGTAGGGGAACGTATGCGCGCCGCACTTATCGCCGATCAGCAGGGAGTCGCACTGCGTGTAGTTTCGCGCGCCGGTCGCTCCTTTCAGGATGGCCACCTGTCCGCGATAGGTGTTCTGGCCGTGGCCGGCGGAAATGCCTTTCGAGACGATCGTGCTGCGACTGTTTTTACCGATATGAATCATCTTCGTGCCGGTGTCGGCCTGCTGATAGTTGTTGGTCAGCGCGACCGAGTAGAACTCGCCTACGGAATTCTCTCCCTGCAAAATGCAGCTGGGATATTTCCAGGTGATGGCGGACCCGGTTTCGACCTGGGTCCAGGAAATTTTCGAATTCTTGCCGCGGCAGGCTCCGCGCTTGGTCACGAAATTGTAGATTCCGCCTTTGCCGTTCTTGTCGCCGGGATACCAGTTCTGCACGGTAGAGTATTTGATTTGCGCGTCATCGAGCGCGATCAGCTCGACGACGGCGGCGTGCAACTGATTTTCGTCGCGAATCGGGGCGGTACAGCCTTCGAGATAACTGACGCTAGCGCCTTCGTCCGCAATGATCAAGGTGCGTTCGAATTGACCGGTTTCCGCGGCATTGATGCGGAAATAGGTGGACAGCTCCATAGGGCAGCGGACGCCCTTGGGCACATAGACGAACGAGCCATCGCTAAAGACGGCGGCATTGAGCGAGGCGAAGAAGTTGTCCGTGTAGGGGACCACGCTGCCCAGATACTTTTTCACGAGATCGGGGTGATTCTGAACCGCCTCGGAGAAGGAACAGAAGATCACACCCGCTTCGGCGAGTTTTTCCTTGAAGGTCGTGGCGACCGAGACACTGTCAAAGACCGCATCGACGGCCACACCCGCCAGCAGCTTTTGCTCGGCAAGCGGAATGCCGAGCTTTTCGTAGGTGCGCAGAATTTCAGGATCGAGCTCATCGAGGCTCTGGAGGGTCGGCTTCTTCTTCGGCGCAGAGTAGTAGGAGATATCCTGGTAGTCGATGGGGCCATAATGAATGTTGGCCCACTTGGGTTCGGCGTCGGATTTCTGGAGCGTTTCCCAGTGGCGATACGCTTTGAGCCGCCATTCGAGCATGAAATCGGGCTCATTCTTTTTCGCCGAGATCAAGCGAATGATGTCTTCATGGAGGCCCTTGGGGGCGCGGTCTTCGGCGACGTTGGTGACAAAGCCCCACTTGTAGTCCTGTTGAGCCAGTTCTCGAATGGTCTCCGTATTCGAACTCATTGAACCCTCCCGGAGGCGATGGTCGGCACCACTCTCCCCTTGGCATCCCGTAGGGGCGTGAGCTCGAGGGGGTGCGCCAGATCAGAAAGCGTCACTTTCTCGAGCACGCCTCGAACGGCTTGATTGATGATTTGCTGATTGCTCTTAATCGGGCAGCCGGACTCGAGATTGCATAAGCCGGTGATGTCCGTACTGCACTCGGTAAGGGCCATGGGCCCCTCGATGGCGGCAATGACTTCGAGCACTGAAATCTGCCGGGGATCACGCGCCAGGATGTAGCCCCCTTTGGTCCCGCGGTGGGAAACCAAAAGGCCACAATGCAACAGCTCCTTGAGCAGTTTGCTGACAGTCGACAAGGGCAGACGGGATTCCTGTGCCAGGTCACGGGCAGTCCGAAGCGCAGCGCACTCGCTCCGGGCGATGCAAGTCATCAGGACCAACCCGTAGTCTGTTAATTTTCCAAGCCTTACCATTGCACTTTCCCATACTCATTATACAGTACTAATTCAGTCTTATTTAGATTCTAGTGCTGGCGGGGCATCAATGCAAGGCCAATCTCGGGCGCGTTAGGAGTCCGATTTGCCGTAGTAGTTTTCCCGACTTTCGCCCATCGGCGTGAGCCAGTCGCCGCTGACTTCCCTCGACCGTCCGCTTCTGGCCGAAGGCAAGCTCCTCTAGGACCGCTGCGCCCCACCCGGAATCAAGCGAGAGCCGACCGCCTCGGGCAAATCGCGCAGTGTAGTGTATAGTCTCGCTCCGGGATGCGCCGGATAGGGGAGCTCAAACGCAAGCGTCGAGGAGCTGGGGGTAAGGTCATTTGCCTCATGTCCGTTTTCATTCTTATTCCGGCGGGCGTACTGGCCCAAAATCAGGCCGCGGCGGGGACATTTTTTGTGGATCCGCCGACGCTAGTATCGCTTGGATTCGAGTGGCTTATCACCGGCGACGTCAACCGCAACGCGCGTGTGGAGGTAAGCTATCGCAAAAAAGGCGAGCACCAGTGGCACCAGGCCTTGCCGCTCATGCGCTTAGAGGGAGAGCAGGTTTTCGGAGGTACGCCGCGCGACGGCGGCGGACACTATTTCAACTACGTGGCGCCAAACATGTTCGCAGGGAGCATTTTGAATCTTGAGCCGGGGACCGAGTATGAGTGCCACTTCGTGCTGAGTGATCCGGATGGAGTGAAGGGGAAAGCGGAACGCACGGCGACGGTCACAACGCGGAACGAGCCGCAGCCGGCCGAGGATGGGCATCTCTATCATGTTTATCCGTTTGGATACAAGGGAGCGAAGCAGGAGCCTGCCTTCACCGGGTTGCTGGCGGCTTACTACATGGGGGCCGATGAATCTGATCACTCCAATGCGTTTCCGCCCCGCGTTCGGCCGGGCGACATCATTTTGGTGCACGCTGGAGTCTACAAAGACAATCGTTTCTTATACGGCGGATTTGATCGGACAATTGCGGCCTATGGAACGCCATTCGATGGGACGTACTACCTGACAGAGAGTGGAACAGCCCAGAAGCCCATCGTCATCAAAGCTGCCGGCGACGGCGAAGTTATTTTTGACGGCGACGGCTGCCAGAATCTCTTCAATTTGATGGCTGGTAATTACAACTATTTTGAGGGAATTACGGTTCGCAACACGAATGTCGCGTTCTTGCTGGGGATCAAAAATATTGCGGGAGCCAGCGGATTCACGCTGAAGCATTCGCGGATTGAGAATATTGGGCGGGCGGTCGAGGACGATTGGTCAGGCTCGAAGGATTTCTATATTGCAGACAACGTGTTCATCGGTCGGCATGATGCGAACAAATTGCAGAGCTGGTGGACGCCAGCAGTGTGGGCGAAGTTTCCGGGGTATCCGGCACCGATCACCTCCGAGTATGCGATCAAGATTTATGGCCAAGGGCACGTAGTCGCGTACAACTACGTGGCCAATTGGCACGACGGCATCGACATAGCGACCTATGGCGATCCCGACGGCACGCCGAACGCACTCGCTAATCGAGCGCGCCAAACCGGCCTGCCGGTGAGCCCGGAGTTGCGCGATCGGCTGCCGGTCTCGATCGACTTTTACAACAATGACATCTATAACATGGCGGACAACTGTATTGAAGCGGACGGTGGCGCGCACAACATTCGCGTTTTCAGGAACCGCTGCTTCAGTTCCGCAGGAGGCGGGCTCAGTGCGCAGCCGACATTCGGTGGGCCGCTCTACTTTTATCAAAACCTTGTCTACGACACGACTACGGGCGGACCGCTGAAATTGATCGATACGCCGGCGGGCGTTCTCGTCTACCAGAATACATTTATCGGCCAGGGCCGGTTGATGGGGCCGGCGTCGAATGTCCATTTTCTGAACAACTTGATCTTGGGAGATGGCTGGGCCGACCCGGTGCTCAACTTGCGGACTTTTACGAACTATTCGAGTTCCGATTACAACGGATTCCGGGCGAATCCGGGCGTGGAGGATGCCTTTGAGTGGAATTCGCCGAGATTGGATGTCCCGGCGGACTTTCGGGGGCAGCTGGTAACGAGACATTTCAAATCGCTCGGGGAATACAGGCAGGCGACCGAGCAGGAGCGGCACAGCGTTGTAATCGATTACGATGTTTTTGTGAATGCCAAAGTGCCCGACAAATCCGATCCGCAGCGACTGTACAGCCCTGAGGAGTTCGACTTCCGGCTGAAGCCGGGATCAGCGGCGGTGGATTCGGGGACGGTAATTCCCTCGATCAATGATGATTTCACGGGTCGCGCGCCTGATCTGGGGGCTTACGAACTGGGTCGTCCGCTGCCGCATTACGGGCCGCGAACGGCACCACCTGGCGGGCCGGATGCGCCCGTGGTGCGCTAGGCCCGAGATCTGGCAGTCGACGATTGGAGAGCCTTTCCTCACGCCCTGATTCGGCTTGCGCACCCGATTCGGATCGTTCGCTGAGCTCGGCCTGCCGCTACGGTGTGAAAGGAAAGGCAAGCACTGGATGTAACCCTCGGGCGCTCCCCTGGAGACAAAGGGGTTAGGATCCAGTCCCGATAGCAGTGAGCCAGACGCTCCGGGAAAAACCTGATTCACCCGAAGGCCTTGGGCTTCCCATAATAGCCGGCATGAGTACCCCAGTCGGGAAAGGCCTGCTGAAATGGCTCGTCATTGCCGGTGGCTGCCTGCTCGTCTTGCTGGCTGTATCTGTCGGGGCTTTTTACGTTGCCAGGCCGGCACTGCACAGAATCACTCGGCGAAGGGCGGAGTTCTATTTGCGGTCTCACTTCAACAGCAGCGTACAATTCTCTGATTTTCACGTGAAGTTGTTTCCGCGCGTTCATTTGGTCATCGACGGCCTGGTCATGCGCTATCAGGGGCGGGCCGACCTTCCGCCACTGATCGAAATACGCAGAGTGACTGTCGAGGCAATGCCGGAGGCCTTTTGGCACCGGCGCGAAGTTTCACGGGTCAACCTGGAAGGGCTGCAGATTCACACGCCGCCTCGCGCTCCCGGCAGCCCGCCGATGTTTCACGGCACGAACGCGAATCTAGCGAGCAAGTATCCATTTGTTATCGACGAGATCGATGCGGACAATGCGCTTATCGTGCTTTTGCGAAAGCCAGCAGACGCGGGAAAACCACCCAACAAGTTTGCCGTCCATCAAGTAGTCTTGTATGGATTCAGTTTCAGTCATCCTGCCTCGTTTCATGCCCTGCTGCGAAATCCGAAACCAACCGGAGAAATTCGCTGCGACGGTCAGTTTGGGCCGTGGGACGCAGAACAGCCGAGCGAAACGCCCGTTTCCGGCAACTACAGTTTTCAAAATGCGGATCTGAGCACACTGAAAGGGCTTCATGGCATCCTTGCGTCAGAGGGAAAATTCAGCGGGCCCTTGGACTATTTGGATGTGGCGGGCGTGACGGACACGCCCGATTTCGCCTTGCGCACGAGCGCTCACCCGATGGCTTTGCACACAGATTTCACGGCGATCGTCGACGGAACGAATGGGAACACCGTGCTCACGAATGTCACGGCCGAATTTCTGCACACGGTCCTAGAGACTCAGGGCGCAGTGGTGGACGTTGATCCAAATATCAGGGGCAGGACGATTCTTTTGGAGGCGGTCTCCAGGCACGCCAGGGTCGAGGATCTGCTTGCCCTGGCGGTAAAGGCAGACAGGCCGGTCATGACAGGCTCGGCGCGGCTGAGGACGAAAATTGTGATTCCTGAGCGAGACGAAGACCTGGTGAATCGATTGCAGCTCGATGGGCAGTTTGGTCTGGGAAAGGTGGAGTTCACTAACTCGGCCACCCAGGAAAAGGTGGACACGCTCAGCCGCAAGGGGCAAGGCAAGCCCAAGGACATGAGCATAGGCGATGAGGCGTCGGATTTTATGGGCAGCTTCTCTTTGGCGAACGGGCAAGCGAAGTTCTCCAAGCTAGAGTTTAGCGTTGAAGGGGCGGCTGTTCTGCTGAACGGCACCTACAATCTCGATAGCGGGCAGTTCGATTTTCGCGGGCACCTGCAGATGGACGCGAAGCTGTCTCAAACGATGACCGGATGGAAATCGGTGGTTCTGAAACCGTTCGATCACCTCTTCAAAGGTCCGGATGGCGGTGCGGAGATACCCATTAAAATTACGGGGACTCGGGAGAATCCTGCCTTTGCGACGGATTTTCACGACAAGGAGAATACGGGGCGCCCGGCCGAGAAGGACCCGCCCCCGCGCGATCGGTGATCGAGGAGCAAGCTCGGTATTCTGATTCCCGGCTCAATTTCGGGGCGGAAGGCGGGAGCTGAAAGTCTGCGAGGAATCTTCGGCGCTTACAGATCGCGCCGGCCTTCCATGGCTTTGAGCATGGTGACTTCGTCGGCGTACTCCAGGTCGGAGCCGACAGGTATACCCATCGCGATGCGAGTCACACGCACGCCGAGCGGCTTGATCAGCTTTGAGAGGTAAACGGAGGTGGCTTCGCCCTCGGCCGTCGGATTCGTCGCCACTATAATCTCTTCGACGGTGCCGCCCTTGAGGCGTTCGATGAGGCTCTTGATCTTCAGCTGGTCGGGCCCGATGCCTTGCAGCGGTGAAAGAGCGCCGCCGAGCACGTGATACACACCGTTAAATTGGCGCGTCTTTTCGACCGCTTGAATGTTGGTCGCGTCTTCCACCACGCAGATGACGTTTTTGTTGCGAGTCGAGCTGGCGCAAAAGATGCAGGGATCGCTGTCAGTGATATTGTTGCAGATCGAGCATTCGCGGACGCGTTCTTTCGCCTCGCGAATTGCGTCGGCCAGGGCAAGGGCCTGATCGCGATTTGTGCGCAGCAGATGAAACGCGAGACGCTGCGCCGTCTTCTGGCCGATTCCGGGCAGGCGCTTCAGTTCATCAATGAGGCGGGTTACGGAAGGCGAAAAATCGGGCATGGGCCTCCATTATTGCAGAGTCGCCTCGGATTGCGCTAGCCGCGAGGGACCGGGCGTGAAACGCAGTTTGGCGGGGCAGCGTCTCACTGCCCAGGGGCTTCATTGCGCGCCGAAGTTGGTGGGAGTTACAATCGGGCGCTTTGCCGAAGGGATGGGGTGGATGTTTTCCAACAGCGGAAAGGGAGGAAAGACGGAATGCAATCGAGAATGGTGCGACCGCTCCTAGTTTTGGAGTGTTTGTTAATGTCAGCCACGTATCCAGCTTTCGCACAACAAGGCCCGCCGCCGGGCGGCGGTCCGGGGGGAGGGCGTCCCGGAGGGGGAGGCGGAATGATGATGGGACCCCCGCTGCAGCTGAGCAGTTCTGCCTTTATGGATGGCACGGAAATTCCTGAAAAATATACGTGCGTTCCCGCAATGGGGAGCGGCGGCGGAATGGCCGGTATGGATGTGTCCAAAATGACTTCACCGCCGCTTTCCTGGGTGAACGCGCCAAAGGGCACGCAGAGCTTCGTGCTGCTGCTGCATGATCCTGACGCGCACGCGCGAAAAGCGTTTGAGGACATCACGCACTGGATGATTTTCAATATTCCGGGCGACTCGACTTCCTTGCCGGAAGGCGTTAAACCGGATTCAAGCGCCGGCGTACAGGCTGCCAACGTGACCGGGCAGCCGATCTTCTTTGGCCCCTGCGCGCCTCCGGGACCGCCGCACCATTACACGTTCGAGCTATTTGCGCTGGATACGAAGCTTGATCTGGCGAAGGGCGCCAGCCGAGCCGATGTGCAGAAAGCGATGGATGGGCATGTGCTTACCGGAACGGTGTTGATCGGGTTGTTTCATCGCACGGGTATGGGAGGCGCGCCGCCGCGACAATAGCAGTTAGAGTGGGGCCGATTTGAGCAGAGGCGGAGCTGGCGCGCTAGACAGGCCTCAGCTCTGCCTTTTTTTAAGCTTCCCGCCCCAAATCTTCCGGACACGCTTGGAGCCCTATCTCAGGTCGATTGAGCCGCCGGGGAGCTGGCCTAGAACAGGCCGGGGATTTTGAGACCCATGACGCCGGACATGCCGCCGGTGAGGTCCTTCATCTGGCGCGTCAACTCTTCATCGACGCGGCGCGTGGCTTCGTTCACAGCGGAGAGAAATAACTCCTGCAGCATCTCCTGATCCTTGCTCTTAAAAACATCCGGCTCGATGTGCACGTCGGTCAGGTGTTTCTGGCCGTTCATTTTTACCGTGATCATCCCGCCGCCGGCCGAGCCCTCAACGCTGATTTCGCCGATACGCTTTTCCAGCGTTTCCTGCACCTGCCGGAACTGCGCGAGCATTTGCTGCAGGGCTTTGACTTCCATGCGTTATTCCTCGCCTGGGCGCTTGACCCTGGAAATGTGACCGCCAAATTTCTCGAGCATCGCCCTAACGATCGGATCTTCTTCGATTCGGGCACGCAACTCACTGCCGCGAGCTGACACCCCTCGTGCTGTCTCAAGTTTAACACAGACCCGCAGGGGCTGACCGAAGACTTGATTGACGACTGTGCGCAAACGCTCCATCGCTTCGCGCGGAAGCATTTCGGTGAGCGTGCGATTCTCGGTCGAGAAAAAGATTCGGAACTCGCCGGATTCGGTTTCGCAGCGCGTAGCATGTTCGAGGAAGGATGAAAGCAAACGGGAATTCTGCAGCGCATTCTTCACAGCATCGAGTTGCGCGGCAACTAGCCCGCTCGCGGGACCCTCGGCGGCGCGAGCGACAATTCGAGGCGGCGAGGCGGGAACAGGTGCAGCCGTGTGCGGAATCGTCGAAGCGGGCGTTTGATTCGGCGCCGCCGTCGAAGCGTCCAATTCTGCTGCCGGCGTCATGCGCGCTGCCTCTGCTGGGGAAGGAGCGGAGACAGCGGATGGAGCCTGGCGCATGGCGGATGAAACCGCAACTGACCGAGCGGAAGCAGACTGTGCGGATTTCGCAGGACGAAGTTCGCCGCGCAGTTGGCTAATAGCCTCTTCGAGCGGCACAAGCCGCTGGGCATTAATCATCTTCAGAAGGCCAAGCTCTAGATGTACACGCTGGTCGGGCTTGCGGCGCAGGTCGTCGTCGGTGGTCAAAAGAATATGGAAGAAGCGAGTGAGATCCTCTTCGCTGAAGCGGGCAGCCTGTTCGGCAAGGCGCGGACGTTCGTCTTCAGGGCCAGCAATCAAATCGGAATCGGCCCCGCAGACGCGCGCAACAAGCAAGTTGCGAACGTGGCGAATGGCCTCGCGGCAAAAGTGCTGGAGGTTCTGGCCATCGGCAATCAAGCGATGGGCCAGAGTTAGGGCGCGCTCGGCAGATTGGGATTCAATCGCGGCCACAAGTTCATCGAGAAAGCTTTCCGCGACGACGCCAAGCAGCTCGCGCACTTGCGCATCGCTGATGGTATCTCCGGCGTAGGCGATTGCTTGCTCAAGCAACGAGAGTCCGTCGCGCAGGCTGCCTTCGGCTGCGCGGGCGAGCACCGCGATTGCGCCTGGATCGATTTTGAGATTTTCGGCCTTGGCAACTTTCTCGATCTGGCCAGCTATCTCGCGAAATGTGAGCAGACGAAACTGAAACAACTGAGCGCGCGATTTGATGGTCTCGACCAAATCTTCTGCACGTGTCGTGGCCAGAATGAAGACCACTCGCTCGGGGGGCTCTTCGAGGGTTTTCAGCAAAGCGTTGGAGGCCTCGTCCGTAAGCTGATGGGCCTCGTCGAGGATCACAACCTTGTAGCGGGCAGCAGCCGGCGCATAGCGAACCATTTCGCGCAGTTCGCGGATTTGATCAATGCCACGATTGGAGGCTGCGTCGATTTCAAGTACGTCGAGAGAGGTTCCGGCGGAAATTTCGCGGCAAGAGTCGCACGTGTTGTCTGGTTCCGGCGTTGGACCCTTCGCACAATTCAAGGCTTTCGCGAGGATGCGCGCTGCGGTCGTCTTCCCTACACCGCGCACACCGGAGAAAATATAGGCATGAGCCACACGGTTTGACTCGATGGCGTTCGCGAGCGTTCGCGTGACGTGCTGTTGGCCGACAATGTCGGCGAAGGTCTGCGGTCGGTATGTTCGCGCGATAACTTTATAGCTCATTCGAAGGTGCTCTGGATCATCTGCTTACGCCCGCCGATGGTGCGGGGTTGGAACTTCGGGTACTCCGCGGCACACGAAGCTGATCCGCTACCGTTGCTCCCTTCCGGGCCTGGCGGGGTTTGCGGAGAATCGTTGCACAGAGCCCGAAGTTCCGCCGAGAGCGTCGCGCAGGAAATCTTTTCGCGGCGCTTGCGCGAGTCTAGCACAGGGGTTGGGATGGTGAAAGCTCGAGCGGCATCGCCTGAAATGGTTCAGGAGCGCTAAACGAGCAGCAGTCTTGAAGTTTTGCGTCGTGCAGTAGGAAAAAACTTGTTCACCACAGAGCGGCCAAATCTGGCAAGGTCGTCATTTTGTGAAAAAATACACGCGAGTGTGGACGCAAACTGGCTGACACTATCGAGTGGAAATATGCGGGCAGCGATCCGTACACAAAATTTCGTTTTCGAGGAAAACACCAGCACAACCGAGTCAGACTGAGCAACAACGGGTATGGAATGCCCGGCGCTTCTTCTTGAGCTAGCCGCAACGTTCGTCGACGAGACTAGCATCAGCGCAGAAAATGGGTACCGGTGGCGAAGGTGGGTGGTGCGGGCTCGAAACACACGGACGGGGCGGGCCAGTGCAGCATGACTGGCGTGAAATGCGCGACAAGGGCAGAACGTGAGCTGCGAGTGTCAGCACCTCGCCTGCACATCGGGACGTCTAGTTGCTTCCTAGGCCGGTCGACGGATTGCTCGCGGGAACACCAACGCCACCGCCTGAACCACTACCGCCGCCCGATCCGCTGCCACTAGACGAACTACTGGTGGCCGAACCACCGCCTCCGCCACTTCCGCTTTGACCAGCAGCCCCGGACCCTCCGGTACCGTCCGTCCCGCCGCCACCACTGCTACCGCCGCCGGCGGTCGCAACCGTGTTCCCGATTTTTTGGTAGCTTTGCCCCGTGACTTTACCAAGGTTGAAAAGTACCACCACCGTGACTAAAGCCAGAAGGGCAATCAGAAGCGCATACTCGACGTTATCTTCGCCAGACTGTTGGCGCCACAGACGCCTGAGCGTAGCGGCCATACAAACACCCTCAGACCAGCAAGTCTACCGCCGCCTCGGGCCAAGGACAAGCACCCGTTCTGCACCTTCTGTACCTGCCACAAGACCCTAGCGTCGAGAGAGCCTCGCCAGGCTCAGGCGTAGCGAGATTCGGCTCAGTTGCTTGTCGGCGGCGTGTAGGACGCATTGTGTAGCAGTGAATCGGGCAGCGCTACGGTCGAATCCATGCGCACGAGAATTCCTGATTGCGCAGGTAACTCGATGTCCTTGCCTTTTCTTGCCACGATGTACGCGCCGCTGCCAGCCAGCCCGATCATGGTGCCGCGCAGAACGTTACTGAAGATCAGGCCGACCGTTGAGCCGCCAGCAGTACCGATGGCGACAGCTGTAACATCGCTCTTTACGTCGTGATTTTGTTCGACCACCTCGCCCTCGACCGTCTTGAGATCCTTCCGGCGCTTGGTAGCGTCGGCTTGGCCGCTATATAGCGAAAGGATGCTCATGCGCACGGGAAAAATGCGGCTTTGCACCTCGATCGAACTGAACGCGAGGCTCACTGACGCTCCACCGCGAAACATGGAGAACCATTTGGGTCGCTCGACAGATGTGACCGTGCCATGGACCTTCGCGCCGGCAGGCAGGACGAGCTGCGAGCCAGAAAAAACGGGCTCTGCGACGATAGCAGTGAAGGGATCGCCATTGCGAGCAACGCTCGAGCTCAGTCCTTGGACCAGTGTGAGCCGGACCTGGGTGCCGGGAAGGAGTTGACTGGATTGGCCGCGAACGATCGATGCGGGTAAAAGCAACGACACGAGCAGCGCCAACATGAAAATCGTAGCCGAACGCTTCATTAGGAGCCTCCTCTGACTGCGCAGACAACGCGTGCGCGTTTTCTGTTAAAAGTTGACCCAAGCGAAATTGGTATCTGCCGTCGCCGGGCTGAGTTCCGAATCACGAAGCCACAAAGGAAGGCGTGACCCCGTCTCCGGATCCCTATCGTGGGGGTTCCGCTGGCGCTGCGGCGGGTGAGGAGGATGCACCCGCGGCATAAGATACAACAAGGATCTAGGGCAAACACACAAAATTAGGCGTCTTGTGCTTCCAATGCGTTATGGGAATGCCCAAGCAGAAACCGAAAAGTAGCTCCCCGGCCTGTACGATTTGCAAGGGTTCAGATTTGAGTTTCGAATCGCTCTCCGAAGGCAATGGGCCCGTTAGCGGCGAATCGCGAATAAGTATCACTAGACTTCCAGATCGACGTGATTGGCGCATTCGTTCGCCCGCTCATTTTGTTCCAGACCCAAGCACAAGATCGAGACCGGCAGCTTCGGCAAACGCGCGAAAGTCCCGGTCGCGCGTGAGGAGAGGAATGTCTCGGTCGATACAGCTCTGGGCGATTAGCGCGTCACCAAGGCGGGCCTTGCGACGTTTCGCCAGTACTCTCGCCCATAATGTTCCCGCTCGTTGCCAATAGCCAGAATCGATCTCGATCAGAGGTATCTCTGACAGGCTTTCGCCAACCGCCGGAGGAAGCCTCGGGTCGCTCAGCAGCTCGGTGAGCACAATCGGCACCATTACTACTTGGCGATCCCCGAGAGCCCTGTCGAGCAGGTGTGCATCCTCGCCTTCGCCGTCCTCCAGAAAGGCGATCCAGGTGCTCGTATCAGCCGCGATCATCGGTCGGCTTTCAGCTCAGCCAACGTACGGGTGAAATGAACCTTGCCCCTGAGTTGGCGCAGGCGAGCGTACGTTCGCGATGCCGCGACTAACTGGAGCCCGGTACGCACGGTCTGAGTGATGCCCGTACCACTAGCTCGTTGCGCCTTTTCGAGAAGCTTTAGCGGTACCTCCACGGTGATCTTACGCGCCGTATCCATAATGCTTAAAGATACCATATTCGAGACCAGCATCGGATATGGTCTCAGTGAAACTCTGAGCCGTGGATTCTGCAGTGAGCGAGGAAAGAATTTTGGCTCCGGGGCTTGGACTCGAACCAAGATTCACGGCTCCAAAGGCCGCTGTGCTGCCAATTGCACCACCCCGGAGTTGCGCCAGAAAGTTTAGCAGAGATCGCAGCGAATTCTAGTTCAGTCGAACGACGATTTGCCGCTGCGCTGCTGATTTGTTAGGCTTTTTGGAAGTTCAGCACGCTGGAGAGGTGTCCGAGCGGTTTAAGGAGCACGCTTGGAAAGCGTGTGTAGGGGAAACTCTACCGTGGGTTCGAATCCCACCCTCTCCGCCATATTTTAGAAAGGTCCGGCCCGGACACATAGGTAACACAACGTTCCGGACACATAGGTTACACTTTTGGGCCAAAAGGGTTGTCGAGGGGCTGCAGAGTTTTTTCCTCCAGATCGATGTAGCCGAGATCGTAATCCATAAAGCTAACGAGCCAAATACCTTCTTCGACTTCTTTGATGCCGACCGCCTGACCAGCGAAGACCGTGCTGAGATTGATCTTTTTGCGGTGCAGACAAATGCGTCCGCAGCAGGTGACCTGGATAATCTGGTCGTGAAAGGGGTAAGTGAGATCCGGGAGGCCGCGATAGGGGCGCGGGGAGGCAGTATAGACTTCTGCGGGGCATTTCATGTCCAGAGCTTGGTGAGGTCGCTGATTGTTAAACTCTTCAAGAAAATCGTCGAACTTGGTTTGTTGCTGCAGACTGTTCATGCCCGCGGGACGAGTGGTTTCGGTTTTGAGGGTCAAGTGCATGCGTTCATGTCGGCCATTCTGCTGTGGATGACCGGGTTGGATGCGCTCGATGGTGATGCCCAGACGCAACCACCAGACCGAAAGTTTGGAGAGGTTGAACAAAGAGTTGGGCGAAGCGAAGGGGACGCCGTTATCGGAACGGATGCTGTCCGGCAGGCCGCGTTCTTGAAACAAGCGCTGAAACGCAGTGAAAGCCAGGGATTCACAGGTAGATTCCAGAGCTTCGCAAAGCAGGAGATAGCGCGAGGCGTGATCGGTGACGGTCAGCGGGTAGCAGTATTTTCTGTTGCCCAACAGAAACTCGCCTTTGTAGTCGGTGCACCAAAGTTCGTTAGGCTTTTGACCCAAAGACAAGGGCGTGCCCTGAGCACGATTCCGTTTGCGTCCGCGACGCTGGACTAGACCATTCCGGTCGAGCACGGCGTGGATGGTGCTGCGGGCCGGGACCTTGACCTCACAGGAAAAGCGGCGCAGCAAGCGTTCCCGGATCTTGCGCGCACCCCAGTGGGGCTTCTCCTGTTTGAGATTCAGGATGGCGCTCTCCACCTGCTGGGGCAACTGATTGCCATAGCGCCAGGGTCTGCGGGAACGATCCGTCAGAGCTTCCAGACCGGATTCCTTATAGCGGTCAAAGATCTTGTAACCGGTCTTACGAGAGATAGCGAACTCTCGGCAGAGAGCTGACATTGACTCTCCATCCAACAAACGGGCGACAAAGCGAATACGCTCATCCATAACCGAACACCTCTTCCACGGCATTACACCCTCCCCTAAAGGGGAAAAGTGTTACCTATGTGTCCGGTACAAACTGTCACCTATCTGTCAGGCCGCTCA
>Ga0306926_10001323_pt1 | contig 24444 bp, 15 predicted proteins | sample flu12Cox44000178_FD_203759 | JGI IMG/M metagenome (GOLD analysis project Ga0306926, IMG submission 203759) | Lab enrichment of tropical soil microbial communities from Luquillo Experimental Forest, Puerto Rico - flux8day.12C.oxic.44.000.178 (v2)... | ecosystem: Environmental > Terrestrial >...
TCAGCATCCGAAGGAACCCATCAGGCAAATCACCAACATGCTCTGGGGTTTGATCCCTCATTGGGCTAAGAATGCCTCTGGAGCTGCAAGTACCATCAATGCGAGGTCGGAGACTGCCGCGACCAAGCCTGCGTTCCGTGATCCTCTGAAACTCCGAAGGTGCCTGATCCCGGCAGACGGATTTTATGAATGGAAGAGGATGCAGTCATCCAAGCAGCCGTACTGCTTTGAAGTAAACGATAGGCAATTGTTCGCGTTTGCTGGACTGTGGGATCGAGCCGGAGATTGCCGAAGGTTTCCGTTCTCTCAAACTTCTGCGGATCAGGAGACCAAGGGCAAGAGTCGCCATTCGGAACGCGCAGCAGGATTTGCGCTCGGTATTGAATCGCTGGGAGACAGCTTATCGTAAGGAGAACTTTTATCGAGGGATACGAATCCTCTTGGAATTGCAGCGGGACGGCTCCTCTAGTTTGTAGAGCTAATTCCAAGGGGCTGAGACTTCGGTTTGCTGCCCAACATCGTTTGCTGGGAGGCCGGGAAGCGGTTCCCCCGGCTCGAAGGTTGAATGGGATGAAACCACCATTGCGCTCCACGCAAGCAGTGATCATCAACGCGCCATTGGAGGCAGTGTGGGCGTTCAGCATGGACATCACGAAAATCCCTGAGTTTCACCCCCGCGTCGTCAAGGTGGAGCTACTCTCAGGGAAAGCTCTCCGCGAGCCGGGCGTTTCGTACCAATGCTACCTCTCAGGAGGGAAACACACGTGCGTTGAGAGGGACATTGAAATCCTCCCCATGCAGAAGATTGTTACTGTACTGCCAGAGGATACGTTCGGAATTAGCAAGATTTTGCCTGACTACGTGGTCGAGACCACCTTTCACCGAGTCGGGCAATCTTCAACGAAGGTGGAGATCAGCCATTATTACTCCACACAAACTTTGAAAGCCAAGCTGCTGAACCTAGTCGCGAAACGAAGAATCGCCCGCGACACTCAGGCAACCTTGAACGCAAGCAAAGCTGCGATAGAGACTGCGCAGGCAGAACGGCGCGTTTAGCATAAGCCCGGTATTGTCCAAAGAAGAGGAGGAGCACATGCAAGGAACGCAACTCAGATACGTGATCAAGTTTGTTGCCGACATGGACAAAGCGGTGAGGTTCCATCGGGATGTGCTGGGTCTAAAAGTGAAATTCGAATCGCCGGGATGGAGCGAGTTCGTGACGGGCGAAACCACTCTCGCCCTACATCCCTCTTCGGACAGGAACTCGGCAGGAAAAGTCGAGTTGGGTTTCACCGTGCCCGACGTCGAGGCTTCTTACCGCGATATGACCGCTAAGGGCGTGCTGTTCAGCATGCCGCCCAAGAAGCAGGATTTCGGTGGGGTGCTGGCGCAGTTTGTCGTTCGCCTCGATTTCAGGGAGATCCAGCAGTGCTGCATATGCGAAAACTGGGGTTGGCAGTACTGTGGCGACAATGCAAAACAAGAGAAAACGGCTGGCGGGATGCATGGAGAGGTAGCTTAGTCGCTTTCTGAGCGTCAGATTGGACCTGTGGGCCTTCTCAAAACGGAAGCGAACTTGCTCGACAAATACAAGCAGGAGAACGACACTAATTTGGTCCTTTTTGATAACGCAATTACCTCCGTACAAACTGGTAATTAGCATGGCGATAGAGCAACAGTCAAAACCAAGCGTTGATACCGGCACGCTGGTGATTCTGGCCTTTTCCACGACTGCCGGAGTGCTCGTAGAGTTCTACGACTTCCAGATTTATGGGTTCGCCGCAGCGAGCGCCTTCCCTTCAATCTTCTTCCCTGGACTGCCGCCCACCAGGGCCTTGGTGCTGTCCTATCTCGCATTCGGTGCCGGTTTTCCGGCACGTCTCGTGGGCGCGTTCATTTTCGGCCATTTTGGCGATCGCGCGGGGCGCAAGATTGCGTTTGTCACGAACATCTTCGTTGTCGGGGTCACGACGTGTTTGACCGGTCTGTTGCCGGGCTATGCAACGTTGGGCCTTGCTGCTCCGATTCTTTTGGTTTTTTTGCGAATCGTGCAAGGTATCGGGGTCGGAGGCGAGTTCGGAGGCGCTTCGGCGTTGCTTGCCGAATTCGGAGCAAAAAGGCGGTCTCGTGCCTTCTGGACGTCCTTGGCGAATCTAGGAATGCCCCTGGGGTTCATGTCCGCGACCGCCATTATGCTCGCCCTGAACAAGACCTTTACCGACACGGGGTGGCGGATCGCCATGCTGCTCTCTGCCGTTATTGTCATTCCCGCTCTAGTGGCACGTTTCAAGCTTGCCGATAGCCCCATATTTGAACAGCTCAAAGAGCGCCAACAGCTAGCCCGCGCACCGAGTCTTGCGGTCTTTCGGACGCACGCAGCCTCGGTCATGCTTGTGGCAATAGCTTTGGCCTTCATGCAGATGGACGCCTACGTAAGCGGCACCTTTAGCATCTCCTTCATGAAATTTGCCGGTATTCCACTGGCTACGACGGCAATTCTCCTGATGTTTAGTCGAATCTTTGATGTCCTCGGAATTTTTGTGAGCGGGCCTTTGGCCGACTTGCTCAAGCGCAGGGCAGTTGCTTATGCCGCGATCGCAATTACGACGATCCTCTCCTACCCTTTCGTGCTCGCGGTCCTTGGCAGGCGCGTTCTGGTCATTGCGATTCTGCAATCTTTGATTACCTTCTTTGGAGTAGGGCTGCTGCACGGCCTCGCTCCCATACTGACTTCAGAAAGCTTCCCGACCAGATTCAGATACTCTGGCGGTGGCATCTCATACAGCCTCTCCGCCATCTTGGGAGGCGCGATTGCCCCGCCCTTTTTGGCTGGATTGATAGGGAATGATGTTCTTCACAGATGGTTTTATATACCGGTGGTCTATGGCGTTTATTGCGTGGCAGCCATGCTGTCACTCCTCTTTATCCGCGAGACGCGCGATTTGACGATGCAGGACTTAGACCAGGAGGCAGGTCCTAGTCTGAAGTTGTCAGCGGGGAAGGCTGTTTGCTGAATGAAGGAGAGTTCGCAACTCGGCCGGATCACGCCGGTGCTTTTTCGGACGTGATGCGGGATGAGTGCTCAAGGCTAAAAAAGGTGTGAGGCGTCGGGTTCGAAAAAGCCTCAGAAGGAAGCCGCTGGCGCCGCGGACGCGGGAGTTATGCAAATTGATTGGAGAGAGCGAGGGGGTGTAGAAGTTCGCGGGAGTCGTCAACCCCGGTAGAGGAGAAGCCGGCGCACCTGTGTGAACACGAGTCGATGGCCGAAGTAGGCTTAGGAGGGACAGCCAGAAGATCTTTGGGTATACCAACAGTTCTTCGCCTGAATGAGAATGTGACCCAGAAATTTATAATCTGTAATAGTCTAAACTCGCCCCGGACAGCCTGAACTAGCGAAACGCGTCGCCTGCCGACCTCTTGCACCAAGCCCCCACTAGTCCCATCCAGCTGACAACTGTCTTCGATGCTGCGACTTCCGATTCAAGTCTCTGGGGAAGGTCCTCGAAGTCGCCGAGCTTATCCAAGGAAAGGTGCAGCTGCTCGATTTGTGGCCGCAAACTGCAAAGAAGATCGTAAACCCATTGTACGAAATCCGGATCGGTCCCCAGCGGCATCTCCATACTCACGGATGGTGCGGGCAACCCCGCCTCTTGGAAGACTCGGTGGAGGGCAGGTCCCATCTCCGTGTCTGCTCCGGAACGTCGTAAGGCTTCGCAGTTTAGAGCTAGTGCCGCATACCAGAGGGGCAACTTCTCCGCAAGCGCCAGGCCTGGCGCCAGGAAGATTCTTGGAAGGCAAGAATTCCGCCGGCACGAACCAACTGAGAAACTGAACTTAGAACGGCAACCGGGTTGGGAAGAAACATTAGAATGAGACGACCCACTGCTGCATCGAAGGGGCGGTCACTAGCAGCTTGGGACACATCGCACTGGGTGAAGTTCACATTATTTAGTCCAGCTTCCGCCACGCGAGCCCGTGCACGAGCGATAGAGCGCGAGTCTTGTTCGACGCCAACCACTTCTCCGGAAGGACCGACAAGTCGGGCCGCTAGCATTGCTACGTCACCAACTCCGGAACCCAGATCCAAGACACGCAGGCCTGGCCCGATCCCTGCTTGACAAAGAAATCGTTCGGTGCAAGGAGCTAGACGCGAAGCTTGTCGGATTAGGCGCTCGTGCTCCGCGTCGGTACTGCCGAGCGCGTATTGAGAGGTAGAACCAGTCCCCGTCACAGCGAGCAGAATATTAGCATGGCCCTGAGTGCATGCAGACTAAGCTGGCCATCCCGACATATCAGGAAAGGACAACTTCATGGCTGCCACCCAAGCAGAAGCCATTAGGTGCTAGGATGCCATCGGGTAAGGAACTGAAGCGGTTGGGCCCAGATCACGAGCCAACCGGAAGTTGACGCGGGAGGGAATCCGCCGTGAAGCAGCTACCGAATCGGCTACCGTTTTGAACTTTACTTCTCCCAAAAATATAGCTAAATTTTCGAGGGCTAATACCTACGACCTGTGCAATCAACGCGGCGCAGAATCCCTCCCTCTCCGCCATTACCCTCGTTATCTAGAAGTTACGAGTCGGTGATACCTACACTGATACCAGAATCAGGAAGGGATCACCGATGGCCAATCGCGAAGTTAATCTCACCAAACGAGTCAAAACCGCCGACGGCTCGCGCTTTTGCCCTGTCGTGCTCTCCGCCAACGGTCGCGTCAAGCCCGACACCGTATCGGTCAACGGGCATGAAGAACGCCATCCCGAAGGCGCGTACTACATTGAATGGTACGAAGGCGCCAGGCGTCGCCGTTTGTCCGTCGGGCGCAACGCTTCGGATGCCTCCGCGCGACGGCTGGCCAAAGAAGCTGAGCTGAACGCCATCAATCACGGCGTGGCCATTGCCCCACAGAATGGCGACGGACGTCGGTCGCTAGCAGCCGCTGTGACTGACTTCCTCGATGAGACGAAGCTCACCAAAAAGCCCAAGACGCTGGCCGCATATTCCACTGCCCTGGCGTATTTCACGGAATCCTGCTCGAAGCTCTGCCTGGAAGACATCGACCGCAAGGATTTGCTCAAGTTCGCAGCGTTCTTGCGCAACGAGAAAGACCAATCAGGTCGCAGCACCTACAACAAGTTCGAGGTCGTAATGACCTTCCTGAAGGCCCACGGTATCCGTGGCCTGGCTGGCAAAAACGACTGGCCGCGCTTCACCGAGGAAGAACCCGAGATCTACGAGCAGGAAGACCTAGACAAGCTGTTTTCTGTTTGTGGTGCCGAAGAGCGTCTGTGGTTCGAGTTCTTTCTTATGACGGGCATGCGCGAGCAGGAAGTCATGCATGCATATTGGTCGGACGTGAGTTTCTCCCACGCTACCGTTCGCGTTACTCACAAGCCCGACCGTGGCTGGACGCCAAAAGCCTACAAAGAACGTGAGATCCCCATCCCGGCGAAACTGGCGGCCAGCCTAAAGGCACGGAAATCGAAGACCGACAGGGCCTGCCCGCTGATCTTTCCCACGGCCGGCTGCAATCCCAAACTCGACTTCCTCGACTGCCTGAAGGCCGTGGCGGAGCGCGCCAAGCTCAAGAAACAGAATTTCTGGCTTCACAAATTCCGCGCCACATTCGCCACTTGGTCGCTGTGGGCCGGGGTGGATTTGCGCACCGTACAGCTTTGGCTCGTCACTCCGACATTGAAAGCACGATGCGGTACCTGAAGCCGTCGCGGAGCCCAGAGGTGCGTGACAAGGTCAACGAAATCGTCGGCTAATTAACACAAAGAGTGGGACGGAAAGGCCAGCCGAGACGCTGGAATCCACGCTGGCGAGTCGAAAAATAGGGGCGATATTACAGGCGGTTGAAAAACGGGGTCAATGCATGGAGGGGGTTAGAACATAGCGGGAGAAATTGTGCACCCCCAAGGGATTGCGGTTAACATCCTGGTGAACACAAGAGCGCCTAGATCGATGGGCGTCGATGTGATCGTTGGGGCGCGCGTTTTGATTGGTGAGAACATGACGGGAGGGAGTTGCACCCCACAAGGGATTGGGGTTTACTCAACACAAGGGTAACTTAGATCGATGGAGGTCGATTTAAGAGGGACAGCGGCGGGCGGCGGGAGGGAGGGGCGATCCGGCGCGCGGCGAGCGGGGGGCGTCGGGCGGGCGGCGGCGTGGAGCCTTCATGGATTTTTGATATCGCCTTGGGGATCTTCTGTTGCTACATAGCTCGATATCGCAGCGGGAATACGCCCCTTTCCGTTTGCTCTGACGGACGATTAGTTCTTCTTCTTGCCGTAGTGTTCACCAAAAAAGTCACCCGTATTCCATGCCGGCTTCTCGTTCTGCTGCGCCACGATATACCCCAGGAGAAAGCTGTAGCGTGCGAATTTCGCTCCCGACTCGAAATCGAACGGGTGGCTCATATCGTCCTGGGGCTTGTGGTAGTTGTGCATGCGCCAAGCCATGAAAATTTCCCGGGGATTGACCTTGGAGTCGCTCGACTTTATGCCAGCGCTCGGAAAGACCGAGGGGATGCCCTGCTTCACAAACGAGTACTGGTCACTGCGAATGAAAAGAACTCTATCTGGGACGGGGTCGGGACTCACTTCGAGCTTCAATCGGTCGGCGGCTTCGTGCGCTGCTGCGCCAAGAGTGGAATGCTCGCCGCCCCGAACAATTACATCCTCGATTGGCCAGAGCAAAGCAGCGTTGCCATCAATATTGATGTTAGCTACCAGATTGGATTTCTCCACAGTCGGGTTATGCGCAAAATAATCTGAGCCCAGCAGCCCCGCTTCTTCTCCTGTCACGGAGACAAAGAGGATTGAGCGGCGCGGACGCGCCTTCATCTGGCTATACGCACGCGCAATCTCCAACATACTTGCTGATCCGGAAGCGTTATCTAATGCGCCGTTGTAGATTCTGTCTCCATTCACCGGCTCGCCGATCCCGAGATGGTCCAAATGCGCAGTATAGACGACATACTCGTCTCGCAATTTTGAGTCACTGCCTTGCAGCCGAGCCACGACATTGGGGCTGTAGACGTCTTCGTGTTCGGTCACGATTTTCATTTTGGCAGTCAGTGGCAGAACAAGGGATAATGGCTTCCCCTCTTTCGCCGCCGCGTAGATCTCTTCCGGGGATTTTCCGCTGCCTTGGAATAATCTTGCCGTCGACTCCATATTCAGAATCGCCGCCCCACGTAATTCCGGAAAATAATCGTTCGGCAGTCCTCGTGCATCCAGCCATCGCATATCCGGAAAGGCTAGGCTGCTCACCATATCCTTGAAGGGATAGAACTGCTCGAGGAAAGGGCTATCCAGCAAAATCGTTCCTACGGCCCCGTGCGCGGCTGCATTCGCCGCCTTTACTTCGTCCGCGCTGTAATGCGCTCGCACAGTGGATTCGAATTGCGGTGGGGCTCCGAACACGAAGGCAACGACTTTTCCTTTTGCTTCCACGCCTGCATAGTCGTCGTAGCCATGCTCGGGTGCGGTCACCCCAAACCCCACGTAAACCACGGGGGCTTCCACAGAAGTCTCTGTCCGGCCTGGATCCGCTTCGGCGATGAAATCTTGGCGGAAGATCAGCGCATGCTCTTTTCCTCCTTGCACGATACTCAACATTGTGTGTGCTCCGTCTGGCCGAATCGAACGCAGAGGCACGTTCTGAAAGTAGGTTCCCTTCTCCCCTGCCGGTTCGAGGCCCATCGCTTCGAATTCCGATGCCATGAACTTTGCCGCAATTTCATGTCCCCGAGTTCCCGTTCCGCGGCCCTCAAGCAAGTCATCTGCGAGGAACCGCATATCTGCGCGAATGGCTTCCGGCCGTATGATCGTCAGGGCTTCGTCCGTGGCGTCCTTGTCGGCGTAAACAGTGTGGACACTCCGTAGCAAGGCAATTGCAACTAACAAACTTGTGAGAAGGGCAAGGCGCCTGTTCGCGCGGGACGTCTTCATGGCGACGCCATTCTTCTTTGGAAGAGTTGGGAGAAGTAGCAAGCATAATACCGGCGTACAGGCAGGTCAATTCTCGGGTTGCGCGACGAAGGATTAACGACGTGGGGCGCGCGGGGAGCTGGTGACCAAGCGGAGGGCATCGTCCCCCACCTTGGGGCGGATCGAGCTGGGACAGGGACGAGCGAGTGCGAGCGCGCGTGGTGGTCGGGAGCTGAGCTTTCATCTCTCTCCCCTTCGACAATAGCTGCACCGTGTGCCGAGCGAACTGTAGCCGGTGTTGTAGCAATACGGGCATATGCGAGAGGCGAGGACCCCGAACGGAAAAGGCCGCGCCAGTTCCAAAGCAGTTCTAAAGCTGTTGCCTGTACCTTCCCGCACCGACCCGGTGTTCGGACGCGCGGGTCGCGGACTCGGTCTCTTTATGATTCGCCGGGGGACGCTCGAAGGCTCTGGTATACGCACGATGGAAGGTGACGATGCATCCGACACGGGTGCACTTATCTTCGCCGCGCGCTTCCGCTTGCGGTATTCCCGCATCCAGGCTGCTCTCCGCGCTGGATCACGATAAGGCATACAACTACTTAGATGCGTGCACCGTGCACCGTGTATTCTTCAACAATGGGCGGCGTGCGGACAAACGCGAGAGGGGCGGGGAGTCTAACGACGCCGCGTGAAGGCAGAGGTCGCATGCACTCTGAGTGGGGCCGTGTCGTGATTGGGCGCTCTAGCCTGGATGTTCCCGAATGCGTCCGCTAACTCTTTGGGATAGCCTGTCGCTTCTTGGGGCTACCTGCACATGGTGAGATGGTCGAAGTCGTTCATGGGCAGGTCGCTTAGAAGATTCGGGTGAGTGAGGAGAGAGAGCTTACTGTTCTTGTATCAGGAATGAATTGTCCCAAGCCTGCTCTGCTTTCTTGCTGTGGTTGACTCGGTGTTCATCTCCGAGCGCATCGACGAAAGACATGTCCAGCTTTGCACGATTTATGTCTCCCTGGCTGATCTGTTTTACCTCAAATCCGATCCAGCCGCGGTAACCGATGCCTTTAGTCAGCGGCTTGTCCTGCAGAGTCTTGAGCAGATCTGGCAATTGCCTATATTGTTCTCCCGAAAAAGAACAGGACTTGCAGTTCGCATCGTACCCCATGTCAATTATGAACTTACTCAACTCGTCAACGAGCTTAGCTTTTTTCGTTTCTCTGTTTATCCGTACCTTAGCCCCGACGTGATCAATTGTTGTCGGCGTCTCGGAGTCATTCACCAGCTGAACCTCCATCAACCAGTTCCAATCGAGTTTGCGCTGTTCCCATCCTGGCGTCTTTGTTTCTGTGTCGATCATGTCGCGCATCGTAGCGGTGTGAAGATTGGGGAATACTCTAGCGTTTGTATACCTCGCCACGATTTTCGGGAGCTTCAGCTTTCGTTCCGACCATAGAAACAGGGCCCGCGGCACAAAGTACCGGGTTGAACGGACGACGCTCTTCGTCTAAGCTTTCGCAGCGTACACACCTGGAGTAAGTGCCGCGTGATTATTGTTCATGAGCCGTGTCCGGGTACCCGCCTTCCGATACTTGGCGTCGGCTCACTACGTCCTGCACGGAGCTCCTCTGCATGGGTGCTCGCCTTCTTCTCCGCATTGCTCCTGTTTTTTTCGAGACAAGCCTCGGCACAGGAGGCCTTTACTCCCGCACCGCACAACGCGATCCACGGAGTCGTGATCAACAGCGTCACCCGCGAGCCCGTAAGCCGCGCACTCGTGTACTCTCTCGACCACCGCTTCGGGACCCTGACCGACGAAGAAGGACATTTCGAATTCTCTCTCCCACAGCCAGGTAGCGACGAAGCTTCAACCTCCATCACGGCTCACCCGCTCACTAACGAAGGTCACTTCGTCTACACAGGGAACCCGTATTTTCCGACGGTCCTGAGCGCGCGCAAGCCCGGTTTCCTTGGCATGGAGGAGCATTCCGCAAACCGTAGCGAAGTGCAAGTCACACCCGGCGCTGAAATCACCATTCCTCTCGTACCCGAAGCCCGCATTGTCGGTCACGTCAACTTGCCCGGTTTCGTGATTTACGATGACCTTGTCGTGCAACTCTACCGCCGGCTCGTGTTCGAAGGTCACGGGCGCTGGACGAACGCAGGATCCCTCAGCGTCCGGTCCAATGGCGGATTCCGGTTCAGCGACCTCGAACCCGGAACCTACAGGCTCTTTACCGGGGAACTGCCGGACCGCGATCCAGTGACGGCGGATCCTCTCAGTCAGGAATACGGCTATCCCCCGGCGTACTTTGCAAATGCCGTCGACTTTCAGTCCGCCACCTCCATTGAACTCACGCCTGGCGCCACCGTCCGAGCCGAACTGACTCCCAGTCGCCAGCCCTATTACCGCGTGAAGATTCCAATTACGAATGTTCCCGACCAGCCGCTCGACGTCAGGGTATACCTGCACGGCCACAAGGGACCGGGTTTCGAACTCGGCTACAGTGGCCGCGATCGGGCCATCGAGGGGTCGCTTCCGAGCGGCAATTACCTCGTTGCCGCATCGACGCAGGATTCGCCGGGAGTGGCAGGGTCGACCAACCTCACTATCAAAGGAGGTCCCGTCGTCGCTTCTCCGATGAGCCTGGTCCCCAAGTCCTCCGTCCGCTTCAACGTGAAACTCGATTTCAAGCAGGCCACGCAGGCTGGCGCCGAACCCGCTATCCACGTCTACGACGCGACGGCGGAAGGCGTGCGTCTAAATCAACTGGTGCATGCCTGGTTGGAGCCCGCCGACGAGATTGCCGACGAATCCATCCCACCGCCTCGCCCGCCCTCCGGCCCAAACGACGATTCCATTGTTTTCGAAGGCGTTTCCCCGAGTCGTTACTGGGTGCGCGTAGGTACTTCGGAAGGATTTGCAGCTGCGGTCACCATAGGTGACATCGACCTACTTCGCAAGCCACTGACCGTCGGCCTCGCCTCGAATCTCGTGATCGACGTCGTCGTGCGTGATGGTGGTGCGGAACTTTCCGGCACCGTCGAAGAACTGGTTTCGAACCCGGTGACCGGCTCATCTTCGTCCGGACGTTTAGCCTCCGATCACCCATTCGTTTACTGCATGCCGCTCCCCGATAGCTCCGGCCAATTCCGGCAGGCTCCGGTGATGCCTGACGGCAAATTTATTCTCCGGCAGATGCCCCCGGGCTCGTATCGCGTATTGGCATTCGCGCGCCCGCAGGAATTCGAATATCAAAGCATCGACGCGGTGCGCGCCTTCGATGGTAGCGGCACGATCGTGCACTTGAACGGAGGTCAGAAACAAAACCTCACACTCCACTTGAGCGCAGCCAGCGAATGAAGACTCTTCTTCGATCCATCAGGGTCCATGTTGTTGCCGCGATGGCATTCTCCCTCTGGACCGCCGAGTTCCCGGTCTCAGGGCAAATCTCCCAACCCGCCGCTCCTGCCTCATTTCGGATTGCCGGTACAGTCATCGGGACCTCGGGAGCTACACTCCCGCAGACCCGTATCACGCTGCGCGGCGTGAAAGATCCGCAGGACGTCCAATCCATCGTTACTGGCGACGACGGACGGTTCTCCTTTCAAGTGAAAGCTGGCAAGTACTCCCTGCATGGCGCCAAGCGCGGCTTCATCTCCTCCAACTACGACCAGCACGACCAGTACTCGTCCGCCATCGTAACCGGGGCAGGAGTGGACGCCGAAAATCTCCTCTTCAAACTTGCCCCATCGGCCTCGTTGAGCGGCAGAGTTCTCGACGAATCCGGCGGGCCCGTCCGGGGAGCCAGGGTCATCCTGTGGCGCGAGGATCACATGACCGGCGTGAGCCGCATCAGCCGCATTCGTGAAGATATGGCGGACGATGAGGGCTTCTACGAATTCATGCCACTCAATGCGGGAACCTACTTCCTCTCCGCATCCGCTGCACCGTGGTATGCCGTGTACCCGCCGACCGTGGATGTCGAGAATCTTCCGCCCGTCCCTACAGTCGTGGACCGCGGCCTCGACGTTGTCTATCCCACGACCTACTACTCCGGAGCGACGGATTCCGACGACGCAACGCCCATCGCGCTCCGCGGCGGCGATCGGCCGGAGCTTGAACTTCGCCTGTCGCCCGTGCCCTCGATTCATGTGATCTTCCACACTCAACCAGGGACCGAGGGCGGCGGGTATCCCATGCCCGTGCTGCGCAAGTCCGCGTTTGACGGGTTCGAGCCCAACCGCCTTCAACCCCATATCCAGGCGATCTCACCCAATGCTTTCGAGTTGATTACGGCGCCCGGCAAATACTCCGTTGAGTTGCATCGCCCGACTGAGAACGCGCAGAACGTTCGCATAAAGGAGATTGATCTCACACAAAACCATCAGGTGATTGACACTGCTCGCGGCGAGGAACTCTGCACCGTTCAGGTGTCGGTCCAGATCACCGGTGAGGGGCGCATACCGCCGGAGCTTTTCCTCGTGCTGCGGGGTCGGAAAGAAAGGCGCGTGACATTCCACAGGGTCGACAGCCGGGGCGAAGTGCAGTTCCCAAATGTGGCTCCCGGAACGTACGAGGTATTAGCGGGTTCCTCGACTAAGGCCTACTCGGTCGTGCGAGTCGGAGTGGAAGGCCGCGGAACCTCGGGGCATATTTTGAAGGTCCCTGCTGGTGCGTCCCTGAACGTATCGTTCACGCTCGCCGCCGGCAATGAGAGTGTCGAGGGAGTCGCGACGCGGGGAGGCAAGGGTCTCGCTGGCGCGATGGTTGTTCTCGTACCGAAACATCCAGAGACCAATCTCGACTTGTTCCGCCGCGACCAGAGCGATCTCGACGGCAGCTTCTCTCTGCAGAGAGTGATTCCCGGAACCTACACGATCGTCGCCATCGCCGATGGATGGGATCTCGACTGGTCGCGGCCCGCCGTCATCTCCAGGTACGCCACCCAGGGCCAGACGGTTGTCGTGCCCGAGAACTCCGGCCTGCCCATTACCCTGCCACAACCGATCGAAGTACAAGCGAAGTAAGGCTCGATAGAGCGGTCGAGAAAACTGATTCGCGAGCGGTAGATCACGTCGCCGCCTCCAGCGACTGCGACAACTCCTCCCACAACCTCGATCAGATTCCTCAGGTCCGCACGTCGCGCCTCCCCGCACACCCAACCCACCCGCTGGACTCCCCGCGCGCATGCCTGCTAAATGGAGCGTTGTGGTCGCCGGTTCGGGCACACACAACATTATGGTGGGCCGGTTTTGGAGCGCTCTGTCTCCTATCCCGTCAATGCATGGAGGGGGTAGTGGTGCGCAGGGAAAAAATTGGGCCACCCCGTAACGAACAAGTAAACAAGTTAACCGATCGGTAATCACGCGATTGACCGATCGAAGAGCGAACGTTACGACGGGCGAGCGAGGGCGAGCGTGCGCGCAGAGCGGGCGAGCGACGGGCCGTGCGGGGGCGGGCGAGGCGCGTGCGAGCGCGGGAGATCGGCGCGCGGCGGGCGGAGTGCGAAGTGCGACGAGCGGCGGGTGTGAGAGCGGCGGGCGGACTTGCGGGAAGGGCGGGAAGGGCGGGAGTGTAACCGGGTTACGCCAACCACGCTGAAGTGAGATGGCGGAGAGTAATCAGGCGCATTTTGACGGGTTGCTGCCCGACTGACATCCCCAACCACTCGTAAGACAGTACACCCGCGGCGACCTCTGCAACAATTCCGCCGGACCTAAGAGCAACACATCTTCTGGCGCTCCGATAATGTGGGTGAAAGGAAACGGAAATGAATTTCTCACTCAACAATCTAAATGTTTTGCATAGCGAAAGTCTCGCGGTCGGCAGCGAGACGCATGTTGGGCAAACGGCTCCCACCGCGCCAGCCTCGACCACGGTCAGCGGAGCCAGCGGCATCGACTTGGATGCCGTCAGCAAGTATGTCATCGGCAATCCTGGCGCGATCCAATTGAAAGGCATGGACGCGATGCAAAACGTCTCGCCGAAGGATCCAAATGCGCGTCAGAGTGGAAGCGATGGGCCCTCCATTTCTCCTGAATGCTCGGATGGCTTCCTTGCCAATGCGACGAAGGCTGTGGGCGCAACGTTAGGGTCCGAGTATGGTCCGTCTGGCGAAGAGTTCGGAAGCAGGGCCGGGCAGGCATTGGGTGCCTTGGCGTGTGAGCAGCAAAAGGCGTTTGGTGATGCTGCAAAATCACTTTCCGACACCGGTCCAGACAACGACAGCTTCAGCTATGACGACCCGGAAACTGGCGAACGAATCACCAATGACAGGACATCGACCGGAGACTGGTCCACCACTGCTGGGGATCCCAGCGCGCCCAAAGGTGAATACATCGGGGAGGCAGATGACCCCAACTTCGTCAATGCCGGAACTGAGGACAGTAGTAAAAACCAGAGCACCAACGCTGACAACAACTCCAATCAGAGCTCGACCAGCAGTACGGATACGAACTCACCGCAGAGCACGCAGCAGTCCAGCGATAACAACTCGACCCAGAGCACGGATAACGTCAACGAGACATTGCAGAATTCCGATCCGGCCGGTCCGAAGCCGGGCGGTAACAACCTGCCTGCCGATGACAGTTCGGGCAACACGGGGCCCGCGGGTCCAAGGGCTAACATCTATCAGAATGTTGCGAGTGCCGCCGACTTCATGCCCGCGGATGACAGCACCGGCAATCCCGGTCCTGCCGGACCACGCTCGAACATCAATAACTCTGTGGAGACCGTGACTGCGCAGAATCTCGCGTTGAACGCAGCGCTGACACGCGGAATCATCATCGTCGGCGGATGAGGTCGGGCTGCCTTAGACAATCGGCATAGGGGGAGAGTCACCTCTCCTCCCCTGCCACACCACCGTTCAGGCGGGTCCCGCATACGGCGGTTCGAAAGGTGGGGTAGTGGACATGACCGGAAAAACGGGGCCACAGCGCGCGCCGTTCCCATCTCAATTGATGTGGCATTTCGCCGTTCCAGCGTGTGCGTGGGAGCGTGCGGCGAACGTCGCGGCGTGCGGCGAGCGGGAAAACGCGAAAGGCGTACGGACGTGCGGGCTAGTGTAACCCCCGATTTCGTTTTCGTTTTAACGGCGTGGGATGGGTTGATGTTCGAGCATTCGGCTTTGCACTCGCCCGTTGGCTATGCCTGGGGTTTTCCTTGTGGGAGACCGACGCGGCGCACGAGATCTTGAAAGCGCGGATCCTTGCGAATTCCATCGAAAACTGGTTCCACATTGAGGTTGATCATCAAATCGTCTCGCTCTTGAAAAGCCTTCTCCAGCCATTCAAAAACGCAGTCGTTGTCCTCCACTCTCGCGCACGCTGCTGCTACCATACCCGCTGAAACGTATCCCAGTTTGGCAGCCTCTCGATAGTCCCGCAGCCGTTGTCGCCAAAAACCTTTTACACCGGAACTGCGAAACGCTTCCTGCAGGCGCGCTAAGGTTTGAGGATTTGCTCCAGAGAGGCTTTCAAACCTCAGGTATTCCTCGACCGATTCCGTTGATTTACCCATCTGTTCGTAGATGAGTGCGAGATCATAGTGAGGCCAGGGGTAGTTTGGGTCCAATTCAATCGTGGCTTTTGCCAACCGTGCCGCTTCATCGTATTGGCGCGCTAGATATGTGACCCAGATGGGATAGTCCCCCTCTCCGCCTTGCGAATAAGGATCAAGGCTCACCGCTTGTTTGACCTGAACTAAAGCTTCATCGTTTCGACCCAAGGCGACCAATTCCCGCGCGTAGCTGTTATGCGCCATGTCATAGTTAGGATCCAGCTCCAGTGCCCGCTTGAATTCCCTCTCCGCGTCAGCCCAATTCCAGTCGTACCACATTTCAACGTTCCCTAATGCACTATGGGCAGCGGGGAGTGTTTCGTCGAGACTAAGGGCTCTGCGCGCAGCTTCCTCGGCCTTGGGCATGGTCTCTCGAGGGCCGGATTTTCCGGGGTACCACACGGCATAGACCTCTGCCATTGCTGCATATGCGGGCGCGTAACCGCGATCTTCCTGAATTGACTGTTGGAAGTACCGGATTGCACTCTCAGCGCCTTCTGTGGTTCCCGAGCGGGTGGCAAACAGGCCCCGGAAATAAAGATCTTGGGCCGCAGCATTGACGGCACGCCGGCTCGGTAGCGACTTGTCCGGCGGTTCCAAGACAATCTGAATCTGGCGAGCGACCGCCCGCGCCACCTTTTCCTGTACGCCCAGAAGATCTCCAACTTCGGTTTCGTAAATTTCCGTCCAAAGATGCGTTTCGGGACTCGTCTGGATCAAGTTCACGGTGATCCGCGCGTGATTCGCAGAACGGAGCACAGTTCCCTCGATCAGCGCATCGACGTTTAGATCGCGTGCAATCTCGGGAGCTGTTTTCTTGCTACCCTTGTAATGCGTTGCCGAAGTCCGTGAAATCACTCTCAAGTCGCCGAGCCTTCCTAGATCATTGGTCAGTGCCTCCGTCAACCCATCGCAGAAATATTCCTGATCCGTGTCTCCCGAAAGATTTTCCAGGGGGAGTACCGCAAGTGAGTGAATGCGGGGTGCTTTTGCCAGGGCGAGCCGGCGCTCACGAACCGTCTTCCATCCGAGAGCGACGGTCAGCGCAAGAGCGATAGCAATGGTAAGTACCAGGACCATACGACGAGATGGAGTTGCGGACTTGGCCTGGTCTAACTGGTCCGACGGTCGTCCCTTGGATATCGCGTTCGCGCTTTCGCTTCGTCTTTCGTTAGACGGTGGTCCACCATCCGGCAGCCGGCGCACGCTCCCCACAAAGCGGTAACCCCGACGGGGAACTGTCTCAATGTATTCGGGATTGTCTCCCAAGGCCTTCCGCAGCAGGAAGATGTTGTTGGCGAGACTGCCCTCTTCGACGAACGTGTCAGGCCATAGCATCCGCATAAGCTCATCCTTGCCTAGCAGGTGCCCGCTGTTTCGGACCAGCAAGTGCAAGGTGTCGAATGCTTTCGGGGTAAGGGCGACTGTATCGTTGCCACGCACGAGCTTGCGTTCACTCGGCTCAAGACGGAAGGGGCCGAATTCGTATAGCTCCCGTGAGGATCGACCCTGGTTTTCTGGGGGGAGAGGGCGCGAACCGACGCTCTCTGAGGCTGCTGTCGGGCCGTTGTCGTCGTCCATGGCCGTCTCCCCAGGTTTGTGAGAATTCTAAGAGAATTCTGTGCGAGTGCCGAGATGACTTCCCATATCTTCCGCGGCGATAAAAGCGCCCCAACGGGCGATCAAACCCGAGATTTTAGCACCGCTTTGATCGCCTTAAAACGTTGGAACAGGGAAGGATTTAGCCATGAGGAAGCTTTTTGCATTTTGCGCGCTGGCCGCGATTACCGTCGCTTTGGCGCCTCAAGTTCTAAATGCCGCCGAGGGCCAATGCCCGCTTGGAAACGCAACCAAGCGGGGCACTTACGTGGTGTCGGGAGCAGGTACGATTGTTGGCCTTGGCCCTATCTCAGCGGTGGGAGAAATAACATACGATGGGCAGGGGAACAGCGTAGCCACGTATACGGCAAGCGTGAACGGCACCATCCACAAAGGAGTAAGCGTGACAGGCACCTACACCGTGAATGCCGACTGTACCGGTTCTCACAGCGAATCGGACGGCTCCCACTATGACTTTGTGGTTACTCCCGACGGAAATACAGCGAAGTGGATCGAAACCGACACGGGGACGGTCGTCACGGGAACCGAGGTTCGGTTGAAGCGCCCGAAAGAATAACCGAATAGGCGCGCCGCTGCCCGAATTGTTCGGACAATTGTCGTTCCAAAGGCGATTAAAAAAAGATGGGAATTCCGGGTTTGTAGTGGGTGAAATTGACAGGCCGAAAAACGAGGGTCCATCGAGTCATTCCTTCTCGCGGAATTGTCCCAGAGCGGTCCTCGCCGTCAAGGCTTCGCTTCGCCGCGCCCAACGCGGCCTTGACTGCTCCGGGCCGCTCTGAAAACCTCTCCGCGATGAAGGAATGAGCTCTCTCGGAACGGCAGGCACCGAGCATCGTGACCCGGTACGAGTCTGTGCATACCCACTAAAAACCCGGAAGCGCCAAAAAGATTGCGCCGTCTCTTCGCCTGGGCCCCCCCGGGCGATTAACCCCAAGCTGGGCTCGCGGGGTGAAAGCCTTGCTCTCATCTCTCTCCCCTCGACAATAGCTGCACCTTGTGCCGGGCGAACTGTAGCCGGTGTTATAGCAATACGGGCACACTCGTGAGGTTAGCCCCATCGATTTTGGGGTTCTATGACAATGCAGACTAGGGTCTGACATCAGAGGAGCTGGGAAGGTAAAAGTCTCCGCAAAATCCATAGTCCGCCAGTGACCTCACGATGGCTACGACCATCAGAACAAATTGCTTGTGCTGGAATGGGTACTCAATGAGCAAGGCGGCAATCGCTATTGCGCACACATTGATAACCGACCATTTCACAACATGGGATTTGGTTCCTGGGAAATGGATGTAATGAGAGGCTGCGCCCCAAGCCATGTCGATAACGAGCAGTCCACCGAGCCAGTAGAATGTTTTGATATCTGATTTGATGTACCATCCAGCCGCAAAAAGAAAGATGGCCTCCAGAAAGAAGACCACGAAGTCGAGAAGGAGAGCGCGTTGCACAACGCCTGCTCTCTTTTCGAGATAACTGCGATCAAGGTGTCGGTTCATTCCCTGCCAGAAAGGCACGAGAGTTACTAGGAAAGCGATAAACGAGGGCAACCCAGCAGGTACACGCGCAAGGGTAGACGCGCTATAGGAATCCGTCATCAGCTGATTGACTTCGAGGTCCACGAATCTAGTACCTCAGTTGCAAGGTGCCGCACGGTGGACTGATTTTACAGACGTTCGAGATCTACCCGCTCTACTACGGCGACTGGACGCCAGCGGTGTCAGGGCAGAATGCACCGGCGGGAGAGCAGCCGATGCTGAAGCAGTACGGTGTGAACCAAGTGGCGCCGCCAGCCGCGCACGCGTTCGCCCGATCGCTGCTCGCTATTACTGATCAGTTAATACTGTTAACCCGAACTGGCGCGACCTTTTCCCTTCGGGCTCGTTGCCTCCCGGGTATGCCCGTATTGCTATGAGACCGGCTACAGTTCGCCGGCACACGGTGCAGCTATTGTCGCAAGTGAAGTGACTTTCCGCGCCTGGCCATCGCTCAAGGCGGAAGCCAAGGCCGACTTTCGCCAGGGTCCGTTTTCTTGCCGGAGTCGCGGCGCAGAGGCCAAAACTCCCTTCCAAATCATTCTATTGTTCCGACGGTTTACTGTTCAGACGGTCGCCAGTTGAGCAGCATAGTGAGTGCGAAGCCTTGCCGTCCTACATAACGAAACATATAAATGTTGCCGTCACGGCCAATGTCATAAAAGGTCCATGAGGGATGAAGCGGAAGGTCGAATAATTTGCTTGGATTGCTTGATTGGAATTTTCCAGCTTCTACCTTAATGCTTGTCACGTACAGTGTCGTGGCCGACGGGTTGGAAAAGAACAACTCCTTCCCGCTGGGGCTCCATCGCGGCTGACTCCCACCTTCGAAGCTGATTTGCCATCGGCCTCCAGTCAGCGCGCTCTCAGGAGACGCAACGGGGCTGAAGGGAATCACATAGACCTCCAGGCGGCCCGATTCTTCCGACGTGTATGCCAACCATTTACCGTCCGGCGAAAGGTCCGCACCAAAGGAACTGATGTTCCGCACCAACGCGTGCGGCGCCTCGCCCCGTTTGAGAGGCGCAATCCAGATCTCTCCGGGGCTGTGCGAGTCCTTCGCCCAATATTCGAACACAATGTAATTGCCATCCGCCGACCAGCCTCTTGGTGAGACAGTGCCTTGCATTTTCGCGACCACCTGTTCGCTACCCAGCCCATCGCTCGAGCGGACAATAATTGAATCCCCCCCGACGCCATTCTGGTATGCCACGCGCTGGCCATCTGGCGACCAGGTGCCGAACGCGCCACCCTGGCTCTCCAGACTGATACGGGTGCGGGTGGCGCGGCTCAACTGCGCTACCCAGGTGTCAGTGCGCGTGCCTTCCGTTCCGACGTAGAGCAGTTGGTCACCCTGGGGAGAAATGCGTAGGCCTGCTGCGGCCGAATAAGGGTTCAAACCCGAGAGTCTCCCCACCTCTTTTCCCGTGCGGTCGAGCCGCACTAGCTCGTTGCTCGTGGATCCGGCCCCCTCCTCGTACGCAATCGCGCCCCTCGATGACACGCTGAAAGCTGCGTAGTTGAACTGGCCGTCGTAGCCGACCGGTTTTGCTACCACTTCGATATGTGGCTCGAGAGAGAGCCGCTTAGAATCGAAGTCCTGCGCTAGCAACGTGCCGTCGGCGCGGACGTGAAAGATGCGGCCCTGGTTGAATGCCACGTTGGAAATAATTCCCGGCAACACCACGGGCCGGGGATCGTGAAGCGAGATCAGTAGCACTTGGGCGGTCGGCGGCGACTGCACAACATAAGCAATGTGCTCGTTGTCGGGCAAGAAGACGGGAAAGCGGTGGTTGGCCGCAAATCTTTGCTTCTCTGTGTCGGTAAGATTCGTAAGCGCGGTGGCCGTACCTCCCGACGCCAGCACCCGAAATAAACCAGTAGTGCGGCTTCCGAAGACAATCACGCCGCGATTATTCCATGTGCCGCCGCGCCCTTCGGCTACGGGGCACAAGTCCATCACCGATCTTCCGGCCACGTCAACGATCTTCAAGAAGTTGCTGGTGAAGAAGCCGACCTGCTTACCGTCCGGCGACCAGAACGGATACGAGGCCCCCTCGGTTCCTGGCAGTGCTGTGGAAGTCGTACGGTCAAGCGAACGCAGCGACAACATACGGGTACCACTGCTGTCAGAGCCGACAACTGCGATGTGAGCGCCGTCAGGAGAAATCGCCGGCGGGCCATATAGGCCGCTAAAATTGAACGTGATTCCCGACGGAGGCAGGATCGAAAGTGCGACCGCTTGGGCCGGTGGCTTTCGGGACAGGAAATAAAAGGCCAGTCCTCCCAGTACCACGCCTAACAACAATGCAGCCGCCAGCCACAATTTCGAAATGCTTTTCGGTTCTGGCAGGCGCTGTTTCGATAGCTCCGAAATCCGTTTCAGCTCGAGCGCAATGTCGTGCGCGGAGTGGTAACGGTCGTCAGGAACTTTCTGCAAACATGTCCGGATAACATCATCCATCGCAGGCGCCAGGCCAGAACGAAGCTGGGAAGCGGAAGGTGGATCATCTTCGAGAATCGCGGAAACGACCTTGATCTGCGTTTTGCCCAGGAAGGGGCGGCGGCCGGTCGCCATCTCAAACAACATCGCGCCAAAGGCGAAGATATCGCTGCGGACATCCGCCTCCTTGCCCTGAAACTGCTCGGGTGCCATGTACTGCACAGTCCCTACCAATGCTCCTGAGCTTGTCAGTGGCGATTGCGGACTGGGCGAAGACAGCGTCATGGCCGCTGAAAACACAGGTGCGGATGCGGCGCTCGATGAAGTGCCGGCCACTGCGGGCTTGGCCAAACCAAAATCCAGCAGCTTTGCGCCAACGTTCGTCAGCATCACGTTCCCAGGTTTTAAGTCGCGGTGCACGACTCCAGCACGATGCGCTTGGTCCAACCCGTCAAGTATGTCGATGGCTATCTTCAGAACGTCGGGAATAGCGAGTGCGCTTTTCGTTAAGCGTTGCGCAAGTGTCTCACCCTCCAAGTATTCCATCACCAGAAAATCGGTGCCGTCCTGATGACCGACGTCGTGCAGCGTGCAAATATGCGGGTGATTTAACCGAGAGATGATGCGCGCTTCGCGTTCGAAGCGCTGCTTTAGCTCCGGTGACGACACAACGGCGGAATTGAGTACCTTAATAGCAACTGTACGATCAAGGCGAGTATCGCGGGCACGATACACTTCGCCCATGCCGCCAGCGCCCAGCGGAGCGACGACTTCATACGGACCGAGTTTTTGGCCAGGAGCCAGCCCCACAGTTGGCGGGAATTATACCCTCACTCGGAGGGATATTAGATCTTGAGAATAAAGAGACGCGCTCTTACTGGTTGTATCGGTCTTCTTCCTCGCCCTCCCGCGCCCCTCCGCACGCCCGCACTCCGCTCGCCGCTCGCCGTTGTTTACTGATCAGTGAATAGTATTAACTCGAAAAGTACGGGGTGGCCTCGTTTTTTCCGGCTCCTCCATAACCCCCTCAAATGGCTGACGGGAGGAGGGAAGGGAGAGGGTCTAGAGCGCTCGAGAAAGTAGTAAACAGCAGGCGCGTGCGCGCTCTCTTCGCTCCGGAAGCACCGTGCCCCCACCTTGGCGGGATCTGGCGGGCGGCGTGCGGGCGGGCGCATGCAAGGTACCCCCACCGTGGGCGGATTGGCGTCGCACCTACGCGGGCAGGTGCATCTTCTTCAGGAATGCGGCGTAGCGCGGGTCGTGCTCCAGGCTCTTCAGCAGTGGGTCGCCTTTAAATTGCGCGAGACCGCTGTCGCGTGAGGCATAGGCTCGTTCCAGCCATTCAAATGCCCGGTCGGTTTCGCCGCGGAATGCGTACACCTCGGCAATTTGAAAGGCGCTAGTCGTGGCGTACTTCACAATAAGTTCGGCGAGGGCGGCGTCGGAGTCTTTGCTTCGCCCTAGTGCGTGGTAGGCGAGTGCAAGGCCTTGCAGGTGTGCCCATTCCTCTGGTTCCTGCTCCGCCGCGGCAAGTGCATCCTGCGAGTGTAACTGAGCTAAATTAATCCTGCCTAGGAAGGCGTGCGCAAGCGGGCGCGCCGGGCTAATTTCCAAAGTCTTCTTGCAGGCCGACACTGCCTCGTCCAGCTTCCCGGCATAGTGCGCCATAAGGCAATGGCTGAAGTGAACCGCGGTGTTGAGTGGGTCCAGTTCCACTGCGCGGCGCTCCAACCCCAGAGCTTCGTCGAAACGTCCGAGCGCAAGGGACAAGCGGGCAGCATTGCGGATGGTCGTTACGTTTCCAGCGTCCAGTGCCAGTGCCCGCTGAAAGGCTGCGTCCGCGCCTGCCCAGTCCCAATCGTAATTCGTCTTGATGATCCCTATAGCGGCGTGGGCCTCGGGCAGATTGGGATCAAGAGCCAATGCGCGCTGCGCCGCATCCCGCGCCTGACGATTCCCTTCATCAGTTGAAAGGTAGCCGGAGCTAGTCCTGGCCTCTAAGACTTCGGAGAGTCCCGCCCAAGCCAGAGCATAGCCGGGATCGAGCTTAATAGCCCGCTCGTAATATTCGGTGGCCTTCTCCTCATTCTCTTTCGTGCGCTGCTGAAGGAAATAGCGCCCCTGCAAATAGGCGTTATATGCTTCCGGATTCTTTCCCTGGGCGGAAGAGGGAGTCCCGTTTGTCCCCAGCAGTGCTACTTTCAGCGAGGATGCGACCGACCGCGCAATCTCGTCCTGCACGGCGAAGACGTCCTTCAGTTCACGGTCGTACGTTTCCGACCACAGGTGAAAACCGTCAGCTACCTTTATAAGTTGGGCCGTAATGCGGACGCGGTTGCCTTCCTTGCGCACGCTGCCTTCAAGGATTGTCCCGACATTCAATTTCTCGCCCACAGTGCGTAGGTCCTCTGCTTTTCCCTTGAACTGGAAAGAAGAGGTTCGTGCCGCCACCCGAAGCCCTGGAACTTTTGCCAGGTTGTTGAGCAGTTCTTCAGATAGACCGTCGGAGAAATACTCCTGCTCCTTGTCGGAACTCATGTTGACAAATGGCAGGACCGCAATAGAAGGAGTGCCCGGCTGAGCTGCGATGCCAGCAGAATTTTGTTTCCCCCGCCCGAGCCAGAGAGCGCCAGCAATCGCGGCAATTAGCAGAACAGCGGCTGGGACAAGAATCTTCCAATGTTGGGCCGCATCAGATGCTGCCGTCAGTTTTGACGATGCGGAGGAAGGCGGAATTACAGTCGCAGCCGAACCCGAGGACGGCGATGGAGCAAGAGCATCTGGAGGTGGTGCAAGCTGTGAAGCTGCAGCAACGACGCCTGAGCTTGCAGCCGCAACTGTCCCCGAGCTTGCGGCCGTGGTGAATCCGCTCTGGGTATCACGCCTGAGCCGCTGTAACTCCGAGCGCATATCAGAGGCGTGCTGATAGCGTAAATCCCGGTCCTTCTCCAGAGCACGATTGATGATGTCTTCCAGTTTTTTCGGGAGGTCCGGGTTTAAACGGATCGCGGGAGTCGGAACTGAATCAATGATTGCTTTGGAGATCATTGCCGAACTCTCACCGCGAAACGGCAACACCCCCGTCGCCATTTCATACAGCACCACACCCAGCGAAAACAGGTCGCTTCGTCCATCCAGCTCTTTTCCCCGCACCTGCTCTGGCGACATATACGCCACGGTCCCCAGGGTCATGCCCGGACTGGTTAAGTAGTCTGTTTCTTCGCCAATTGTTTGCGAAACATCTCCCGACTGACTCCCTGATTTTTCTACGCTGACTTTCGCCAAGCCGAAGTCCAGGACCTTGGCGTGGCCCCGCTCCGTCAGGAAAATATTGGCCGGCTTGATGTCCCGGT
>Ga0306926_10001324_pt1 | contig 24432 bp, 23 predicted proteins | sample flu12Cox44000178_FD_203759 | JGI IMG/M metagenome (GOLD analysis project Ga0306926, IMG submission 203759) | Lab enrichment of tropical soil microbial communities from Luquillo Experimental Forest, Puerto Rico - flux8day.12C.oxic.44.000.178 (v2)... | ecosystem: Environmental > Terrestrial >...
ACCGTCGTCCTCAACTGGGCCGCGGGACTGAAAAAATAGGCGAGGCAGCGAAAGACCAACCTACAACTCGCCTCTGGGGCATTTTCTTGTAAAGTTGCGCCGTTCGCGCCGGCAGGTGAGCGCACGAAGAGAGCTCCATCGCGCGGTGTACGCACAGGTAGCAACGGCCAACAGCATCCCGTGGTCATCGACTGCGAAGTTCTCCAGAAACGGCTTTCTCGTTGCACCACTCCGGGTGAGTTAAGCGCTAACCGGAAACTATGCCCGGGCAACGTCTTCACTAACCATTGGCCTTTCCTCGGCTCTTCCGCATCGAATCGCCCCGCATCTCGATCCGGTGTGCATTGTGGACCAGCCGGTCAAGAATGCCATCGGCGAGTGTCGGATCGCCGATTTGTTCATGCCAGCGCGAGACCGGCAGTTGCGAAGTGAGGATCGTCGAACGCATTTGGTAGCGGTCCTCGCAGATCTCCCAAAAATCGCGGCGCTCAGGTTCTGAGAGCGGAGCCATGGCCCAGTCGTCGATCACAAGGACATCGATGCGGCTAAGCCGCGACAGTAGACTGCGGAGGCTGCCATCAGCACGCGCCATCGCCAAGTCGCGAAACAACGATTGGGCGCGGGTAAAGCGCCGAATAACCATCGCGGCATGCCTTCTGTGCGAGCGCACAGGCGACAAAGCTCTTGCCCACTCGGCAATGGAATTGCCGTCGCGACCCCGAAAATACACATGTCATCTCTTCTCGACTTCTGTCAGCTGGTTATGGCGGCGCCGTCGCGGATGCGCTGGCGGCGGTTACTACACTTCCGCTCGACACAAGGAAACTACGTTACGCCAGGCCCACCGCCTGCCCCCAGGAGAAACGCCGTTCGGGATGCGGGCCGCAAACTATATAAGAAACCGACCCTACTGCCATTGAGTTACGAGCACCGGTGTCGAGCTGCCACGGCCGGCCCGGTCGATCAGAGTCGCGTATATATTGACCGGCGGCGTTGTCGAAGCCACAATCACGGACAGGTCGAGGTAGATGTCCGTCACCAATGAAGCATTCGGGTCGGGGTCGGGGAGCGCCGGGTTCGGATTCACATGAATCTTCGAGTTCGTGAAGTCGAGAGCGCACGGTCCGCCGGCACCAACCACGCCTCCGGAGCCTATTGAACCGCTTCCCAGAAAATTCCAACCGCCGTTCATTATTTGATAGACGAATCCCCAGTACTGAGGGGATAGATCAATCGTGAGATGGCAGGGCGCGTTATTCGGCACTGCATCATAGGCTAGCATTACAACCTGATTTCCATCGATATAGCGAAACCCATTGCTATCGGAAAGTTTGAAATACAAGACCTGGCTCGTCGCCGTAGTCACAGGACTGACCATCGAGACTGTCGGCGGACTAGTCGTCAGCTCGTGATAGGCAAGCCACGTGCCGAAACTTATACCGTAGCTCGCCGATTGAGCGCCCGAATTGTCTGTCGACGAAATATACACATTCTGCGTTCCGACCGCAGACGGCTGAAGCGTTACGACTAACGTCACAGTCGCGCTGGTGTCGGTGGCGGTCGCGGTGCTTGAGCTTAGACTGATGATGCAATGGTCGTTGGAAGCGGTGCCTGAGCTCCCGAGCGTATACCCATAGGCAAATCCGTCATACGCCGTGAGATAGAGGATACCAGCGGACGGATAATAGGTGGCACGGCAGTCGTCCCCGCCCGCGTAAAGGCTATTGTTAATCTCAAGCTCCATTCGGTTGATGTAGGCCAAGCCGTTTGGGCTGCTTGCTTGAAACGTGAAAGTCTGTTGAGTCGAACTCGGATAGACGCCGTTGGGCGGAGGATTCAGGAGAGCGAGCGTCGGAGGAGATGAGCTGAGGGCGTCCTCATTAACAGTGAGAGTCGCGGTCTGCCCGGTCGAGAAACTGATCGTGATCGTGCCGGTTCGCGCCGCAGCGCCCGCGGTGTTGGCACCGACGCCGTACTGCACCGTTCCAGGCCCGGTGCCGGAGCTAAGACTGTTGAAAGCAATCCAGGTTACATTCACGGTCGCCGACCAGGACGTGGTTGAATCGGCTGAAATCGATGCCGACGTGTTGCCGCCACCGCCATAAAAATGCTGGGTCGTCGGTGACAATCCGGTCACCACTGGAGACTCTATCGCGATGACCCGGCTCCCGAGACGGATATACTCTTTCGAAGGTGCTTGCGCCGTCAGGTAAAGACCTGACGGAAGCGGGCACATCGCGAAACCGGCGAACGCTGCAAGCAGACACAGGCGGCGCAACCGGGCTCCATGCGGCATCGAAGTCTCCTGCTGACGACGCGGGCGGATCACAGGATCCTCCCAACAGCGGTAAATGTCAAAGGTGCGATCGCCGGTTTGGCAGAACTGCTGACGATTACCGCTGAGTAACCCCCTGAGGCCACGGATGCCTTCGCGGGGTCTTGCAGCTTGACATTGCTGCTATAGACTCGCAGCGGCAACGGCGTGTCGCTTGGCACTTGCAAGCGGTAATCGATTCCAGTTTTGTCCTGGCCGCTTACGAGGGCCGGCACGAACTTCCCCAGACTCAACACCCCCACAAGCACGTGCGGGCCGGCCTTGTCAGTTGGCCGCCGTTCCAAAAATCCTCCCGCGTCATTGATCCGTACCTTCAAGATCGAAGCCGCTTTCAAATGGATGGAGATCGGTGCGGTCCCGGTGGGCGCGGGCACGTCGACAATCAATCGGGTGATTCCCCACGTGCACGAGTCGACAAAGTCTGGTGTTGAGGGCCGCGCGCAGAGCACATACCGGCCGGCCGGAACGGCCGCTATGCTAAACGCGCCCGCGGCTGTAGCCGCCGTTTTCGTTGTAAATTTCGATAAAGGGTCAAGAGGGTACAGAAACACAGATGAATTGGCTATTGCCGCGCCGGAGTCACTCACCACGGTCCCGCGGACAGTTCCCGAGGATAGAGGAACTCCCTGAGCCCAACAACCAGTTATTGCAAGACTGAGTAAGATCAACCGGATCAGGAGCAGGCGCGATTCAGCAACTATAAACATAGGTGATTTAGGCGACTCCCGTCGAGATATATTTGAGTATTTTTGGTAGTATGTCAAGAACATTTCAAGCGGCGACATAGAGGACCGTAAGATTAAATCCACACAATTGAGTGAGCGAGGAATTTCTAAATAAGCAACCGCGGGTCAGGGATTGCCCGGATGCTAACGGTGCACCAGTGATGGCGCGTTAGCATCGAGCAGCGCCTGAGAAGGATTCCCTGGTCGGGGGACCCCCGGAGATTTTCTCGGGAAGAGCTCGCCCGTATCCGCCGACTCATGTTCCATGCCCGTCGGGACCGGAAGCGCCAACCGCGTCTAGCCGGAAACCAAGCAACCCAATCTTTGTGGCAAAGCTTCGGGCGTTCCAAAACCGGGAGAGTTAATTCTGTTTGTGCGACCCTGGAGGCTAGGAGAAAAGATCTAATCTCAGTTAATAGACCCATAAGCCGTTGTCATACGTGTCGGAAAAACAGGTCGCCCAAACCGACCAGGTTGGCGAACCGTCGGTGTAATCACGAAGATTTTCCCCATCGGCGCTTTCGCACGAGCGGCTTCGTTCTTATCTCCCTATCGAAATCGATTCGGCTCGGAGGCCCGGAGACCTCCATTGGACCGATAGGCGTAAAGCATCTGTACCGCCTATTCTGCGGCTGCCCATTTGGACACCACTCTCCGCATCAGAGTTTCTGAACCAAACAGACCTCAAGTACCGATGGAGCAGGTCCATTGTTGGCGACCGGGATCCCGGACAAGAAGAGCGCGCCCTCGGGAACAATATCAGGAACGCCGGCGTCCACTAACTAGCGAGTGATACGGCCTTGGAGGACCGCTGGAATCATTCATGGATCCGAGAGCGGGTCCTCACTGGGGCTGATGGATGGCGGCTATTTCATGCGCTAAGACTAAATACGAATCAACTTCAAGGGCACGGCCAAGACCTGAGAATTTGCCTGTATTAGGCGAGTTATGGAGTAAAGAAAAGGAAGAAGGAAAGGAAGTTAGTATGGCGATGTTTGAACAGACATTCGTAGCGACCGGGAAGACCCATAAGATGGGGACTGTCCTCGTTTCCTGCGTAGCGCAGACGATCCTAGTGGCCATTGGCATCCTGATCCCCATGATCTACTTTGATGCCTTACCCACAGCTCAGTTGCAGAGTTTGTTGCTGGCCCCGCCGCCTCTTCCACCCGCGACTCCTACGCCCCCACCCGAGGCACCCAAGGTCGTCAAGTTTATTCCGCGTCGGTTTGACGACGGCAAGCTGATGGATCCCCCGGGGGTTCCCAAAAATAGCGCGGTGTTTAAGGAAGATGAATTGACCGCGCCATCGGCCGTGGTCAGCGTTAACCGCGTAGGCCCAGACGCGCTTGTCCGCATCCTGGGTCCGGTTCCGGTGGCGGCTCCACCACCTCCTCCTTCTGTCCAGAAAAACGTGCAGACGCCTCGCCTCCGGATCGGCGGCATCGTGCAATCCGCCAGATTGATTCGCCAGCTGAAGCCAGTCTATCCGCAACCGGCCAGGCAGGTTCGCGTTCAGGGGGTCGTCAAGCTCCATGCCTTGATCTCCAAGGAAGGCACCATCGAGGAGCTAAAGGTCGTCAGCGGCCACCCGCTGCTTGTACCTTCCGCCTTAGAAGCAGTGAAACAGTGGGCATATCAGCCGACTCTACTCAACGGAGAGCCCGTCGAAGTGGAAACGGACATCGACGTGAACTTTACGTTGAGTCGGTGAGTGCACCTACGTCGCGGTTCAGCGTATGCATCATTCCAACAGCCGAAGCGTTGTTGGCCGCCCTTCCGTGTCATGTGCCGGGCGGGCCGTCCGGTGGGCTCTCTGCGCTGTCGCACTTGCTGCCACCTTCTACTTGCTGGCGTTCGGCGTCGCGGTATTCCTTGGTGCTCCACCATGCCGACTTGGAGAGGGCTTCTGGAGGCCGGAGAAGTTTGTCTACGGGCTCCTGCCGGTGCTCGCCACGCCAGCAATTCTTGCGATTACGGCCCGGCATTGGGTCCGACAATTCGCTCAAAAACGAAACGCCTGGCTGACTCTGTGTGGGGTCGCCGTCTTTGCGATACCACTAGACACTATCGGGTTCCTGAAGCTCCGCGGGCGGCAGGACGAAAGAGTCCGCTTGGACTGGCGGAAAGAATCGGCTGTCTTCAGTTGGGGAACCGGGGAGGTCAAGATGCCGGCCGGCTTCACCTATGCGCGTGAAACTGGCATCGACACGTTTGTGGGCCTCTTCACCTCAGAAGACGGAAGATTGGTTATTGAGCACGACATCGGGGAGCTGGCAGCAGAACACGGAGGCATGGGGAACCTGGAAACGCTGGTCGAAGGTTCGCGGGTGAGGTTTGGCAGCGTAACCCATGATGACGAGAAAAGCGGCAAGGAATACTTCTTTAAGGTTTCCTTCCCCGATGCCAGTTGCGCTAACTTCTACCTTGAATCCGCTAATGAAAAGGACTCGGCCATTATTCAGTTCATCGCCCGCAGCTTCCGGCCGAGAGGTTGGCTGCCCTCCTTCTTGCGCCCCCTTCTCCCTGAGGTTCTTCGATCCGACTGTCGCTACAGAGTGAGACTGCCCGGAGGGTTGTAGCACGGGCAAGTTCCAATTGAGATAACGGGAAATGAGCCGCGGCCGCCTGGGCGAGTTCGCCAGCCCTTGGGCTGGAAACACCCATTCACTCGCGGCCCGGACATTTTCCACGGAGTGTCGGAACCTAGCGCTGCAAACTGATCCTCTTTCGGAAGCTTTTCGTTATACTTTTATCCACCATCAACAAGTTCACCAAGGGCCGCCGCCAAACCGCAGCCTGAACCGCACGCCAGTGCAAGGATTCCGACTACGACGGGGATTGCCATCCATGTTGATTCTAGCCGTATCAAACAAGCGCGCGTCAAGACTTGGTGACCTCAGCTTGCGGAAAGACGTGCTCCTCCCTTGCCAGCTCTGCCTGGAACGGGTCGGCGCAGAAGCGACCGTAAGACGACTTCTCACTCCTCATTTGGCCATGCTACGCTGAAGCATCGAAACCCTGCATGACTGACGAGCGAGAGTCCGACCTCATCGTTGCAAGGCTTGACCGGATCGCTGGAAAACTGAACGAGTTGCGTCATGCGGATCGAACCCTCTCGCTGAAGCGGGCGAACATCAACGTCACTTTGGACGGCCCCGTGAAATGTAGCTCATTCTGTCACGACCGTCACGATCTGTGACAATGGGCATCGAGATAGATGGTCTGCTTGATGCGGCTAAGTGACCAGCAGACCATACTGCAACGCGAGTTCCTGGCCACGAGTTGTCCTCGCGCTTAGATCGCGTGGCTTTGAAATGCGCCAACTCGGATACGGACGGCCATTCTTATCCAGTTGAACGCATCGGTATTCAACGCGGGTACTAGTGGGAAGGACTGCGTACAAGCATCTTCCCTGCTCCACCACCTCAACCTCCGGTAGCTCAGGCATTTTCACGGGCCTGCCGTTGACCTCCAGCCGGTAGGTCCAATTATCTCCAGACGGCGAGCCGCGCGCGAGCTTTTCCCAGACGGCGTAGTCGAGATCTGTAAGTGGCCATTTGAGAACTGCACACGCTTCTTCTAAGAGCGACAGAGCCTCTGGGTCACCAACCTCGGAACCAACGGCATCAGAAATGAAGTGTTGAATGTGGACACCCGGTTTGGCGGCCTGCGCCCCCAGAAGCATTCGCAGGTACTGGAATCCGGCAAGGCCAAACCCACGAACGCCTACGGACACGTAATCCTGTGGTTTAACCGAGTCAGCCCATTGCAGGAGTCGATCCGACTCGGAATCTCCCATGATTGACCGCTGTGCGGCTACCAGGTAATTGAGAACGCCCACGAGAGTTTCGGCGCGGGCCTCATCTCGATAGTCTAGTTCCTGTATGCTGAATTCCAGTGGCGACAGATAACTCCGAATAAAAGAGAGCAATGCCTCCAGGCTTTCGATCTCCGGATGCCGTTTCTTGAAGTTCTGTACCCTTGGCAAACAGAAGCTATCGTAGTGGCGGTTCAGGGAGAGCACACAATCGAGAACATCCAAAGGTGGGATTCCCCAATTGGTGAACTTTCCTACTGGCAGCCCGCGAGGAAATACCTCCTGTAGTTTGGAAATTAACCGTTGCAATTGAACCGTCACCGATGGTCCTTTCACCTGTCACTACACTCTCTCGGGGCGCTGAGTCAGCGACCTACCGAGTTCGCATCTTCATCTCCAAAGAAGAATCGGCGACGCCGGGCGCCAGCCTCAAGCTCTTTGAAGCGATCAGCTGGGCTAACGCCGCCGCCGCCGTGGAACCGAACGCCGCCAAACCCGCCGCGGCTGCCGCCCTCAGTTGGGACGCGCTTCACTACGTTCAGCAAGCGCGCTCGAGCTTGCGGCCGTTCAGACTGGGGATAGCCCGGTCCGCCTGGGCGGCTTCGGCGATTTCGACGAACGCAAAACCGCGCGACCGGGCCGGCATCGTAGTCGATAATAAGATCGACACTCTCGATGTTGCCGTTAGGGGGCAAACGACGCAGGGATAGATGAACGGTTACGGCAAAATCCAAATTGCCTACGAAAATATTTTTCACGTTAACTCTTCCTGTGTTGCTATTCGGGCGAAGGCAAGGCAGATTGGACGTCTTATTGCGGCGGGTGGCAGACCTTGCACGGCTCATAGCCGCGCCGCTGGGCCTCTTTCAGCGAAAGCGGATAACGACTGTAGGCGAGGTAACGGCATCCGGCACGGTGGTACTTTCTGGCGATCCTGGTGATGAATACCGTCTGTTTTTTGTTTTGGACCTGCTGCCGCAGCGCTGGCGTTTGCGCTGGGACGGTGATGGCTGGCGTCAGCACCAATAGCAGTGCAACTACTGTCGTCAACAGACGGCGCACGTCTCATCTACTCCGTGGTTTGGAAGATCTCCGAATGCAAACCCAATTGTACGGCAGGTTCATTGAGCCATCCATTGTACTGAATTACTAATTTGGTAATAGATCGAAACCGGATAACCTGCACCTCGGAGGTGCTAGTGATTAGTACTGTAGTACAGGGGTGCGATTTTTAGTCCAAGAAACCGATACATCGTAAGCAGGTGACGCAGGCCACCTGCAAGGGGCATACGTCGACCTGTTCAATCAAGCGCCGATCGCGGCGACGACGGACTGCCGCAGTTGGAAGTGCAGCCGATCGGAACGGAGCCGAACCCGTTCAACGTAAGGAGGCCAAGCTGAGCACGGCGAAAGCAGCGGGGACGAATCCGGCGGATATTGCGCAACGGCAGCAGCAGATGCGACTCAAATTTCTGGGGGAACTTGGGCGGAGGACTGCTGTGTCTGGCGACTGCCTCACTGGGGGATGAGGCTCTGGCCGGACGCTGCTTGTAAGCTCGGGGGATTGTTCAAAGAAGCACCCGCGCAGTCGCGCTTTCCGGGAGGTCCACCGATCCACGGCGGCTTTTGTAACCCAGACCGGTCAATTTTCAGGGTCTTTTTAGAATCAACGACTTGGCCTCACGAGGTCCAACATTCGAAACCGCGCGGGACGGGCGGAGAGATTATGGACGCCTCAGCGCGCCCCAGTCTAAGTCCTAGAATCTAAGGTTCTAGGTGCAGAACCCCGACCAGGTACTGAGGCGCGCGCTAAGCCTTTGAGTCCTTCTGTGCCCAGCTATCTCGAGGAACTGCTCGCAGAGTCCGACGGACACCTTATCACAATTGCCTCGGCCATCAGGGGCAGGCACCACATGCAACGCGGCGAGAATGCGGTACCTGCCTAACGCTTATTGCTCACTCAGGTCTGGTACTCGTCTTCGTCGGCTTCGTACTCCGCGCCAGCCTTCATTGAACGACTCGGATGGAGTCGAGCCGCTGCAAGCGTGGCCTCCTCCGCCCACCTATAGCCAGTGTAATGCCCGGTGCTTTGCTCGTATGGGTTCTCCAGCCGCATGTTCAGGCGACGTAGCATAGCGGATGTCGAGGAAGGCCTGCGTCTCTTGCTCGTCAAAAGACCAGATAATGTATTTTTGCTTCTTCATAGCTGACCCCGTGGCTGAGTGCATAGTCCTGGGATGCGCCACGCCCAGAATTGCGTAAAGCATCCTGTAGCGGGTTTTCATTTTGTGGTCTTCTCTTGCGTTCGAAGTCACGGTCTTACTTCGCGATTTGCCTGAATCCAGTTCGGCTTGAAACGTCATCATCACATGCCCGGGCGACGACAGCTTTTGGCCAGCGTTAACCCAACATATCGGTAGCGCGTGATCGGGAGCCCTAACTGCAACCTACGGAGTGGCCGTGCAACACACCGTGAGGTCCGTAAAACCGTTATGGAGATACCTAACCAAAACCGCGGCATTTATCAAATTCTGATTGCGCCTTTATGCGGCCTTTATGCGGCGTACCGTACTCTGTTACTGCGGGGCTTTGAACAATCGCGAAACAAGGTCTCTATTAATCGTTGTCCCATGTCTCTTGATAACATCTGCTTGGGTCAGTCTGACAGCGCCGTTGACCGCCGCGGATTCCACTAGTGCGACGAACTCCACCGCTCCGGCCAGATACCCATGGTTTCGTTCACGGCGTCACGCTGAAAGCAGATGGCCTGCCATTCGAGTCGGCGAACGTGACCATCCGCAACCGGGATGGCGATGTCACTCGAAGAGCGACTACAGCACCTGACGGAACGTTCACAGTGGATGGTCTCAAGTCGGGATCTTATGAAGTCGCCGCCGCTAAAGAGGGATTCGCGACGCCTTCATCCACTACCGTCGATGTGGCGCAGGATAAGGTAGCGGAAGTACGAATTTCCGGTCGAAGCTCTTGCCCGGCCCGAACGTTGATCTGTTCCGTGACAGTTTCTACGACGTAAAGGGCCCTGTTGGAGGAATCGCCAGAGCGGCTCCGAAACTTAATTTCGTGGAACCGCCGGCCAGACTCCCTACCCCAAAAGAAAAAGAGTCGACCGGTTTCGCGGCCACATCGTTTGCACCTAAGCGTAGCCGGAAGCTCGGGGGTCATTTAGCTCTACATCTTGGCAAGCACAGCCGGATGAGTAGAATCATAGCCGGGGTGTTTTGTTCGATAAGCTGCTTTGCCGTGAGCTTGCACGCTGAACCGCAGGATTCGTTTTCTCAGGCGCACAACTCTGCCCAGCAGACGAACGCTACGCAACCTCCCCGGCGTGCGCTCCCAGCGCCGCTGGATGGAATCTTTCCCAGCTCGGAATACTTGGGGCCTACTCCGCTCATCGGTGTTCCGGATACCGACCCTGTATGGCCTTTGACTAAGGCTCTGTGGGACGCATCACCAACGTTCAAGAAAACCAAGATCAAGGTTTACGGCTGGCTCAACCCAGGGGGCGACGCCAGTACCTCCGGAGACTCGAACATACCCGAGTCCTACGCCATCGTCCCCAATAAACTCGAAATGGACCAGGCCGTACTCCGGTTTGATCGCATCCCGGACTCCTTCCAGACCAATCACATGGACTGGGGATTCCGCCTCACAATATTGTATGGCATCGACTATCGATGGACCACGGCTCAAGGTTGGTTTAGTGAACAGCTGCTAAGGCGCAACAGTCTTTACGGCGCCGACCCCTTAGAAGTCTACGGGCTCCTTTATTTCCCCCACGTGGCCCAGGGAATGATGCTGAAAATCGGCCGATATATTTCGACGCCAGATATTGAGGCGCAATTCGCCCCCGACAACTATTTGTTCACACATTCGCTGACGTTCACGTATGATTGCTTTACGCAAACCGGCGTCAATGCAGCTATAAAACTCAATCAACACTATACCGTTCTATTCGGCATACACGCGGGCTCGGACGTCGCGCCCTGGAACGCTGCCGCGCATCCGAGCGGTCTGCTTATGCTGCGCTGGGTTTCGCAGAGCAACAATGATTCCCTCTACGGAGGTATAGATTCCATCAATAGCGGCCGCTTCAAAGACGAGCACTACAACTTGCAACAATCCAATCTCACCTGGACCCACAGGTTCAACCAAAGGGGAACCTTCCTGACGAGTACTGAGGGTTATTACATTTATCAGAGTAACGCCCTGGTTGGCGGAACGGTTAACAATGGTCCGCCGCGGCCATGGTTTAAGTTGACGGGCCCCGGAGCCCCTATCCAAGGAAACGCTCCTGCAGTCGGAGTGGTCAACTACACGGCAATCAAACTTGGCAAGAAGGACTTCCTGACGCTTCGCCCGATCGATTTCCTCGTCGATATAAAAGGCCAGCGGACCGGCTTTGCCACGACGCTGGCAAGCTGGACCGCCGGCGTGACCCACCGCTTCTCCGATCTGTTCGCCGTACGGCCTGAGATCCGATACGAGTACGCCTTCAGTGCGCGGCCTTGGGACAACGGGCTTAAGAACAGACAGATCATGTTTGCAATCGACGCCATCATACGCTTCTGAATTGCCCGCAGACGCCGCACGATAACTGACAATATCGGAAGCTAAGTCGGAGATTGATCCAACGCTTTCCTGTTGCGGTCACGACCGCTGCACCGGAAGCCTGCTGAAGACGTGCGACCGATTGCCTAAGAACGACGGGCAGAATGATCCCGCTGTGGTGCTGACTCGCTTTCCCATTCTCGTTCACGTTGTCATCGTTTCGTCATACGGTCGCGCCGTGCGAAGTTCTCCTGGCGGCCCGCGTTTAACGTGTATGACTACGCTTGGACTGCGATAAAATATCCGGAGCCATGCGCCCCAATCGGATTGCTCTCCCAGCTCTTTTGGCGCTTTTTGTAGCGTCTTTGTTTGGTCAAACGAGCATTTTGGACCAGCCGGCCTTCAGTTCTGCTCGTGAAGATCTGCAAAAAGCGTTTCCTGCCGGGCAGCCAGGTTCGGATCCGGTAACTGTCTTGGCCGAAGCCGCGAGTTTCGACTTAGGCTCCGCCGGGCGGGTGGTTTATACGCGGCGCGTAGTCTTTAAGGTCTGGACCAAACAAGCCGCTGAGGATTGGGGCATCATCGAAGAGTCCTGGTCACCATGGCAGGACGAGCGCCCCGCGGTTCGAGCCCGAGTCATTAGCCCTGATGGCTCTGTTCACGAGTTGGACCCCAAGACAATCGCGGATGCTCCTGTGCGAGATGACGACAACAACTTAGTGAGCGACCAGCGCATGATCCGGGCGCCCCTGCCTGCGATGGAGCCGGGTGCTATTGTCGAGCAGGAAATCGTGGACCGGCAGAATTCGTCCACTCTTTCCGCGGGAATGGTGCGCTATTACTATTTCGGGAGCAGCGTGCCGGTAGAACGAACCCATCTCACAGTCCGCGCGCCCGAAACCTTGCCACTGCGTTACAAAACGGCCCTGCTGCCCGATGTTGCTGTAAGAGAACGCTCGCAAGGCGGTATCCATCAATTGGATTTTGACCAGGGCCCCATGAAACCGGTGGAGAAGCGCGTGCCGTTTCTGCCGTCAAGCGAACCGAGGCAGGCACACGTCGCCTTTTCTACGGCGCAAAGCTGGCAGGCGATTGCGGCGGAGTATTCGGCCATTGTGGAAAAGCAGATCAAAGGATTTAATGGCAACTCCTTTTTGCCGAAGTTCGCCGCCAGCGCGACGCGCGAGGCGAAAATCCGAACGATCGTGGAGAAACTCAATCGCGAAATCCGGTATACCGGCGTCGAATTTGGCGACGCGTCCGTGGTTCCGCGACCGCCTGCGGAAGTTCTCCAACGCAAATACGGCGATTGCAAGGACAAAGCGGCATTGGCGGTAGCTTTATTGCGGGCTGCCGGAATCGAGGCACACATCGCTCTGCTGCTTTCCTCATTTGGCGAAGATGTCGAGCCAGAGCTGCCAGGAATGGACATCTTCAACCACGCCATTGTTTACGCGCCTGGTGCGCCGGACTACTGGCTGGATCTCACGGATCTCGATGTTCGGCCGGGAGTCATCGCGCCCGAGAATCAGGGACGGTGGAGCTTAATTGCACGCCCCGCCACGAACAACCTGGTGCACGTGCCGGACTTGAGTGCCGAACAGAACCGCGTCGTTGAAACCCGGGAATTCGTTTTGCCCGAGCTGGGAAGGGCCAGGATTGTTGAGACGTCCGAGACGTACGGCTCGGCGGATCGGGAATATCGCTCCTCGTTCGGCTCCCGCAGTGACAAGGAACTGCGCGAGTCATTGAAAAGCTACATCGATACCGCCTATGGCGAGGCCAAGATCGGGAGGATATCGGCGGGCGACGCTGAAGATTTATCGAAACCTTTCACGCTGCGGATAGAACTGGAAGACGCACAGCGCGGTGTTACGGACCGAACCGAGGCAGCCGTGGGAATCTTCGTATCGCACATAACTGCAAGGTTGCCCCGGTTTTTCCGGGAAGACCCGAAAGACCAACCAGTCGGGAAAGGCGTCGAAGCCAAAGAAGAGCCTCTGCGCACGCAGGATTTCGAAGTCTCCGAGCCGTTCATACAGGAATGGCGCTACAAAATTACCGCGCCGGCCGGGTTCCGCGTTCGCCAGCTTCCCGATGCGACTCAGGAAACGTTGGGCATTGCGACGCTGAGCACGAAGTTTCAGCGCGACAGCGATACGCAGGTCTCCGCTGAACTCCTCTTAGCGATGCCCAAAAAGCGCTTTTCCGCCAGTGAAGGACTCAAATTGCGCGATGCTCTGGTGGAGCTGGGCAAGAGAAAGCCCTTGCTGATTTTCTTCGATCAAGTCGGAGAAACTGCGCTCGCTGAAGGCAAAGTGAAGGAAGCACTGGCTGAGTTCGAGATGCTGCGGAAACTCCATCCGACAGAGGCGCTGCATTCCCTGCAATACGCGCGGGCGCTGCTGGCTGCTGGCGCTGGCGAGTCAGCTCGCGCCGAGGCACGCCGCGCGGTTCAGTTGGAACCAACTTCAGCAACCGGCTGGGTGCAGCTCGCCGAGGTCCTCAAGAATGATCTTGTGGGGCGCCCCCTGGAAAAGGGTATGGACCAGAACGGCGCGGTGGAAGCCTACCATAAGGCGTTGGAACTCGATCGCGATAATTATGAAGCGCGAGCCAATTTGGCGATCCTTCTCGAATACAACGCCGACGGCATCCGCTATGGCAGGGGCGGCAGGCTGGATGAAGCAATCGTCGAATATGAAAAGATCTTGGACAAGCTGGCCGGTCTCAACGTTGCGCAAAATTATCCAATCGCTTTGTTACGAGCAAGCCGGGCGCAACAGTTGCGTGATTACCTGCGCAAGCAGCCGGATAGCGACTTGAATCAAACTCTGGCGGTATGCGCGGAGGCCATTCTCAAAGGTTCGAAGTCGGCCTTGGATCGCGCCGGCGAGATTTCCGGGGTCAACTCCAAACAGCGTGTGCTCGCATCCGCGGCTCAAACGCTGATCACGGTCCGGCGATACAGCCTGGCGGCTGACCTTATGGAGGCCGCGGCCAATGGCTCGAATAATCCTGCTGCGTTGGCGAGCCTTGTCCAGATCCTCCGAAAAACCAGACCCGTGGAGGACCTTCCAGGGCCTGTCTCCGCGCCGGAGGACGCTGTGGTGCTGATGATCGCACGCATGGTCGGTCTCGGCCATCACGAAAAAGATTTGCAGGAAACGCTCAGTTCCCTGCTCAAAGACGATCCTGCCTTCGATCCCCGGGACGCGAAGCAAGGCTTTTACAGCGCTTTGGCACGACGGAGTGAGGAGGGCATGAGTCCGGAAGTCGCACTGGATTTCTTTGTGTCCGCCGCCAAATTCACGCGCGAAGGTGACGATGAAAAGGGATACCTGGTTCGAATGAATGTGCCGGGAATGGATGCAGCGACTCAGCAGGCGCAGGTGGTCTTCGTAGTCAAGGAAGATGGCGCTTACAAGGTCCTTGGGAACATTCCCGCCGTTGGTGGCGTTGCACGGCTGGCGCTGAATCTGGTTGACGACGGCAAGCCCGAATTGGCCGCGGTATGGCTCGACCGGTTACGCCGTGAACTTCCTCCCGGTAATGGTGACGATCCATTATCGGGACCGATGTTCAGCAGACTTTGGCAAACAGGCTCCACCGCTCCCCGGGATCCAGCATCCATCAAACTGGCCGCGGCCGCCTTGGCGGGCATGGGAAATGTATCGGCCCAGGTGCCGGCCATTGCCATTTTGGAAGGAGGGCGCAGCAATACTACTGGCGCGGCGGCAGCGCCTTTGTCCGCTGCGCTTGCAGAGGCCACCTTCCAGGCGAAACAGTACAACAAATCGCTGGCCATTGCCGAGGATCTTGTAAAACAGTTGCCGCAATCGCAGACCGCCGTGCTCTTGGCCAGCCGGGCGGCGTATGCTGCCGGAGGCCAGAAAGAGGGTCGAAGAGTCGTCGAGGCCTATATCGGGCGGTTTGATCAGGACCCTATGGCTCTTCGAGCCATCGCCGGTGTTGCTATGGGATTTGGCGATGTCGAAACTTCCGCGAAATTGACACGCCAGATCATTGATGCGGGGCGGGCCACACCGGGGGACTACAACCAGATAGCTTGGGGCGATCTAATGTCCGCCAAAACCGGGCCTGCATCCCTGGAGGCGGCCAATCAAGGAGTGTTAATGATGGGGAACAGACCCGCCTCCGGGTTGCTCCACACGTTGGCCGCGGTGGACGCGGATATTGGAAAAGAAACCGAAGCGCGCGCTGTATTGTTACAACACATGAAGCTGGATGGATCCCCGGAACCAGTTGACGCGGATTGGTACGTCTTTGGCCGCATCGCCGAAGAGTATGGTCTGACCAAAGACGCGTTTGCCATGTACCGGCGCCTAGAACGGCCGAAGACGGATCTCGGGTTGGCGGCGTCCAGCTACGCCTTGGCTCAGCGCCGGTTAGCAGGTCTGCAAGGGAAATAGCCGCCCCTCAAACTGAAGCACCCCCGCTTGCATCAGCCAACGGCAGTCGACGCGTTGCAATGGCCCAACCAGCTCGTACGATCTCACGGCTTGAAAGACTTATGCGGCCGTCAACAGGATGGGCTGGTGCTTCGTAACGAGGACAGTGTGTTCGTAATGTGCAGCGAGGCTTCCATCAGCAGTGCGAATTGTCCACCGGTCCGGTTGCAATGCGGCTTGCCCGTTTCCGGCCGAAATGATCGGCTCGATTGTAATCACCAGGCCTTCCGTCAGACGCGTTCGAAGCCGACGTTCATTGTAATTCGGAACGCTTGGGGGTTCATGAATCGTTCGTCCAACACCGTGACCGCAGAGCTCGCGAATCACTCGAAATCCGGCGTACCGGGTCTCTCTCTCGACGACGCGGCCAATTTCGCGGACGCGGTTTCCAGCGCGCGCTTCTACCATGGCTCGATAGAAAGAGCGCTCGGCGCAGCGTACCAATGCATCTGCGGTAGGGGTCGCGTTGCCTGCACAGATCGTGATCGCGGCATCGGCATAAAACCCGTCCTTCTCAGCCACGAGATCAAGCTTAACGACGTCGCCTGATCGAATCACCCGATCACCGGGAATTCCATGGATGGCCTCATCATTCACGCTAATACAGAGTGCCCCAGGGAATCCGTAGACCTTTGACGGAGCGGACGGACGGCGACCGCAGTTTTGTCCAGAGCCTGGCGCACAATTCTCCCTATGGTGCGCAGCTTCTCGAATTCAGCTTGAGATCGGATGGACATATGGCCCAATTATGCCATCCCCAGACAGTGGGAAGAAGGTGCGACCCCGATTGCGCTTATGTCCAGCCAAGGCGATTCCGCAATGCCAGCATGTGGGCAGGGTGGTGTTGCCCATGCCAGCGTGGCGTCAAGGACGAAGACTCTGCGATCCGGATGAACGATTTTTCGCTTCCTTTGCTCTTCGGTCAAGCCCTTGAGCATGAAGCCCCTCGAGCAGCACGAGCGACGACTCGACTGATGCCGTGCGTGCGTCAAATAGCTCAGGCCACCGCGCTTCGTCGTAGGGCTTGACGAGAGGGTTCAACCTCCGTAAGGGCCAGCTTGGTGCGAATGAACCAGTTCATCTGTGCATCCGCCAAGTGGTGGACGACTTGCCTTACGGTCTAACCACCGCGGCGATAGACGTTGTCCAGCTTGCTGTCGGATAGACCCATAACGGCAGCGCGCAGGCGGTTCGGCACTTCAGCAAGATCCGCGAGCAATTTGAGGCGCTCATCTAATTCTGGCGGAGCGCCCGGAACATCTGTGCCGATGGGGCATCTCAGGTCAGGCCTGCCGCTGATTCATCGTATCCGCTCGGAAATGTATCCACGGGGTGAATATCCTCTTTAACGCCGGAGCCGTTACCAGTTCATGCTGACGATTTGTCGCCATCCCGCGCGGATTGAGGCGGCCAAAACACCAGCCCAGCCAAAGGAGAGCGTCGGGCGTTATACGGCCAAGCGGGCGTGCCAACCTGTAGCGTGCCCGACTTTGTGGAGTTCCGGTGGGCGGGTGAGATAATTCTCCCTATGTCCACAATTCTGACCTGGGACCCGAATACCTACGCGAAGAACGCAAGGTTCGTTTCTGACTTGGGTTCGCCGGTTTTGGAGCTTCTTTCACCACGATCTGGCGAGCGCATTCTCGATCTTGGTTGCGGAGATGGAGTGCTTACAAAGAAGCTTGCCGACCTCGGGTGTAAGGTAGTCGGTGTGGATTCTAGCGCTCCTCAAGTCGCAGCAGCCAGGAGGCTCGGCCTCGAAGCTTACGTGATGAATGGTGAAGAGCTACCGTATCTGGAGGAGTTCGACGCTGTCTTCAGCAACGCCGTACTTCACTGGATTAAGTGCGCGGACGTGATGATCGAGGGTGTCCATCGCTCCTTGCGCCCGGGCGGCCGCTTCGTAGCGGAATGCGGTGGCCATGGATGTGTGAATAGAATCCGCACTGCTCTGGTTCAGGCTCTCGACCGCCGGGGTGTTGATGGCGAGTCGTGTGTGCCTTGGTATTTTCCAACGACCGAAGATTACGCAACCCGCCTGGAACGCGCCGGGTTCCGTGTTGATAGCATTGGGCTCATCCCGCGACCAACACCTCTACCCGGGGACATTATCGCGTACCTGGAGACATTCGGCCAGAGTTTTCTGGCTGGACTATCCGGCCAGGCGAGGGATGAATACCTCGAGGAAGTCCGTGACATGCTAGAGCCCCAGCTTTTTAATTCTGACGGAGTGTGGGTTGCCGACTACGTCCGCCTTCGGTTTTCGGCGACGAAGGCGTAGGTTCCGTCAGCCTGCTCCAGATTAGGTCCCGCAAAGTGGCGCTTCGTTGACGAATCTACGTTGACGTATGGATTGGCACCAGCACTCCGCAGGCAAGGAATCCGTCATTCGTTATACGTCCACGTCAATTGACTGCGGGCTCCGCTTGACAACGAACTCCGCAAAATTCTCAGCGATTGCTTTAAGCTCATCACGACCGTTGACCTCACCAATGCGGTTGTCAGGGACGCCAGCCGAACCAATAACAGTTCCAGCAAGCTGTCCGGCAATTGAGGCGATGGTATCGGTGTCCCCACCGATGCTGATCGTCTGTGTCAGTACAGTTGGAAGCGGGTCCAAGGCGACGGACTGCGCAACAGTACAACGCCAGAGGAACCGTATCTACCACGTACCCGGTCGCGCCAAAGCGATTGGCGATCTCTGAGGCTGGAAGCCGTAGCCGCAGTAGTTCTTCGATCCGGTCTCGTAGGGCCGAGTTCGGGAGGCTATCGGCGGTAATGGCCAAAAAGCTCCGATCCTGTGAACACGCTCCCGAAAGTACTGATTGAATGGCCAATATGACAGCGAGAGCCCCGACATAAGCCTCATCGTTGTGGTGGGTGATCCTACAGACATCACGGATTAGGGTTCGATCCTGAGCAATGGTCGGATTCAATAGAAACGCCAGCGGGGCAATACGCATCGCCGCTCCATTGCCAGCCGCGAACTCGCCGCGCGCTCCCGCCAGTGCCCAATGCGCGCCAACAGCAAGATCGCGCATTGCTTTCAAGGTACTCGATCCCATGCCGCGAACTCGCCCGGCCAGAAACCAACGCAAGAAATGAGCAGCGAGATTCTCCGGATCTACGCGTCTAAGCTCCATTATCGATTGACAAGTTGCCAAGGTAAGCTGCGTATCCTCTGACAGCGCTGGCCGGGACGGAATCTCGAACACCACAGGACCTACCATGCCTTCGTATGGACCGCCCCAGGCATCGTCCAAAGCACCGCCAAGTAAGCAACCAAGCACTCGAGTTTTCAAGGTGGGCCGGGATTGCATCGGATGCGAGAACTATTCCATTATCGTAGAGATTCTCGGGACAGCTAACCGCGCCATAAGTGCGCTTGCCAGTGCCGCGTGGTCGCTTATGGTTCCCCCTGTTGGCCTGTTCCAGGCGGATCTTGGCGCTCGAGCGGAATGGGCGTTTCCGGCGGAGTGGCGGAAAGGTCAGTTTACGGTAATGCCACTCCGATGCCGTGTGCGAGAATCACGGTACGTTACACACGCTCGTTTGCGGTTTGGCTTTGAATTGTGGCGGGCCTGCACGGCATGGCTCCGACGGGTCGTTGAGCCGAAACTTAACTTCGATTATCGCGGGGACAACCGCGGGTTTGCCGTACTTCGGGCCGGGGCTAAACCGCCATTGCTTCACCGCCTCAATGGCTTTCTCAGCAGAGATCGGTTTAAGTTCGTGTAGGTTTCTATTAAATCCAGATTAAGGCGCTGTTTCGGCGTCCCCAAGTTAACGCTAAAGCGCCCTAACGTGAGCGCCGCGATCGGATCTAACCGGAAGTCCAGCCTTGGGAACTGCGGCGTTATGAGGGAATATCGGTAGCGACAGAGTTGCGGTTGCGTTGAATCAAACACTCCCAAGCGCAACGTGCGGTCTCTAGCCACATCGCTGGTTCGGCGACTGCACGCATCATCGTTGCTTTCCGATGGCCAACTATCACGGACCGTCTGCATACTCAGACAGGACTTAGAATTGCTCTGCCATATCTAGATGACGCGACTCATATTCCCATCAGTTTGTTTAGCTCGGGAGTCGTGACGCAGCGGTCGAGGAAATTGAATTGGCCTGTGTCTTTCAATTCGCGTACAGCATTGAGGAAGCCGGTCATTGCCGCTCGATAGAGTGATGTTGCGAGGCTGATGCGCTTGACTCCGGCCGCGGCGAGTTCAGAAACGGAAAATGATTTTCCTTTGATGCCCGCCATGAAATTGAAGGGCCTGGTCACGGCAGCGCAGACTTTGCTCACGGCCGCAAGGTCCGGCAGGCCTGGAGCGAAAAGCACATCGGCACCGGCTTTTTCGTAGGCTTGCAGACGACCGATCGTGTCGTCCAAATGCGGATCGGAGTACAAGAAATTGTGCGCTCGCGCCGTCAGAATGAAGCGGAACGGAAGAGCGCTCGCGGCCTGCGCCGCAGCGGCAATTCTTTCGACAGCGAGGCTGATATCGTAAATGGGACGATCTGGATTGCCAGTTGAATCCTCGATCGTGCACCCGACCAGTCCCACCTCCGCCGCCATCCGGATTGTTTCTGCCACGATGTCCGGAGCGTCACCGAAGCCCTTTCCCAGGTCGGCAGAGACCGGCAAGTCCGTCGCATCGACAATCAGGCGGCTGTGCGCCAGCGACTCCTCTCGCGTCAGTTCGTGATCCCGCCGACCAAAGGCGGAGGCGGCAGCGGCGCTTGATGTGGCCAAGGCCTGGAAGCCGAGGCCGGCTAGAATTCGCGAGGAACCGACATCCCACGGATTCGGCAATACGAAGGCGCCGGGGCTTTCGTGAAGTGCGCGGAACCGGTCTGCCCTTAGCTTCTGGGTGGCATTCATAGGAGTTAATCTAGTCCAGTTCTCAAGATTCTACTTCTCGACACCGCGTAATGCCGGTGACTGGTACCTGAAGTATCTGGCCGGCGAAACCCTTCACTGTTTCCCTGAGAGGAAAAGCGCCTTCGCCTTGCGGACGGGGTTGCCCTCATAGGACTTCTGCGCTCGCGCGTACTCGTCCGCCACGGCTGCAGCCCCGGCCGATCCACCCACTGCCAGCTCGGCAATCCCCACGCCTGTGCAAACTTGATCGGCACGAGTCTTTCTGGCCGCGTCTAAAGTGATGTCCGCAATCCCAATCCCTTCTTTGTCGTCCATCGACTGAAGCACGGTCCCGTCGGAGTCAACGATCGCGGAACGACCGGGGAAAACCCCGTTGATCTCGTTGGGCGGTGGCTTGTACGAACGACCAACCTTATTCACCATCGCAACGGGTACGCCAAGTTTTTTCGCATACCACGAAGCAAGATGTGTTCCCGGCGGTGATGGTAACCCACCGCCATTGCTCATGTCCGGCGACGAATGTGGCATGACGATGAAATCCGCCGAATCCTTCAGGAATTGAGACGCCGCGAAACAGTAATAATTCTCCGCACAGATTCCGACACCGATTTTTCCAATCGGGGTCGAGATCACGTGCGGGCCCACCTCTCCCCGAAAGAAATAGGCTTCCGCTCCTGCAGGAATCTGCTTGCGCACGCGCCCCGCCTCATTTCCCGAGGGCGCCGTGAGCACGAAGGTATCGTAAAAATCTGAACCGCTTGCTTCGAAAAAGCTGGCACCCAGCCAGATGTGAAGTCGTCGGGAAGTTGATTTCAGCCACTGCACGGATTTGCCCTGAGGGGGCTCGGCGGAGTCCCACGTGTCGAAAAAGAGATAGGATCCAGTGGCCATGAACTCCGGGAACAGAGCGAATTGCGCCCCCCGCGCTGCCGCTGCATCTGCGTACGTGGTGGCCAGTCTCAGATTTCCGTCGACGTCATGGTCCAGCGACTTCATCTGGATAACCGCAATCCGCAACGTCCTCGCTCCAGATTTAGCTGCCTTCCCAAGGCCTGGGCCTTGACCATTCAGCGGAATCTCTAACGCCCCTGATCCGCCGAACAACAAAAGAACCATCAAGTACAGGGACACTCTCATGCGGTGCAAACCCTCCCGGTTGTCATCAGAATAGCGCGTGGCCAGCCTCTTCGAGCCGCCGGGGCAGGCCGGACAAAGGGTTAGCGTTGGTCGACCATCCGGAGCTGCCCGGGCTTAAGGGAACGACGGCGTTAACTGACAATATCGGGAGCTAGCACGGAGGGCCCTCAATCGCGTGCTGCCCGGCGCGATCACGCCCCAGTAATATCGTTTCTGCCAGCGGTTAGGCTATCGCTAGGAAGACTGAAACGAGGTCGGAAAGCTGTATCGCGACATACCTAACCCCTTTAATCCTATCGGGTAGTTTTTGCTGCCCGGATAGCTTGCGCAAGCTTCTCGGCATCCTCGGCGGAGCATCCGGCCAGATAGGAGGCCAGACAGGCGAGCCACTCGTGGCCCTCCGCCGATATGCCCTCGGCCAGGGTTTTGGCGATGCGCTCCCACTCTCCGTCGGCCTCCCGCTCGATCAATTGCCGGACGCTTGTCACCGGCGCACTTGCACGTTCGGCGACTACCTCCAGAATGTCCTCTGGGGTGATCGTACTTCCCTGGGCCGGCTTCTGCCCGAGTTCGTCGCGGAGCCGGGAGAGGTTCTGGCGCTCAGATCTTTCCTCTTCCGCCCACTGGCGGGCTTTTTCAGGCTCGAGGTTAGCGATGGCGCTTTCCACTGCGCGAGTGATGCGCCGGATTCGTTGTCGCAAGGCGATCAATTCCGCTGACTCGGTCTCGCGCCGCATTCTGGCACGAGCGCCGGCTTCGTCGAGCAAGTCGATCACACGATCGGGCAGTTGACGGCCGAACAGAAAACGGCGGGAAGCAGCCGTAGCTACTCGGATGGCGCCCTCTTCAAAGACGACACCGTGAAACTTCTCGAGCTGTTCTTTGGCACTCAACACGATCCGGAGTGCCTCATCTTCGCCCGAAGGCGAAACCCGAATTACCTCGAAATGGCGGCCCAAGCCCTCGGCTTTTTCGATCGTCAGGAGGAGCCCCTCCGGCGTTCCCGTCGCGATGCACTGCAACACGCCGTGCGACAGGTGCGGTTCGAGAATCCGGATCGCTTCGGTGACGCCCCAGCCGGAACCGGTGCCGGCCAGATCGAAAAGTCCTTCGACGCACAAAATCGCCTGGCTGGGGCTGACAAGCTGAAAAGGTTTGCCGGCGGGGCCGCGCGGCGCGATCAATTCGGTGGCATGGATAGCGAGGATGGCGCGGTCTGCCAAGGCGGGCGGGACCGTGCCATCCGCAAACAGCTGCGCGAGTCCCCTGACGATCGCCGTCTTGCCGACACCGGCCGCACCTATCAGAACCGGACTGTTTTTCGTGCGACGGGAGAGTATATAGAGCGCACGCTCCACTTCGCGCTCGCGCCCGATGAGAGGTTCCAATTTGCCTTCGCGCGCATCCCGCGTGAGATCGTGCGCAGCTTTCTCGATGGGGGAAACGGCTTCCGAGGTCCTGCGCACAGCTTCGCTCAAGCGCCGCGCCTCTTCCCGCAGCTTCTGTGTTGTAAGCCCGTAATCCCGCATGACCTGCGCAGCGAAGCACTTGGCTTCCCGCGAGAGTCCCAGCAGCAAGTGTTCCAATTCGATGTGGGAACTGCGAAGCATTTCTGCCTCTTCCGCGCCATAAGCGAGCGCCCGTTTACATTCGTGACTTAGAGGTACGTCCGTGCTGGGGGGAGTCGAGGCCCGTGTACGCCGGGGGGCCTGCTTTCCAATTTGGTCACGAATCAATTCTACTTTCGCAGTCGAGCCCAACAGGCGCACTGTGAGTGGGGCGTCGGGGCGTAGGATGCCCAACAGAAGGTGTTCGCTCTCTGTCGCGGCACAATTGGACTGGATCGCTTCGTACCGTGCGAGGAAGACGGCTTTCCGAGCGGTTTCGGTAAATCGTTCAAACAGATGATGATCCCCCCGAGAATTCCTCTCTTAGGATATGCCTCGCTGCCGCCGGGCGCCACGACGTGCACTCGCTGCCCGGATGGATGGAGTGTCAGTCTGCTGTGAATCAGGGATAGAGCGAGCCCAAACCTTATGAAAGCTGGAAAGCGATATTTGTTATTATCGGTAGCTAATCCGAGGGGTTCTCAAAGCGTGTTCCGAGCGCGTTCAGTGCCCCTTCGGCCCCGCCATTCCGAAAGGCGACGGCTTCTTTGCATCCGTACCGTCCGTCTCCTGCGGTACCGCCCGAAACGCGAAGCCGGCCCACTCACTCTTGATGCCGGGCCGCGAGCGAGCATCCACCGCCCATACACGCCACCGCCCCTTCTTATCGGCCCAGAATGTGAACGTGTACGCGATTGCCGTAAGCTTGGGCACGATGTAGCCCATCCCCTGCGCATCCGAACACCATCGGTCCTGGGCGCAGCAGCCGTAACAGTCAATTTCGATACCGTAGCCAGCGGCCTGCGGCACACCGGACCACGCAAACCCGACCGTCCGCGGATAGTTGCTGAACACCTCCTGATCGCGCGGAGCAACCAGCGCCGGCGC
>Ga0306926_10001326_pt1 | contig 24404 bp, 19 predicted proteins | sample flu12Cox44000178_FD_203759 | JGI IMG/M metagenome (GOLD analysis project Ga0306926, IMG submission 203759) | Lab enrichment of tropical soil microbial communities from Luquillo Experimental Forest, Puerto Rico - flux8day.12C.oxic.44.000.178 (v2)... | ecosystem: Environmental > Terrestrial >...
GAGCCGTTTCTGACCCTTCGGAAGGGCGCCCTTCTTGAAATGAACGTTAAATTACAGTGTAAAGGAAGCTTGCTGGACCGTCCAACCGGTCGAAAAGGTCCTAAATCCGCCCACCCGGCAACGGCGTGAGCCACCCTGCTGTCACTTACGCAACCAGTACGCCGGTACGCTTGCGCAGCCAAATTTTCCTGAACCATAATCGCAAGTACTTTATTTTGTGCAGCTACGGTCGGCCTGGCGGCCGCGCGAGTCCTCGCGCGCAAGGCGCGCTAACCACCGCCTGTACACGCCGGTTCCTCTGACGACGGAACGGCGCGGCCGTTTGTTTACGGACGGAGAAGCGATAGCTCGTTGATCAATCTCAGCCTAGTTTCGTTGGCATTGCTGATCGCCACGGCGCTGGTCGCCGGTTTCTTTGCCTACGTTTACAACCTGAAGCGCCAGACCTACTTGCTCTGCTGGACCGCCGGATGGTGTCTGCTCGCGCTGCATTACCTTGGCTCCGGAGTCGCCGGAGCGCTCGGTCCTACCGAGGGCCAGCGCGCCCTCGATCAGGGCCTGTTTGCGTGCGCCGGAATTCTCTTCTTTCTAGGCGCCAAGCTCTATGCGCAACGCAAGGCCGTGTTCCCGTTGGCGCTCGGTGCCGCCGCGCTGGTATTGATGTGGAGCGTCAGCAACGCGATCGGGATTCTGCCGCTGCCGGTCAGTTTCGCCGCCGCGCTGATCTATGGCGCGGTTGGTTTTGAATTCCGGGTGGAAAGCCAGCGGCAGGAAACGCTCGCCGACTGGCTGCTGGCCATTGTGTTTTTCGCCTGGGGCGCGCTGGGCCTGGTGTTTTTCTTTTTCCAGCGGGTGCTCGGTTCCTGGCGCATCGCACTCGAGCCGCTGTCCGCTTTGCCCGCCACGTTCGCGGCCATGCTCATGGTCATGGCCCTTTACGAAGAGGAAAAGCGCCGCATCGAGCGCAACATGCTGGCGCTGTCCAACCTGAACCTGGCCGCTTCCAGTTTTGGCGGCGGCGAAATCCACCGCATGCTCTCGCAGGCGTTGGACCGCGTTCTTGGCGTGGTACGCCTTCCTGCCGGAGCCCTTTTTCTCCACCACGGAGATCCGCAAGGCCCGACGTCGGTGGTAGCAGTCGGATTGGACGAGAAATTTTGCCGCGCGGCGCAGGAAGAGGGCCTGGACGACTATCTGGTTGCCCTGGTTTCGAACCTGGGCGGCTTGATGGGCTTCCGCGACTTGCGCGACGAAGACTTGATGGCCTTGGAAAAGAAAGATGAGCGCATTCGGCGATTCCGCGAACTGGCTCTCGAACAACGCCTCCGCAGCATGGTTGCGATCAGCCTACAGGCCAAGGAGCAGGCTTTCGGGGTTCTCCTTCTCGGTTCGCCGGATACGCGGCGTTTCAGCCCGGCCGAGTTGCGTCTGCTGCTCGCGCTCGGGCACCAGATCGGCATGGCGGTTGAAAACAGCCTGTTGATCCAGCAGACCGCGCGCCGCTCCGAGGAGCTTCATGTCCTCAACGAAATCGGCCGGGCCCTGAGCTCCACCCTCAACAAGGAGGATTTGCTCCGCAAGATATGGGAGGAACTTCGCCGGCTGTTCGACGTGGAAAACTTCTATATCGCCTCGCTCGATTCCGGGCGCGACGAAGTGCGTTTCGAACTGGAAATTATCGGTGGCGTGCGCGTACCGTCGCGGACGCGCCCGGCTGGCAATTTTCTAACCGAATACGTCATACGAACCCGGCAGCCCGTCCTGATCCGCGAACATTTCCTGGACGAAGTGCGCAAGCTGAATGTCGATCCGATCCGCGGTCAAGGCTGTTTCTGCGGCGTCCCCCTGGTTGCTTACGACCGCGCCATCGGCGCCATGGCCGTTTTTTGCGATCAGGACAGGGCCTTTGACGAAGGTCATTTGGAATTGTTGCGTGTGCTTGCGAGCGAGGCCAGCATCGCCATCGAAAATGCCCGCTTGTTCCAGGACGAGCGCACCAAAGCCCGCCACCTGACCCTGCTCAACACCATTTCCCGCCATGCCATTGGCACCCTCAATCCGGACGAAATGCTCGCTAAGATGACCGAAGAGCTCGAGAGCGGGTTGAGCTACGACCATATCGGCATCGCGGTATTGGACTATTCGACGCGCGAACTGGTGGTTCAGGCCGAAGCCGGCGAGCGCCGGGGCGCTTTGGGCCTGCGGGTGCCTCTCGGTTCGGGGCTGATCGGCAATGTGGCTCGTGCCGGCAATCTGGTCACGTTCCGCGCGAGTTCCGCGGCGGACGCCGCTCTGCGTCCCATGCTCGCCGATACCTGCGCCGCCGTCGGCTTGCCCATTTTTTTCGCCGAACAGCTGCACGGCGTTCTTTACGTTGAATCTTCGGCGAACGTTGATTTCACCGAGGAAGAGATTCTGCTGCTTGGAACGCTCGCCGACCTGATCGCCGGCGCTTTGCACAACGCGCTCAGCTTCCAGAAAGCCCAGGAACAAGCCATCACCGACGGCCTCACCGGCGTAAAGACGCACCGCTTCTTCATGGAAGCGCTTTCCGCCGAATGGAAACGTTCGACGCGTGCCGGCCGTCACTTCGCGCTCGTGCTCATGGACCTCGACCGCTTCAAATTCGTGAACGACTTCTACGGTCACCTGGAGGGCGATCTGGTGCTGCAGCGCGTCGGCCACATTCTCGAGGCCAACTGCCGGCGCTCTGATGTCGTCGCACGCTATGGCGGCGACGAATTCGTCATCCTCATGCCGGAAACCTCGATGGAGCAGGCACGACAACTGGCATCCAAGCTGCGCAGCTGGGTCTGCGCCGACAATCTCCTTCGTGAGAAAAACGTTTCCGCCAGCTTTGGCATCGCCTGCTATCCGCTGCACGGTTCTTCCCCGCAGGAGCTAATCCAGGTCGCCGACGCTTCCATGTACCTTTCCAAGCATCAAGGCGGTAACGCCGTTTCTACCGCCGATCATTTCGATCCAAGCGAAGCCAAAAAGTGGAAGAAAGACGTGCTCGAAGCCTACCTGGGCGTCACGCTCAAACGGCTTTTCTCTACGGGCCCCGAAGCCTTCGAGGAAATCTACCAGCGCCTCAAGCAGTTCACCGAATCGCTTGCGGCAACGGAAGCCGGTAACGGAGTCGCGGTCGCCCAGCCGGTCTCGGGCGCCAGCGGCCCGCAGGGTTTGCCGCAAGCCGTCCTCGACACGGTGACTTCTCTCGCGTTCGCCATCGACGCCAAGGATCACTACACGCAAGGCCACTCGCAGAAGGTTTCTGCATACGCCGCTCTCATCGCCGAAGCCATGGACATGCGCGACGCGGAGATCGAGGAGATTCGGCTGGGCGCGGTGCTGCACGACATTGGAAAGGTCGGTATTCCCGAACCCATCCTCAACAAGTCCGGACCGCTCAATCCCGAAGAGTGGGAAACGATGAAGTCCCACGTGGTCTTTGGCGCAAAGATTCTGGAGCCCCTCACTCCGCTGGCCCGCATTCGCGAGATGGTTCTTCACCATCACGAATATTTCGACGGCTCGGGATATCCGCACGGCCTCAAGGGCGAAGAAATCCCGCTGGGGGCCAGGATTATCGCGGTTGCGGATTCCTACGACACCATCACCAGCGACCGCACCTATAAGAAGGGCCGCAGCGCGGCGGACGCCTTGGCCGAGCTCGAACGTTGCGCCAACGCTCAATTTGACGCCCGCATTGTCGAGATTTTCGTTCGCGTAATGCGCCAGCAGGCCAACCCCATTATCGAAGTGGCATCGCTCGCTCAAGAAAGAAACGCCTAGCCGGGCGGGCCTTCTAACCCTCCGAGTCAGAGAGCGCGAGCCTGCTCTTTTCTTGCTTCTCCCGTCGTGCTACCGGCTCTGGCATTGCTATTCTTAGAACGGGAAGGGGAGGGCGTCGGTGCCGACAGATCAAAGTAAAACCGCTCGTGTTCAATGGATCGGCAAACAGCAATTCGTCGCCGTCGGTCCGTCCGGCCACGCCGTCACCTTCGATTCCGACCGCCAATCCAATAGCGCACCCGGCCCCATGGAATTTCTCCTTATGGCCTTGGGCGCGTGCACCGCTACCGACGTTGTCATCATTCTCGAGAAAAAGCGGCAAAAACTGCAGTCGCTCGAAGTCATCTGTTCTGGCGAGCGCGCTCCTAAACCTCCGCAGGTCTGGACCAAGCTCAACCTTCTCTACCGCCTGCGCGGAAATCTCGACGAATCCGGAGTCAAACAGGCCATAGAGCTCAGCGAAGAAAAGTATTGCTCGGTTTCCGCTATGTTGAAAAAGACCGCCGAGCTCACCTGGAGCTACGAGATTCTTCCGCCCGCAGATTGAGCGGAAGCCGCCTCCTGCCCGCCTGGCGGCTGACCGGTCAGGTTCTCGTTTCCCCCCGCTGCGACGACCCCGGGGCGTCGCTCTAACTTGTCTCGACTGCTGGGCATCGCATAAACTTCCTCTTCCGTTTTACGGCATACGTCTGCCCAGGAGCCTCATGTCCCATCGCATCCATGCGAAAATTACCGGCGTCGGCGGCTATCTCCCGCCCCGCGTCATGACCAACAACGATCTTGCCAAAATCGTTGAGACGTCTGACGATTGGATTTACACCCGCACCGGCATTCGCGAACGCCACGTAGCCGACGCCGGCGTCGCCTCCTCTCATCTCGCGACCGAAGCCGCCAAACAACTCCTCGCCAACACCAACACCGATCCTGACGAAATTGAGCTGGTCGTCCTGGCCAGCGTCACGCCGGACATGCTTTTCCCCGCCACCGCCTGCCTCGTGCAGCATCGCATTGGCGCAAAAAACGCCTGGGGATTCGACCTCTCCGCCGCCTGCAGCGGATTCGCCTATGCGCTGACGGTCGGCGCGCAGTTTGTGGGCTCCGGCGCGCACAAGAAGGTCCTGGCCATCGGCGCCGACAAAATGACCTCCATCCTCAATTACCAGGACCGCGCCACCTGCGTGCTGTTCGGCGATGGGGCCGGCGCAGTGCTTCTTGAACCGGCAGTCAACGATCAGGAAGGCATCATTGATTTCGAGCACGATGTGGACGGCTCAGGCGGCCAGTTTCTCTACATGCCCGGCGGCGGATCGCTCCATCCGCCCACCGCCGATACCGTCAGCAAGAAAATGCACTACGTGCACCAGGAAGGTTCGCAGGTCTTCAAATACGCCGTTCGCCGCATGGCGGAACTGGCCGCGCATATCGTCGAACGCAACGGCTTCAAGGGAGAGGATGTCGCTCTGGTCGTTCCCCACCAGGCCAATCTCCGCATCATCCGCGCCATGCAGGAGCGCCTCGGCCTGCCCGACGAAAAGGTCATGGTCAATATCGACCGCTACGCCAACACCACCGCCGGCACCATTCCGCTCGGACTGCACGACGCCGTCGCCCAAGGCAGGCTCAAAAAAGGCGACCTGGTCCTCTTAATGGCGGTGGGTGCCGGCTACACCACCGCCTCCATCCTGCTCCGCTGGGCGTACTGACGGCGTTGCCGGACTTCGAATGCCCTGCAGTCCCCGAGCCGGCGAACGACCGCGCACACCACGAGGGTTCGCGAGGTTGGGCGGATCTCTTCCGCGCCCGCCTGCCTGCGAGCGGGACTTTGGCTACTCCGGAATCACCAGATCCTGTCCCGGCTTGATCTTGTCCGGATCCGACAGTTTGTCCTTGTTGGCTTCGAAGATCTTCATGTACTGGTTGGCGTTGCCGTAAAAGCTTTTTGCGATCTTGGAAAGCGAGTCGCCCGCCGCCACCGTGTAGGTCCTGCGTCCCGCGCTGCTTCCGCCCGAAACCGAAGCAGCCGCCGCGGCCGTCGCCGGAGGAGGTGCCGCCGCCGGATCCACGGTCAGATCTAGCGTAACGTCGTCGAGCGACGGATTCACTCTCTTCAGTTCGTCCCACACCCGGTTCTTGATCGCTTCCGATCCCGCCGCTCCCTGCAGAAAGAATTTGCCGTCCTGGATGTGCATGTGCGACAACCGCACTCCGTTCTGATCGATCAACTTCAACACCGAAGCGTACTTCTGCTTCATTTGCTCTAGATCGGCTGCCATGGAAATTTCTCCTTGCTCGACAAATTAGTAGCCTGTAGCGCAAGCCTCTATCGACTGTGGGGCTGGGAGAGTTCCGGGTTTCAGACAAAACCCCGAATAGACCTGCGGCGGGAAGCTGAGTCTAGCACCGCTTTAGGGCCATTGGGTAAACGAATCTTTACGAAGGGGGCGGCGGCGCGTTGGTGGAAATCGGCAACTCCAGTCGCGGCGTCCACCACAGCAGCAAGAGGAATCCCGCGACGAAGAACCACGCCGCGATATTCCAGGAAAAGCCCAGCACGCGGATGACTACGCCATAGAGGACGACCGTCGTCGCAAACACCATGCTCAGCAGCTGGCCGCGCTGCCATTGCGCAAGCGCCAGAGAATCCCCCGGCGACTGCTCTAACCTCGCGACCGCGGGCCGCAGCAGTCTGGCGCGAAATCCAGTTGCAATTCCCACTTCGCTTACAGCGAGCACGGCCAGCACTGCGGGCAAGAAGGTCACCTGAGGCTTCGCGTCAATCGGTAGGGTCGCAATGGCAAAGAAGAGCAGGGCAGGCACGGCAAGGAACGCAAAGTGGATGATGCGAACGTTGCGCGCGGTCGCGGTTAAGGAAGCCCCAGCCATGCGCTTCCTTCTATCCGAACCACCCCGTCTCTGTAAAGTACATTGCGGATGTCGTGGCCAAGGAAGTTCTTAGCAGGAGCGGATCGAGGCGGCCAGCGCCAAGTTCGATTTTAGCCGCCGGTCGACCTGCACGGCGGCGTAACGAACGCAAAGCATTCTCTCGCTTTCGGCCCAGTTGGCAAGCGCCGCGATGCGTCCCGAAGTCATCTTGCCAATTGCGTGAACTACCGGAAAGTAGGCGCGCACCAGGCCGATGCTCGAAGACTTCCTTTGCAGGTTCGGCGTCAGCTCGTGCAGCTTGGCCACGATTCGGAAATCACGCCCGCTGAGGGGAGCGCCGTTGAGGCTCACCGCGGCCATCACTTCCTCGGAGATCGGCTGCGCCGCTACCCCGGCCACGACGGAGCGCATGTAGTACATGGCGAACTGTGCCAGCGCCACGATCGAGATGGTAAACAGCATCGCGGAAAACATGACTTCCCTCGATGAGCATTCTGCCGCCCGACTCCGCGCGGGGCCATAGCGCGCCGGTACTAGCGTAGGTAGTCCTTTTCGGATTAACTTATTGCCAACAATCCGGGGACCGCCGCCAGATGGGTGGGCCGGGTCCTTCTGAAGCCTTAAGGAGGCCCTTCCCATGTCCTATCCCCGAATGCTCGGACCCGCAGCTGCCTGGTTCGCCTTGTTGCCCTTGTGGCTCATTTCAGCCTACCTGTACCTCCCTGCTCGGACGGCGGCCGCCATGCCTGAAGCGCAAGCTGCCGCTAAAGATCCTTCCAGCGAAATTCGGGCAGTTTTGAGTGCTCAGCAGGCGGCCTGGAATCGCGGCGATCTCCAGGCGTTTTTGGAGGGCTACTGGAACTCGCCCGAGCTCACCTTCGCAGGCAGTGACGGCATCGTGCGGGGGTATGATGGCCTGCTGGAGAGGTACCGAAAGAGCTATCCAGACCAGACCCATAGGGGAGAGCTGGAGTTTTCTCAGTCGGAGATCCGCCCGTTGGGCTCCGATTTCGCGTTGGTCTTGGGCCGGTGGCACCTCAGACGCCAAATTGGAGATGCCGGAGGTGTATTTTCTCTCGTTTTTCATAGATTCCCTGTGGGATGGCGGATCATTCACGATCACACCAGTGCACAAAAGCTGACAGAGTGATGGACCGTGATGGACCCGTGTCACCTATCGTTATGCGACTGAAAACGCTAGGTTTAAGGCTCGAGCTGACACGGAAACAGGACAGGTAACTAAGGAATTTAGTTTCCCAATTGCACCTGTCCCAGGATGAGAACGTACTGAAAACAAATAACTTAAGAATCGTGTCGATTTGGCAACTGGCATGCAATTGAACGCAACGCACGATGTAGGTGTAGCGAATTGGTCGGTTCCTCCGCAGGCTGACCAATGAACTTTAAGACCCAGAGGAACTCTATGCGTAAGCATTTTCTATTTGCGGGGATCTTGCTAGCGGCCTCCCTTGTTTTTGCCTTGCCCTCGAAGGCGGACACCGTAGATTTCTCGCTGACGGGTCCTGGTATCACCGCCACGTTCACTTTGCCGCAATCGTTCACGCCAGGTTCGTTGGTGGGATCGGTTGCGTACGTGTTCGGAATAACGGGAACACTCGAGGGTGGCGGGCATACCGGGTCGCAGTTCTTCGGAACGATTGATTTGGGCAATTCCGGATCAGGTGTTTGGGCCTTTGGCAGCACCGGTAGCCCAGGGCATCCTGGCCCCGAGCTCGGGGTTTTTGTCGCCGGCTTGTTTACCATCAATCCGGACGGCTCGATTAGCCTCAACGGCGGCACTTTTGACCTAGTGAACCTTCGCGGTTCTCCGGCGACCTTGACAACCACCGTGATTCCCGGCCCGGTCGGCACGCCTGAGCCAGCAACGCTCGCATTGCTCGGAGCCGGCGGACTCGCCTTGGCGGGTCTTCGGCGTCGCAAGCGAGCCTAAACTCTTCTATCGTCCGTTCCAAAGGCTTCTCTGGTCCTGTAGCGCCCGGTTCTCCGGGCGCTCTTTTTTTTGGCGCAGAACCGCTGCGGATCGCTCTAGTGCGAGACGTCGCAATCGCTCCTCCACAACGCTAGGGACTAATTTGCGGGTATTCGACGGTACCTAAAGGATGTCGAGGATTTCTTCGGTGCGCTTGAATGGGGGAATCAAGTAGGCGCCAGCTAATTCGGTGCGCGCCCAGGCCAGCATATCTTTGGCGACGGCGAATCCTTTGTCGCGCGCCGAGGTTCCGGCGGCTTCGAGAGATTTGAGCAGCGGTTCGGGAATGATGATGCCGGGGACTTCGTTATTGAGCCGCAGCGCCTGCTTGTAGCTGTTGAGCGGCCAGATGCCGATCAGAATCGGAATCGGCGGTTTGCCGCCCAGCCTTTTCGCAAACTTTTGCCAGTGTTGGGGATCGAAAAGGGGCTGGGTCATGGCGAAGTGCGCGCCAGCTTCGATCTTGGCAAGAAAGCGTTCGATTTCGTTGTCGAGGTCGTCGGCCACGGGATTCACCGCTACGCCGATGGTGAAATTGGTCGCGCCGCCCAGTGTTTTGCCCGACCAGTCGGTGCCCTGGTTCAGCCGGTGCAACACCTTTACCAAGCCAACCGAATCCACTTCATAGACCCCGCTCGTCTCCGGGTAGTCGCCGACCGAAGGCGGATCGCCGGTGATCGCGAGCACGTTGCGAACGCCGCCGACGGTCCACGCGCCAAGCAACCCGGCCTGCAGACCAATGATGTTCTGGTCGCGGGTCGTCAGGTGCGGAATGGTTTCGACGCCGCGCGCTTCCAAAGCGCCCGCGACGACCAGCGCGTCCATGCCGACGCGCGCCATCGCGCCGGAGTTGATGTCGATGGCGTCCACTTTTCTCGACGCCATGATCTTTTCGACCTGTTCGTACACGCGGTCGAGCGCGATCCCTTTCGGGGGATCGATTTCGACGCTGATCTGGAACTTGCCGGCCTGGATGTTTTGCCAGAGCTTCGATTCCGGAGCGCGCTCAAGAACAGGCGCGGGCTTCACCGCGGCTTCGACCGTGGCACCAGCGCCGGGCGCCTTGACCGGGCGCAGCGATTTGACGGCTTCGGCCATGGCTTTGATGTGCGCGGGAGTCGTGCCGCAGCAGCCGCCGAGGATGCGCACACCGGCTTCCGCCGCTTCGCGCGCGAATAGCGCGAAGTATTCCGGCGAGGACTTGGGATAAACGATGCGGTCGCCTTCGCGCTTGGGAAAGCCGGCGTTGGGCATGCCGCTGATGCGCAGATCGTCGATGGCGCACATCTGCTGAAGAATGGGCAGCAGCGCTTGCGGGCCGAGGGTGCAGTTGGCGCCGATCACTTGGACGTTCTTTTCGGTCAGGTGCAACGCGGCTTCGGCCGGCAACAGATCGCCGTAAGCCTTGCCGTCCTCGCCGTAAGTCAGTGAAGCGACGATGGGAAGACCGGAAAAAGAACGAATGGCGTCCACGGCCAGGAGAATTTCCTCGATGTAGGTGAAGGTTTCGAGAATGAAGAGGTCGACGCCTCGCTCTTCGAGCGCTTGCGCCTGTTCGCCGAAAATCTCCAGGATTTCAGCCGGCTCCGGATGGCGAGCCTGCACGCCAAGACCGAGCGGGCCGATGGAGCCGGCGATCAGGACCTCGCGCGCGCAGGCTTCGCGCGCTTCGCGGGCGATCTTGACGCCGCGCGAATTGAGGCGCTGCAATTCGTCGGCCAGACCGAGCGGCGCGAGCTTGAAGCGGTTAGCACCGAAGGTATTGGTTTCGATGATGTGCGCGCCCGCTTCGATGTAAGCCTGGTGAACGCGAAAAACGGCTTCCGGCTCCGTGGTGTTGAGCTCGTCGAAGCAGCGCTGCGGGCCGACGGCTTCGTGGAGCAGCGATCCCATGGCGCCGTCGGCGATAAGGATGGAGTGTTTCAGGCGTTCGTTGAAATCGAGAATTTTCATTGGGAAATGTGCCGAATGATCTGAATTCAGTGTAACCGCAGACGGCGGCGGCATAAAGCCGCTGCTACCAGTCAGAGCAGCCGGACATGGTTAGATGCACTTTCAGCGCTTCTGTTCCATGAGCGAGGCGACGGTGCTCATCAAGTCGTACTTGGTAAGAATTTCGAAGCGGGCTTCATCCATCTCCACGAACACGGCGGGATTTTCATGGCTGAGGATCCTGGTGACGCGCTCGACGGGAGCGTTTTTGGGGATCTTGGGGAGCGGAGGGCTCATAACCTCCCTGACCACCAGCTTGCGCAGGTCTTTGCCTTGCAGCGCCAGTGTAAGGATCTGGTCTTCGTAAACGGTGCCAATGGGCGTCGAGTCTTCAAAAACAGGAATTTGCGAAATGTCCTGCTCCTGCATGGTTTTGAGCGCGTGGAACACGGTCTGATAGGGACGCGCCACGACGAGTTCGCGGACCTTGCCGGCTTTATGCTTGGCGTTCACCACCTCGGCGGCGGTGATGGGAACGGCGGAATCGGTGTAGCCGCGCTCACGCATCCATTCGTCGTTGTACACCTTGCTGAGATAGCGCATGCCGGTGTCCGGCAGGAATGCCACCACGAAATCCTTTTCCGTGAGGCCTTTCGCCAACCGAAGCGCGCCCGAAATGCAGCCTCCGCCGCTGCCCCCGGTAAAAAGGCCTTCCTGCTTCACCAGACGGCGGGCGACGACGAAACACTCCTCATCGTTCACCTGAATGATGTCGTCCAGGACCTTCAGGTTCATGGTAGTCGGGAAAAAATCCTCGCCGATGCCTTCGACGACGTAGGTCTTGGCTTTGATGGTTTCGCCGCTCTTTACGAAATCGTAGTACAGGGAGCCATAGGGATCGACGCCGATGATTTTGATGCCGGCGTTCTTTTCCTTGAGGTATTTGCCCACGCCGCTGATCGTCCCTCCGGTGCCCATGCCGCAAACGAAATGAGTGATCTTCCCTTCGCTGTCTTCCCAGATTTCCGGGCCGGTGGTCCGGTAATGGGCCTCGGGGTTCTTGGGGTTGTCGTATTGATTGGGATAAAACGAATTGGGGATCTCACGCGCCAGTTTTTTCGCGACGGAATAGTAGCTGCGCGGATCGTCCGGCTCGACCGCGGTGGGGCAAACGATGACTTCGGCGCCCAGCGCTTTGAGGAGATCGACCTTTTCCTTGGACTGCTTGTCGGTGATGGTGAAAACCATTTTGTAGCCGCGCACCGCGGCGACCAGGGCCAGCCCCATGCCGGTGTTGCCGGAAGTGCCTTCGATGATGGTGCCGCCGGGCTTCAGCAGGCCGCGCTTTTCCGCATCGTCGATCATGGTGACGCCGATGCGATCCTTCACCGATCCGCCGGGATTGATGTAGTCGGCTTTGACGTAGATTTGCGGCTTCAGGCCCTGGTTGATGCGATTCAGCCGCACCAGCGGAGTGCGGCCAATGGCTTCGAGAATGTTATTGCAGCGCATGTGCGACAGTCAGTTTAGCACGTGCAATTCCGAGGCACCGGCCGGGAAGTACAAAGTGTAAAGTACCAGTGCGAATTAGAAAGAGCAGGTCGGCTGGCTGAGCAAGACCCGGCGGCACCCGGGTTTTAGGAGGTCGTCGCGATGGAACGGAAAAACATTTCGAGCGGAGTGAAGTGGGAACCGATTGTAGGTTATTCGCGGGCCGTGCGAATGGGGAATTTCGTCAGCGTTTCGGGCACTACGGCGACCGGAGCGGACGGCGCGATTGTCGGTGCGGGAGACGCCTATGCGCAGGCCGTGCAGACGATTCGCAATATTGAGTCGGCGCTGAAGCAGGCCGGGGCGACGCTCGCGGATGTAGTGCGCACGCGGATCTATGTGACCAACATTGCCGAGTGGGAGAAGGTCGCGCGCGCACACGGAGAGTTTTTTGCGGCGATTCGTCCGGCGACGAGCATGGTCGAGGTGAGCGCGCTGATTTCGCCGGAGATGCTGGTGGAGATTGAAGCGGACGCGGTGGTAGGGCCTTAGGCAGATGATCTTGCGTCGAAGCGGGACCCTCGTTTTGCCGGCCGGCAGACCGGAATCGCGACATCCGGACGGAAACCGGGCACCCCAAAGGGGTGCCCCAAGCGTTTCCAGGGAAAATGCCGGCGCTACCAGCGGGCCCGGATGCGGTACTTCAGGACGGAAGTGCCGTTGGCGGCTACCGGGACGTTGAACTGAGCGGCCCAAGCCGCGGTCTTGCTGTACTTGTGGGTGGAATTGATCATTTCCCAGTCACCGCCGATGGGTTCGTTGACCTCGATCGTGACCGGCGTGTCCTTGTGGTTGCGCAGCGTAATCTCAAATTCCATTTCCCAAACGTGGGTGTCAATTCGCTTGTAGTCGGTTTGCTTTCGTTCGCTGATGACGTCGAACGCATTGCCGATGTGAATGTTCAACGCTTCGTCTTTTGGCGTGTGGTCGATGCGGTCTTCGCCCACGAAGAGCACGTTGCCTTTGGAGTCCTTCTGATAGACGCGGACCGTGCCCGCGGGCATGGGCATGCCGAGGCCCGACTTTTCTTCGTTCCGGAATTTGTAGAAGACCATCACGTTGTCTTTGCTGGGCGAACCGGGATTTTGCTGGTTGTGGTAGTAGAAATTCTGGCCGTTGACGACGAAATGCTTCTCGACCGGGATGTTGCTGCCCGCGAGCAGGCTGATCTGCTTGGTTTCTTTGTCTTCAACGGAAGACTTGCGGCCGAGCGTGTAGAGGTGGTATTCGCTGAAATTTTCCTGCGCGAACTGCTCGGCGCGCTGGGCTTTGGCCATGACCATGTCGGCGGCTCTGGCCTCGGGCGGCGCGGGATAAACGCGATTCAGATCGCCGGCAACGAGCTGCAGGCGGGCGTTGTGGAACGCGGTGCCGCTGTTGTTGACAAGGGTAACCCAGCCGTCGAGGTCCGCGGCTTTGTCGTCGCGCCCAACCGTGAGCACATAATCGGAATTCCAGGACAGATTGTTGGCGAGGTAGGAAGTTTCGACCTGCTGCCGGCGCGAGCCTGAATTTTCAAGCGACATCAGCAAAGTGGGGCGATCGAAAAGGTTCGGCGGAACCTCGGGGAAGCGATAGCTTTCCGCGTAGCCGCCGGTGACGATGTCGTTGCCGATCTTCCAGACCGGCCCGTTGTTGTCGGCGAGCAGCGTGGCCTTGATTTCTTCGCGCTTGGTGGTGCCGTTGTCCATAGAGGAGCGGACCAGCGTGACTTCCTTGCCGACGTATTTGTGCAGCAGCTTGGCCGGCTCGAGGAGATCATATTCGTAGTTTTGTTCGAGGATGCCGAGCTTGTCCGGCTCGTTGAGCGAGCGGAAATGTACGGTGGCCGGATTCACGGTGGCGGCGATGTCCATAAGCTTCAAGCGGAATGTGCCGGCAGGCAACGAAAGATTGCGGACATCGCGAACCAGCGCGATGTTGGAGTTGTAAACGGTAATGGCCAGCTCTGATTGGTCGGCGAGGCTGGTGGCCTGATCGGATTGCGCCGCGCGTGCCGCGTCTTTTTCCTGTCCGCGGCCGACGTGATTGGCGCGCGGACTCGCATAGACTGCCGCGGCTCCCGCCAACAATGCCAGGCCGATCACCCCGCTCCATCCTTTTCGTGAGAATGCCGCCCTAAAGGGCGGCGCCAGGAATCCAGACTTCGCTCTCTGCACCATTTCTTCGCTCCTCGGTAACGATTTGCCTTCTGGTGTTAGAACGGCGCGGAGGAAGTTTCTTGCACGCCCAGTCGGGTGCTCATTGGTTGGCAATCCGTTTCCAGGTTCTGCCGCCGTCGCTGGTTTCATAGCTGACGCGGTTTGCCGCGTCAGAGATGGAGGCATGCTTGGCATCGGAGGCGTGCACGCCGCCAAGGTCGCCGCCAATAGGCACGCTGACTTGCTGCCAGTGCTCGCCGCCGTCAGCGGTACGCAGAAGCGTGCCCGAGGCTCCGGCCACCCAGCAAACCTTCGCGCTGGGAGCCGCGGCAGAAAGCAGTTTGACGGTGACGCCCGAGACCTGCGAAGCCCATTCCTTGCCGCCGCTGGTAGAGCGCAGGATCTGGCCGGCTTCACCGAATTTCCAAACGGATTTGCCGTCGGGGGAAGCGACGGATCGAAAATCAGGAGACGCGACAAGCAACTCTAGGGAATTCTTACTTTTCGACTCCGGTAAGGACCTTAGTTCGGCCGCTTGCGAGTTGCTGCTGGCGACTACCGGCGCTTGCGCAGCAACTTGCACCGTCTCTGAAGCGGCGCCGAGCTCGAGCCTGGCGTTCATTACGTTCTCGCCCGCCTGGATATTCAAGCCGGTAAGAATGTCGGTTCGGAAACCCGGTCTCTCGAGCTGCAGCTGATAATTGCCTTCCGCCACGCCGCTGAACAAAAAGGTTCCGGCGGTATCGGTCGAGGTGGAGGCAATGGTGCGGCCCCCGTCCGCTTGTAGTTGAACGTTCGCGCCGGCGACGGCGGCGCCCGAAGGGTCAGTGACCGTGCCTCGGAGGCGGCCCGGCAGGCGCTTTGAAGAGGGAGGTGGCGGGGCGACAGCCTTCGCGAGGTCGGCGGTCATCCCGGGTACCTCCGGGGCCGCCTTTTGCGCCTTGGCCTTGTCGACCTTGTCCAGATCAGAAGCCGCTCTCTCGGCCTTTTGCGCGGCGCCGCCAAGCACGCTTTGGTCGCCTCGTCCGAGCGCGTCATTCGCCTGGTTTTGCGCGGATGGAGCCGTAGGTCCGGGCCCCAATCCGTTTCGAGTCCGCGCCTGGTAGGCATTCGCATCGCGTGTTCCAAGCTTTTGGTCTTTCGGTTCGATACGGCCGGCGGCTCGGGATTCCCGGCCTTCGTCGAGCAAGGAAGGCGGGGGGCCGGGGAGGGCATGCGGGACCGGCGCCGCTTCGTTCGCCTCGCTGGCCGGAGAGGCGTCGGATTTCTGTCTTTCCGCTTCTTTTTCTTTGAGCAGTCCGGAGGTTTTCGACTCTTCCGCCGCCGAAGGCGCTGGTTCCTGCCGGCGATTTGCGGAGATTTGCGCGCCTTCCGGCGTAGACTTGCGCAACATACCGAGGTCGCGAACGCCGATCCAGACAAGGAGTGCGGCCGCAATGGCGCCTGCCGGCGCGGCCCAACGCAGCGACGCGAATCTCTTGGAAGGAATGGCCGCGACTTTTTCGCGCGATGCCGGTTGAGTGATTACGGCTGCAGGTGAAAGTCCCGCACGAAGCTCGGAAGACGCGGGCGCCGCTGTTCGGGCGACGGCCGGAGCGAGTTCGGTCATCTCTTGCAGCTGGTCGACTTCCGGCGTGGCCTCGAGCTCGGCGAGGATTTGCTGACAACGAGCGCAGGAAACGATGTGCGACTTCGCGGAAGCGAGTTCCGCGGGCGAGAGCGTACGTTCGTGGTAGGCAGCCAGCGTTTCCGGATCGAGACACAGGGAGGAGGCAGCGCTCTCCGCGCGGAGATGGCGGGCCAGGGCTTTCTCAAAGAGTTGGTCGCGGTCTTCAGGCATACGCCACTCTCAGGATAGAACGCATTTCACGACGGACCTTGCAATGTGCCCAGCGCTTGCTCATGGCTTCACCTTGGATTTTGGGCTGGGCAAATTTCGCGGTTTAGGAGCATGGAACAGTTGATCCAAATCGATGGCGGCGTCCTCGGCCGCATACTCAAGACATAGAGCTACCTGCGCATCGTCGAGTCCCGTGGGCAGAGAGCCACCGTTGACGGAACTGCTTCCTGCGCGCAGCAGGCCTTCGACTGTGGCACGCAGCTCCTTGCGGACGCGCTCGAGGTGGCGCGAGACGCTCGATTCGTGTTCGCCGACGGCGCGGCCGATTTCGGCAAGCGTGCGCTCCTCGGCGTAATAGAGCTGCAAACGGGTTCGGTCGCGCGCATCGAGCGATTCGAGTGCGCTCGACAAGGCTTGGCGAAAGCGCTCGAGATAGTGTTCGCGGCGCGGGTCGGCGGGAGCTTCGACGGTTACCGGGTCGCGCAGCCGCCGCGGCTCGCCGTCGGGCGGTTGCTCATCGAGCGATCGAAATCGCTTTCCTGCGCGGATCAGGTCCACGTGGCGCTGCGCGAGGACCGCGCGCAGCCAGGTCTTCAGCGAACTGCGTCCGTGAAAATAGCGAAACAGTGAACGGATGGCGCCGCTCTGCCCGGAAAGGCCATAGAGGTCGGTGAGGAGCGAGTCCGCGAGCTCGATGGCGGACGGATCGGATGGAGCACAACGAAGGATTGCGGCCGACGCAGCGCGCAGATAGCCGCGGTAGATTGCGACAAACTCCTCCCAGGCCGCTTCCGAGCCTTCGAGACAAGCGCAAGCCAGAGCGAGGTCCCGGAGATGGAGGGTGGAAACGTAGCCTGCGAATTCCTCTGCGTTGACTCTGCCGCCGAAGCGTTTTCCGGCGCTGCGAGCGAGGGCATCTTCGAATACCTTCGAGGAGAGTTGCCAGCGCCCGGCGCCGATTTCCGAAAAAACGCGTCGCGCGATGGCGACGCAAGCCTCCGGGAGAGCGGCGTCTCCCGCCGGATCAGGCGCTAAATTGTCAGGCCGCGAGTCCATGTGCCTCAAGATTAGGAGGAAGCCTGAACCCTGGATGTCGTTGCTGCTCCGCCGGTTAGCTTCATGCATTCGAAAAAAACCGAAAGTCGGCACTTCACCCGAGGCTACATCGGCGAAAATACGTGCATCCTAAGCATAGACCCTCCCGGTGCGCGTGGGGAATGGTTTAGGGAAAACCAGGTTCGCGAAAGGTCGGTTTGCGGTATCCTTAGATGGGGTTCCCCTAGCCCGCAACCATCAGCGCCTCGTCGGGTTCAGAAGTGAAAGGGGTGTTGGAACTGCGCTCGCAACATCATTAGCGACTTCGCGTCTTTGGTACGAAAGTCCTATCGGATGACTCCAGCCTCGTCATTACCGTAGTACTGGTTGCGAAAGTTTCGCACTAGTTGGTTCGGAGTTTTAAGCCAAGCTCTGAAACCCCAAGCGAGTTGAGCGCCCCAATCTAAAGGTTGGAGAGCCCTCTGCTCCCTGCGGAGGCGAACTCTCCTCGAGGCGGCAAGCGGATGACCACAATGATCTTAGAACCACCTAGGAAGACCAACTTGGGCATCGGGCTCGATCCGAGCCGCCGCGCAGCCGCGGGTCAAGAAGCCGCCTGGAAGAAGAATATTGGAACCAAGCCGATTCCAGCGCGGTTAGCGATGCTGCCGGAAGGCGAGTCGCGCGCCAAGCGGGTAGGCATCAGCGCGATCGTGCAGGTATCGCTGGTCTCCTTCCTGCTCCTGATTCCGCTGATCTTTCCCGAGCAGATGAAAACGGCCCTGCAATACTCGTACACGGAAATTGCCCAGCCGATCACGATGATTCCGGTGGCGCCCCCGCCGCCGCCGCCAAAGATCGTGAAGGTGAACACGCCGCCGCCGCAGCCGGTGGTGGAGCCGATTTTGAATCCCAAGCAACCGCACATCTTCCTGAATCCAAAGCTGAACCAGCCTCAGCCCAAGGTGCAGACGGTCGACAACAGGGCTCCGGAGATGAATCAAGTCCTGCAGCCGGCGATGGTCGATAGCAATCAGCCCAATCAGCCGAAGCGGCCGAAGGAAGACGTGAAAGTCGGCATGATGAGCAGCGGCAATGCGACGCCGGCCACCGTCAGAGCTCCCGTGGAGAAGGTGCAAACCGGCGGATTCGGTGACCCCACCGGACTGCCCGGCAAGGGAAATCCGAACGGGCACCTGATCGTGAACGCGCAGGGATTGAACACCCTACCGAACGGCCCGGGCTATGGAAACGGAACCGGCGGCGAGAAGGGCATCCGCGGGACCGTCGGAAGCACCGGGTTTGGCAACGGTACGGCCGTGCCTCCACAGGGCGGCGGTAAGCGGGGCGGGTCGGTGCAAGCCGGCGGATTTGCGGACCAGAGCACGGCGGTGGCCGAGGCTCCCAAGAAGAAAAGCAACGATGGGCCGGCGGACACGGCTGTTGTCGTCCTGGACAAGCCGCGGCCCGAGTACACGGCGGAAGGGCGTAGTCTGAAGTTGGAAGGCGACGTTGTTCTGGATGTGGTTTTCACAGCCAGCGGCCAAGTGCAGGTAAATCGAATCATCAGCGGTTTGGGACATGGACTGGATGAATCCGCGTCCCGGGCCGCGCAGCAAATCAAGTTCAAGCCGGCCTTGCGCGAGGGCCAGCCTGTGGACTACCCGGCTCGCGTTCGCATTGAATTCCGTTTGGCCTACTGAGGAGAAGTGAGATGCGCAAGTTCTTGATGGGTATCTTTTTCGTAGCTGCATGCGCGAGCGTGGCGTTCGGCGCGGACGATGATCAGTCCAAGAAGATCGCCATGCTGCCCGAGCAGCCCCGCACGATGGAGCAAGTGATCGATCGTGTGACCAACAACGAAAACCATCTGTATGGAAAGATGAAGGAATATTCGCCGCTGGTCGAGACCTACATCCAGAACATGAAGGCGGACAAGGATCTGGGCTCGGTGCCGGCGGGCGACAAATATTTCCTCGGCAAGGCCGATTTCAGCAAGGGCGTAGGGCTGGTTTCGATTTCCGACACCAACAGCAAGGGCAAGAAGATTTTCGTGGGCGTCGGAAACTTCTTCTCATTCGCTATGCAGTATCTGCCGGACGGCTTTCTGCAGATGGTGTTCATCGATACCAATGGCTTCGACCGGCAACACTACAAGTTCGACTACATAAAGCGCGAGTTCCTGGGCGAAGTGCGCTGCCTGGTGTTCGACGTGACGCCGCTGCCGAAGAGCGGCAAGGGCCGCTTCCTCGGGCGTATCTGGGTTGAGGATCAAGACTTCAACGTGGTACGCTTCAACGGCGGATATGGCGGAGCCGGGCATTCCACCTGGTATTTTCACTTCGACAGCTGGCGCTCGAACGTGCAGCCGGGGCTGTGGCTGCCGACCTTCGTCTACAGCGAAGAAAACAACCTGCATTATGCGATGACCAAGAAGCTGGACTTCAGGGCGCAGACGCGCATCTGGGGCTACAACCTTGGACACACCTCGCAGGAGCAGGAATTGAGCAAGGTGCTGGTGGAAAGCAACGTCAACGACGAATCTTCCACCAACAACGATTTGACGCCCTTGCAGGCGCAGCGTTCCTGGGACCGCCAGGCGGAAGATAACGTGGCGGACCGGCTGCAGCGCCTGGGACTGATCGCGCCGAAGGGCGACGTAGACAAGGTCCTGGAAACCGTGGTGAACAACCTGGAAGTGACCAATAACCTGGACGTCGAGCCCGAGGTGCGCTGCCGCGTGTTGACGACCACCACGCTCGAATCGTTCACCCTGGGGCACACCATTGTGCTGAGCCGCGGACTGATCGACGTTTTGCCGGACGAAGCCAGCCTGGCCGCGATCGTCGCGCACGAACTCGCGCACGTAGTACTCGGCCATCGCATGGATTCGCAGTACGCGTTCTTTGACCAGCTGTTGATTGACGATAAGGATTCGTTCAAACACTTCGGCTTTGCGCGCACTCCGGATGAAGAGGCGGCCGCCAACCACAAGGGTTCGGAAATGATGAGCACCGCGCTCAAGAATCCGCAAGTGGCGAAAGTCTGGCAGATGAACAATGCGGCGATGTTCTTCCAGGCGTTGCAGGCGCGCCAGAAGGAGATACCCAATCTGATCAGCGCGCACCTCGGCAACCGTGTGCCGAATCTGCCGAGCGTCACTTCTTCGCCGCTAGCCGTGCCGGTGCAAACGGCGACCGCGGGTTCACCCGATCCCAAGCAGCCGTCCGGTTCGCAAAAGATCGCCGCGCTTCCGATCGGCGGCCGCGTGAAGATGGATCCGTGGAGCGACAAGCTGGAAATGCTGAAGAGCAAACCGGTGGGCACGGTGGCGGAACGCGAAAAGATGCCGTTCGAAGTGACTCCGTTCATGCCGTACCTGACCCGCTTCGGTGCCGAGAGCGGCGCGAAGCCGATTGCGGCCAGCGCGCAGCAGGCACCGGACGGAACGTCGATCGCGGACCCGCCGGCGAAACCCTGACCGTCTCTAGCCTCTGAAACTCGGCCCGAAGGACGCTCTCCTTCGGGCCTTGTTGTTTATGGCCGGATTTCCGTCGCGAAGGGCTTAGCTTTCAGTTGGTCGAGGAAAGGCGCTTGATCAGTTTGTAGGCGACTTCGACGCCTTCGTAAAAGTCCTTCACACCGATGCGCTCATCCTTGCCGTGCGCGCGGTTGTCGTTCACCTCGAAGAACATGCAGGCAATGCCGTAAGTCGGAATTCCCGCAATGCGCAGGAAGCGGCCGTCGGTGGCTCCGGTGGACATTGTGGAAACGACGGGCAAGCCCGGCCAGAAGCCTTGGACGGTCTTTCTTTCGGCTTCGACCACCTCCGGCAGAAGCGGCGACGGCGGAACGGGCACGGTCGGGATGACGTTTCCCGCGGGATCTTTGTAGGGAACGATGGTGACCTTCACTTTCGCATCGGCCGCGGTTTTCTCGAGCGTGCGGCGTACCACTTCCGGATCTTCGCCGGGAAAAATTCGGCAGTTCACATTGGCGCGCGCCATTTGCGGGAGCGCGTTGGGAGCGTGGCCGCCGGTAAGCGTGGTGGCCACGCAGGTGGTGTGCAACAAGGAATTGTAGTAGGGAGAGGCCTCGGACAGACGGGCGGCCGCCTCCAGGTCGGGAGGCTGCTTGGCGACGGCGCGCTTGTCTTCGGCGGTCTGGCCGCCGGAAAACGCCGCGGTTTTTTCGAAATAGTTGCGGGTGATCTCATTCACGTTCACGGGAAAGGAGAAATTCTGCAAACGGCTCAACGCGGCGGACAGATGGTAGATGGCGTTGTCTGGCGAGGGCAGCGAACTATGGCCGCCGGGATTCAGCGATTCGAATTGGTAGTCCACGTAGACTTTTTCACCGGCCTGTAGTCCCGCGAGAAGGCGCTTGTCGCCGTCGCGTTCGAATTCCCCGCCGTCCAAGTTGATCGAATATTGAGCCTCGATCCAGTCGCGGTGATTCTTAAGAAGCCAGTCCACTCCATTGGCCGTGCCCCCTTCTTCGTCGGCGGTGAGTGCGAGGATGAGATCGCGGTCGGGAACGTAGCCTTCCTGTTTCAGGCGAATGAAGGAGGCGACCAGCAAAGCGTCGCCGGCCTTCATGTCCTCCGCGCCGCGACCGTAGAAGTAACCATCCTTTTCGAGGAAGACAAAAGGGTCCGTTGACCAGTCCTCCCGGCGGGCCTCGACCACGTCCAGATGACCGATAAAAAGGACCGGCTTGCGTTTTCCGGTCCCGTGGTAGCGGAGCACCAGGTTCTTCTTGGTGTCGCGCGGCCCTGCGATCTGGATGTCCTTTTCGGCAAAACCGGCTTCATACAGCCTCTTGGCCATGGCTTCGGATGCGGCGGTTACGCTGCCGACGGAATCGGTGGTGTTGATTTCGATGAGCTGCTTCAGGATTTCATGGGCCAGCGGTTCATTCCTTCCCGGCGCTTGGGCTTTGCTTACTATCGGAAACCACAAGGCGAGCGACAGTAGGAGCGTGCGGCTGGTTCGCGAGGTCATCGTTTTCCTCTTCAGACCACGGTTGGAGAACTGCCCGAATCCTCCCCGGAAGGCGGCAGGCGGAATGGCATGTTGAGCGCGCGCCGGATCCACGCCACCACGAAGGAGAGCGCAAAGAAGACCAGAATCAAGCTGCCGAGCAGCACACAAAGCACGTAGGAGCCGGCCATGAACAGGCCGGCGTTGCGCGGTTGCAGCACCGCGCCCTGCATCCGCCAATTCACAAAATTGGCGCACTCGCGCGGCCACTTGTAGAGCCAGTACAGGTTGTAGACGGGAATAAAGTGGAACCACACGGCGCGCGCGGGCGAGACGGGATGATGCCAGCCCGGCACGAGAGACAGGATTACGTGCAATTTGTGAATGCAGACAAGCCAATACACCAGACTGATGAAACCCAGCAGGAACAAGTGCAAAGGCGGGATAAACAGCTTGCCCGAAACAAGCTCCGGGTGGCCGGCGAGAAAAATGGCTTCGTCAACAAACGTTGCGACGCAAAGCAGATAGCCGATCCAAATTTTCGGCAGGTGCTCGGCAAGCGCGCTGGCCGGCAGAACTTCCTTGATTTGTGGGTCCACGTCGTCTCTTGGCCTAAAAACGCAAAGAAGAAGAGTATCGGTGGCGCACACTTTGCGTCAAACCGTGCCGCGGCGGAGCCGGACCCGCGCTTCAGGCGGCAGTGGAGACACATGTCTCCCTTTCATGCCAAAAGATTCACGAATGAGTTTCGGAGGCCGGGTGAAACAGGGCCAGGCTAAAAAGGGACGCCCCAGAAGGAAGCATCGGGCTTGGTCAGCTCAAAACCGGTATCCCAGGCTTCGTGGTCCCGCCAAACGACCTGCGCCTCGGCTTTGCGACCGGTTTCGGGATGGATCAAGCGGACCTGTTTACGGAGAGGAAGGGGGGCACCGACGATCGCCATGCAGCCGGAATGGCTCACATCAACCGTCACGGCATTGGCTCTCTGCTTCTGCGTGTCGTCATCCCATTCGACCATAAACTTGACGCGAGAAATGATGCGCTTGTGGGAGCGCATGCGCGCCCAGCGATCTTCCAGGCTGTCTTTCATGTAGGGGGTGGTGATTGCCACGGCGAACCTCTCTGCGGATAGATTTCGTCCGGGGGCGGGTACTCTCGAAGGTAGTCCTACGGATAAGCCAGGTCAATGGTACTTTTTCGAAAAAGTTATAGTGGGGACCGGGGTCTAGGAAACGTAGGCCTTGGCTCGGGCCGCTCGCTTTGAGGCCTAGCCTTAACCGCAAAGCTACTGCCCTTCAGGTTACGAACTGTAAGTAATGTGACTCCGAGGTTTTGCACAGTTTTGACCAAAGGCTTGCCCGCAGAGGTGCACCTCCCTTTCCGCTCTGACGCTAACTGTGTGAAAGGAATGCACGTTTTGCGGCAAAACTTCGGAGACGATCGTGCACATGTTGCAAACCAGACTACGGGGGTTACTTCTCTCTTTAGGGCACTCGACGTCCTTCCTGTGCCGATGTCTGTGTTTGAGAAGTCGCCAACGAAAACGGTTTTTTTTGAAGCTAACTGATGTTTTGCCGCTCTACCCCAGCACGGGCAGGCAAACCGGCAGTTTGTCCGCGCTAGGGGTGTTTTCGTAATTCCGCACGACCTGTGTTGCCACAGGAACGCGCGCAACCTTCCCAGCCAGGTTTGCGAGTGCGCCTTGCCCGTCTTTGTGTCTGCAAGACCTCCCGCCTGAGCCTGAAAACAAAACAGCTTTCGCCCGAGTGTCTAGGCGGCGCGTCGGCTGCTTTGCGGTCCTTCGGGCCCCTACCCCAAAAAGTGAACAACAAGGAGAAAGATCACCATGGGAACTAAGCCCTTCACCATGATTCGATGTCTCGCGGGACTGCGCCATCGTGCGCTTCCTGCCTTTGTGGCAATAGCTTTGTTGATGACCGGAGCAATCGCGATCGCCTTAAGCTCCAGCTCGCCGGGCGGCGGTGTGGACGACACAGCCGTATTCGAGCTAGAAGGTAATGCACTGGACGACGTATCAATCACATTCAATGGCACGCAAGTAGCGACGCCGGGTGACGACTGGGAAAATGTCTTCAAGAAAAATGGTAAGGCTACTGCAACCTCATTCGTTACTGATACGGTTAACTCGACGGGCGACAACTCCTTCCTGGGAACGTCTTCGAAAGACACGCAAGACATCACCGCGTGGAGCTGGCAGGCCCACAAGTCGCAGGCCAAAGATGACATCGCCC
>Ga0306926_10001328_pt1 | contig 24389 bp, 21 predicted proteins | sample flu12Cox44000178_FD_203759 | JGI IMG/M metagenome (GOLD analysis project Ga0306926, IMG submission 203759) | Lab enrichment of tropical soil microbial communities from Luquillo Experimental Forest, Puerto Rico - flux8day.12C.oxic.44.000.178 (v2)... | ecosystem: Environmental > Terrestrial >...
TGCTCCCGACGCCCCGTGTCCCAGATGGGCTCACCATAACCCGCTTTCCGAAGAAAGCGGCAGACACCAGGGCGCCAAAATCATCATGCCGGATAACGGGACGCTGATCGACGAGGCGTGGTGCGATTTCTTTATCGAAGAGCAGGTCAACGTCGGGGTCAGCATCGATGGGCCAAAGCACCTGAACGACAACAACCGCTTGACCCGGTCGGGACGTGGCACCTTCGATAGGACGATCGCCGGAATTCAGCTCCTGCGCCGGCGCGAGGTTCCCTTCCATGTGATCTCGGTGCTGTCGCTCGACAGCATGCTGGCGGCCCGCGAGATGTTTGATTTCTACGTCGAAGAGGGGATCGAGCAGGTCTGTTTCAACGTCGAGGAATCAGAGGGCAGCCATGTCTCGCAATCCTTTGCAGACAGCGGCGTCGAAGCCGCTTACTACCGCTTTTTGAGCGAATTCTGGCACCTGTCCGCCGCGTTCCCCGGAAGGATCAAATTCATCCGCGAAATCGAGCATGCAGTTCGGCAGGTGATCCGCCCCGAAGGCGTACCGTTCGCCAATCAGCTGGTTGAGCCTTTCGCTATCGTCAGCATGGATTGGACCGGCAACATTTCGACGTTTTCCCCTGAGTTGCTCGGCTTGAAGAATGCTGCATATAACGACTTCCTGTTGGGTAACATCAACCGCGACGCGCTCGTCCATCTGCCCCGGCGAGCGAATTTCTTGAGGATGCTGGCCGATATTGAAGCCGGCGTCGCAATGTGTCGCGAACGCTGCGAATATTTCAGCGTCTGCGGCGGGGGTGAGCCGGTCAATAAGCTTTTCGAGAACGGTACGTTCGTCAGCACCGAAACGACTTACTGCCGTCTGACCAAGATGCGGGCGACGGATCTGGTCCTCGATGCGCTGGAGCGCGCGAGCGCTAGTCCGCCGGATCATCAGGTCCTCAATGCTCCCCATATCGAGATGTCGCCGAAGCCGCATGACCGGAGTGCCAGTAATGACTGACACTGTCGACCCGGAGGACAGCATGGCCAATAAGTTCCGTCGATTGTGTGCGATCGCTCTCCTGGGAGCGTTCCAGATCGGCTTGGCGGGGCTCGCCCTCGCCCAGATCAGCCCCGCACCTGCACCAGGCGGAGGAGGGCCGGCGGCATATCCGGCTGATGCGCTGGTGGAAGCGGCGCCCCCGACCGAGACAACGCCCGGCACCCAGCTTCCGGTGCTCTATGTTACCAGCGTCGAGGTGGTGCGCACATCGGCCGAGCCGAAGCTCGACATCGTCCGTGTGACTGGCCTAGCCTCATCACAAGGCTGGAGCGAGCCGCAACTGGTCCCGACGTTTGCTGGAAAGCCGCTCGACGACATTCTCGATCTGCAGTTCATTGCGACAGAACCGGACCAGTCGCAAAATGCCGACGGATTTGTCCCGATTGGCGCCATTTTCCCGCTGGAGCCTGGCGATCCGTTCAAAGGTGTGCGCGTGCGGGCCTCGGAAAACGCAATCGAGGTTGCACAGATCCCAGGTCTCAACCAGGCGCAGATCGCCGTCAACGACTGCCGTGACTGCATCGGCAAGAAATTTGTCGAGCGCGGTCAGGCGCAACCCGGACAACAGGGAGTGATTCGCGAGGAGGATCTGCCCAAGGTGCTGCGCTGGATCATTCCGTCGCGCGGCATCCGAGGGATCACCCACAATCCCAATCGGCTGAACCTGATCCTCGGTGGCGACAACACGATCGTCCAGGCTTATTGGGAATAACCGCAGCATTCCGGCAGCATATCAGGAAAACGGCAGATGCGGTGAGCGGGTTTCTCGACGCCGGGCTGGTTTTATTAGTCCTGCTCGGCAGTGCCGCGCTGGGAGGAGTGGCACGGCCGTTGTTGTCGGAGCGGCACTTGAGCCGGGAGGTGATCGAGTTTGTCCAGCTCGTCATAGCGATGCTCGTGACGTTCGCAGCCCTGGTTCTCGGACTGCTGACCAGCTCGGTGAAATCGTCTTTCGACAAGGTCGGCAACGATTTGAACGGGCTGTCAATCCAGCTCATCCAGCTCGATAGGTCGCTGCGCGAGTGGGGCCCCGGGGCCGAACCGATTCGCGGGCTGTTGCGCGCCTATACCGCTACCGCGATCGCCACGACATGGCGGCAGGAGCCCAAACCTCCGGGAAATTACTATCCCACGGAGGCTCCACCCGTCCATGGCTCCCAGCGCGAGAGTTCCGTCACCGAAGACATGCTTGGCGGTGTCGAACGCGGGATCCGTGGGTTAGAGGCCAATGATCCGATGCACCACAGGCTGGAAACAACCCTGATCGCCCAATTCGAGCGGCTGATGCAAACACGCTGGCTTCTGATCGAGGAATCCGGCAGCTCGATTTCGACGCCGTTTTTGGTCGTCTTGGTATTTTGGCTGGCGATCGTGTTCGCGAGCTTCGGGCTGAGCGCCCCGCGGGCGCTGCTCGCGTACACCACTCCCGTACTTGGGGCGGTGTCGATCGCCTCTGCCGTTTTCGTAATTGTAGACTTGGACACCCCTTCGAAGGGATTTTCGAGGTGTCCAGTGAGCCCCTACGACATGCTCTGGCTCATCTCTCCGAATAGGGCCTTGAAGGGGTCTGATCGTGCTGCTCCGGCACCATCGGGGGAACCGACTTTGGCCCCGCAAAATATTCGCAATGCACGGTTCCCTGCGGCCAATGTTTCGAAGCCGCTTCGGCTGCCGCCATCATGCCCGTCGGTCCGCAATAATAGAGATGCGTACCCGGCCGGTATTCGTACAATGTCGCGGCGATGTCGAGCCCTTTGGCCGGATTGCCGCCATCGTGGTAAAACTGGACCAAGCCTTGCGCCGCCGGAATTGCGAGCTCGTCGAGGAACGCGGTATCCTCCGGTGAGCGCGTACAGTAATGCAGCCTGAAATCGATGCGCTGGCGGCGCAGCACGCGGACCATCGCCATGATCGGAGTAATGCCGATGCCGCCGGCGATCAGCAAATGGCGCCCGGCGTCAGCCGCCAGTGGAAAATTGTTGCGCGGTGCCGAAACCCCCACGATGTCGCCGACTCGTGCCTTTTCGTGCCACTCGCGGGAACCGCGGCCCTCGGCCTCGCATAGCACCGCGATACAATAGCGCGAGCGCTCGGTTGGGTCGTTCCACAGCGAGAAGTCACGCACCAGCTCGTCACCGATCCGCACCGAGATATGCGCGCCGGCTTCGAACGGCGACAGATCGCGGCCATGTGGCTCCACCAGCTCGTAGCCGTTGATCCTTTCGGCGAGACAGGTGATCGACCGAATGCGGAGCAGCATGTTCAGACGGTTTAGCGCCCAACGTCGCCCCAAGCGACATACCGTCCGCGCCGGATCGGCTCTCTTCCCTCCGCCATCATGCGTTGCGCTTGCGCCTCGACCAGATCGAGCACTGGATCACTCCCGACATCCACGAGAGCGTGAGCCCTGAGCAGTGCTTCGATCTCTTCGCGTGGGCGGCCACCGAGAAACGGGAGTTGATCGCCGATCGCCGCATATTCGGTGCTTGTGCGGGCATTTGCTCTCTGGTGGATCGACAATGCCGCCGGATCGAATTGGCCGTCGACGACGACGAGCCGCCCGCCAGGTCGAAGTACCCGAATCCATTCGTCGATCGCCGCCTCGGGGTGGGGCAAGGTCCACAACAGATGACGGCTGATGACGAGATCGAAGGCGCCGGGCGCGAACCGCAACTCCTCGGCATCGCCCTCCTCGAAGCGCACTGGATCGTCACGTTCGGCTGCTTTGCGCCGCGCCTCAGCAAGCATCGCCGGCGCAAAGTCGATCCCCATGACCCGATGGCCGCGAGCTACCAGTTCGAAGCTGAGGAATCCAGTGCCGCAACCGACATCGAGGACATCGAGCGCGCCCCGCTGCGGCGCCGCGAGGTCGAGGATACGGTCCCAAGCGGCGCGCTCAGCCGTGGTACGGATGCTGTGTCCGAAATCCTCGTCGAAATGCGCCGCCCGACGATTCCAGTGCGCGGCGACCTGCTGTTTTACAACATCAGTATGGATGACGCTCATGCGTCCCGTTCCTCTCTATGAGAGCCCCGCCACCGCGGCCAGCGCCTCTAGCTGCTCGGCGTAACGGGCGACCGGGTTGAGCAGGAGATGATTGGCGCCGGCGGCGACCAGCTCCTCCAACCGATCCCGCACAGTCTCCGGAGTGCCGTGGATGCCCGAAGCGTCGGTGCCCTCGGGATTGCGATAGACAACGGTGAACCAGCGATGGAGCTCGGCGCGCGCTGTCTCCGGCCGCTCGTCCACCGACACGAAGACTCGCTTCGATATTGAAAAAACCGCTGGATCACGCACAGCCTTCTCCAGCGCCTCCCGTAAAATCGGGACTGATCGCACAAACGCGGCGTTGCTCGAGCCGCCGGAGCCCATCCAGCCGTCGGCGATCGTCGCGGCGCGGCGCAGCGCATCCGGATGGCCGACCCCGAGCCAGATCGGCGGTCGCGGTTGCTGCACGGGCTTTGGCGCCATCGTGCCGTCTTCGAGCTGGTAGATGCGGCCGCGGTATTCGACGCGCGGCTCAGTCCACAGCGCCTTGATCAGTTCTACGCCTTCGCGGAACCGCCGCACCCGGCCCTCGGTCGGCACCTCGAATTGGCGGTAGTGATGCTCGCGCCCCAAGCCGAGCCCGAGGATGGCCCGGCCGCCGCTGACATAGTCCAGGCTCGCCCATTGATGCGCAACGTGTATCGGGTTGTGGACGGGCAGGACAACGACGGACGCGCCTAGCCGGATCGTCGTCGTGACCGCGGCTGCATAGGTCAGCACCACGACCGGGTCGAAGCAGAAAACATGGTCGAGCGCGTTCTCAGTGACCCACAGGTCACGAAACCCGAGCGTCTCGGCGCGCTGCGCGACGCGGACCACAGCCGCCATGCCGATCGGCTCGGGCGAGCGATGCGGCAGCGCGGCGCCAAACGCGATTTTGTCTTTCAGGGCCATACAGCGCGCCTCTTCTCGGGATTATGCGGGCTGAACCTTCTCGATCAACTCGATCTGCGCACCATCCGGTGCTTCGAAAAAGCAGACTCGTCGGCCGGTATCCGGGTTGGGCGGCATCTCTTCGAGAATGCGCACGCCATTGTCTTTGAGCCGAGCCATCGTGCCGGAATAATCGTCGGTGTCGAGCGCGATATGCTCGATGCCGTAATGCTGTTCATGCTTTTGGCTGCTGATCAGCGTCGTAATGTTGAGCGTAAGGCCGTGCAGATTTACGCGATAACCGCGCCCGGGTATCTCGGCGGTAAACTTCGCTCCCAGATTGTCGACGTAAAACTGCATGGTCTGTTTGGGATCTCGGGTCTTGACATGCACATGCTGGATTCCAAAGGACATCGTCGTTCCTCCTTCTGATATGATCTTGTAACAGCGTGCTGCCAGCCGGCATCGCGCCCCGTCACGATATCGCGCTTGACTTCGAACAGCGAGCCTCTTTGTCGGCATCCCGGTGCGCCGATTTCGCGTGGAATTGGCGCTTGCCGGGTTCTCACCTATGGTTAAGAGTGCGATCAGCTAACCGAGGGGGAGGGATCGAATGGCAAAGCGCCTGCCGACGCGATCGCGGTTGGTCTTGGCGGTCTGTCTGCTCGCGTTGAGCGCTTCGCTCGCGGGTCAGGTTCGAGCGCAGGCGGTTATCGACGAGGCGCGGCAGGCAGGGCGTTCGGCGCAATCCTTCCCTGGGGCCGACGAGGATTACTTCAAGGGTATGGATGGCGGCATCGCTTTGAGCCCCGACGAGGTCAAGGGGCGCAACATGTGGGTGGTTTGGACCGGCGGCAACGATCTGCTCTGGGACAAGCTCACGAACCTAACCTACGGTACGTTTGACCTGCTGAAGATCCTTTCCTCCTATCCCGGGCTCAAATACAGCCGCGACAACCGGTTTAACTATTTCGGTCTAGTCAACGAGCCGTGTTTCACGAAGGGCACCGGCCCTGACCCGCAGCGCTACGGGCTGTGGCTCGACCAGCGCGATGCGAGCTGCCCGGCCGACCCGTTCGCTAACGAGCAGAAGTATCCGGGTGTCGCGGTCGGCGCCCGCAGCAAAAACCTGCCGGTCGGCTCGTATTACGGGTACCCGACTGGGATCCTCGGGCTACGGCTCTTCCCCAACCCCGCCTTTAACGAAGACGCGGCGAAGCGGTGGGACCCCAAGCGCTTTTACGACGACCCAGGCTATTACTTGTCGAAGGATCTGGTCCGGCCCTACCGGGTCGGGATGTCCTGCGGGTTTTGTCACGTCGGGCCGAACCCGGAAAAGCCGCCGGCGAACCCCGAAGCTCCGCAATGGGAGAACATCAGCTCGACCGTCGGGGCCCAGTATTTCTGGGTCGACCGCATCCTGGCGTGGAACGCCGACCAATCGAATTTTCTGTTCCAGGTATTGCACACGGCGCGGCCGGGCTCTTTGGATACTTCGCTGGTCTCGACCGACAACATCAACAACCCGCGCACGATGAACGCTGTCTACAATCTCTGGCCGAGGCTGGAGGCAGCGAAGCTGTGGGGCCGCGAAACCTTGGGGGCGGACAATCTGGCGAACAAGCAGTTCAACGATTTCGTCAGCCAAGGGCCGTTGACCCAGTTCTTCCAGCCGCCGAGTACGGTGTGGACCCCGCATGTGCTGAAGGACGGCGCCGACTCGGTCGGCGCCCTCGGGGCGCTGAATCGTGTTTATGTAAATATCGGTCTGTTCAGCGAGGAGTGGCTGCGCCATTTCAACGCGATCGTCGGCGGTAAGCCCGTCACGCCTTTTGCGATCACGACGGCGCGCAAGAACTCGTCCTATTGGCAGGCCACCGAGTTGCAGACTCCCGATATGGCGCTGTTTCTGGTCAAGGCTTCTTATCCACACAAGCTGGGCAATGCGCCGGGCGGCGCGGCCTATCTGAACGACCCGCCGGAGACCCTCCAACGGGGAAAGCTGGTCTTTGCCGACAACTGCGCAGCCTGCCACTCGAGCAAGGCGCCGCAGCGCCCGGCCGGCGCCGATCCGGCCGCCTGCATCGGCCCGAACTACCTCAGCTGTTTCAACAAATATTGGGCATGGACGCACACCGACGCGTTCCGCCAGCAGATGGAGAAAATCGTCATGGCCGACGATTTTCTCGAGGGCAATTTTTTGTCGAATGACGGCCGCGTGCCGGTGACCCTGCTGCAGACCAACGCCTGCAGCCCGCTGGCCACGAACGCGATCGGCAACAACATCTGGGACAATTTTTCTTCTGCCTCGTACAAGCAGCTTCCGTCGGTCGGTGCGATAACAGTCTACGATCCGTTTACCGGTCAGCCGCGGCAATACCAGATGCCGGCCGGAGGGCGCGGCTACACGCGGGTGCCCTCGCTGGTCAGCCTGTGGTCGACGGCACCCTTTCTGTTGAACAACAGCGTCGGCAGGTTCGATCCGAGCCCCTCGGTCGAAGCGCGCATGGGGGTCTTCGAGGACTCGATTAACAAGATGCTGTGGCCAGACAAGCGGGATAAGGACGCTGTGTTCGGAGCCAAGATCCCGGGGGTGATCGACCGAACCACGACGATGAGCTGGTTGCGCATCCCGACCGGGTATCTGCCCGATGTGGTCAAAGCCTCGCGGACGGTGCTCAACTGGCTCGTTCCGGTGTTCGACAAGAAGGGGATCGAGATCGGCCCGATACCGGCCGGCACGCCGGTCGATCTGCTGGCGAATTTCGACCCGTTGCCGCCGCCCGGGGCGGGTCTGCGCGAACGGGTGGCGCACGACAAGGCTGTGATCAAAGTCGTGGTGCAGCTGCTGCGTGATCTCAAGGCGTTGCCGCAAGGTGCCACTGACGAACAGGCGCGGCAGGTGTTTGCCAATGTAGGCGAGCGGCTCTTCGCGCTCAGCAAGTGCCCGGACTATGTGGTCAACCGCGGCCACTATTTCGGCTCCAACCTGAGCGATGCGGACAAGCAGGCCCTGATCGCCTTTTTGAAAACATTTTAGCAATTCTTGTATATGATGGTGTTGAGGTAGAGGTGCTCAAGGAGATCAATCTCCCGCTCGAAATGTGATACATCGTTATTTAATACAAAATAATATTTCCGTGATATTGCTAAACAATGCGAATCATCGAGCGGACCAATCAACGGATTTGTGGCGACAACGCCGGCTTCCTAACCTGGCTGTTTTCGGCAAAAAGAACAGCGGGAAACAGCGACAAAACAGCGGGCGCTCCGCTGTTATTTCTGTCGGCCAAGCCGCGAAAAGCCCAGGATTTCCGCCAAAAATGCGAGGCCGCTCGCTGTAAATTTCCCGCCATAACAGCGAAAAACAGCGAAATTAGATTGGCGGCACTGGCAACCGCGTGGATGCGCGGGTCAAGCCAACGCTTGATGCGGGCGTCCACGAAACGCCCAGACACGATAACGATCACATAGATTGCCTCTCCCGGCATGGCGAAGAGAATAGGACGAGTCTGATGAATAGTGCTGGCCAGTTCGAATACATAGTGGTCGGCTCGGGCGCCGGTGGCGGGACTCTCGCCGCGCGGCTGGCCGAAGCCGGGTGTAGTGTCCTGCTACTGGAAGCCGGCGGCGATCCGCATCAGCTCTCGGGCGGCAATGACGCGCAGCCCGGCGTCAATCGCCTGCCGGATGATTACGACGTGCCCGCGTTTCACGGCTTCGCCAGTGAGAACGAGGCGATGCGGTGGGATTTTTTTGTCCGCCACTACGCGTCGGACGAAATGCAGCAAAGGGACCCGAAATACCGGGGAGACTACCGTGGGGTTCCAGTTAATGGGATTCTCTATCCGAGGGCGGGTACCCTGGGCGGCTGCACCGCGCACAACGCGATGATCCTGCTCTATCCGCACAATGAGGATTGGGATGGGATCGCCCAGTTGACCGGTGATACATCCTGGAATGCCGACAATATGCGGCGATATTTCGAACGGCTGGAAAATTGCCACCATCGGCCGTTGGAACGTGTGCTGGCGGCGGTTGGCCCGAACCCGTCACGCCATGGCTGGCACGGATGGTTGCAGGTCGAGAAAGCCGTCCCGGCGGCCGCAGTGCGCGACTTCGGTCTGGTACAGGTCCTGCTCGACTCGGCGACCGAGGCGTTCGATGACATTGGGCAGCCGATCGAGCGCTTGGTCGACCTCGTGGAAGCGAAGGCCGATCCGAACGACTGGCGGGTGGTGACCGAGAACGCCGTCGGAGTGCGTTACACGCCACTGGCTACGCGCAATCATGCACGTAACGGGACGCGCGAGCGCGTGCTGGAGACTGCGCAGAAATATCCTGATCGGTTGACGGTCGAACTCGACGCGCTGGTGACCCGGGTGGTGCTGGATGAGCGCAATCGTGCAACCGGCGTCGAATACCTCAAAGGCGAGCGGCTCTATCGCGATTACGGCCAACCGGCGACCGCGACCGGTGAGCAGCGTCAGGCGTCGGCCACGCGCGAGGTCATTCTCAGTGGCGGTGCATTCAACACTCCGCAGTTACTCATGCTGTCGGGGATCGGTCCACGGCCGGTGCTGGAGCCGCTCGGCATTCCGGTCAGGGTCGACTTGCCGGGCGTCGGCAAGAATTTGCAGGACCGCTATGAGGTCGGTGTCGTCAACCGCATGAACTTCGAGCGCTGGAATGTCCTCGAAGGCGCCACCTTCAGCCCCGGCGATCCTGCCTACCGGCAATGGGCCGAAAAGCGCGAGGGGCTCTACATCAGCAATGGCGTAGTACTGGCGGCGATACTCAGATCGCGGCTCGAGCGACCGCTTCCTGACCTGTTCTGCTTTGGGCTCGTCGGATTTTTCGGTGGATATTTTCCTGGCTACTCCTCGCTCGCCGTAACCAAGCCCAATTATCTGACCTGGGCGATCCTAAAGGCGCATACGCAGAACCGTGCCGGCGAAGTTGTGCTGCGCTCAGCCGATCCGCGAGAGCCGCCGCTGATCGATTTCAATTATTTCGAGGAGGGCAGCGACACCGCAGGCGAAGACCTCGACTCGGTCGTCGCCGGCATCCGCTTTGCGCGGAAGCTGACCGCAAAGCTGAGAGCCGAGGGGGCGATTGCCGAGGAGGAGTTGCCGGGAGAGGCGCGGCAAAGCGATGACGAGCTGAAGGATTATGTCCGGACCAGCGCATGGGGACATCACGCATCCTGCACTTGTCCGATCGGACCGCGCGAGGCGGGCGGTGTCGTCACCAGCGATTTTCGCGTGCACGGCACCCAAGGGCTGCGCGTGGTCGACGCCTCGGTCTTCCCGCGCATCCCGGGTTTTTTCATCGTCAGCGCGGTTTATATGATTGCCGAGAAGGCGGCGGACGCTATCCTGAATTCCTGATGCGCCTCTTGCCAATCTGGCTCGCGGTCAGCGCGACAGCCATGTTCGTGCTGTCCGCGGCAAACGCCGAGCAGAACTCGGAATGCGCCGCCGCACCTCGGGTCCTTTGGGGTGACGGGGCGCATGACGACACGGCGGCGTTGAATGCGTGGTTTCGCGGCGAAAAAGTGCTTTGGGCGGAGACGCATCAGGCAGTCGGCGCCGAGATCGCCGATCGCACATTTCTGCTCAGCTCCACGGTTTACGTCGCGGGCGGCACTGGGCTGCGGCTCGAGCATTTCCGGATGGTCTGGCCTTGGCGCAATGAGACCGTGTCGGGCGGCACCATCGCCACCGGCAATAATCCGAACGCCGAGCCCATCACCGAAGGCATCACGATGGTCGGCGCCGATCCCGACGAGGGTGTCCCGTACAAGGCCCCGGCCCCGGAACCGCTCGATCACGGCATTCCACGGCACTGCCTCACGTCGTAGGACGGATAAGCGGAGCGCTCTTCCGTCCTATCCCGCCGCTACATCGGTCAGACGCTCACGAAACCAAGATTGCGCCGGATCGCCAGTTGCACGGCGGTGCCAGGCCATCGACACCGTCGTCGCGAAGTCGATCGGCAGCGGGGTGATCGCGATGTTCGCATTCGCAGCGATCTGCTCGGCGACGCGGCGCGGCACCGTCGCGATCAGGTCGGAGCCGGCGAGCGCCGCCGGCACCGCCAGATAGGTCGCGACTAAGAGGGCGATCCGCCGCTTCAGCCCGAAATCGACGAGGATGCGGTCGAGCGCGCCCGTAGCGTCGCCCCGAGGCGACACCAGCACATGGTTCTGCGCCGCGTAGACTTCGAGCGACATTGGCTGGGCTGCAACCGGATGGTCGCGCCGCGCGATGACGACGAAGGGGTCGCGCAGCAACACCGTTGCATCGATATGCGCCGGTAGGTTGCCGACATACGAGACCGCAACATCGATCGCGCCGCGCTCGAGCTGCTCGACGAGACCGCGGCCGGTTGCCGGCAGCAGACGCAACGTCGCGCCCGGCGCCTTGCTGGCAAATGCCCGCGCGAGCGGCCCGACCAGCGCAATCTCGGCGTATTCTGCCATGCCGGCAGTGAATATCGCTGTGCTGGTGGCGGGGTCGAACCCGGCGCCGAGGCGCAGCGCCGCCTCGATATGCTCGATTGCCGCAGTGACTAACGGCGCGATTTCGCGCGCCCGCGCCGTTGGCTCCATGCCGGTCGCGGCACGCACAAACAACTCGTCGGCGAAAACGCCCCTGAGACGCGACAGAGCGTGGCTCATCGCCGGCTGCGACAGCCCGATGCGGGCGGCGGCGCGGGTCACCGCTCGCTCGGTCATCAGCGCATCGAACGCCTTGAGCAGGTTGAGGTCGACCGCGCGAATATCCACAAGATCGATGCTTATCATACATTCAATCGATTTGATAGATGACGCGCTGCTTGCTACATGCCACTCGGTCTTGACCGATGGAGTAACCTCTTATGCCGCAAGAGCAAGCACCGCGCCTGAGCCATGTCGGGCTTTACGTCAGTGACGTACCGAAGATGATCGACTTTTATACGAAGGTCCTCGGCTTTGTGGTCAGCGACGGAGCGGCCGACGGGCGCATTACATTCCTGTCGCGCAACCCGAGCGACCATCACCAGGTCGTCTTGGTGCGCGGCCGCACCACCGATGCCGAAACCCCGATGGTGCAGCAGGTCTCGTTCAATATCGGCAACCTTCCCGCCGTCCAGCGCGCCTACCGCAAGGTGACCGAGGCCGGTTGCCAGGGCATCCGCCCGATCAGCCACGGCAATGCCTGGTCGGTCTATTTCCAGGACCCCGAGGGCAATCAGATCGAGATGTTCTGCGACACGCCGTGGTATGTGCCGCAGCCCTGCGGCTTCAAGGTCGATCTCGACAAGAGCGAGGACGAGGTCTACCGCGACACCGAGGCCTATTGCCGCGCGCAGCCCGGCTTCAAGCCGATGGAGGAATGGCGCGCCGAGATCAGCAAGAAGATCGCGGCCCAACTCGACGCGTGACCGCGTATCCTAATCAGGAGCAAAGGTAATGAGCGAAATCAGAGGGTTTCACGCGCACGTCTATTACGACGGCAATACCAAGCCAAAGGCGGCGCAGCTGCGCGAGAAGCTGCTTGCCAAGTTCAAAACCGAGCCGGGCGCATTTAGCGACGAGCCCATCGGTCCGCACCCGATCTCGCAATTCAACGTGATTTTCGAGACGCCGGAGTTCCAGAACATCGTGCCGTGGCTGATGCTCAACCGCGACGGTCTCGACGTGCTCGTGCATCCGCTGACCGAAAGCTCGTACGACGACCACAGCAAGAACGCGCTGTGGCTCGGTACCCCGGTGCCGATGCGGCTCGAGATCCTGCGTCCACAATACCGAGAAAGCCTGCTGCCGAGCTCCCAGCGGAGCTAGCAGCCGGGGAGGGACGGCCACGGAGGACAACATGGCGGTCGAACTCAATCACACGATCATCTGGGCTAAGGACAAATGGACCTCGGCCCGGTTTCTCGCACACATCCTCGGCGTTGAGGCAGGGCCGCAATGGGCCCGGTTCGTGCCGGTTCGGGTCGGCGGCGTCACTCTCGATTTTGCCGATTCCCCCGAGCGGCACCGCCAGCACTATGCTTTTCTGGTCGGCGAGGAGGAATTTGACGCCGCATTCGCCCGCATCCGCTCCGCTGGCGTGACGTATTACGCCGATCACGACCGCAGCGGCCCGGGCGAGATCAACCACTACTACGGTGGGCGCGGCGTCTATTTCGACACACCCGACGGCAACCTGTTCGAGCTGATCACACAGCCTTACGGCGCAGTGCCGGAGAGCCTAGGCGGACGCGACGCGGCACAGGTCGGATAGGCGCGCCAATCACGCGCCGACGACGGGCCAAGTCGCCCGCTCTCTCCTAGGTCGGGTGGCGGAACCGGGTGACCAGGCCGGCCGAGCCCTTCACATGGTCCTTGAGGGCGGCGGCCAATTCCTCGCGCGTCAGCCCCGGCTGCAGCGCTTTCGGGTCGAGGTCGGTGGCGACCAGTGTGAAGGTGTAATGGTGCCAGTCGGTGTTCGGCGGTGTGCCTGGTCCGAAATAGGTTCCAGTCCCCATCAGGTTCTTGCCGCCGACGAATTTCTCCGAGGGCTGGCTGAGCTCGCCCTCGGCAAAGCCCTTCACATCGGCCGGGATCCCATAGAGCACCATGTGCGAGACGCCGGCCGGGGCGCGGCCTTCGGGATCGAACAGCAGCAGCGCAAAGCTCTTGGTGCCGTCCGGGACGTTCGACCAGGCGAGCGGAGGCGAGATGTTCTCGCCGACGCAATTCGGGGTTCTCTGCTTGTCGCTGCATGCATTTTTTGTGGCCAGGATGCCGTTGTCCTGAAGAGCCGACGAGGACAGTGTCAACACATCGGCGGCCCACGCCACTGGTGCGCCCGAAAGGGACGCGGCGAAGAACCCGCCTGCCGTCAGTAACGCTCGAATACCCTTTTTCATCACGTTTCTCCCCCTTGGTTTGTCAGAGTCAGAAAGGCCGACATTACTCCGCCGCAATTGGTGCGGCCAGCGGCTCTCTCGCCGCACCGGAGGCAATACTACCTTCACTTGTGATCATAATCGTCTATTGCTGCATCTGCAGCAAATCAGCAGCGAGATTTCTCTCATTGGTTGTAACCGCGATAACCTCTCTAAGCATCGATCGCAGATCATACAGTACGACTATGGCAATCTTATGCCGTTATTAGCCTTCCTCTCGTTCCGGCATCCCGGCCTTGCGCAGGCCCTCAAGCATATGGGCATAGTCTTCGGCGCGGATGAACGGCACGCGGTTGCGGACATACATGTCGAAGGATGCGGGCCCGACCGCCACGGCGTCGTCAAGCGCCCGTTTGGCTTCCTCTCCGCGACCAAGCTGGCCGAGAGCCGCCGCCAGTCATCGATAACAGAGTGGGTATTCCGGGTATGACTGGATCGCGCGCCGGGCGATCGTCACCGCCGCGACGTAATCACCGGAAAGGTAGGCGCCGATTGCCATTTGATTCAGCCGCGTCGCCGATCGGGGGTCACGAGGATCCAGGCGGATGCTCTTCTCCAGTGCGGCAATGCCATTGCTTCGACGGCCTGAAAAGACCAGCGCCGCACCAAGCTCCGCATGCGCGCTTGCCAAGTTGGGGCTTATTGCAAGCGCTTGCTCCGCCTCGGTTTGCGCTCCCCAATGATCGCCGCGCACCCACAGCACGCGCGCGAGACACGCGCGAACCTCCGCATCCGAATCGTCCAGCGTGACCGCACGCCGTGCGAGAGCCTCGGCGGAGCGCAACATTTCCCCGAGATCGTGCGTCGCAAATGTGACCGCTGACCTAAGTTGCGCCGTTGCGAGCCCGCAATATCCGCCCGCGAAATTCGAATCGAGATCAATGGCCCGCTGGAAGAACTCGCTGGCTATTGCATTGTCCTCAGCGTTGGCTTTGCCGAGGTGCCATAAGCCCCGCTGGTAGGCGGCCCACGCGTCGAGGTTGCCGGGCTGTTTGCGCACGGCCCGTCGACGCTCGGCGCCAGCAATTGCGGGAGCAATCGCTGTGGCCGCCGCCTCGCTGATCTCGTCTTGTACCGCGAACAGATCGGCGAGTTCACGGTCCCAACGGTCGGCCCACACGTGTTTTGCGGTCTCCGCGTCGACCAATTGCGCGCTCACGCGGATGCGATTGCCGGATTTGCGCAGGCTGCCTTCGAGCACGTAACGTACGCCGAGCTCGCGCGCGACCTGTTTAATTTCGATCGTGCGGCCCTTGTAGGTGAATGAGGAATTGCGGGCGATCACAAACAGCGAAGAATACCGCGACAGCGCGGTAATCACGTCATCCACAATACCGTCGGCCAAGAATTCTTGCTCCGGATCGCTCGACATGTTCTGGAACGGCAACACAACGATTGATGGCTTGTCGGGAAGGGGAAGCAACGCAGAACTTTCCCTGCGGGCGGGAAACGACTCTCTCCCGTTGGTCGCGAGGACGAAGCTATATACGGGACTGCCTGCCGAGGCGCCCGAAGCGCCTTCGGCATCGAGGCGGACCACCTCTGCGACGAAGCGGTAGCCGCGCCCGACGACCGTCTGGATGCAGCTCCCCTGCACCCGGCCCTCGTCGAGGATTCGGCGCAGCGCCGCGATGTGGACAGTGAGGTTGCTGTCCTCGACGACCACCCCCTGCCACACGGCGGCTATGATCTCGTCCTTCGTAACCAGGTCGCCGCGTCTATCAAGCAAGAGGGCAAGGATGTCGAGCGCACGGGAGCCGAGGACGACCAGAACCTCGACGCCGTCCTTACCGCGCCTGAACAGGCCACCGCTCCGGCGATCGAGGCGAAAGTTCGTGAACAAGAATATGTCGCGCGCGGCGAGAGCCTGCATGTTTCCCCGGCCGAGGCGGAGCCTCTGGATGCGGGCATTTTGCACCGATTCCGAAAGATTAGGAAGAATTCGGATCGGATTCGTTGAAACCCGACTTCTGCGCCGCTCATGCTGGACCGCCCTGCATCAGGGCTCTCGACAAGGAGACCAGCATGACGACTTTGTATTCGCACAAGCGGATTATGGGTGTGGCACTGGCCTTATTGGCCAGCGGCCTTGCCAATACAGTGGAAGCGCAGCCGACGGGCGCCGGCGGCCTCGTCGCACATTACGTTGCACGGATTTATATCGACCCGGCGACCGGACAAGCCCAGTGTGTCGGCTATTTCACGAATATTGCCGGGATTACCGCATCCCTGTTCAACGGGACGCCGGGAGAGGAAACGGCGTACTTTACGTTCCGCTCCGACGTGTTTCAACTGTCGCCATTGCCGGCCAATGGCGACTTGCAGCCCGATCTGTTCACCGCTGGCAGCTACGCGATCTACTTCAATCCTCAGCCGATAGGCGACTGGGACCATCCGGATTCCTTTTCGAGCGGCCAGCCGATCGCGACGTTCAAGCCGCCGGAAAGTTTCGTCTCGCTATCTCCGCAGAGCTTCCATTCTGTTATCCGCGAAGAGCTGGTGTCGACGCAAGCCCTCCGTTTCAACGGACACAACTACGATTTCAGCGCCATCGCACCAGGCGGCCTGACTCTCATGGACGTTGGCAGCACCACGCAGTTGCCGGGGATCAACGGCGACTTTTCGCTCGTCCTCCCGTATGCCGGTTCGGCGATTGCCGTCGGCGGCGATTATTAAACAGCGCGACGCCAGACGCCCCCGCAGTGCTTGATGGGGAACTGAACGTTCACGCTGTGTCCGGTGCTGACAACAGTAGGGTGGGTTTAGTAAACCGTGAAACCCACCCTGCGCTTTCGCGACGGAAGCAAGAGGACGGTTTCGCTAGGCTCAACGCATCCTATCGCTATTGGGCCGCTAGAGACGCCTGGAAGGCTGGAACCTCGGCGCGTTCCGGCCGCGCCATCGGTTGCGGCCACCAGCGGTCTTCCCATTCGGAGAACAGTCCGCGCAGCTTGGGCAGCACTTGCTCGGCGAACAGCTTGGTGTTGTAGGCCGCGAGGTCTTTGCCCATGCTGCCGAACTGCATCAGCAGCATCAGGTGGCCGACATTGAGTCGGTCGCCAGCTCGGTCAGCTGCTCGACGACCTCGTCAGGCGAGCCGATGATCACATAGCCGCGCTCGACGATGTCCTCCATGCGCGTCGTCGCGCGCGCCTCCTGGCGGGCCTGCAGGCTCGCGGCGCGGCCGATCTGGCCGATGATGCCGGCGCGCTGCGTCGCCTCGGTGATATAGCCGGGCGGCATCGCCCAGCGCGGGTCGACGCGCAGGCAGCGGCCGTAGAAGTACTCCGCCGGCTCGCGGTAGAGCCGCATCGCCTCCTCGCGGCTATCGGCGACGCCGACCGATTGCAGAAAGCCGGCGCGGTACGGGTTCCGCTCCTTGCCGAGCCGGTCCATCTCCTCCCAGAAACCGTGCATCGTCGCGCGGCCGTCCTTGAAGCCGAAATAGGAGAGATACGCGTAAACGTAGTCCATCTGCGCGCACCACTGCCAGGTCTCGACCGAGCCGCCGCCCGGGATCCATACCGGCGGGTGCGGCTTCTGGACCGGGCGCGGCCAGATGTTCACATAACGCTGCTGGTTGAACCGGCCGTTGAACGCAAACGTGTCTTGCTCGGTCCACGCCCGCATGACGAGGTCGTGCGCCTCGTAATAGCGCTCGCGCAATTGGCTCGGGTTCTGGCCGTAGGCAAAACAGGTGTCCATTGGTGTGCCGACCGGGAAACCGGCGATCAGACGCCCGCCCGAGATGCAGTCGATCATCGCGAATTCTTCGGCGACCCGGGTGGGCGGGTTGTAGAGCGCCAGCGAATTGCCCATCACGCACAGCGCCGTCTCGCTGGTGCGGCGCGAGAGTCCCGAGGCGATCAGGTTGGGCGACGGCATCAGCCCATAGCCGTTGGAATGGTGCTCGTTGACGCAAACCGCGTCAAAACCGCACTCGGCGGCGAATTCGAGCTCGTCCATGAAGTCGTTGTACATGTGATGAGCCCGCCTGGGGTCGAACAGCGAGGAATGGATGTCGACCCACACCGATGGGTGCTTCTCGCGGAAATCCTCCGGCAGCTCCGTGTAGGGCATCAGGTGAAACCACATCAGCTTCATGGCCGCGGCTCCTTAACTCGCTTGATCGAGCATACTCGATAGAGAGAACCTCGCCAGCATTCTATAATGGCTGGCATATGGAGGCGCGCATGACGGCTCCCTCTTTCGCTCCAATCCTCGAAACGGCGCGCACTCGGCTCGGTGCCTCCGCGCTCGAGGCACGGCTGACGCAGCCGCGCTCGGCGGCCGAACTGAAGGCGGTGCCGGACGACCGTTATCTGTCGCAGATGGAGCTCAGGATCTTCCGCGCCGGTCTCAAGCACAGCCTCGTCGACGCAAAATGGCCGGCCTTTGAGGAGGCCTTCCACGGCTTCGAACCGCGCCGCGTGCGCGCCATGTCGGACGATGCGTTGCAGGCGCTAATGAGTGACACGAGGCTGATCCGCCATTGGGGCAAACTCAAATCGGTGCGCGACAATGCCGCTGCGATGATCGCGGTCGGGGAGGAGAACGGCAGTTTCGGTGCCTGGCTCGCCGACTGGCCCGGGACGAACATTGTCGAGCTATGGGAGGTGCTTGCCAAACGCTTCAGCCAGATGGGCGGCAATTCCGGCCCCTCGTTTCTGCGGATGGTCGGCAAGGACACCTTCGTTCTGACGCACTCGGTCACTGCCGCGCTGAAGCGCTGGGGCGCCGTCGATGCGCCACCGAAGAACCGCAAAGACCGCGCCGCTGTGCAATCCTGCTTCAATGCATGGGCCGCAGAAACCGGCCGCCCGCTCTGTCAGCTAAGCCTGATCCTCGCCGCCTCGGTGGAGGATTGAGCTCCCATGCAAAGAGAACTGGGGTGCGGGTAGGGTGGAGCCTCCCTCGCCCCGCTTGCGGGGAGAGGGTCAGGGTGAGGGGCCTAATTCTTGGGTAGAAGGGTCGCCACGTTGCGAGGTAAGGATCAAAAGCGCGCCGAGCGTGCGCGATCGTTGCGGCGGGCAATCACGCCCGCCGAATTTGCATTGTGGGCGCGCATCCGAGGTCGTCAACTCGGCGGCTTCAAATTTGTCCGCCAGGAGCCAATCGGTCGGTACTACGTGGAGTTTGTTTGTCGCGAGCGGCGGTTGGTTGTCGAGCTCGACGGTGGCCAACATTCGGAACGCCCCGAAGACAGGCAACGCGACAGCGAGCTATGTGCCCTCGGTTATCGCGTAATCCGCATCTGGAATAATGAGGTCATCGAGAATCTGGACGAGGTTCTCCGCTGAGATCTGAACTCGAAAAACAACCCCTCACCCCACCCCTCTCCCCGCAAGCGGGGAGAGGGAGAAATCAGCCCTAGCCTGAGGCCTTCCGGCGTCGGGGCGCCGGGGGAGCGGCGGGCTCGGCCGCAGCCGGCTCTTTCTTCCTGCCGCCGCCGGAGACCGGCAGCAAAAGCGCCCGCTGTCGGCGGTCGCCGGCGGCCGGCGCGCGGGCCGGTTTGGCCGCCGCTTCCTTCCTCGGCGCCGGCTCTCCCTGCTCCTGCGCCAGGCTGCGCTTCAGCGCCTCCATCAGATTGATCACCTTGGGCGGCTCTGCAACTTCGCGCGGTGGGACAGCCTGCCCCTTGGTTTTTTCCGCAACGAGCTCGCGCAACGCGTCCTGGTATTTGTCGCGGAATTCCTCCGGCTCGAAGGCCCCGGACCGGCGCTCGATGATCGACTCGGCGATCGCCACCATGTCGGCGTCGATCTCGCCCTTCGGCGCGGGACCGAACTCGGCCGGGCGGACCTCATCGGCGCTGCGGATCGTCGACATCAGCAGCCCACCATCGCGCGGCTCGACCAATACCAGCCGCTCACGGCTCGAGATCGTCACCCGACCGGTGCCGACCCTGTTCTTCTGCGTCATCGCCTCGCTGATCACGCGAAACGTCTGGGCTGCCAGCTCACCGTCGGGGTACACGTAATAGGGTGTATCGAGGTAGACCGGATCGACCTCGTCGCGATCGACAAAGCGGTCGAGATCGATAATCTTCGACGACTCGATCTGCAATGCCTTCAACTCGTCGTCGGTGACTGTGACATAGCGGCCACGGTCATATTCGTATCCTTTGACGATCTCGTCGCGGTCGACAATCTCCCCAGTCTTCGAGTCGATCAGCTGCTGCTGCACACGGTTTCCGGTCTTGCTGTTGAGCTGATTGAACCGCACGCGCTTTGCTTCGGTCGTGGCGGGGACCAACGCGACGGGGCAGCTGACGAGGGATAAGCGAAGAAACCCGTTCCAGCTTGCTCGTGGCATATCGCTCTCCTCAAACGCCTCTCAACCAAGCCATATCGCGCGCGCCATAGCAATCGCTAAGATCCGATCCCGACCTGCCGCCGCACCGCCGCGCTGAGCGACTGGCGGATCTTATCCATCTCCGCCCACGGATCCGCGCGCAACGCCGCCAGCCGCCGCGGCATCGTCTCCACCGTAAACGCCTGCGGGCGCACCCCGTTCTCGACCTCCTCCCACGACAACGGGGCCGACACAGGGGCTCCGGGGCGGACGCGGGGGCTATAGGCGCCAACCGCGGTGGCGCCGCGGCTGTTACGCAGATAATCGATGTATATCCGGCCCTGACGCGCCCTCTTCGCCATATTGGCCGTGAAATCGTCCGGGCGCTGCGCGACGAAACTGTCGGCCACCCATTTGGCAAACGCCTTGACCTCGTCCCAATCGAGTTTGGGTGTGAGTGGAATGACCACGTGCAGGCCTTTGCCGCCGGTGGTCTTGGCAAAGCTTTGGAGGCCGATCCTTGAGAGCGCGTCACGCACATCGATTGCGGCTTCGGCGACGCGCTGCCACGCCAGCCCCTCGTCGGGGTCGAGATCGATCGTCACCCGGTCCGGGGTCTCGAGCTTATCTATTTGCGAGCCCCAGGGATGGATCTCCAGCACATCCATCTGCGCGAGCGCAACCAGGCCGGGCAGATCCTCGACAAAGGGAAATGTCTCGGTCGATCCCTCTTCGGCAAGATCAAACCGCCCGATCGCGTTCGGCATGCCAATACCGATGTGCTTTTGATAAAAAGTCTTACCACCCGGGCCTCCCGGGGTGCGGACCAGGGTCAGCAGCCGGTGTGTAAGATGGGGTAGGGCCCACTCGCTCACTGCCGCGTAATAGCGCGCGACATCGAGCTTGCTGAGGGTCGTATCGGGGTAGAGCACGCGCTCGGGGTGGGTCAGCCTCACCCCCTCGAACACTACGCTGCCGTCGCGACTGCGCTCAAGCTCTGCAGATTCCGGCTGCTGGGGCGCCGACCGCTTCGGCTGCACGGTTGGCTTCGTCTCGGGCTGCGCAGCGGGTGCCGCAGTGGCTCGGGATCGTTGGTCGTACACCACTTCCTTTGCCGTCTTGTCGTCGCGCAGGCCTTGAAACGAAGCCTGCCGCACAATGGCGTCGGCGGTCCAATCGGCGAATTCGACTTCGGCGACAAGCCGTGGCTCGACCCAATGCACCCCCTTGCGTGAGACACCTTTGGGGAGGCCAACTGGTGCATTGTCTCGTGCCAAAGATTCCAGCCGCCTGCGAAGCTGGGTCAATTGCGCCACGTTGAAACCGGTGCCGACGCGTCCCGCATAGCGCAACTGCCCCTCTGGATCATAGTAGCCGAGCAAAAGTGCGCCAAAGCCTTCCCGGGCCCCGTCGGGATCACTGAACCCGACGACAATGAACTCCTCGCGATTACGGCACTTGACCTTGAGCCAGCTGCGGCCGCGCCCCGGCCGGTAAGGGTCACTGCGGCGCTTCGAAATAATACCCTCGAGAGAAAAGCCGCAGGCTCGATGCAGGAATTCCGGACCGCGACCGATCTGGTGGTCGCTGTAACGGATCATCCCTTGCGCAGACGGCGCAATGATATCGGCGAGCGCAACCTTACGGTCCTCGATCGCGACCGGGGTCAGGTCCCAGCCATCGCGATAGAGCAGATCGAAGGCGAAAAAGGTCAGCTTGTCGGTCTGGCCGCTCGCGATTGTGTCCTGTAGGCCCGAGAAGCTCGTCGTGCCATCGGTCTCCAGATGCACGATCTCGCCGTCGATCAGCGCCGAGGCGAGCGGCAATTCCCCGAGGCGACGCGCGAGAGTCGGGAATTTGGCCGTCCAATCGAGACCGCCGCGCGTGATCAGTCGGACCTTACCGCGTTCGATCCGAGCAAGCAGCCGGTAGCCGTCGTACTTGATCTCATGGAGCCACTCCTCGCCTTCCGGCGCCTTCTCCGAGAGCGTGGCGAGCTGAGGCTTGAGGTTGGCGGGCATCGCGCCTTTGCGAGCGCCCGCCAACCGATCGAGCGGGACGGCCTGCGCCGGGACCTTTACGCCGTCGTCGCGGTTCGAGTGCCACACCCAGTCGCGATCCTCGGCGATCGCATCCATCGACCGGCCGCTCGCGACGCTGAGCGGATTGTCCGCGACGACAGCGTCGCCGCTGTGCGGTGCTGCCGCTTCGTCGCGCTCTTTGATCAGCAGCCAATTCTCGCGCCGCTCGCTGGCAGCCTTGCCGCCCATCCGCACCAGCGCCCAGTTGCCGTGCAATTTCTCGCCGTGGAGCGCAAATTTGAGCGACCCCTTTCGATAGGCCGCCTCCGGGTCCGTGTCGGCCGGAACCCACGTGCCGCGATCCCACAAAAGCACGGTCCCGCCGCCGTATTCGCGCTCGGGGATGACGCCCTCAAACTGGCCATACTCGAGCGGATGGTCCTCGACGTGGACGGCCAGCCGCTTTTCGCCTGGGTCGAGGCTCGGCCCTTTCGGGATCGCCCAGCTCTTCAAAACACCGTCCAGCTCAAGGCGGAAATCGTAATGGAGCCGGCGCGCCGCATGCTTCTGGATGACGAAAGAGAGCCCGTTGCGCGCTTTCTCCGCCACCGCAGCCGTGCCCGCCGGTTCCGGCGTTTTCCGAAAATCCCGTTTCCGTCGGTATTCCTCGAGCGCCATGCCGCCAACCAATTCCGTAAGCCACTTAAACGAGATATTGTCCATGTACTGTACCCATCAACGCAATCCGCGTCCTCGACTATCCCTCTAAGGGCTGCATTGAAGAATGAAAGCGCTCTTCCTCGGCAACGTGGCCGCCGATACCGCGAACGGCATCGCGGCGCAGTTGTCGCCCGAACTACGCGTAGAGATCCTCGCCGATCCGCGTCAGCTGATCGAGCGGCCTGAAGCTGCAGCCGATGCCGACATTCTCGTCACCAATCATTGGCACGCCGAATATCCTCCTGCGCCGAAGGCGAAGCTGGTACAATCGGTTGCGACCGGCATTGAATTGATCGACCTCGCCGCGTTGCCGCGCGGCGTCGCAATCTGCAACGCCTTTGGCCACGAGACGGCAATCGCCGAATATGTGCTGATGACGATGCTGGTCTGGAGCCACCGCTTTCGCGAGATCGCGGGCGATTTCCGCAGCCGTTCGTCGTGGCGGCCGAGCTGGGTGCAGAGCGGGGCGCCGCATGGCGAGATCCTGGGCCACACAGTCGGGATCGTCGGGCTCGGCCGGGTTGGGCGCGAGGTGGCGCGACGTGCTGTCGCCTTCGGTTGTCGGGTCTTGGCCGCCAATCGCAGCGAGCGTCCTGCGGAGAGCGGCGTCGAGCGGGTTTATCCTCTGACGGAGCTCGACGACATGCTGCCGGCCTGCGATTTCGTCATCTTATGCACCGCTCTCGGACCCGAGACCGATGGGTTGATCGATGCGCGCCGGCTCGCGCTGATGAAACCCTCGGCGTTTCTCGTCAACATCGCGCGCGGCCAGATCGTCGACGAGGACGCAGTGTATGCAGCGTTGCGCGATCATCAGATCGGCGGCGCGGCGCTGGATGTGTGGTGGCAGTACCCGGACGCGGCCGAGCCGGAGCGCCGCCCGTCGCGGCATCCCTTTCACGAGCTCCCGAATGTCATCATGACGCCGCATTGCTCTGGCTGGACCGGGGGCATGGTCGCGCGGCGCTGGGCCGAGGTGGCGGGCAACATCAACCGCTTCGTCCGCGGCGAGCCGCTGATCAACATCGTCACCACGACCTGAGGAGACGAGAATGCTCGAGGATCTTGCGTTTGCATCGGCAACCCGGCTGATCGAGCTGTACCGGGCAAAGCGGGTCTCGCCGGTCGAGGTCGCAACCGAGACATTGCGCCGGCTCGAAATGTACGAGGGCGCAGTCAATGCCTTTGTGCTCTATGACCCCGAGACGGCGCTGGCAATGGCCAGCGCCTCCGAGGCGCGCTGGCAGAAGGGCGAGCCGCAGGGCCTGCTCGACGGTGTGCCGGTCGCACTCAAGGATACGGTGCTCACCAAGGACTGGCCGCGCCTGTTGGGCTCGCGCACGATCGACCCGAAGCAGGCGTGGGAGGAGGATTCGCCGGCGACGGCGCGCCTGCGGTGCGCGGGCGCGGTGTTTTTCGGCAAGACGACGACACCAGAATTC
>Ga0306926_10001340_pt1 | contig 24285 bp, 18 predicted proteins | sample flu12Cox44000178_FD_203759 | JGI IMG/M metagenome (GOLD analysis project Ga0306926, IMG submission 203759) | Lab enrichment of tropical soil microbial communities from Luquillo Experimental Forest, Puerto Rico - flux8day.12C.oxic.44.000.178 (v2)... | ecosystem: Environmental > Terrestrial >...
GTAGAGGCGGATTTCGAGCGGATCCGCGCTTCCCAGCCAATTTCGCTCCGCTCGGTGAACGGGCCCATCGTGCTGACGATACCTTCCGGCTCCGGCGCTCAACTCGTTGCGCAAAATCGCAGTGGCGGGATTGAAACCGATCTCGGCCGGGCGGCGCCGCAGCAGGAGCGGCATCGTTATGAGGCCGTGCTGGGTGGAGGAGGCGCGCCGATCCTGCTGCGCAACGTCAACGGCGGTATTTCGATACACGCTACCTGGAGCCGCCGCCGTGAACGCCCTGATCTGTAGTCCCTCGAAATGATAACCCTGCGAAACCTGGAAAAATTCTATGAAGGCGGCTACGGCCGCACCTATGTGTTACGGCGCATCACCGCCCAGATCCGCGAAGGCGAATTCGTTACCATCATGGGCCCGTCGGGCGCCGGCAAATCGACGCTACTGAGCATTCTCGGCATGCTCGACGGCGCGTGGACCGGCGAATTCGAATTCCTCGGCCACCTGGTGCACCAGATGAAGCCCAAGGTGCGCGTGGAGCTGAACAAGAAGTACATCGGCTTCGTGTTCCAGAGCTATCACCTGATCGACAATCTGACCGTCTACGAAAACCTGGACATTCCGCTGTCCTACCGCAACGTGAAATCATCCGAGCGCACCGCGATTGTCTGCGATGCACTCGACCGGTTTCACATTGTGGGCAAGCGCGATCTCTATCCCAGCCAGCTATCGGGCGGCCAGCAGCAGCTGGTGGCCGTGGCACGCGCGGTGATTGCGAGTCCCAAGTTGCTTCTGGCCGATGAGCCGACCGGCAATCTGCACTCCAGCCAGGGCAAGGAAATCATGGAGCTGTTCAAGAAGCTCAACGCGGAAGGGACCACCATCGTGCAGGTGACGCACTCGGAAGCCAACGCAGCGTATTCGGACCGCGTCATCCAACTGGCCGACGGTTGGATCGTGGGAGCGGAATCGCAACGGGCTTGAACCACTAGCCACATCTGCGGCTCGCACTCAACGAGAGACGATCCGAGCCGTCCGACCGGATCGCGCCTCACCGGATGTGAAACTGCGATTCAAGCACCGCTCGGGGGCGGCGCTCATCATTGTGAGCCCGGTGGCGTCCGAACCGCCCCTTTCGGGTGCGCTAGTGTTCGGGGTAAGCCGAAATGTCCCCGAATTGCTGCCGTCGGCTTATTGGGTGACGCCCAGCCGTTGATCGATGATGCGCGTGTCGGCCGGCTCAGCCGGAATTCCCATCCTCGAACTCGGTACCTTCTCGCAACCGCTTCTGCCTTCTGGCGGCTTCCGGCCAGATCTGGTCGGGGTTAGGTAAAATCATCTAGAATTTCGAGGAGAACCATATGACGCGCAAGGTCGCCATTTTTCTAGCGTTTCTGGACCTAATCATAGGAACCGCATCGGCACAGACGGTGAAGGATGTCCGTTCGGTTTTGGAGGCTTCTCTCAAGGCCATGGGGGGCACTAATCTCAAGACGATCCAATATTCCGCCAGCGGCTGGTCCTCGCGAATCGGCCAGACGTACGGGCTCGCGGAAGACTGGCCGCACTACGAAGTTACCGACTACAGGCGTGCGATCGACTACGACGCCAAGTGGTCGCGGGAGGACTACACGCGTCGGCAGGGCAGGTATCCGCTTCTTGGCAGGCCACCGATCGCCGAGGAACACGTCACGTCCATTCTGAGTGGCGGCTACGCGTGGGACATGCGGGGAGATCAACCGGTCCCCCTCACGAGCCTGTATCTCGATGGCGTTTCGTACGTCGAGCTGCGGCAGCTTGAGCTCGCAGTTACCCCCCACGGATTCCTCAAAGCGGCGTTGGCGGCCGAGGACCCGACGGCCATTCGGCTGCCGATAGTGGGTGCGTCCGACGCAGGTCTCTCTCAGAATGGGCGCTACGTGACGATTGTATCCTTCACGATCGGCAAGTACCGGATTAACGGAACAATCAATGACAAGAATCTGGTTGAGCTGACAGACACCTGGTTTCCCAACCCCGTTTACGGCGACATGGATTACGAAATGCGCTACACAAAGTATAAAAACTTTGACGGCGTTCAGTTCCCCACCTTGCTGCACGTGCACCAGGGCGACCCGCGGTTGAACCCTGCGCACAACTACTACGAGTACAACGTGACGGACGTGAAGGCCAACCTGGCCGTGACCAAGATACCCGTCCCCGCCGTGGTGCGCACGGCGACGGCGGCGCCGGTCAAAGTCGAGAGCCAAAAACTAGCCGACGGCATCTGGCTGCTTGGCGGAGGCACTCACAATAGCGTGATCGTTGGATTCAAGGACTTCGTCGCGGTCGTGGAAGCGCCCCAGAACGAAGCGCGGTCGCTTGCGGTGATCGAGGAAACGAATCGGCTGCTCCCCGATAAGCCGATCCGTTATGTCGTCAATACCCACCATCACTTCGACCATGCCGGCGGCCTTCGGACCTATCTTTCCCAGGGCACGACCGTAATTACGCATGAATCCAACAAGCAGTATTACCTCGACATCATGTTTTATCCGGCGCCCCGCGAGTTACAGCCGGACCGGATGGCCCGCTACAACCCGATGTACATGATCAGCCGTCGCCCGGCCCCGATTGAGACGGTTGCGAGCTTTGCCGGCGGCCCGGGCGGCGGATCCGGCAAGTACGTTGTCACCGACGGAGAGCGCATATTGGAGATCTTTCACGTGCAGGATATGGCCTACGAATTGGAAGATCAGTCGTACGCACAAGGCAACCACAGTGCCGATATGCTGATGGCTTATCTGCCGAAGGAAAAGATCTTGATCAATGCGGACCTCTACTCGCCTACGGTCGAGGGCTTGCCGCCGGCCCCAACCGCTGGGATGCGGACGCTGTATCAGAATGTGCTGAAGCAGAAGCTGGACGTAGCAAGGCACGTGCCCATTCACGGACGCGTTGGAACCAATGACGAGTTCCTGAAAATCGTGGGTCAACCCGGCGCCCAGCGGAACCACTAGCACGAGCGGCAGTTTAGGGACTCGTACTGAGGCCGGTTTCGGCCGAGATTCGCGCCCAATCCGCTGCGATACACTTGATGAACGACGATCCCGGTTGTTACTGGCGGCGAATTCTGCCCGTCGCGGGCGGCGTTACGGGGAACGACCTTCCGGCTAATCGGTCGCCGGAACGCGCAGGGTAAGAAATCGCGACTGGGAACCTCGGGGTTGTGGACAGGGCATGAAGAGGAGGAGATGCGATGAACGTGCGAACCTCAGCTAGTGGCCTCGTAGCGCTGGCCGCAGTGGTTGTGAGCGGCTGGTCGGCAGGCGAACACTATGGCGCCGGAGCCCACCCTCCGGCCGGGGTCCCGACATTTTCTACCGCCGATATCGGGCGTCAAGGCCATTTCTATGTAGGCGGTCACTACGTGGGGGAGCCGGGAAAAGAAACTATGGACGGCGCGATGTACGTCGAGGTGTGGGTGCCGAAGAATATCCGGCACCCGTACCCGGTCGTCTTGATGACCGGAGGCGGCGGACAAGGAGCCTACAGCCTGATCGAGACTCCAGACGGGCGGCCGGGTTGGGCCTACGACTTCGTCAGGCAGGGCTACACGGTCTACATGATGGATTATCCGGGGCAGGGCCGCTCCGCGTTTATCCCGAGTCTTGACGGTAGCCTGGTTCCTCCTCGTTCGGGCCCATTGATGGAGGAGGTCTGGAGCGGCGGCCGTCCCGCCTCGACCGCGGCGAGCAGTTGGCCGCAAGCGAAAAAGTATACGCAGTGGCCGAGCAATGCGCCAAATAAGGGCAAAATGGGCGATCCGGTGTTTGATTATTTCGCCAAGACCGAACTCCAGACCGTGACGGGTCCCAACCAGGAAAAGCGGACCGTGGAGGCCGTCGAGCAATTGCTCGACTTGATCGGCCAGCCGGTGATTCTGATGCTGAACTCGGGTATCGCGGCTTCCGGCTGGGTGGTCGCGGATGCTCGGTCGAAGCTAGTCAAGGGAATTGTCGCTGTCGAACCGGTGGCACCGCCCATCGAGAACGCGGAGCGTGGCGCGAGGGGTCCGGGGCGTGTCTGGGGCCTGACCAATCTTCCGGTTCACTACGATCCCCCGATCGAGAAAGCGTCCGACCTCGAGACCGTTCGCCAGGACAGTGCGGATGGTCCGGGACTCATCCCCTGCTGGATTCAAAAGGAGCCTGCGCGCAAGCTCGTCAACCTGGAAGGGATTCCGGTCCTCAATGTGTCCGGAGAGGCGAGTTATCACCGTCCGTACGCCCATTGCATTGCCAAGTGGTTGAATCAAGCGGGCGTGAAAACTGCTTTCGTGAAACTTGAAGACGTCGGTCTATCGGGTAATGGTCACCAGATGATGTCTGAAGCGAACAGTGCCGGCATTGCCAAGTACCTCCAAACCTGGCTGGAGAAGAACGTGCGCTGAGCAAGTCTTGGGAGTCCCACACATTTTCGCAATTGCCGGCGATCGGGAGAAACTCTGGAAATCGGGAGGGATTGAAACGTGATGAACCGGCGACAGTTTGTTTGGACGGCCGCAGGCGCCGCGACATGGGTCCATATTCCGGACGTGCTCGCGGCGGGGAAATACGACTTGATCGTCAAGGGGGGGCGCGTCATCGATCCGTCGCGCAAGCTGGATGCGATAGCTGACGTGGCGATCGCAAATGGCCGTGTCGCCGCAATCGAGGCCAACGTCGCGGCCGATGCCGACGACACCATTGACGCGCGCGGGAAATTGGTTGTGCCCGGGTTGATTGATATCCACACCCACGCGGCTCGAGTCAAGGACGGTCCGGGGCTGTGCCTTGCCGACGGCGTAACCGGGCTGATCGATGCGGGGTCGCAGGGCGCGGATCGCATTGGCGAAACGATTGCGGTCGCCAGATCAGCGCCGCAGCCGTGCCGGGTTCTAATCAATATCGGGCGGGCCGGGATCCTGCCGGACGGCGACACGATGGACTTGAGCCGCGCTGATGTGGGCGCCGCTCGCGAAGCGATCGGGCGTAACCGCGACATGATCGCCGGGGTAAAGGCGCGGCTGTCGCGGGACGTCGCCGGCGCGAATGATTTTGAGGTGCTCCGGCGTGCGCAGGAGGCAGCCTCGGCTTTCCATCTGCCCGTGATGATTCATATGGGTCAAACGGTGTCGCCGCTTGCCAAGCTTCTCGCTCTCCTCAAACCCGGCGATATTGTCACCCACATGTTCGCGCCGCCGCCCAACAGCATCATCGACGACGACGGCCACATTCTGCCTGAGGTGATGGCGGCCCGCCGACGCGGCGTCCGGTTTGACCTCGGCAATGGGCGCACCGGCCATTTGCGGTGGGACATGGCCGAACGCGTGCTGAAGGCGGGTTTCCTACCAGACACGTTCTCGACCGACTGGACTCCCGAGGGCCGCACTGCCCAAGTCATCGACTTTCCGAACGTGATGTCGAAGTTCCTGATGCTGAGCATGTCGGTAAACCAGGTGATCGCGTGCGCCACCATCAACGCCTCCCACGCCTTTCCCCTCTTCCGCAGCCGCGGCACGCTGAAAGCGGGTGCGCCGGCTGATGTGGCCGTGCTGGAACTCAGGGAGGGGACCTTCGAATTCGAGGACAACTACGGTAACAAGCGGACCGGCCGCCAGAGGCTCTTCCCGAGCGCCACGGTGCTGGCCGGCAAGCGGGTTGCGCCAAGGGCATAGAAGCGGCTCAGTTTGTGCTTGGTCATCCTGCCGCACGATGAACTGGCGCAGCGTGAAGACCATCGAGACGGCCGGCAAAGGCGTGCTGATAGTGGCCACGGGCGCAGCGTTTCCCGGCGGTTGCCGTATCAGTCAAACATACCTCCGGACTCGATTCCGGCTTCGGCCGCCCGCTTGTCGAGCGATGGCGATCGGCATAGACGGCGGCCCCGGGCGTGAAGGCCTAACTAACCGGCTGCGATCCTGGCGCCGCACGGCGTGATGCTCGATCAGGTGCCGGATCGACCGGGCGCGCGGTCACTGGCGAATCTTCAAGGTTGCGGACAGGCGGCCGCGGCCCTCCCGAGGGATTCTCTAGCGAGAAGCCGCCGAGCCTCGAACCGCTACACCGCCTACTCGCAGCCGTTGATGCCCTTGGTGAGGCAGATCGAGGAGGTGGGAGGCGGCGGAACCTTGAGGCCTCTTTGGATCATCAGCTGTACCAGCAGCTGTTCCGCTTCCGGGTGCGCGATCGCGGACTGGACTCCCACACGCACCAAGCCGCGCGCCCAGTCGAGCGGAATCCACGTCAGGCCTTTCATCGCGCCGTTGACCGTATCGCGGCTGCCGAAATCATGGGCCTCGAGGTTGGCGCCGTGGTCCACCAGAAGCTGGATCACGTCCGTACGCCCTTTATGGGCCGCGCCATGCAGCGCGGTGCGTCCCTGGTCGTCGGGAACATTGGGGTCGATCCCCAAATCCAGGCACATCTTGACCGCTTCTAGACTCTCTTCCGGCGACCATTCAAAGGTCACGCCCTCCACCCAGCCGATTCCTGCCGCCACGGCCAGCGCCGTGTCGTTGTGCGCTGTGGCGATCTTAGGATCCGCGCCTTGGGCTAGCAACAGCTTCATGAGGGTGACGTCGCCGGATTGTGCGGCGCGGACGAACGGTGTCGCGCCGTCTTCATACAGCCATTGCATGGTGAAGTTGGTCCGGGTTTCCGTGGTGTCGCCTTTGCATTCCTTGTCGCTTGACTGCGCGCCGCAGATCCGTGTGTTTACGTTGGCGCCTTCGTCCAGTAGGAGCTTGATGTAGTCCAGGTGATCCATATCCGGCTTCCGCACCGGATAGTCGCCGGCCTCGATATTGCGGTTATCAGTCGCCAGGTACAGCGGCGTCCACCCGCCTTTGTTGGCGATGTTCGGATCGGCGCCGTGATCGAGCAGATATCTCCCCAGCTGGTAGTGGCGATTCTGGGTTGCCGTCAGCAGCGCGGTCCACCCATAGTGGGTGACCTGATTGACATCGGCACCCGCCTCCACCAGCGCGCGGGCGCATTCCAGGCAGCCTTCCCGCGCTGCATAGACCAGAGGCGTCAAACCGCCGCCGTCTTTGATCTGAGGACCGCGGAAGAGGGCCGCAAAATCATCGAAATCGTCGGGGCTCGCAGCCCCGCCCGCGGCTGCCCGCCGGGTCCGGGCCCTCGCGAACCCGCCGAGGCCGCCGGCACCCTGCGCCGACTGTGCTCTCTGCTGAACCGTCGGAGCAATGTTCAGTCGCGAGTTCCTCGTATCCCACTCGGTTGCTGCGCCGAGGTCGGCGCCGCCGGCGACGAGAGCCTTGACCGCATCCGAGTGCCCTTGCTCGGCCGCCCACATCAACGCCGTGGTCCCACGCAGGGTCTCCTTGGTGTTCACGTCCGCTTTGTGATGAAGAAGCACCTTGATGGCGGCCACGCTGCCATTGCGCGCTGCCATCATGAGGGGAGTCTCACCGTTGGCCAGGCGTTGGTTCGGGTCGGCGCCTGCTTCGATCAATTTTTCGATCATGGCCGCGCTGCCGTTCTCGGCGGCGAGCGAGAGCGGTGTGGCGCCGTCGTGGTTGGGGGCGTTCACGTTGGCGCCGGCGGCGATCAGCAATTGTGCCAATTCCAGGTCGTTGCGGTAAGCGGCCCATTGGATCGCTGTCGCCCCGTCGGCCTGAAGCGCGTTCGCGTCGGCTTTGCCGCGGATCAGCGCTTCAACCGCCGCTTTGTCGCCCCTCATGGCGGCGTCGGCCATGGGACTCGTTCCGGCGCCATATGCGCTCAGCGAGAACGCGAGGGCAGCCGTACCTCGGGCGATCGGGAGTTTCCAGCGCATCTTTATCTAGCTCCTTGCTCCTTGCGCGCGCTTCGGCGAATGACGGTTACACCAGGCCGGAGAGGGGTCCGGTGCTGTCTCCAAGGCTCTGCTGGTGAATGCCGTACAGATCGATGATGCTCAACAGCAGGTTGCCCGTAGTAACGGTCTTGGTTGGTAACGCCAGGTGCCTGCCTCCCTTGAGCTTTCCGCCGGCACCACCCAATAGAATGTGTGGCACGTCGTAATGCAGGTGCTGGTTGGAGTCGCCCATGTTGGTTCCGTAGAGCACGAGCGAATGATCGAGCAGCGTGCCGTCGCCATCCGGCGTCTTTTGCAGTTTGTCGATGAAGTACGCCAGGCACTTGACATGATACTGGTTTAGCTTGGAGTACTGCGCGATGCGATCCGGGTTTTCGGCATGGTGCGAGCCCCCATGAAAGCTGAGGCTTGGCACGTCGCTCGCCGGGTAGGCCCGCCCGGTCAGGTCGCGTGCGTACAGTACCGTGGATACGCGCGTGATATCGGCCTTGAACGCCAGCACCTGAAGATCGAACTGCAGTTTGAGATGCTCGTCGAACGTTTCCGGGATACCGGTCGGTACAACAACGCCTTCGGTCGAGACCGTACCAGTGGCCTTCTTGGCGATCTCCAGCCGCCGCTCCAACTCGCGGATGTCCTCAGTGTACTCGTCCAGCTTGGCCTGGTCCCCTTTAGGCAGGTCCTGCTTGAAGCGAGCCAGTTTTTGGGTCACCGAGTCGAGGATGCTGCGGTCCTGCTCGCGGCGGGCGGCGCGCTCTTCAGCCGTGCGCGCCTGCGCGTCCCCGAACAGGCGCTCGAAGACCACCTGCGGGTTCAGCTCCATCGGCAGTGGCTGGGTGGGCGTAGCCCACGAAATTGAGTTGGTGTACGCGCAGCTGTAGCCTTCGCCGCAGTTGCTGGAATTGGCGCCCGGGTCCTCGATGGCCAATTGCAGCGAGGGGATCAGGGTATCCTGCCCGATCTTCTGGGCGATCAGTTGATCGATGGTGGTTCCGTCCTGAATGTCCGCGCCCGTCGTCTTTTTCGGTTTGTTGGCGCACATGAAGGCCGCGGCCACCCAGTGGTCGGCGCCGGTCACGCCCGGAGGCGGCTCGGCGGACTTCGACCACATCCCGCTCAGAATCACGGTGTGATCCCGGAACGGCTCGAGCGGTTTCATGATGAAGGGAAAATGACCGGCTTCGAGCACGGGCTGGTCCGGAATCCAGTAGCCGGGGGCCATCCCGTGCGGAACGAAAATACCCGTGAAGCGCGTGGGCGCGGCCGCCGCGCTTTTGGCCAAGCGGGTTTGCGCCGGCACCATGGAGTCCAGCAACGGCAAGGCGAGTGTGATCCCAGCACCGCGAAGAACCGCTCTCCGCGAAATGTGCTTTTTGGTGATGAACATGAGTCCCCTCTCCTCCGATTCTAGATTTGATTCTGGCTTCATGGCGCTTCTCGTTCAGCGGGCTGCGCGCAGCGGGTTGGGCGACGTGTTCCCGCTGATCTGGACCTTCTGATTCATCTGGAATGGCGCGCTGTTGACCACACCCAACACCAGCGACGAGAACCGGTAGTTATTCTTTGCGGACTCTTGCACGATGGAGCGGACCAGGGGCATGTCGAAATATTCGGTTCCGCGACCCAACGCGTAGATCATGAGCTTTTCGGTGACGAGCCTGACAAACTGCGGCGAATATCGCAGCAGAGCCTGGCGCAAGCCCACCACGCCGTCGATGCTGGAGCCGTCCACAAGCTGGCCGGCCGCATCGATGGGATTTCCGGCATCGGTCGTCCGCCAGTGCCCGACCGCATCGAAGTTTTCCAGCGAGAAGCCGATCGGGTCCATGATTTTGTGACAACTGGCGCAAGGTTCGTTTTTGCGGTGCATCTCCATCTGCTGGCGGATGCTCGGCTGCCCCCCGCCGTGCACGTTGGTGGCGTTCTCTTTGAGCGGCGGAACATTGGGCGGCGGATTGGGCGGGCTCACTCCGAGGAACATCTGCATGATGGTCTTACCCCTCACCGTGGGCGAGGTGCGATTCACATACGCGGTCACGGTCTCCACGCTGGCTTTGCCGAGCAGGCCGCGGCGCATGTCGAACTCCGGCGCCAGCGTCACCCGGCGGAAGTTGCTCCCGTAGATGTTCGGGATTCCGTAGTGCCGCGCCAGCCGCTCATTGAGGAAGGTGTAATTTCCGTCCAGAAGGTCGATCACGCTGTGATCTTCATGCACGATGCTGTCGACGAACAGCTCGGTCTCCTTGCGCATCGCCTGACGGAGATTGTCGTCGAAGTCCGGAAATTCCGCCGTCACCGGCTGCTGCGTCTCGAGGCCGCGCAACTCGAGCCATTGTCCGGCGAAGTTGATCACCAGTTGGTCCGAGCGCGGATCGGCCAGCATGCGCCTCACCTGCTCGTCGACGACCGCGGGTTCGTGCAGGCGGTTCTGGCTGGCCAGGGTGACGAGCAGGTCGTCGGGGATGCTGCTCCACAGGAAGAAGGACAGGCGGGAGGCCAATTCGAGGTCGCTGATCCGGTAAGCCTGGCCGGGCTTCACATTGGCGGGTTCGGTCTCCCGGCGGAAAATGAACTCCGGGTCCGCCAGGATGCGCCGGATCGCCATCTCGATTCCCGTGTCAAAGGTCCCGCCGTTCCGGCCCTGCTGGTAGAAGCTCATCAGCAGTTCGGTGTCGTGGGCGGTTACCGGCCGCCGGAACGCCCGGCGCGCGAGCGTATCGACGATTTGCTGGGCACAGGCGGCCTCTTTGGATGGGCCCTCCGGGTGGCACACGAAGATCTTGCGCCGGGCCTCGGAGTCGCTGGCGCCCTTCGCATGGGTGGGGCCGTCGATGGTGATCTTGCCGACGTGCGGGAAGAACTTGAATCCGGGGAGCCCGCCGGTCTCGATGGTGCTCCTCAAGAAGTGCTGATCCAGGTCGTTACCGGGGGCGTAGTTGGTCGCCAGGAACGTGACCACGACGGTATGCTCGCCGGCGGTGGCCGGAAATCTAAAATTAAACGTGCCATCCTCGCGCGCCCGCTCCTTGTCCCAGTCAAACAGCTTCAACCGCTCCCCATCGAGCAGCAACTCCAGCTTCTCGCCTGTGATCTCCCCGAAGGGGCTGGTGTCGCCCATGTTGCCCTTGCTGATGGGCGTGACCTTGATGGCGTAATCGCCGTCGGAGGGAAACTCGTAGCGGGCGAGCAGCCCTCCGCGGGTTCCGAACGGCATGCCTTCGATGTGATAGTCCTGCGAGGTGTCCCCGGGTACGCGAAAGACCGCCTGAGTGGGAGCACTGACGTCGCCGACCGCGAGGCGGCTGATCTTCCCGGCCGCCGACGTATAGCCTTCCAGCAGCGCCGGCGAAAGCGTCAGCCCGGCCGCCACATTGTCAAAACCGCGCGTCGAGTCGTCCGGCGGCAAGTATTTAGCCGGGTCTAGGTCGAGGGCCAGCAGGTCGTGAATCACGTTGGCGTACTCGGCGCGGTTCAAACGGTGGAGACCAGGCGGGGGGAGCGTCGTGACCGCGCGGCGGTCCAATTCATTCTCCAGCCACTCAATCATGGCTTCGTAGGTGGCGGCATCCGGCCGCGCCTCGCCCGACGGAGGCATCATTCCGGCCCGCAGCTTCCGAACCACTTTTTCCCAGTTCTCCGCATCCTTTTCCACATGGGCAGTGTCGAACTTATCCAGAGCCAGACCCGCCGAAGCGCCGCTCCCGGAGTGACAATCGAAGCAATATTGATCGAGCAGTTCGTGTTCTTGGACCGCGGAGGTGACCGGGTGGGCGACCTGTGCGCCAAGGATCCAGCCCATCGCCAGAACTGCGCCGGCAATCAAGAAAGGCAATGTTTTCTTCTTCACGATAAAGCTACTCCACCTCACCGGCCTTGCCCGTTGCTGGGCGAGGGGTCATACAGGCGCGGACGGCAATGAAGGGCGTCTCTTCAAGGACGTCGATCGATCGGGGAAAGGTAACGACTTTGCCATCTCCCCTCCCATTCCGCGCGCGACCTCCCAACCCAACTCCAGATGCGGCCGAGGTTGAACCGTTGCCTCGAGGGTAAGCGAATAGGGGCAGGGAAGGCAAGGTTCGGGTGGCCTCAAACCGCTGTATACCGCTCCGCTCGAAGACCGGCAAGTGATGCATTCGGCGGTAGTTCCATGTGTAACCCGGGGGTAACCGCGGGCGTGATCCGGTCCCCACGGGGGCTGGGCGAAAGCCGACGTCAAGGGACAAAATCCGATAGGTTAGAATCAATACAAACCGCGCCCGGGCGGCACGGCCCGCTCCGGCCCGCTAATTCGATCCGGTTTGACCAGCCGGGCTGCTTCTCGGATGCGGCTTCGGCAGCGCCTTGCGGGGTAGCATCTCTGCGCGGTTGGCCGCGTCGTAGACGACCGATGCCACCACCGCCGCGACCTGCATCAAATCCGCCGCCTGCGCGTGATCGAGCGTGTCCATGTCGGAATGGTGCGTGACGGTCTCGTACTCGAGCGGGTCCTGAATGAACTGGAAGCCCGGCAGTCCGACACTGTCGAAAGAGAGGTGGTCGGTGCCTCCCGTATTGCGGATAGTCACCGTGCTTACGCCCTGATCGCGAAACGGCGCCAGCCACTGTTCGAAGATTGGCCGCATGGCGTCATTGCCCTGCAGGTAGACACCGCGGATCTTGCCGCTGCCGTTATCTACGTTGAAATATCCGGAAAGCCGTGCGTGCGCCCCGCTCAGCTTCATGGTCTCGGGGTCGCCGAAGTGTTCCTTCACGTAGGCCTTCGATCCGAGCAGACCCTGCTCTTCGCCGCTCCACAGCGCGATGCGCACCGTGCGGTCGAGCTTGACGTTGAGCGCCTTGAGGATCCGCATCACTTCAATCATGACCGCACTGCCGGCGGCGTTATCGGTGGCACCGGTCGCGGAGTGCCAGGAATCCAGGTGCGCTCCGATCATGACGAATTCGTCCTTCTTCGCACTGCCCGGAATCTCGCCCGTCACATTCACCGAATCCACGTTGCTGGTGGAAACTTCGGCCTGTAGGTTCAGCCGCAGTTCGACCGGAATCTTCTTCTCCATCAACCGGAGGATCCGGTTGTACTGCTCATGCGACACCACGAAAGTAGGAGGCGCCAGCTCGTCTTTGGCGTCGTACGACCCGGCGGCTTGCGCGAAGACCAGGCCGTCGCGGGAGTTGTCGCTGGTATTCAGCACCGCCAGCACCCCCTCATCCCGCCAAAACTTCGCGCGCTTGGCCGTGAGTTTGCGCCGCTCGTCGGCAAACTGGTCGCGAACCCAGCCGGGAAGCCGCTGCAGAAAACGGCCTTCTTCGGCCGGATCATCGGGAAACTTGAGGTCCTTCAGATCCGCCAGCTTGGCCACGGGGATGGGCGCGACGCCGAGGTCGCCGAGCTCCTTGTCGGTATAGCGCGCGAAAAGGGGCTGCGTGGCAGGACGCACTTCCCGCGCCGGCGCGAGCATAATGATCTTGCCCTTCAGCTTACCTTTCCAGGCGGCCATGTACTGGTTCCAATCCGCCTCCTGCTTGTTCGGGTCCTGCGACTGGCGACCGTTCCCGACGGGTGTGAGCAGAGGCTCGCCCGTGACCGGCCCGCCCGTGGGCGCCGACCAGGCCAACGGGGCCTCATCGAGCGCGGCATAACGCGGCTCGAGCATCTCCAAAGAAGCCTGCTTCAGCGACCAGCTCCGCCCGAACGGTCCCCACTTTTCCAAGCGGACGTTCTCGAGGCCGTAACCTTCAAGGCGCTTCACGACCCAGTCGGCGGCCTGGCGGAATTCCGGCGACGCCGTCAGCCGCGGGCCGTACACATCGGTGAGGTACCCGAGCGTGTCCATTACTTGAGAGTTGTCGAAGGCCTCGGTCTTGATACGAGCAACCAGGCCCAGATCAGGCCGGTCGCCACGATCCTGAGCGCCAACCGGAACGAGAGCAAGAACCGCCAAAGCTAGGCAGCGAGTCATGCCCGATTATACGGCCCGCCACCACCGGCGGCAACGGACCAAGAGCTCGTCCGGACCGCGCCCGTGAGCCACCCCGCCCGGGGAAGCGGGCTAGCTTCCTACCACTCCGGCCAGCGGGCTGCTGGCGCTCGCGTAGAGTTTCTTGGGCATGCGTCCCGCTTCGTAGGCCAGGCGGCCGGCTTCGACCGCCAGCTTCATCGCGTGCGCCATGCGCGCGGGGTCTTCGGCGGCAGCAATTGCGGTATTCATGAGAACACCATCGGCGCCGAGCTCCATGGCGATGGCGGCGTCGGACGCCGTGCCCACGCCGGCATCCACAATCAGCGGTACCTCGGTGATCATCTCGCGCAGGATCCGCAGATTGGCGGGATTCTGCACCCCCAGGCCGGAGCCGATGGGCGCGGCCAACGGCATGACGGCGGCAGAGCCGGCATCGATCAGCTTGCGGGCGTTGACCACATCATCGTTGGTATAGGGCAGCACCACAAATCCTTCCTTCACCAAGGTGCGCGTGGCTTCCAAGAGTCCTTGATTGTCGGGAAAGAGGGTCTTTTCGTCGCCGATGACTTCCAGCTTAATCCAGTTGGAGAGGCCGACCTCGCGCGCCAGCCTGGCGGTGCGGATGGCGTCGTCGGGGGTGTAGCAGCCCGCCGTGTTGGGAAGAATGAAGAACTTCGAGCGATCGATGAAATCGAGCAAGGACTCCTTGGAGCGGTCGGTGAGGTTGACGCGGCGCACAGCCACCGTGACCATCTCGGCTCCGGAGGCTTGGTGGCACCGCTGCATCTCGGCAAAGCTGCGATATTTGCCCGTGCCGACCACGAGACGTGAATGGAACTCCCGGCCGGCGATAGTCAGGGTGTCGGACATGTCTAGTATTGTACGCCTCAGGGCGGCTCGGGCTTGGGATGCTGTCGGAAGCTTCTGAGGTGAGATGCCGGGTCGACCGAGCGATTGTGTAAAGTCGATCCGGATCTGCCGGAAAACAGCAGCCCTCGGCCGAGACCGCAACATAAACTTGGGGAGCCAGGCGATTCCCACGGAGTCGAAGGAACCCGACGCGGCATAAATTTTCGCCCCGGCGGGGAGCCACCCAGATCAAGCTAAAGTGCGGCCAAGCCAAAGCCTCGCTCGAGGGACTTCGCCCGAAGCTTCCGCCGACGATGCGCGGTTAGGCGGCTCCCGGGGAGGAGCCTTCCGCTCGGAGCGCAAGCAGCCTCAACCCGATTCCCAGGGTGGACATCCATCCGCTTCCGAGCGCGGGCTCCCGATCGATGACTCATAAACAGCCATCGGAGAAGCGCTACACTCACTCGTTGGTCGTTGCGGAATTCTCTTTTCGCGACCGCACCGAGGGTTCCCGCGTCGGCAGGCAAATCAGCTTCCTCGAGACGCACTGCGACCTGAAAGACGCGGCCCGTCACCCTGATTGGCCCCCGGACCGGCTCATGCGGTCGGCGGTCACTGGTCGCGAAACGGCCGGTGAGTCGGTGTGGAAGTACGACCAGGGGCCTGGGATCCACGGGTATCGTTCTACTACCGACTCATCCACCGTCACACCGAGACCAGCAGTGCGGGGAACCGTCAGCTGGCCACGATCCACTTCGAGCGGCTCGTTGAGGATCTCCGCGGCCAACGGGAAAGGATACATGCCGGCGCGGTCAGGGCTGGAATAGCACGGGTACTCGAGCCATTCGACCACCATTTTCGGCCAGCAGACGCCGAGGTGTGCGGCGGCCACCACTTCCAAGGCCGTTCCAGAGCTGTGGAAGGCAAAACGCAGTCCGCTGCGGGCGACCTCGGAGAACAGGCGGCGGCCCATGGCATAGCCGCCTTGCAGACAGACATCCATCTGGACATAGTCCACGGCCTGGGTGCGGATCAAGTCAAGAAAACTCTCCTCGCCCGGTTCGTGCTCGCCGGCCGCGAGTGGGACCAGATCCTTCTCTTTCAGGCGCAGGTAGCCGGAGTGATCTTCGGGCGGCAGCGGTTCTTCGAGCCACGCGATGTCGTAAGCGGACATTTCGCCGGCCAGTTGTTCGATGGTGTCCAGGCTGTAGTTACTTTCACCCATGCGCCACCACGTGTGGGCATCCACCATCAGATCGAAGTCGGGACCCAGGGTCACGCGCAACTGGCGCACGGTGTCTAGATCCCTCTCGGCGCCCAAGGCTGTCCGCCATTTGTACGCAGTGAACCCCAGGTTGGCGATGGCCGCGGCCTCGGCCGCGCAGGCCTCCGGCGGCAGGTACATACCCGCGCTGGCATACAGTCGGATGCGGTCGCGCACACGGCCGCCGATGAATTCCGAAACCGGCAGCCCCTGCGCCTTCCCGGCAATGTCGTAGAGCGCAATCTCGACTGAGCAATAGGTCTTGGCGACGTCGGCATCGGTCCCCGGACCCTGCATGAACTGGACACGCAACGCGTCCGGATCGGCCAACGTGCGGTTGATAAGAAAGGGCGCGATGGCGGTGTCGACGATCTGGCGGGCGCGCTCGCTGCCGGGGCCTGGTGCATAGCCCACCAGCCCGTTGTCGGTTGCGACCCGGATGAACATCGCATCGCGCTTTAGGATCGTGCGCTCGCCGCCATGGAAGCGCAGATGGATCGGCGCATCGAACGGATAGGACAACAGATACGCGCGAACGCTCGAGATCTTCATCGGGACGCGGAATCAGGATAGCACTTTCCGCTCCCCATGCCAGTCGCGCCGCGCTAGACAGCGCTACAGATACTGGAGGACGGCAACACAGCCGGCGGTGACGACGAACGAAGAGACCAGCGGAATGTTCCAGACGGCGACAGCCTTGTGAGGCCGCGCGAACGCGGGCAGCTCAGAGTCCGAATAGGGGCTCGCCGCCTCGGCCGCGGTGGCCGTTCTGGGCGGAATCCTCGCGGGATCGTTGAAGGTTCGCACGGCCTGGGGGTCTTGCTCGGATTCTTGCGCGGCCGACCAGCCGGTATCAGAAGCCGTCCCGTCCTCGGAGGCTAAAGAGGCGGCCCCCGCCGCCGGGTTCGGCGCGCTGAGCCAGCCGGCCGCATGCCGAAACAGCTCACCGATGGTCAGAAGCACATTCAGCACGCTGCGGCCATTCTCGGCGAAGCGCTGCCGCAGATCCGCGATTTCGCGACGCCCGGTAGCCGACGCCTGTTGAATCTCTTCCCGCAATCGCTGTTCGAGCGGGGCCAGGCGGGCGCTCACCTCATCGGCCACGCGCTCGTCCACCTGGCTGGCCACCTGCTCCTCAACAATGTCCACCACCGCCGCGGCAAACTCGCGGTGCAGCGCAATCACTTGACTCGCGAGCACATTCCGGTCCTCGCTCACCTTGTGAGATAGCTCGACGACCTGTTGATGAAATTCATGGTGAATCTCTTCGACGTGCGTCTCGGTTCCGGAGGCGAGGGCCTGATCCTGCTGGCGGAGGTTTTTCAATTCCGCCGTCACTTTTCCATCGAGCGCGGCGAGCCGGCGATCGAGCTCGGCGGCATTCTCCTCTAAGCGAGCCTCCAGAGCGGCTACCAGCGCGTCAAGGATGCCTTGATCAAGGTTGGCGGAAGCGGCCTCGGGCGCGCTCTCGATACGCGCAATGCGCCGTTCGATCTCGGCCACGCGGCTCGAGATCTCGGATGGAAGAGGCCGACCGAGCTTGCCAGGCACGTTTTCGGTGAGCTTCACGCCCACGCCGAAGGCCAGCCCGTCCCCAAAGGCGACCGCCAGACTGCGCCAGACCGACGAATCACGGCTCTTGTTCATACAAACATAATGTACAGCAAATGTTTTTTTCTGAAAAGCAAAATCGCATCGGTTTCAGTACGTACTAAAGCCCTTAGCCGGCCGCGCGCCAGGGCTCGAAGCCGGCTTCGTTTTTAGGCCCTAGAGCGACTGAAGCATTGCCCGCAGGGCCTGCCCGCGGTGGCTGACTTCGAGTTTGCGTTCCGGCGTCAGCTCGCCGAACGTACAGCCGAACGGCGGATAGTAGAAGAGGGGGTCGTAACCGAAGCCGGAGGAGCCGCGCGGTTCGTCCGTGACAAGGCCTTCCACGGCGCCGCGGAAGACACCTCGCACGCGATCTCGTTCGACGAGGGCGATGACACACACAAAGCGAGCTGTTCGCGGGTGCACCCCCTGGAGCACCTCCTGCAGCACGCGATTGTTGGCGGCGTCGGTCGCGTGAAGACCGGCGAACCGAGCCGAAAGCACACCGGGAGCGCCTCCGAGCGCGTCTACCTCGATGCCGGAATCGTCTGCAAACAAGAGGCCTGGCGCGTGCCTACCATAGTGGCGCGCCTTGAGCAGGGCATTCTCCTCGAAGGTGCCGCCGTCTTCTAGGCACGGGCGAATTTGTGGGTAACCGGGCAGCGGCTCGATCTCGACCTCGGGATGCCCCTCAGCCGCCAGGCGAAACTCCCGCATCTTTCCAGGATTCCCGGTGGCGGCGTACAGCCGGGTCAAATCGCAACCGCCTCCTTTTGGACTTCCACCAGCCGGGCGATGCCCGTGCGGGCCAGTCCGATCAATCGGGCCATCTGAGCGTCATCAAACGGCGCGTGTTCGGCGGTGGCCTGCACTTCGACGAAGCGGTCGCTTCCGGTCATCACCACGTTCATGTCGACGTCGGCGCGCGAGTCTTCGTCATAGCACAGGTCGAGCATCGGGACGCCGTCCACCAGCCCGACGCTGGTGGCTGCCACGTAGTCGCGCACGGGCATGGCCTTCAGGGCCTTGAACTCGACCAACTGGCGCAATGCCAGCACCAGCGCCACGAAGGCGCCGGTGATGGCGGCGGTGCGCGTGCCGCCGTCGGCTTGCAGCACGTCGCAATCGAGCACCACGGTGCGCTCTCCCAACGCCGCCATATCGACCACCGACCGCAGCGAGCGGCCGATCAGCCGCTGGATCTCGTGCGTCCGGCCGGACGGCCGGCCTTTGCTCACTTCCCGCGGCGTCCGCTTGCTAGTGGCGCGCGGCAGCATGGCGTACTCCGCCGTCACCCAGCCTTTGCCGCTGTTGCGCAAAAACGGAGGCACTGTGTCCTCGACGCTCGCCGTGCAGAGCACCTGGGTGTGCCCGAGCTTAATGAGCGCCGAACCTTCGGCCGTGACCAGATAGCCGGTGACGATTTCGACCGGGCGCATCGCGGCCGGCGGGCGTTTATCGGTTCGCATACATCACGAAGTACATAAAAAGCATCACCCCCACCATGCCGACCAGGATCAGGATGACGCACGACACTGCGCCCGCGGGAGGCGCGGTCGTCCGTTTCCCCTTGCCTCTGGCCGGCTTGAACTTGGCCATCACTGCGATGGTAGCACCGTGTTCTCGGCCCTCATGTGAGAATCGAGACAGGGGAGCCGAACGAGGATGGCGCGACGAATCGGATGGTGGCTGGCGCTTGGGTTGGCATTGTCGGGAGCATGCGGTGCTTGCCGCCGCAGCCCGCCGCCTGCGGTTCTGTTCCCGCCCACGATGGCTGGAGTATGGCGCCGGACTGCGCTCCAGAACCTCGGCCCTTCCGATGCCCCCGACCCATTACCACGGACATTGATCAACCACTTGCAGACGGCCGCGTATGAAGGCCCCGGGAGACTTCAAGCGCGCGTGTACGAACTGGAGTCGCCGGCGGTAGCTCTGGACCTCGTTCAGCGGTGGCGTCCCTCCGCCGACACCGTCTTCTTCTACCGCGATCAGTACTTAGTGGTGATCAAGTGGCAGGACGCCGACCGGCGGGCGCTCCAAGCCTTCGTGCGCGAATTGGAAGCGCGGCTGGGCAAACCCAAACAGCGATTCTAACAGCGCGTGAGCGAGAGCTCGCCGTCCTCGCACTTATAATAGAAGACGCGATGTCGTCGACCACCATGGCCGTGCCGCCTGCCGCAGTGATGGCCCGCTACGAGCCGGTCATCGGGCTCGAGGTGCACGTCCAACTGGCTACCGCCACCAAGATTTTCTGCGGATGTCCCACCAGCTTCGGCGCTCCGCCGAATACCAACGTGTGCCCGGTTTGTCTGGGGTTGCCGGGGGCCTTACCGGTCGTCAATCGCGAGGCGGTGGAGTTGGCGATCAAGGCCGGGCTGGCGCTCAACTGCGCCATTCGCTCCCAGTCGCGTTTCGCCCGCAAGAACTACTTCTATCCCGACCTGCCGAAGGGCTACCAAATCTCCCAATACGATGAGCCGATCGCCGAACATGGCTACGTAGACATCACCTTGGATCGGGTTTCTAAACGCATCGGCATCACCCGCGCTCACATGGAAGACGATGCCGGCAAAAGCATCCACGAGGGCTTCAAGGACTCCGACCGGTATTCGTACGTGGACTTGAACCGCTCGGGCACACCGCTGGTCGAAATCGTCACCGAGCCCGATTTGCGAAGTTCCGCCGAAGCGTACGCCTTTCTCACGGAGCTGAAGCAGGTGCTCCAGTTCGTCGGTGTTTCGAGCTGCGATATGGAGAAAGGACATCTGCGTTGCGACGCCAACGTTTCGGTGCGGCTGCGTGGGGCGGAGAAGTTCGGCACCAAGGCCGAAGTCAAGAATTTGAATTCCTTCCATTTCCTGAAAGAAGCGCTGGACTATGAAATCGCGCGCCAGGTCGCGCTGATCGAAGCGGGCGGCCAGGTGGTGCAGCAAACCCGCCTCTACAATCCCGAGACCGGCGAAACGGCCGTCATGCGCAGCAAGGAACAGGCCCCCGACTACCGCTACTTCCCCGAACCGGATCTGATACCCCTGCGCATCAGCGAGGCGTGGCTGGAGCGAGTGCGCTTGGCGATGCCGGAGCTGCCGGCCCGCAAGCGCGCGCGCTTTATCGCGGAGTTCGGACTGCGCGAATATGATGCCGAGCTGCTGACGCAAACTCGCGCTGCGAGCGAATACTTCGAGACCGTGGCCAGGGTGTCGGGCGAGCCAAAGGCCGCCGCCAACTGGGTGATGGGCGACCTGATGGGCAGGCTTAAGGCCGAGGACCGAGACCTTGCCGATTCCCCGGTTACGGCCGGGAACCTCGGCGACCTGGTGAAGCGCATTGCCCAAGGCGAACTCTCCGGCAAACTCGCGAAGGAAGTCTTCTCCCGGATGTTTTCGACTGGTGAGCCCGCGGGCGCGATCATCGATCGGGAGGGGCTGAAGCCGATCAGCGATGCAGGCGCCCTCGAGACGCTCATCGCCGAGGTGATTGCCAGCAATCCCAAGCAAGTGGAGCAGTACAAGGCCGGCAAGCGAGCGGTGCTCAATTATCTGGTAGGCCAGGCCATGAAGGCCACGCGCGGTCAGGCCGACGTGACGGCCGTGACGGCTCTGTTCCAACAAAAGCTCGGGTGAGACATGCTGAAGGAAGGTGACCCGGCTCCTGATATTCGCGTCCGTGCGGACACCGGCGAAGAGTTCCGTTTAGCCAGCCTGAAGGGCAAGCGCGTGGTACTCTATTTCTATCCCCGCGCGGATACGCCGGGCTGCACCACGGAGGCGTGCGAGTTTCGTGACGCCATCCGGGCGTTCGCCAAAAAAGGCGCGGCCATCGTGGGAGTCTCGCCGGACAAGCCGACTCAACAGACGAAATTCAAGCAGAAATACGGTTTGCCTTTCCCTTTGCTGGCCGACGAAAACAAAGAAGCGGCGCAGGCCTACGGTGTCTGGATAGAAAAGAACCTGTACGGCAAGCACGTGATGGCGATTGTACGCACCACGTTCGTGATTGGCCCGGATGGAAGAATTGAAAAGATCTATCCGAACGTCAAAGCCAAGGGCCACGCCCAGCAGGTCCTTGCGGACCTCGGCTAGCCTGCGCCACCGAACCACTCCTCGATGTCGCCATCGACGATCTGGTCAGCCAGCGTTAAAGAAATTTACTGTACGCTCATCGCCCATACCGCCAGCTCGGTCCGGCTTTTGACTTCGAGCTTGCGGAAGATCCGATTGAGATACTCCTTCACCGTGCCTTCGGACAGGTGAAGCTCGTAAGCAATTTCCTTGTTGGCCTTAGCTTGCCGCACTAGATCCACAATCTGCTTTTCTCGAAAGCTGAGATGCCGGCTGACCTTCGGCTTGCGGCAGGAGGGACAAACCAGCTCTCGCGCGCTGCTCCGGAATTCGGTTCCGCAGCGGCAGCAACTTCGAAGCGAGGGAATCGGCATGGATTGTTGCGAGGATCTCACCATGGTGGTTTCCTGTTCGGGTTTGACTTCGGTGTTTAATTGCATAGTTTGGAGAGGGGAGGCACGGCGGCTGCCAAACTTATATCGTTGGAGAGACAATGCTTGTTCGGCCCCACCAGATCCGGGTGTCCGCCTGCGGTCCGTTTTTACCATGTAAGAAGCTTCTCAGAACGTACTTTTTTCGTGGGCCGGCCAGTATTGCCCGGGTCTTTAGAATGAGGCGATCAGAGCTTCAAGACGTACTAAAACCAAGGGTTGGGGCCCGTCCCCCCTCGGCTTGAGCGGGTATGATGAGAAGGGAATGCTGCTCTGATGCCACCCAGGTTCGATCCGGAAATGGGGATCAATAGCTGGCTCGAAGACGAGCTATATCAACAATATAAGCGCGACCGTACGGCCGTCGACGAAAGCTGGAAGCAACTTTTTGACGAATCCGGCGCGCCCGCCGCCAAGGGCGGCAACGGCGGCGGTCTCGCTGCTGCTAAGCTCCCCGCACCGCTCGCTGAGATTGGTTCCCAAGAAGAGCTCAAGCCGCTTCGCGGCGCCGCCGGACGGATCGCCGAAAACATGGCCGCCAGCGTCGTCGTCCCGCTGGCTACTTCCCAGCGCACCATCGCGGTCAAGGTGATGGACGAGAACCGACGGATCATCAACCAGCACCACACACTGACGGGTCGCGGCAAGGTCTCATACACCCATCTGATCGGATGGGCGGTGGTGAAGGCCCTCGAAGAATTTCCGACTCTGAACCACGCCTACGCCGAAAGGGACGGCCAGCCCTACCGCGTGGTCCGCGCCCAGATCAATTTGGGAATTGCCGTGGATGTGACCGGCCAGGACGGCACGCGCAGCCTCTTGGTGCCGAACATCAACAACGCCGGAGGACTGACCTTCCAGGAATATGTCGCCCGCTTCGACGAGCTCGTGGCCCGTGCCCGTGCCGGCAAACTCACGCCGGCCGATTTTCAGGGCACCACTTTGTCGCTGACCAACCCCGGCACGGTGGGCACCATGTCCTCCAATCCCCGGTTGATGGTGGGGCAGGGCGCCATCATCGCCGCCGGCGCCATCGACTATCCGGCCGAGTACCAGGGCGCAGCCGATGAAACTCGCGCTCTGCTCGGCATCAGCAAGGTCATGACGCTCGCCTGCACTTACGATCACCGCATCATCCAGGGCGCCGAGTCCGGCATGTTTCTCGGCAAGGTGCAGGCGTTGCTGGACGGGGCCGACGGTTTTTACGAAGAGGTCTTCGCGCACCTGAAAATGCCGCACCAGCCCGTGCGCTGGGAAAAGGATCGGGGTGCCCTCGGGGCCCCCCTTTCGGGCATGACCTCGGCACGCACCGCGGAGATCGCCAAAGAAGCGGGCATTATTCAGCTCATCAACGCCTACCGTGTGCGTGGCCACCTGATTGCCGACTTCGACCCGCTCGGTTCAGAGCCCAGCTACCATCCCGAGCTCGATCCGGAAACCTACGGCCTGACCATTTGGGATCTCGATCGCGAATTTCTCACCGGGACGCTGGGCGAGTCGATCGGAGAAAGCGGCGCCAAGCCGGTCGCCACGCTGCGTGAGATCCTCGAAACGCTCCGCGAGACCTACTGCGGCAAGATTGGCTGCGAGTACATGAACATCCAGGTGCCAGAGCAAAAGCGCTGGCTGCAACGACGCATGGAGCCGCAGGCGAACAACTGGCCGCTCGAGGGGCAAACCCGCCTCCGCATTCTGCGCAACCTGATCGCCGCCGAAGAGTTCGAGCACTTTCTGCACTCGCGCTTCGTCGGCCAGAAGCGTTTTGCCCTGGAAGGAGCCGAAAGCGCTCTTGCCATCGTGGAAGAAATCCTTGAGCGCGCCTCCGCCAATCAGGTTCACGAGGTCGTCATCGGGATGGCTCACCGCGGCCGCCTGAATTTCCTGGCCAACGTGGTGGGCAAGGACGTCAGACAGATCTTTTCGGAATTCGAGGGCGAGCTCGACCCTTCGAGCACCCAGGGCTCGGGCGACGTGAAGTATCATCTGGGCGCCACCAGCGTACGCAAACGCGACAACGGCGCCGAGATCGTGGTCTCCATGGCGCCCAATCCCAGTCACCTCGAGGCCGTCGATCCGGTGGTCGAAGGCATCGTGCGGCCCAAGCAGGATCGCCTCGGCGACACCCGCCGCGAACGAGTCATCCCGCTGCTGGTTCACGGCGATGCTGCTTTCGCCGGCCAGGGCGTAGTGGCTGAGACGCTGAACCTTTCGCAGCTCGACGGTTACTCGACCGGCGGCACCATTCACCTCGTCATCAATAATCAGATCGGGTTCACCACGCTGCCGGGTGAAGC
>Ga0306926_10001341_pt1 | contig 24278 bp, 22 predicted proteins | sample flu12Cox44000178_FD_203759 | JGI IMG/M metagenome (GOLD analysis project Ga0306926, IMG submission 203759) | Lab enrichment of tropical soil microbial communities from Luquillo Experimental Forest, Puerto Rico - flux8day.12C.oxic.44.000.178 (v2)... | ecosystem: Environmental > Terrestrial >...
GCGATCTCGTTTGCAAAGGCATCGGCGGCTTCGGGACCGTCGATCAGGCGCCACGGCACGATGATCTTCTGATCAAACGGACCCGCCCATTCGAAATACGTCACCGCGACCTTGCCGTTGATGCCGCTGCGCAACGCCTGCATGAACTCACGCGAGGTGAGGCCGGTTATGTAGCCTTCCCGCTGCAACGCCTGCTCGTCGGGATCCATTGAATAGGACACGTCGACGGCGAGCACGAGCTCGACGTCCACGATGGTGGCATTCGCGCTCCGGTCGGCGGATCGAAGCATCCAGCCGGGCGCCGCGAGCCCGCCTGCCAGCCCCGCCACCATCACCACAAGTGCCGCCGCGGGCACCACGAACAGCCCAGCACGCATCCGCATCCATGCCTTCCGCCGTGGCATCGCGCCAACTGAATCAATCGCGAGCGCCACGATGCTCCATTAGCTCGGTGGACGTGATCTCGATCCCGAACCCGGCGAGCCCCACATAGGTCATCTTGGTCGAGGTCAGCAGCCGGATCGAGGTGATGCCGAGGTCCTTGAGAATCTGGGCGCCAAGGCCGACCTCCCGCCATTGCCGCGAGCGCGCGACCTCGGAGCCGGTCGACCCCGCCTGCGGAATGGCGTGCGTGGGCACGCCGGCGGCACCATCTCGCAGGAACACGATGACCCCGCGACCCTCCTGCTTGAAGCGCTGCAAGGCCAAATGGACCGGATGAGCGCCGCCGAACACATCTCGAATAATGTCGGCGCGATGCAGCCGGGCCAACATGTTCTTGCCGTCACCGATGCGGCCGTAGACAAACGCCATGTGCTGAATGGCGTCGAACGGCGTCACGTACGCATAGCCCTGGAGCTTGCCAATGTTGCTGCTGACCGGGAATTCTCCGATGCGCTTGACGAGCTTGTCGCGGGCCTGCCGATAGGCGATCAGATCGGCGATCGAGATCTGCCTGAGCTTGTGGCGCTCGGCGAACGCGGCCACGGCAGGCCCGCGCATGACGCTGCCATCGTCGTTCATCAGCTCGGCCAGTACCCCGACCGGCACGAGACCGGAAAGCCTGCACAGGTCTATGCAGGCCTCAGTATGGCCCGAGCGCATCAGCACCCCACCGTCCTTGGCCACCAGCGGAAACACGTGACCAGGGCGCACGAAGTCGGCAGCACCGCTGTTGTTGTTGGCGAGCGCGCGCACCGTGTTTGTTCGTTCCTCGGCCGAGATTCCGGTTGTCAGCCCATGACGGCAGTCGACCGAGACGGTAAACGCGGTACCCAGCGGGGCATCGTTTGCCGCCACCATCGGGGCGAGGTGCAAGCGCCTGGCCAGCTCCGCCGACAACGGCGCGCAGACAATCCCCGAGGTATTGCGAATGATGAAAGCCATCTTCTCCGGCGTGCATAGACCGGCCGCGACGAACAGATCACCTTCGTTCTCGCGATCATCATCGTCGGTCACAACCACGATCTCGCCCGCGCCGAACGCGGCGAGCACGGCCTCCACGCGCTGATGACTGTCCAGCACTGCGCTAAATCTCCACGCGCGGGAAACCCGCCGAGACTGGATTACGCAGGCACACGAGCTGGAAGCGAATCATCAACCATCACTTTGTCGAGCGCGGGAGCGCGCAGCCGGCCATTCCGGAGACGCGCCGAGCTGGCCGCGATGCCGCAAGTAGTGATCGGCGAGCACGCATGCCACCATTGCCTCACCGACAGGGACCCCCCGAATTCCCACGCAAGGATCGTGCCGCCCCTTGGTGAGAATCTCGGTCTCCACTCCGTGGCGATCGACCGTACGCCGGGGAGTCAGGATCGATGACGTCGGCTTGACGGCAAATCGGCAGACGATCGGCTGCCCGGTGGATATCCCGCCGAGAATCCCGCCGGCATGATTGGACAGAAAGCGCGGCTTGCCCTCGTTGCCCATGCGCATCTCGTCGGCATTGTCCTCACCGGTGAGCGAAGCTGCCGCGAAGCCGGCGCCGATCTCGACCCCCTTGACCGCATTGATGCTCATCAGCGCCGCCGCGAGATCGGCATCGAGCTTGCCATAGATCGGCGCCCCAAGTCCGGCCGGGATACCCTCTGCAACCACTTCGATGACGGCGCCCACCGAGGACCCGCGCTTGCGGACCTCGTCAAGATAGCTCTCGAACAGGCTCGCCTGCTCGGCGTCCGGACAGAAGAATGGATTTCGCTCGACCTCATCCCAATTCCAGCGCGAGCGGTCGATCTTGTGGATCCCCATCTGAATCAGCGCGGCACGCACCCCCATTCCCGGCACGACCTTGCGAGCGATAGCGCCGGCAGCTACCCGCATCGCGGTCTCCCGCGCGGATTGCCGGCCGCCGCCGCGGTAGTCGCGGATGCCGTATTTCGCGTCATAGGTGTAGTCGGCGTGGCCGGGCCGATATTTCTCCTTGATATCGGAATAGTCTTTCGAGCGCTGATCGACATTGTCGATCGAGAGCGCAATGGGCGTGCCGGTCGTCACCTGGGCTCCGGTTGCGTCATCCACAAATACGCCCGAGAGAATCCTGACCTGATCCGGCTCGCGACGCTGGCTGGTGAAACGCGACTGGCCGGGCCGTCGCTTGTCGAGCCAGGGCTGGATGTCGCTCTCCGTCAGCATGATGCCGGGCGGGCAGCCGTCGACGACACAGCCGATCGCCGGACCATGACTCTCGCCAAAGGTCGTGACACGGAAGAGATGACCGAACGTATTAAACGACATGAGCGCGGTCGATTTGAGTGCCGCCGGGCGGCGAACGCAGGCTATGTGTATCGCGCCATATGTCTGCCGGCAAAGACATAGACCACGCCCTGATCGATCGAATAGCGCGGGGCGTCCTCTTTCGACACCAGGGCGAAATACGCGATCAATGCCCGCGCAGTCCCCCCATGGGCGGACACAACGGTGTCCTCCTGCACGGTCCCGAGCCATTCGCCAATGCGCTGTGTCAGCTGGGCATAGCTCTCGCCGGCCGGCGGCACGAAGGCCCATTTGTCCCACTCGCGCTCGACGATCACATCGCCGCCCCGCGCGCATATGTCGGCATAGGTCAGCCCCTCCCATTCGCCGAACGAAAGCTCGGCCAGTCGCTCATCGACATCGTATTGCGCGGGAGCCAGCCCGAGCGCCGAGCGCATCAGCTCCATCGTGGCGCGTGCGCGAATGAGCGGGCTCGACACGTATCTGAAGCTTGCCGGCGGACGGCTGTCGCGCAAGAACAGCTCGCGCAGGATCTCGCCGCAACGCAGCGCCTGGGCGCGGCCGCGCAGGTTGAGTGGAATGTCCCGGCGGCCCTGCAGACGCCGCTCGAGATTCCAGTCGGTAAGGCCGTGGCGCACATAGTAGATGACGGGCGCGGGCACTGGCCGATCTCAGTCCTTGCCCACCGTTATGTCGGGAGCGCCGGGATGTTTCATGCCTACGACGTGGTATCCGGCATCGACATGATGAATCTCCCCGGTCACGCCCCGTGACAGATCGGACAGGAAATACACGGCCGTGTCACCGACCTCCTCGATGGTCACGCTGCGCCTGAGCGGAGCATTGTTCTCGTTCCATTTCAGGATGTAGCGGAAATCGCCGATCCCCGCCGCCGCCAGCGTCCTGATCGGACCCGACGAGATGGCGTTGACGCGAATGTTCCTCTCGCCAAGGTCGGCAGCAAGATAGCGCACTGACGCTTCCAGCGCGGCCTTGGCGATGCCCATGACGTTGTAATGCGGCAGCCACTTCTCCGCCCCGTAGTATGTAAGGGTGAGCAACGCCCCGCCCCGCGGCATCAGCTTCTCCGACCGGCGCGCAAGCGCAGTGAACGAATAGCAGCTCACCAGCATTGTGTTCGAGAAGTTCTCGGAAGTCGTGTCGACATAGCGGCCTTGCAATTGATCCTTGTCGGAGAAAGCGATGGCATGCACGAGAAAATCAATGCTGCCCCATTTCTGCTCGACGACGGCAAACACGGCATCCATGCTGGCCGGCTCGGTGACGTCGCAATGTCCAGCGATCAGCCCACCGACCTCCTGCGCCAGCGGCTCGACACGTTTTCGAAACGCCTCACCCTGGTAGGTGAACGCAATCTCGGCCCCATGCGCGTGGCAGGCCTTGGCAATGCCCCATGCGATCGAGCGGTTGTTGGCAACGCCGAGCACCAGGCCGCGCTTGCCGTGCATCAGACCGGGTGCTGGCAGCATGCCCCCCATCTCACTCCATTGCCTTCCTCGGATGATAGGCCTTGCGCTCCCGCCATTTGCGCATCAGCTCATCGAGCTCCGCATCGCCACGCTCCGGCAGAACGATGCGCACCGTGGCGAGAAGGTCGCCCTTGCCGTCGCGAGCCGGGAAGCCTCTGCCCTTCAGGCGGAAGGTCCGCCCCGAGCTCGTGCCGGGAGGAATAGCAAGCTCGACCGCTCCGTCGAGCGTGGGTACTCGAACCTTGCCGCCCAGCACCGCCTCGTAGAGCGCGATCGGGAGCTCCAGGCGAAGGTCGGCCCCCTCGCGCGTGAACAGCGGATGCGGCGCAATGGAGACACTGATCAGGAGATCGCCCACCCGACCGGTGGGACCGGCGGTGCCCTGCCCCTTGAGCCGAATCTGCTGCCCATCGGCAAGGCCGGCTGGAATTTTCACCTCCACCTCTTTTCCTGTTGGAAGCTGCACGCGCTTCTTCACGCCCTGCGCCGCCTCTGCCAAGGTTATGGAGAGAGTTGCCGCAACGTCTCCGCCTTGAGCGCCCGCGCTGAGATCGTCCTGCGCAAAGCCGAAGCCGCCTGAGCGCGAGCGCGGGGGATTTCCCATGCCGGGGCCAAACGCCTCCTTGAGAATATCTTCGAAGGCCGCGAAGCCGCCAAATCCGCTGCCGCCCCCGCGCTGAAACCCGTCGGTCCCCCAGTTGAAGGTCTCGAATCCACCCTGGCGGCCGAAGCCCCCGGCCCGTCCGCGACCGCCGAACCCTTCAAAGCCCTGAAAACGTGGCTTGCCCTCGGCATCGATTTCGCCGCGGTCGTAGGCCTTGCGCTTGCTCTCCTCGCCCAGAATTTCGTAGGCCGCGTTCAACTCCGCAAACCGCGAGGCCGCCCGCTGATCATGCTTGTTGGCATCCGGGTGCAGCTTTTTTGCAAGCTTGCGAAAGGCGTTCTTGATCTCCGCAGCGCCAGCGCTCCTCGACACCCCGAGAACGTCATAGGGGTCGCGCATCTTCAGTCCTCCAAACAGGTCTGCGCACCTCAATTTGGGTCATCGCGCCCAACCCGATTGCGATTCATGTGGGGAGCCCGGCAACAGCGCGCAACGATGCCGCGCCGGGCACCGCCTGGGGTGCCGAGCCGAGATATTCCTGCAATCGCGCGCGTTCGACTGCAAAGTGGCCCTCTCGAGCCGGTAGGAGGCTGCAACCGTCAGGCGAGCACGACCGCGCAGCCTGCGGGCGCCAAAGCTCGCGCGGCTGGGTGCCTTGGCAATGACATTCCATTATAACAAGCCGGGTCGGGAATGGGCGCTTGGCGCCAATGTCAGCACCTGGATCTTCCGCGGGATGTCAGATTCGGCTCCCATAGAGCAACCCAGCTGGTTAACGACTGGTGATTTCACCAAAGCCGATGAACCTCTGCGGCTGTTTGCTGGCTGGTTCGATGAGGCTTCGCGAAGCGAGCCCCGCGATCCTACCGCGATGTCGCTCGCCACCGTCGATGCCGACGGCCTGCCCAATGTGCGCATGGTGTTGATGAAAGGCTTCGACGAGCGCGGATTCGTGTTCTATACCAATGTCGACAGTCAAAAAGGGCGAGAGTTGGATGCCACCCGACAGGGTGCCCTGCTATTCCACTGGAAATCCCTGAACCGACAGGTTCGGCTGCGGGGACCGGTGACGAGGGTCGAGGACACTGAGGCCGACACCTATTTCGCAACCCGACCACGTCTTGCCCAAATCGGCGCGTGGGCGAGCAAGCAATCAGCTCCGCTCGAAAGCCGGCACGCCTTCGAGCAGGCGATTGCGCTTCACGCCGCAAAATTCATGGTGGGCGCAATTCCGCGACCGCCCAATTGGACAGGTTACCGGCTGCTCCCGCTGATCATGGAGTTCTGGCAGGACCGGCCGTTCCGGCTGCACGATCGGGTAGAGTTCCGTCGCGCGGGACCTGAGGCGCCGTGGCACAGGACACGCCTCTATCCCTGATGCACCAGTTAAGCCTGGGAGCCCGCCTGCCATGCCGACCTCGCATTCCAACCAACAGCGCCGCACCCTCCTGCTGACCGGAGCGAGCCGCGGCATCGGACATGCGACCGTCAAACGCTTCTCCGCCGCCGGCTGGCGGGTCATTACCTGCTCGCGACACCCGTTCCCGGAGAACTGCCCTTGGGAGATGGGGCCGGAGGACCATATCCAGGTGGATCTCGCAGACGTGGAGGGAACGCGCCAGGCGATCATGCAGATCAAGGAACGGCTGGATTCGGGCGAGTTGAATGCGCTCGTCAACAATGCGGCGATCTCCCCCAAGGCCGCAGGAGGCAAGCGCCTGTCCTCGATCGATACAACCATCGACGTCTGGGACCATATCTTCCGCGTGAATTTTTTTGCGCCGATCATGCTTGCGCGCGGGCTTCTCGATGAGCTCAAAACGGCGAAAGGCTCGGTCGTCAACGTGACTTCGATTGCGGGCTCGCGTGTGCACCCGTTCGCCGGCGCGGCCTATGCGACATCGAAAGCAGCGCTGGCGGCACTCACGCGCGAAATGGCGGCCGATTTCGGTCCGCTTGGCATCCGCGTCAATGCCATTGCCCCCGGCGAGATCGACACCGCAATTCTCTCCCCGGGCAACGAGGAGATTGTCGCGCATCAGATTCCAATGCACCGGCTCGGGACCCCGGACGAGGTAGCCAAGATCATCTATGTCCTGTGCACCGACACTTCATCCTACGTCAACGGCGCCGAGATCCACATCAACGGCGGGCAGCACGTTTGACAGGTATCAATAATCAGGCATCAGGCATCAGTAATCAGCAAGTGACAGAGCACATCCCTGATTCCTGATTCCTGATTGCTGATTACTGATACCTGTTACAGCCACTTCTTCCATTTGAAAAAAAAGTATGGCAGCGCTGCCGCCAGCACCATCAGGACAATGGCGACGGGGTAGCCGAAATACCAGTCTAGCTCCGGCATATGCTTGAAGTTCATGCCGTAGATGGAGGCGATCAAGGTCGGCGGCATGAGCGCTACGGCGGCCACCGAGAAGATCTTGATGATGTTGTTCTGCTCGATGGTGACGACGCCGAGCATGGCGTCGAGCAGGAACTGGATCTTGTTCGAGAGATAGGCGGCGTGGTCCGAGAGCGAATGCACGTCGCGCTGCATGCCGCGCAGCTGGGCGCGTGCCTCCTTGGCCCAGCGCATGCTGTCAGCCTCGTTGGCGAGATAGAGCAACAGGCGGCCGATCGAGACGAGGCTCTCGCGCACCTTGGTGGCGAGATCGCCCTTGCGTCCGATTACCCGCAGGATCTGGGTGTAGCTCCTGGTGCGATCGGCTCGATTGTCCTCCGGCTCGAAGATCTCGTGTGACACCTGATCGACCTCGGCGCCGACCCGCTCCAGAATATCCGCGGTGCGATCGATGACCGCATCAAGGAGCTCCATCAGCACCGATTCGCCGCTCACCCCCGGCGAGCAGGTGCGCGCCAGCTTGTTGCCGACCAGCATGAACGGGCGCGGCTCGTCGTAGCGCACCGTGATCAGGCGATGTCCGGACAGGATGAAAGTGACGGCGGTCGTCTTCGGGGCGTCGGTGTCCGACTGGCACATCAGGGTCGCGGTCATGTAGCGGGCGCCGTTCTCGACATAGAGGCGGCTGGTGACCTCGATCTCCTGCATCTCCTCGCGGGTAGGAACGGCGACGCCGACCTTGTGCTCAACGATCTTGTCTTCCTGCAGATTCGGATTGACGAGGTCGAACCATACGCAAGTCTCCGGCACCTCTTCGTTGGAGGTGACCGGAATACGATCGAGCGCCGTGCCGCGCGGAACATGAACCCACAGCATGACCCCTCCCCGGTCAGTTCCTCACAAGCCGATGCAATGACATAGCGGCCAGAGCGCGGCAATGCTCGAAGCCCTGCTGTGTGCGTTATACTCGCCTCGCGTGGCGATTACATGAGCTTTGTTGCTTTTCCTGCGTCCCGCGCATCCGCGGCAGCACAAGGCGCGGGTGCGCACCGCCTCGCTGAACAACAGGCGATGTGGCGGCGGCGAGGCGCGCACGCGGCATGCGCGCGCCACGCCCGCGGATCATTGCCGATAGTTTTTGGAAAGCGGCCGTCGACCGGTGCGCGGTATTCGCGGCAGCGGGTGTCGGTCAGGCTACAAGCTCGGAAAGCTGCTCCTCGGGCGACTGGGGCACCGCGGGGGCGTACGCAGGATTCTTGACCTCGGACTTGAACTGCAAGGCGGCGGCCACGGCAGATATTCCGATCGCCCCGTAGCGACTGTCGAGGCTTGCGTCCGCAGGTTGGGAGTTTTGGCTGGAGGGCTTGGCAGGCTTCTTGGTCATTCTTGGCTCCATGGAACTCGTAGACGTTTTGTTGCTTGGATGCGCTTGGATTGCACCCTTCGACGGTGGTGGGATGGCTTCCGAGTGCGGCCGAAATGCGCAGGGAATCGTCCCGTATCGTGACATTTCCGGCTGGGTTCCCGAACGCGCGCTCAAGCGGAGGCGAGGGTAAAGGCGCCGTTAAGACCTGCTCAAGAACATTGTGAGAGGAAATTCCCGCGGTTCGACGGCTCGCGGTGCTGCGGGGCCTCAAAACTGCGACATTCGCGCAACAGTTCGGACAGACAATCGAGCACAACGTGCCATCGCCCTGGAACTACCGAATTGTTTTAGCTAATGGGGACACCGTAACGAGTCCTAAGCCGGACTCGGACGCACGCCGGAAAAACTTGCAAAAAGAGGTCGTGATGTCGAGGAGGGGATTTGCGTTCGTGCTGGGCGGGCTTTTGCTCGGCGGATGCATGCAGGCGACCATAGACCCGGCGAGCGATGCCAATCTCTCGCCGCGTGACCGCAAGCTGCTGGCAAACGCGCCCTATGTGCGGGTGCAGCCGCCTCTTGAATATCAGCGCAGCATTGTTCAGTATCATCGCAAGGAGGCGCCCGGCTCGATCGTGATCGATACCGATGCGCGCTACCTCTATCTCGTGCTCAAGGACAACCAAGCCATTCGCTACGGCGTTGCGGTCGGCGAGGAGGCGCTGTCCTGGTACGGCATTGCGAAAGTGGGGCGCAAAGAAGAATGGCCGAGTTGGACGCCGACTGCGGACATCAAGCGGCGCCTCGGCAACATTCCTGATTTCATGGAAGGTGGCCCGCACAATCCCATGGGCGCGCGCGGGCTCTATCTTTATGCCGGGGGCAAGGACACCCTGTTCCGGATCCACGGCACCAACCAGCCCGAGCATATCGGCCAGGCCGTCTCGTCGGGCTGCATCCGCATGACCAACGAGGACGTCATCGACCTCTATAGCCGGGTAAAGATGGGTGCGATCGTGGTGGTGCTGGCGCCGAACCAGGGCGACTCGCCGTACAACCCGCATATGGCAACCTCAACGCCATACTCGCCATACGGCCAGAGTTTCTGAGCAGTCTCGAGGGGGCCGGGACGGCGCCGGGTGGGGGTCCGGCGCCGTTCGCTTTTGAGGAGGCGCCTCAGGAGAGCCGTTGCGCGCGCACCCATTGCGCGGTGCGATCGAACGCACGGCCAAGGCGATCGAACAGCTCGTCGATCTCCGCCGGCGTGATGATGAGTGGCGGACAGATCGATACGATGTCGCCGGCGAGGAAGCGCACGATCAGGCCCTCCTCCTGAGCAAAGCGCACGACCTGGGGCGCCACGGCGGCCTTGGGATCGAACGAGCGCTTGCTGCGCTTGTCGGCCACAATCTCGATCCCGGCCACGAGCCCGAGCCCGCGCGCCTCGCCGACCAGGGGATGATCGGCGAGCGCGGAAAGCCGCGCCTGGAATTGCGGTGCCTTGGCCGCAACCGCATCGGCAATGCGCTCGCGCGCGTAGATGTCGAGGGCCTTGAGCGCCACCGCAGCCGCGACCGGATGCCCGGAATAGGTGAAGCCGTGACCGAAGGTCCCGATCTTGCGGCTTTCGTCGAGCATCGCCTCGTACATCGACTGCGGAACAGTGACTCCGGCAAGCGGCACATAGGCCGAAGTGAGCGCTTTTGCGACCGTGATCGAATCCGGCTCGTAGCCGAGCGCACTGCAGCCGAACATGGTTCCGAGCCGGCCAAAGCCGCAGATCACCTCGTCCGAGATCATGTACACGTCGTATTTGCGGCACACTTTCGAGATTTCGCTGAAATAGGTCCTGGGGGGGACGATGACCCCCCCGGCGCCCATGACCGGCTCGGCGATGAAGGCAGCAACGGTCTGCGGGTCCTCGCGCAGAATCAGCTGCTCGAGCTCGGCGGCGAGCCGGCGGGCAAAATCGTCCTCGCTCTCCCCCGCTTGCGCATACCGATAATGGTGCGGACAGCCGGTATGCAGGATGCCCGCGATTGGCAGGTCGAAATCCCGATGATTAGCGGAAAGTCCGGTGAGCGAGGCCGCGGCGACCGTGACCCCGTGATAGCCTCTGTCCCGGCCCACGATCTTCTTTTTGCGCGGGCGTCCGAGCGCATTGTTCATGTACCAGACGAGCTTGACCTGGGTGTCGTTCGCCTCCGAGCCTGATGAGCAGAAAAAGATCTTTGATGCCGGGATCGGCAGCAGCTCTTTGAGCCGCTCGGCGAGCTCAATGGCGGGATCATGGCTTTTGCCGGTGAAGAGGTGTGCGAACGGCAGCTTGCGCATCTGCGCCGCCGCCGCCTCGACCAGCTCCTCGTTGCCGTAGCCGAGCGCCGTGCACCACAGCCCCGCCATGCCCTCGATGTAACCCCTGCCCTCCGTGTCGTAGACGAAGACGCCTTTTGCCCGCTCCAGGATCAGGGGGCCGGTTTCCCGAAGCACGGCGAGCTGCGTGTAGGGGTGAACCAGGGTCTCGACGTCGCGAACAGCAAGGTTGCTCAGTGGCGGCATAGGATTTCGCTCCGGACAGGGGAGTGACCGGGAATAGACGGACGTTCAAGCGCAGAGGCTCGAACAGCGGCTGGGTGCATACTACACGGATCACCCCTTTATGCGTCCGGGACGTGGCCTCGGTAGTGGCACCGGGCTCTCACCGCTCTGGTCTTCGGGGGGCGGCTCGCGCACCTCCCAATGGCACAACCGATGGCCGTTGCCGCGCCGCGCCAAGTCCACATGGACGTGATCTTCGTGATACCCATCGGAACCGGGGCCGAGCACCGTGGTGAACCGCCTGCACGTGCGCTCCTGCAGGCGCACGCGAAATTCCTTGGATACGCGTGGATCGGTCAACCCAACCAACTCGCCGTTGGCGAGCCGGACGGAGCGGATGTCAAGCGCGTTGGCCTTGCCGTGCTCGGACAGAATGGCTCCTGCGATGCGGTTGCGCCCACGGCAGTCGTAGGCAGCGTAATTGTCGATGCTCTTGACGGCCGACTTGAGAAGGCGCGCTGCCGGCGCAAGATCCTCGCGCACCCAGTGGACAATGGCCTCCGCAAGCTCGCAGCGCATGACGGCGGGCGGGGCGACCGCAACACGGCGGCGGTCAGGGAGCAGCACGGCTTCCAGACGGACCGCGTCCTCCGCGCCGCATGCGCCGGGGCCTTCGATGGCCGCCACAGACGGAGCGCTTGCAAGGTCGGCCGTCAATCTCAGCCGGCAGGCCGACGGCGCGGCAGGCTCAGCCGGCGTTGCGGATTCCGGAGATTGCGAGGCCGCAGGCTCAGCCTGCGCGAGAAGTGGCAATGCTTGTGCGGCGGCGCGCCCACACAGCGCCAGGAGCAGCATCAGGACAGCAGGGACCGATGCGAGCGGAAGCACGAGCGACATATCAATGGAACATTGCGACCTAATGGCGACGCAACCGGCCCGGGGGCTACGGACCCTCGTCGTCGAGCACCCTGAACGCTCTGGCGGGGAATTGCTTTCCTCTTTCCGACCGCACCGCGGCTTCGTCAACTTCCAGCCCGAGGCCAGGGCCCTGCGGCAGCGCGATATAACCGTTGACCGGCCGCAACATGTTTGGACACAGGCGCCCTCCCAGCTCCTCGAAGGGGAGAAAATATTCCGTGATGATGAAATTCGGCAGACAGACGGATGCGTGCACGGTTGCGGACAGCGCGATGGTCGTCGAGTTGTAGTTGTGCGGCGAAACGGCAACGGCCTCGGATTCGGCTGCCGCCGCAATGTACATGAGCTCGAGAATGCCGCCGCAACTGCAGACGTCGGGATTGATGATATCGACGGCACGCGCGCGCAGGATCGGCCGGAAGCCCGCACGCGCCAGGAGCGTCTCTCCCGTCACCACCGGGATGGGGCTTTGCCTGCGCACCTCCGCCAGCGCCTCGACGTTCTCCGCCTGGCAAGGCTCCTCGAGCCAGTACGGATCGAACTCCGCCAGCGCCTGGGCAAGGTCGATGGAATGCATCGGCGCCAGGCGCCGATGCGCTTCGATAAGGATATCGACCTCGGGCCCGACCGCCTCGCGCACCGCCCGCGTCACCGTCACCGCCCGCCTGAGGTGATCCTTCGGAACGTAAGTGCGCCAGGGAGGTGGAAGCGGATCGAATTTCAGTGCCGTGAATCCACGCTTGACCACCGCTTCCGCAGCGCGGGCATAGTCCTGCGGCAATTGCATCCTGTAGCTCCAGCCGTTCGCGTAGACGCGCACACGCGAACGGCAGGGCCCGCCGAGCAGATTGTAGACCGGCTGCTGCGTCGCCTTGCCGGCAATGTCCCACAACGCCTGCTCGATGCCGGACATGGCGCAATAGAGCTCGAGCGAGCCGCGGCGCTGCGCATAGTCATCGAATGCGATCTGCAGGATATGGCGGATGTGGAAAGGATCTCTGCCGATGAGATAGCGGCCGAGCTCCTCCACCTGCGCGGTGATCGCCCGATCGCGGTCGTATTGGCTGTAGGCCTCCCCCCAGCCGACGATCCCGGCATCCGTCGCGATCCGCACAAAGACGAAGTTCTTGCGCCAGCCGGAATAGACCGGAAGGCATTCAATGCTGGTGATCTTCATCCTGCCGCCACTGCCGCGACGGAGCTCAGAACGGCCGTTCGCCCCTGATGGTCACGCGCCGGCCGGAGCGCGTCTGCGGGTAGTAGTCCCACAGCGCCTGGTGCTGGACGCACCGGTTGTCCCAGAAGGCGACCGAGTGCGGCTGCCAACGGAACCGCACCTGGAATTCCTCGCGCGTGCCGAGCTCGCACAGAAAGTCCAGGATCGCGCGCCCCTCCTCTCGCGGCAGCTCGTTGATGTGGGTGGTGAACTCGCCGTTGACGTAGAGCGCCTTGCGCCTGGTTACGGGGTGGGTGCGAACAATGGGATGCGAGGCTTTCGGGTAGACCTTGCCGGTCTCGGCAATGCCCATGAGTGCATTGTTCCGGCGATAGATGTGCTCACCCGAATGGGTCGCGGTCAGCCCTTCGAGATAGGCCTGCATGCCGGGAGAGAGCGCCTCATAGGCGGCGTACTGGCTGGCGAACAGCGTATCTCCGCCGCAGCTCGGCACCGTATGGAGGTAGAGGATGCTGCCCATCGGCGGCTGCTCGTCGCAAGAGACATCCGAATGCCAGTACTCGCCGTTGATGCGCTTGGACTTCGCATCGGCATGGATCGGCAGGATCTCGGGATGTCCCTCCGGGCCGGGCGTGCTGGGGTGAATGTGCAACTCGCCGAAGTACCGGCCCAGTCGCTTATGGGAGTCCACGTCCAGCGGCTGATTGCGAAAGAACAAGACCTGGTGCTCGGCGAGCGCCTGATGCAGCTCGTCGACCTGCCGGTTGCTCAAGGGCTTCGCCAGCGTGATGCCTTCGACCTCAGCGCCAATGCGAGGGGTCACCGGCGTGACATGTATGGTTTCATGGCCCATCACGTGGTCTCCCAATCCAGCAAATGCAGATCCCGGCGCACCACTATTGTACGCCATGCCATCTTATCACTGCGCGGTTGCGCCGGAAAACTTGACGACCTTGGCCCATTTCGCGACCTCCCGATTGATGAGTCTCGCGAAATCATCAGGCGAGCCAGGAAGGGGGACACCGCCAAGGTCGGCAAGCCGCACATTAAGCCTGGGCTCAGCGAGGCAGGCGTTGATCTCTGCGTTGAGCCTTTCGACAATTTCGACTGGCGTATTCCTCGGCGCTGCAACCCCGAACCATGCGCTCGCCTCGTAGCCCGGCAGGAATTCGGCGATTGCCGGCAGCTCCGGCAACAGCTCCGAGCGCGTTGCCGTCGTGACCGCAAGCGCCCGCAGCGTTCCGGCCCGGACATACTCGATGGTGGAAGCGCTGGTACCGAAGGCAACCTGCACCTGTCCGCTCAGCATGTCCGTCATCGCGGCCGCAACGCTCCGATAGGGCACGTGCACCATATCAATCCCGGCCATCATCTTGAACAGCTCACCGAACACGTGCGGCGTGCTGCCGTTCCCCGGCGACGACATGTTGAGCCTGCCCGGATGGGCTTTGGCATAGGCAATGAACTCGGGAACGGTCTTGGCGGGGATCGTCGGGTTGACCACCATCAGATTGGGAAACCGCACGATGCCTGCTACCGGCGCAATGTCGCGGGCCAGGTTGAAGCTGAGATTCTGGTAAAGGGTAACGTTGATCGCGCTGGGCAGCCCCATGAGCGCCAGCGTGTAGCCGTCCGGAGGCGAGCGCACGAGCGCCTCCATGCCGAGATTGCCGCCGGCGCCCGGCCGGTTCTCGATGACGAACGGCTGTGCGAGCCGCTCCGACAGCCATTGGCCGATCAGCCGGGCCACAATGTCGGTCGCCCCTGCGGACCCGAAAGGCACGATCAGGCGCACGGGCCGCGAGGGATAGCCCTGTGCCGCCGCGGCCACGCGAGGCATGGCCGGCATCGCCAAGGCGCCCGCGATCAGATGCAGAAATTTGCGCCGGGCAAGCTTCATCATGCTGTCCACGAGCTTCGGAGCGTTCACGCCGATGCCCCTCAAGCGTGAGGCTATAATAAGCACCAGTCCAGCTCCGGAGCCAAGCTAACAGACTGGCACGCGTTTGCAGCGCAACGAGGTGAGCAGCTAAAACTCAGATCGGATGCTTCATGGCCCGTTTCGACGTCGTAATCTGTGGACTGGGCGCGATGGGCAGCGCAGCACTCGAGCACCTGGCACGCCGCGGCGTCCGTGCGCTGGGCATCGAACGCTACGCGCCCGGCCACGATCGCGGCTCCTCGCATGGGAGAACGCGCATCATCCGTCTCGGCTATTACGAGCACAGTTCCTACGTGCCACTTCTGCGGCGCGCCTATGCGCTTTGGCGCGAGCTCGAAGTCGCAAGCGGAATTGAGCTTCTCCACATCACCGGCATCCTGGAGATCGGGCCGCCCGGTGGAGCCCTGGTACGCGGAACGCTGGCCAGCTCGCAGCACCATCAGCTGCCGCACGAGGTGCTCTCCGCGTCCGAGCTGATGCAGCGGTTTCCACAGTTCAAGATGCCGGCGGACTATGTCGGCGTGCTTCAGCCCGACGGGGGGTGGCTTGCGGTCGATCCGGCATTCGAGGCTTGGCTCCGGCTCGCTCGGCGGACCGGCGCGGAAGTGCGAAGCGGCGACACCGTGCACGCGATCGAGCAACGCGGGAGCGTCGTGCACGTGCGCACCGACAGCGGCGTGGTCGAGGCCGCTTGCGTCATCGTCGCCGCGGGCGCGTGGACGCCTTCGCTGCTTCCCGTTCTTGCTCGCCACGTGCGCGTGACCCGCGAGGTCATGGCCTGGTTCGACCCTGGCCCGAGCGCGATCGAGTATTTGCCGGTATTCATGCTGGAGAGCCGCCACGGCATTCATTACGGCATCCCGCCGCCGCGCGGTGATGTCACAGGGGGGATCAAGGTCGCCAAGCATCATCACCGCAACCAGACGGTGGACCCCGACAGTTGCGACCGCGTGGTCTCGCGGGAGGACGAAGGCCTGATCCGTGCGGCACTCGCCGATCATGCTCCGGGGCTGAACGGCCGGCTGCTGGCGGCGAAGACCTGTCTCTACACCATGACGCCCGACGGTGATTTCCTCATCGACTGCCTGCCCGGCTCGCCCCGCATCTTCGTAGCATCGGCGTGCTCCGGGCACGGCTTCAAATTTGCCCCGGTGATCGGCGAGATTCTTGCTGATCTTGCAATGTCCGGGGAAACGCAACACGCGATTGCGCGTTTTAGACTCGACCGATTCGGCTGAAATTGCCTCGCCCTGGAGGGTCGAATAATCTTCCTCCAAACAGCGGCCGCCAAGGGCTGCGAAAGAGTTCAGGAGGAAACGTCATGCTCGGGCTGATGCAGGATTGGCCGCTGCTTTGCCACCGCATCATCGATCACGCGGCTCTCAATCATGGCGGGCGGCCCATCGTCACGCGCTCGGTCGAAGGCGACATGCACAGCACGACCTATGCCGAGGTGCGCGCACGGGCGTTGCGGGTTGCACAGCGGCTCGACCGCGACGGCATAAGGCTCGGCGATCGCGTCGCGACTCTGGCCTGGAACACATGGCGCCATCTCGAAGCCTGGTACGGCATCATGGGCATTGGCGCGATCTATCACACCATCAACCCGCGCCTGTTTCCGGACCAGATCGTCTGGATCGCCAACCATGCGCAGGATCGTCTCATGCTCCTCGATCTGACCTTCGTTCCCATGCTGGAGCAGCTCGCGAGCAGGCTTCCGAGCATTGAGCGCTATGTGGTGCTTACCGCCGCCAGGCACATGCCGGCCACCTCGCTCAGGGATGCGGTCCCCTACGAGGAGTGGATCGGCGAAGTGGACGGGGATTTCGCGTGGAAGACTTTTGATGAGAATACCGCGGCGGGGATGTGCTACACGTCCGGAACGACCGGCAATCCGAAAGGCGTCCTCTACTCGCATCGCTCGAACGTCCTGCACGCGCTCATGGCCAACAATTCCGACACGGTGGGCCTGAGCTCGCGTGACGTGGTGCTCCCGGTCGTGCCCATGTTCCACGCCAATACTTGGTCGCTCAACTTCACGGCCCCGATCGCAGGAGCCTCCATGGTGCTGCCGGGGCCCAGGCTCGATGGCGCCTCGATTTACGAGCTGCTGGATCGCTACCGCGTCACCTGCAGCGCTGGCGTGCCGACGGTATGGCTCATGCTGCTGCAGCACCTTGCTTCGACCGGCAACAAGCTGCCCTACCTCAAACGGATCGTGATCGGCGGCTCCGCCTGCCCGCGCGCGATGGCCAAGAGCTTCCAGGAGAACTACGGCGTCGAGGTGATGCACGCCTGGGGCATGACCGAGATGAGCCCGCTGGGCACCGTATGCACACTCAAGCCGGAATATGCCGGGCTTATCGGCGAAGCGCGTCTCGACATCCAGCAGTCGCAGGGACATGCGCCGTTCATGGTGGAGATGAAGATCACTGATGATGCCGGCAAGCAGTTGCCCTGGGATGGCAGGACGTTCGGCCGCCTCAAGGTGCGTGGGCCTGCCGTTGCACGCGCCTATTACCGAGAGGACGATGATATTCTCGATGGAGAAGGCTACTTCGACACCGGCGACGTCGCGACCATCGATCGCTACGGCTATATGCACATCACGGACCGCGCCAAGGACGTCATCAAGTCCGGCGGCGAGTGGATCTCGTCCATCGACATCGAGAACCTTGCGGTCGGACACCCCAAGGTCGCGGAGGCGGCGGTGATCGGCGTTCGCCATCCAAAATGGGACGAGCGGCCACTGCTGGTCATCGTCCTCAAAAAGGACGTCTCGGCGACACGCGACGAGATCCTGGCGTTCATGCAAGGCAAGATCGCGCGCTGGTGGATGCCGGACGAGATTGTTTTTGTCGACGAGATTCCGCATACCGCCACGGGCAAGATCCAGAAGACGGCGCTGCGGGAGCGATTCAAGGATTTCGTCCTGCCGGCTGCGGCGGCCGCCTCCTGAGACCCCATTCTCGCCACAGGAAACGGGTAGTTCCGCGCCGCCGCTCCTTCCCGGAAGCCAGCACATGAGCAACTCCGATGCGGCCATTTTGGCCGCGCAGGCCAGCGGGTGTGCGCCCGCCGGCGCCCCCCGCTTTGTCGGCCGAAGCCAGCCGTTCTGGAGCCTCGTCTCCCGCGGCGCCGTGTTGCTGATGCTGACCCTCGGCATCTATCGGTTCTGGCTTACGACGGATATCCGCCGGTATCTCTGGTCGAGCACGGAGGTTGCCGACGAGAGCTTTGAATACACGGGCACTCCGCGCGAGCTGCTGCTCGGTTTCTTGATTGCAATTGCAGTCCTGGTGCCGCTCTATTCTACATTCTTCCTGCTGACGCTCATGCTGGGCGAGATCTGGAGCGCGCTGGCGCTGCTGGTGCTGACCTTTCTCGGCCAGTATGCGGTGTTTCGCGCTCGCCGTTACCGGCTCACCCGTACGGTTTATCGCGGCATACGATTCCATCAGACGGGCTCGGCCTTGCGCTATTCCGTGTGTGCCGTCCTGTGGTGGAGTCTGGTCGTGCTCAGCTTGGGGCTTGCCTATCCGTTCGCCCAATCTCAGCTTGAGCATTTCAAGATGCGTCATACCTTCTTCGGCAACCTGCCCGGCCGCTTCCAGGGCTCCGGCTGGCGACTCCTCGTGCGCGGCCTGCCGCTATGGGCGATCGCAGTTGTTCCCTTCACCATCGGCGCTACCGCGACTGTGCTTGCCGTCGACTGGAATGCGCTTGGCTCTGCCGGCGCTGCCGAGGACAAGCTGGAGACGAGCGGGCTTGCCGGCGCGGTCGTGTTTGCCGCATTGACCGGCGCCTGGCTCCTGCTTTCAATCGCGCTTCTCTATCCGATTTTTCAGGCCATCGTGCTGCGCTGGTGGGTATCAGGCCTGCGCTTCGGAGAGGTTTCGCTGAGGTCGCGGCTCCGCATTGCGCAAGTCTTCAAGATCTATGCCCGGTTTTTTGGCTATGCAGTCGTATTCACGCTGATTGCGGCAGCCCTGGTGGCGAGCATGGCGCTGGGTTTGCCGAAGATCAGCGGTGAACCCGACTCCATGCGATCCGAGCTCATCACGACGGCATTCGGCCTCGGCGCGTATGTCGCGATCGCGCTCGGCTACTCAACCATCTACCAGGGGACCGTGAAACTTGGGTTATGGCGTTGTGTCATCGAGTCGCTGGATGTCTCCAATGTGGAGGCCTTGGAGCAGGTCGCCGCGGCCGGCGGGCCGGCCTCCCCGGTAGGCGAAGGGCTTGCGGACGCGCTTAACGTGGGTGGACTATGAGCGCGGTCGAGCCCAGCGATTCGACTATCTCGGGACGTGGAATTTTTTACGATGGCGCGACCAGCGCCCGTCACGATGTCGTAGTCGAAGTTGCGCCGCACACGTTGCGGGTGCTGGGTGGCAATGGCGCCGTTCTGGCACAGTGGCCTTACGATCAGCTTGAGCCGCTGTCGGCTCCGGACAACGTACTGCGCCTAGGGCGGTCCGGCAGCGCGGTCTTGGCGCGACTGGAGATCGTGGACCCGCAGCTGGCCGCAGTCATAGACGAGCGGTCCATACCCATCGACCGGACCGGCCGCACTGAGCGGCGGCTGCGCACAAGGGTGATCCTCTGGACCCTCGCTGCAACGGCGTCCCTCATCCTGGTCGGGGTGATAGGCGTGCCGCTGATCGCAAGCGAGCTCACTCCACTCATCCCTTATGCGCTCGAGCGCAAGCTTGGAGCGGCAGTGGACTCGCAGATCAGACTCAATCTCGATGCCCGTCGCTCGGGCGCCGCCTTCGAATGCGGCAGTGCCGAGAAGGAGCAGCCCGGCCGCGCGGCATTCGACAAGCTGATGCAGCAAATGCAGAGTGCAGCGGGATTGCCGTTGCCTCTGACGGCTACGGTCGTGCGCAAGCAGGATGCCAATGCCATCACGCTTCCCGGGGGGCACATCTACGTCTTTCAGGGGCTGATCAAGCAAGCGCGCACACCGGACGAGCTCGCCGGCGTCATCGCGCACGAGGTCGGCCATGTGGCACATCGCGACGGGACGCGGACGATCATGCAGGGCGCCGGCCTCTCGCTTCTGTTCGGATTGGTGCTGGGCGACTTCGTGGGTGGCGGCGCCGTGGTGCTCGCCGCCAAGACACTGCTACGGACGCGCTATTCGCGCGAGGTCGAGGCCGCAGCCGACGCGTACGGGGTCAATCTGATGGCGAGGATCGGAGGCGATCAGCGTGCGCTCGCGGCAATCCTGTCACGCATTGCCGGAAGCACCCATGGCGGGCCGAAGATCCTGTCTGACCACCCCGAGACCCGCGACCGCGTCGCCGCCATCGAGCGGATGGCGAGCGGCCCGCCATCTAGACCGCTGCTCGATGAGGCGCAATGGTCAGCGCTCAAATCCATCTGCGCGGACCAGTGAGAATGCCATGATCCGCCGCTACATCCACTCCGAGCCAACCTCGAAGCTTGCGGTCTGGGCGCTGCGCATCGCCGGCTTCGCGGTCGCGGCTACGATCCTCGCCATCCTGGTCGTTCGTTGGGGCCAGCTCGAGACAAAACCCGCCGTTGCTGCGTTCGGGGGTGCACTGGCGATTGCGGTCGTCGCGCTCGTCCTCGCGCTGGCTGCCTTCGGCGTGATTTGGATGGAGGGATTGGCCGGCATGCGCGCTGCGCTTGCAGCGATGCTGATCTCGATCTTCCTTCTTGCTTATCCCGCCTACCTTGGGTTGAAGGCTTATCGGCTGCCCTGGATCTATGACGTCACGACCGATCCGATCGATCCGCCACGCTATGAATGGCTGGCGCGCATCCGCCCGCCCGATGCCAACCCGGCGACGTATGCGGGACTTTATGCCGCCGAGCAGCAGCGCAATGCCTACCCCGATGTGGGGCCGCTGGGAACCAGCGCTACCCCGGAAGCCGCTTACCGCGCCGCGCTCACGGTGATGAACAAGCACAAGGACTCGTTTCTCGCGCCGTACTGGGTGGTTGTGGATTCACGCGAGCCTGTGGGGCGCCGCGACGGACGCATCGAGGCTGTCGCCCGCTCGACCGTGATGGGCTTCCGCGATGATGTCGTGGTCCGGGTGCGGGAAGATCCCGATGGAGCGCGCATCGATGCGCGCTCGTCCTCGCGGTATGGCTCATTCGATTTCGGCACCAATGCTGCGCGCGTCCGTCGCCTGCTGAACGATATCGAGGAGATGATCAGGACGCAGCGGAACGAGCGGCCGCGGGTGCGGCCGGAGACGAAGAAGCCTGTGGCCAAGGCTCAGCCGCACCGGGGACGGCGATAGCCTGAGCTTCATCACGCAAGCCGATAGACACTGTCGATCGCAGGCTCTCCATCGGTTACGACCAGACCGCGCGTCACGAGATCCTCGATATGGGCAAGAACCGAAAGGCCGGCCGCCCTTATCAGCCGCGGGTCGAGCCCGATATAGACCGCGCGCACAATGGCTGGAATGTCGGCTGCGCCCTTGCCCAGCCGACGCAGGATCGAGGCTTCGCGCGCCCGGCGGTGGACGATGTAGGCTCGCACGAAGCGCGGCGCATCATGCACGGCGCCGCCGTGCCCGGGCAGGTAGATCGATTCCGGACGCCGCGCGAGCTTCTCAAGCGAGGCCATGTAGTCGCTCATCGCCCCGTCCGGCGGGGCGACCACGGGCGTGGACCATGCCATGACATGGTCGCCCGAGAACAGAATGTTCGCCTCCTTGAACGCAAACGCCATGTGGTTGGCGGTGTGGCCGGGGGTGGCGACCGCCTCGACGGTAAAGCCCGGACCATGCACGACCTCGCCATCGGCGAGCACGCGATCGGGACGAAACTCGGTATCGTTGCTGGCATCAAGCCGCGGCGCTTCGCCGATGCGCAGTGTGCGCGCCGGGCGGTGGGGGCCTTCCGCCAGCACCAGCGCTCCGGTTGCCGCCTTGATGCGGGGCACCGCCGGCGAATGATCGCGATGCGTGTGGGTCACGAAAACATGCGAGACCGTCTCCCCGCGCACGGCATCGAGCAAGGCCGCGATATGCGCCTCATCGATCGGGCCGGGATCGATGATGGCAACCTGACCGCGACCGAGGATGTAGGACACCGTGCCCCGGAACGTGAACGGGCTCGGATTATTGGCGAGCAGCCGGCGCACCCCAGGTGCAACCTCCTCCACCTTCCCCGGAGGAAGGTCGAAGCGTTTGTCGAATGGAATATCGTCGCCGCTCATTCTTGGGGATTCACGACGGCAACAAGGCGCCAGAGGCCGCATCGCGAATTCTGTTACATTCTTGCAACACAAATGAACCCTTATGAGTAAGCCGCAGCTTTTTACCTTTCCAGCCAAACTGGCATGCTACTGGACCATACAATAACGCTCCATCCGGCCACAATTGTGCAGGCCCAGATTGGGTTTGACGCCGGATTTGTCAGGTGAGTTGGTACGTGATTTCGATTGGTATTGCGGCCGCGGAGTGCTTGCGTTTCGGCAGGCAAGTTCTGCTTGGGGTTGCAGTCGTCACGGCGCTGTTCGGAGCCCGAGCGCTCGGCGCCGATCTCGATCTCAGGGCGCCGCCCGCGGCATTGCCGAATTGGTCCGGTCTTTACGTCGGCATTGGGGTCGGCGCCCGGGCCAACGCCGTTGACGCGAATGCCACGTCGGCGACCGTCGGCACGCCACCCGTTCCGATTGCTCTTCCGATTGCGGCCTCGGGCGACCCCAACGCCTTGGCATTCTGGCAACAGCAGCAGGGTGCCCAGCAGTATCTCGACACCATTGCCTTGCGGGGCGGAATCTATGCCGGCTGGAACTTTCAGATGGGGCCGAGCTACGTCATGGGGGTGGAGGCTGACTTCGCGTACGCCAACGAGACAGCCAGCTTTCACGGCAGCCCTTATCCTGCCAATCTCATATTTGGCACTCCAACGCCCCTACCGCTTGGAGCTTCGCCCACCGACAGTCTGAGACTGACGACGAGGTGGGATGCCAGCCTCCGCCTGCGCGGTGGTTGGCTCGCTACTCCCTTTATGCTGCTTTACCTGACCGGCGGCCTTGCTTGGGCCAATGTCGAGGCGCAGTCGACCTGCTCGCCGTTTTCGACCCCGGGCGTTTCCAACTGCGCCCCGGGCAATTATTTCTCGGGAACGCTTGGACCTGATGTCATCACGCACACGCAGACCCGGCTGGGTTGGACGTTGGGGGCAGGCGCGGAAATGTTGCTCGGATCGCAATGGGTGGCTCGCGTCCAGTACCGCTTCTCGGATTTCGGCTATCCCTCGGGGCACGGCGGTGCCTTCACTTTTACAGACGTGCGCGTTTGCAGCGGATGCCCTTCTCCGGCAAGCAGTCCATTGACCGTCTCCTATGAGTTCCTCGTCATGCAGCACATTTTCGAGCTCGGGATCGCCTACAAGTTCCAATAAGCGGCCACCGTCGGTCGATATACCGCATCAGCAAGCCGCGATGTGGCAACCGGCGCCAGCGATCCGCAGAAAAACCTGATCGCCTGCTTGGTCAGTTCCGATCGCAGCTGCGAGATGCGGCGGTTGCGTCAATCAGACATTCCGCATGAGCAGCTCTTTGCAGTTGCGCCGGCAACGAAGCTGGCTCACTTTCCAAGCACGGACGATCCCGGTATACGGAACCAGAACAAGCAGAAACGCGCGGAGAATAATATGGACGCAAAAACTGACGAGAGCACGGGCAAGTGCCCGGTCATGCACACTGTACGCAAGACCAATCGTGACTGGTGGCCGGACCAGCTGGATCTCGGGGGTCTGCATCGGAACTCCTCCCTGTCTGATCCGATGGGCAAGGCCTTCGATTATGCCAAGGAGTTCAAGAGCCTCGATCTCAATGCGGTGATCAAGGACCTGCACGCCCTGATGACGGACTCGCAGGAATGGTGGCCCGCCGACTTTGGCCACTACGGGGGTCTCATGATCCGCATGGCCTGGCACGCCGCAGGCACGTATCGCATCGCCGATGGCCGTGGCGGCGCCGGCGCCGGCCAGCAGCGCTTCGCGCCGCTCAACAGCTGGCCGGACAATGCGAACCTCGACAAGGCGCGCCGGCTCTTGTGGCCCATCAAGCAGAAATACGGCCGCAAGCTCTCCTGGGCCGATCTGATGGTTCTCGCGGGCAACGTTGCCCTGGAGTCGATGGACTTCAAGACCTTCGGTTTCGGCGGCG
>Ga0306926_10001342_pt1 | contig 24275 bp, 21 predicted proteins | sample flu12Cox44000178_FD_203759 | JGI IMG/M metagenome (GOLD analysis project Ga0306926, IMG submission 203759) | Lab enrichment of tropical soil microbial communities from Luquillo Experimental Forest, Puerto Rico - flux8day.12C.oxic.44.000.178 (v2)... | ecosystem: Environmental > Terrestrial >...
GTCGAGATGCCGTGATTGAGCATCTGGTAGACGGCGCCGTCGAGTCCGAGCTGGGTGAAGGAAAAGATGCCCAGCACGACGAATCCCAGGTGACTTACCGAGGAATACGCCACCAGCTTCTTCATGTTCGGTTGCACCATCGACACCAGCGCGCCGTAGATGATCCCGATGATGGCCAGAACCGCGATCCAGGGCGCGCATTGCCGCGACGCGCTCGGGAACAGCGGCAGGCAAAAGTGCAGGATACCGTAGGTGCCCATTTTCAGCATGACGGACGCCAGCATCACAGAACCCGCGGTCGGAGCCTCGACGTGCGCGTCCGGCAGCCAGGTGTGCAGCGGGAACAAAGGCACTTTGATGGCGAAGGCAACGAAGAAGGCCAGGAATAGCAGCAATTGTTCGGTCGGTGCGAACGAGAGCCGGCCGCCGGAGAGCATCTCTAGCAGCGTCGGATAGCTGAACGTGCCGGCGCGGTTGTAGAGGTAAATGATGGCCACCAGCATCAACACCGAACCAGCCATGGTGAACAGGAAGAATTTCACCGCGGCATAGATCCGCCGCTCGTGGCCCCAGATCCCCACCAGGAAATACATGGGAACCAGCGAAACCTCCCAAAAGACGTAAAACAGGAAGAGATCTTGCGCGATGAAGACGCCAAGCAGTCCGAATTCCAGCAGCAGCAGGAACGCGTAGAACTCTTTCACGCGGCTCTGGATGTAGCGCCACGAAACCAGCACGCAAATCGGGGTGAGGAACGTGGTTAGCAGCAGCAGCCACAACCCTACGCCGTCCACGGCGACGTAGTAGCGGATCTCGGGTGTGGTGATCCACGGCACATTGATCGCCAACTGCTCGCCAGCTGCGTTCCAGTCGAAGACCTGCGGCAGCACCAGCGACACAAGAAACGTGACCAGGGAAATGACGAGGGACCACACACGGCTGCCCTCAGGCGAGGAGCGGGGGATCGCGAGAGCGATCAGAAATCCAGCCAGCGGCAGCATCAGCAGCAGCGTCGGCAAGTTCATCGGAGGCCCCCGGCCATGCCCATGGCCACAATTAGAAGCACCGAGCCGAACACCACCCACGTCGCATAGCTGCGGATGTTTCCGGACTGCAGCAAACGAAGAATACCGCCGATGTCCCGGGCGCGCGAACCGATGCCGTTGGCGATGCCGTCGATCAAGCCCTCGTCAGCGGCCCTCCACAGTAGCATACGCGAACCGCCGACTAGCGGCTTCACCAGCATCCGGTCGTACACTTCATCCACGAAGTACTTGTTGTAGACCAGCGTGTACAATCCCTTCATGTTGGCGGCGACGGAATCCGCCAGGGCCGGTTTGGCCACGTACATCACGTAGGCGACCAATATGCCCACGACCCCCGCCGCCACCGAGAAGCCCATGAGGGTGATATCCTCGGCCTCCTTTATAGGAGGAAAGACCGCGCTCAGAAACTGCGGAACCGGGAACACGAAGCCGCCCGCTACCGAAAGCAGAGCCAGAATCGCGAGTGGCACCGTCATCACGGGCGGCGATTCGTGGGGATGTCCGTCGCCTCGGTAGGTGCCGAAAAACGCCAGGAAGATCGCGCGAAAAACGTAAAACGCGGTGATCCCGGCCGTCAGGGTGCCTAACCAGTACATCCAGGGGGAGTGATGGTAGGCCGCCAGCAGAATCGCGTCTTTGCTAAAAAATCCCGCAAACGGCGGCACACCGGCGATCGCCAGCGCGGCCGAAATCATGGTCCAGAACGTCCAGGGAATCTTCCGCCGCAAGCCACCCATGTTTCTGAGATCCTGCTCGCCGGAGAGCGCGTGAATCACGCTACCCGATCCCAGGAAGAGCAGGGCCTTGAAAAACGCGTGCGTGACCAAGTGGTAGATGCCGGCCGAAAATGCCCCAACCCCGACTCCGACGAACATGTAGCCCAGTTGCGAAACCGTGGAGTAGGCAAAGACTTTCTTGATGTCGTTCTGCGCGGTGCCGATGGTAGCTGCGACAAACGCCGTCGCCAACCCGATGACCGCGATTACTTCCATCGCGATAGGGGCATGCGTGTAGATGGGCCAGCAGCGCGAGGTCATGTAGACGCCCGCGGTCACCATGGTCGCGGCATGGATGAGCGCCGAAACCGGCGTAGGACCTGCCATGGCATCGGGGAGCCACACGTACAACGGAATCTGCGCTGACTTGCCGGCGGCACCCACCATCAGCAGAATGCCGATCAGAGTGAGAACCGATTCCGGTGCAGTGGGAGCCTTCTGGAAAACCGTGGCGAAGTCGAGCGACCCGAAGCTCTTCACTATGTAGAACATCGCCAGCGAAAAGCCGAAGTCGCCGATCCGGTTCACGATGAACGCCTTATTGCCGGCGTCGGTGGCGAATTTCTTCTCGAAATAAAACCCGATCAACAGGTAGCTACAGAGTCCGACGCCTTCCCAGCCGACGAACAGGACCAGGAAATTGGCGGCCAGCACGAGTACTAGCATGAAAAACATGAACAGGTTCATGTAGGCGAAGAACCGGTAGTAGCCGCCATAGTGCGGGCCGTGTTCGTGCGCCATGTAGCCGATCGAATAGATGTGAATCAGCGATCCGATCCCGGTCACCACCAGCAACATGACCGCGGTGAGCCGGTCGACCGCGAAGTCGCAGCCCAGGGTGAACGTGCCGCTCTGGATCCAGGTGAAATAGTGTTCGACGTGTGCCGTCGACAGGTCGCCCAGCCCCAACAGGGTCTTGAGCACCCAGGCGAAGGACAGCAACACGCTGCCGATACCGAACAGATTCACCAGGGTCTTGGAAAACCGCTTTCCGAGGAGGCCGTTGATTGCGAAACCCGCGAACGGGAGAACAGGTATGAGCCAAAGTTGCATCGCTAGTTATTCACGACCGAGACGCGGAAACCCCGAGTCATTTGGGTCATCCGGGTGTGCGTACGGTTCAGAGCCTCGCCTTGCTCCATCAGGCTGATCGGCAGGCTGGCGAGAGAGAACCGCCGCACGGCCCAAAGCCTTTTGCATATTATCTACGCTCCGTCGCGTGAGCGCAGAGTTCGCTCGGCCTCCTCCGCGCGCGAAGCGCAGGCCTGCCGTACCACGCTTACTGGCGGACGTCCTACAAATCTTTTCATTCTCCCGGTGTCTCTGGCTGTCGACGGTCGTCATGATCAGTTCTTCATCGAATCGATATCGTCGATATCGAGCGTCGAGCGGTTCTTAAACACCGTGAGGATGATCGCCAGACCCACCGCTGCCTCCGCGGCCGCCACCACCATCACAAAAAAAGTGAACAGGTGGCCGTTCACCTGCTTAAGCTGGTACGAAAACGTGACGAAGCTCAGGTTCACGCCATTCAACATCAGCTCGATCGACATGAACACGGTGATGATGTTGCGCCGGAACAGGAAGCCGGCCACACCCAACGCGAAGATGACAGCGCTGAGCATCAGAAACCAAGAGATCGGCACTTCCGACATCTAGTCGAGTTCCTTTCGCGCCAGAACGATCGCGCCCAGGATCGCGATCAGAATCAACAACGAGGTCACCTCAAACGGCAGCAGATAGGTGGTGAACAAGGCCTTGCCGACCGCCTGCGCCGTCCCTCCCGTAAAGCCGCCGAAGCGCACGGAAACGCCCCGCGGAAAGAGGCGCGAGACAAAAAAGGCCAGCAGGCCCAGCAGCGCGATCAGTAGCGGCACTCCGAGTAACTGCACCATGAACGAACGGCCGCGTTTGGTCTCGGCGCCGGCGTTCAGAAGCAGAATGACGAAAATGAACAACACCATGACCGCTCCGGCATAGACGATCACCTGCGCCGCGGCAATGAACTCTGCCCCCAGCAGCAAGTAGAGCACCGCCAGAGATCCCATTACGCCGATCAGTGACACGGCACTCGAAATCGGATGGGTCTGCACCACTACGTTGACGGCGCTGACTACCGCAATGATCGCGAAGATCAGAAAGAGAATGAGATCCATTCACTAGAACCAAGCGACCAGAAAACTGGTCACCAGCAAATTCAGCATGGCCACGGGGAACAGAAACTTCCAGGCAAAGCTCATCAGTTGATCGTAGCGGAAGCGCGGCAGCGTGCCCCGAACCCACATAAACGCAAACAGGATCGCGCCCGCCTTGGCGCAGAACCAAAACAGCGGCAGCAACCAGCTTTGTACGATCGGCAGCACAAAAACGCCGGCGAGCGCTAGGAAAACCATTCCGAACGCCGCCAGCGTGTACTTGTCCATCCTGCGCGCTGGATGCGCGGCATGATACAAGGCCGTTAGGCCAGCTACCAGGAATATCACGCTCGGAATCAGGTTGGAGCCTTTGGCCGCCGGCCAGGGCGCTTCCCAACCCCCCAGAAACAGAAGCGTGGCCAACGAACTGACTGTCACCATATTCAGATACTCGGCCATGAAGAACGAGGCGAACTTCATACTGCTGTACTCGGTGTGGAAACCCGCTACCAGCTCGTTCTCGGCTTCCGGCAAGTCGAAGGGAACGCGATTGGTTTCCGCAAAGCCCGCAATGAGGAAAATGAGAAAGGCGATAATTTGCGGGAACGGGCGGTGCAACACGTTCCAGTCGAGAACACTGCCCGACTGCGTCGCGACCAGCTCTTTCAGACTGAGGGTATTCGAAATGAGCAGCGGAGAGGCTATGGCTAACGCCATCGGTATCTCGTAGCTGATCATTTGCGCCGAGCTGCGCAGGCCGCCCAGCAGCGCGTACTTGTTGTTGGACGCCCACCCTGCCAGCGCGACTCCGTACACCCCCATCGAGGAGACCGCCAGGATGTACAGCACTCCGATGTTCAGGTCGGCGAGCTGCATGCCGGTCTGGTAACCGGCCACACTGATGGTGGGGCCGAAGGGTATCACTGCGATCGAAAGCAGCGACATCGAGACCGCGATGAACGGAGCCAACAGGTAGATCGGTTTGTTCACGTACGACGGCATCATATCTTCTTTGGTGATCAGCTTGATGACGTCCGCCAGCGGCTGCAGCAGCCCGTGCGGGCCGACCCGATACGGTCCCATACGTAACTGGATGTGCGCGATGACCTTCCGTTCCACCCATTGCAGATAGGCGACCGCGGTCAAGAGCACGAAAGCGATCACCGCCGCTTTGATGAGGCTGATGACAACAAAGGCGTCCATTAGCGGTTCAACCGGCTTTCCACGACGGAGTTTAGAACTTTGGAATAGCGGCCCAGGGTCCCCGACGCGAACAGCCCGTTGTGATCGGAACGCACCAAGTCGGGCCGGCTTTTGACGGGAATCCGCCCGTTGAGCGGCATGGTCTGTGCCGCTCCGCCGGCGGCGACCACGGGTAAGGACACATCGTAACCGCGAACCGTCCTGCGGATATCCTCGAAGACCACATCCGGTGTCCAGGGCCCGAGCGCTTGCGCGGCTCCCATCTCCCGCGCCATGAAACCCATGATCTCGAGATCCGGTTTGGCCCCCATGGTGTTCACCGCCCGCTTCAGGCGCTGCACTTCGCCGGTCACGTTCGTTACGGTGCCGTTTTTCTCATAGGCGCTGGCCGACGGAAATACCACATCCGCCTGCTGCGCCGTCTCGGTCAAGAACAAGTCTTGCACCACCAGGAATCCGCACTTGGCCTGCGGCCCGTGCCCGGAAGGCGCTCGCCCGGACAATTTGAAGGGATTCGCCCCGACCACCCAGAGCACACTCAGATCCGCGTCTCTCATCGCGGCGTAATCGAGGCCGGGTTTGCCGGAAGGCACGTAACCGGGAAGCAGCTCCGGAGCGAGGCCCATGTCCACCGCTCCACGAGAGTTCGAGTAATCCACCAGAGCGATGTACTTCACCGGAATACCGAGCGCTTCGCCGAACTCCACGAGCTTGCGCACTTGGTCGCCCCGGAACGAGTCATCGAAGAGAATGACCAGTTCTGGCTCGGCCTTCAGTTTGTCGCCGAGAGACTCGTAGCCCGATCCACGCACGCTGGCGGCAGAGTAATTGTCTTCGCGCACCGGGCCCGGTGTCACCACGTAAACGCGCGCCTGATGATGCCGGTAATTGGCGCGGATCTGGTAGGAAAGCAGCGGGTGCTCGAGCGCCAGGTCGGCGCCCAACACTAGCACCGCCTTCGATTGATATAGGTCGCTAACCGTCGCCAGCTTTGCTCCCTTGCCGCTGAGCGCGTCGACGAGCGTCACCACGTCGCCCGTCCGATGATGATCGATGTGGTTCGTGCGCAGCACCTCGCGCGCGAATTTTTGCAGATAAAAATTCTCTTCGTTGGTCGTGTGATTGGATCCGATTACACCGAAGGTGCCGCCGTCGGCGAGCGTCTGGTTGAATCGCTTGGCGACGGCCGCGAGCCCCTCCGCCCAGGAAACCTCCTCCAGCTTGCCGTTCACCCGCACCAGCGGCGCTTGCAACCGCTCCGCATGATCGTAAAAGTCGAATCCGTAACGGCCCTTGACGCACAGGAACTCGCCGTTCACCCCCGACCGGTCGCGGTTGTTGCCTCGAATGATGCGGTCGTTCCGCGTGCCCAGCGTGGTCTTGCAGCCGTCGCCGCAGTGTGTGCAGATGGTGCCCACGTGCGTCATCTCCCACGGCCGCGTCTGGTAGCGGTAGGCGCCGCTCGTGAGCGCGCCCACCGGGCAAATGTCGATGCATGCCCCGCACTCGTCGCACTCCAGGTGGTCGCCTTGGTTGGGTGCGATCTCGGACACCACGCCGCGGTTGATCACGCCCAGCGCATTCACACCCATGCCTTCATTGCAGATGCGGACGCAGCGGTAGCACAGAATGCAGCGCGGCGCGTCGAAGAATACCACCGGTGAAAACTGCTTCTCTGGCGTGTGGACCTTTTCCTCTGTAAAGCGGCTCTCGCCCACACCGTAGCGGAAACTCATGTCCTGCAGTTCGCACTCGCCGCCTTTGTCGCAGACCGGACAATCCAGCGGATGGTTGGTGAGCAGAAATTCCAGCATGTACTTGCGCGCTTCGGCCACCGGCGCGGTTTGGGTCCTCACCACCATGCCTTCGGCCACCGGCAGAGTGCACGCCGTCTGCAGCTTCGGCATCTTCTCCACTTCCACCAGGCACATCCGGCACGCGGCCTGTAGCGTAAGGCCTTCGTAGTAACAGAAGGCCGGCACCTCGATGCCGTTGAGCTTGGCGGCGTCGATCACCAGCGTGCCCGCCGGCGCCTCGACCTGGCGGCCGTCGATCGTCAGCTTTACCGGATCTGCCATTTATACCGTCACCAAGTGCCGTGCCTGTTCGTACGGGCACGGTTTGCCGTCGAGATGGTCCTCGAACTCTTGCCGGAACTTCTCGACAATCGAAATCGTCGGCAAGGCCGCGGCATCGCCCAGCGGGCAGAACGTCCGCCCTAGCATGTTTTTCGAGACGTCCCCGATCAGATCAATGTCGGCGCGGGTGCCTCGGCCCTCGTGGAAGCGCGTCAGCAGCTTGCGCAACCACGCCGTTCCCTCACGGCACGGAATACACCAGCCGCAACTCTCATGCGCGTAAAACCGCATGATACGCAGCGCGGCCTTCACCATGCACGTGTCTTCGTCCATCACGACCACGCCGCCCGAGCCCAGCATCGACTTGCGGGAGGCCATGGAGTCGTAATCCATGGTCGCGCCTTCGCACTCGGCCGCCGTCAGCACCGGGCAGGACGATCCGCCGGGGATGAACGCCTTTAACTTCTTCCCATGGCGAATGCCGCCCCCGACCTCGTGGATCATTTTCATGACCGGGAACCCCAGGACGAGCTCGTACACGCCCGGCTTGTTGATGTGACCGGTAAGGCAGGTCAGCTTGGTGCCGCCAGCCTTGGGAACGCCCAGGTCGGCAAAAGCCTTGCCGCCATCGCGGATGATGGCAGGCACGGCGCACAACGTCTCGACGTTGTTCAAGATGGTGGGACATTGGAACGCCCCCACGACGGCTGGGAACGGCGGCCGGATCCGGGGTACCCCCCGCTTGCCCTCGAGCGACTCCAGCAGCGCCGATTCCTCCCCACACTCATAGGCGCCCGCGCCGGTGTGTGTGTAGAGATCAAAGTCGAAGCCCGTTCCCTGAATATTCGTGCCGAGCCAGCCCCCTTGATAGGCTTCGCCCAGCGCCTTGTCGAGGATGTCAATCAGGTAGCGATATTCGCCGCGCACGTAGATATAGCCCGCGTGCGCGCCGACCGAGAGCCCGGCGATCAGACAGCCTTCGATCAGCAGATGCGGGTCGTACTCCATCAGAAGCCGGTCCTTGCACGTACCCGGTTCGCTCTCGTCCGCGTTCACGACGATATACTTCGGCTTGGGCGAATTGCGCGGGACGAAGCTCCACTTCATTCCCGCCGGAAATCCAGCCCCGCCGCGCCCGCGCAGGTTCGAGATCTTGACTTCTTCGATGATCTCATCCGGCTTCATTTTTGCGGCTTTCAAAAAGGCCTGGTAGCCGCCGTCGGCCAGGTAGGTATCGATGGCGGCGGAGTTCGGCCTGCCGAAGCGGCGCGAGAGCACGCGGGTTTCGAGCGGGCTCGGTTCGTTATACGGCATTTTTCCTCAAGCCATCCAAGAGCCGGTCCAGCTCGTCGGGCGTGACCTTGTGATAGAAATCGTAATTGACCTGGAGCGCCGGCGCCCACGAACATGCCCCAATGCATTCCACCTCTTCGAGCGAGAATTGCCCGTCAGCGGTCACTTCCTTGTGCCCGATCCCCAGCTTCGCGCAGGCCCGCTCCCACAGCCTGTCCCCATCGTTGAGCAGGCAACTGATGTTGGTGCAGATCTGAACGTGGTACTTTCCCAGCGGCTTGCGGTGCAGCATCGAGTAGTACGAGATCACCTCGTTGACCTGCAGCGGGCTGACGCCCACGCGCTTAGCCACCTCTTCGATCAATTCATCGGAGACGTAGCCCACTTCGTCTTGCCCATAGAGCAACATGGGGATCATCGCCGAGCGCTGCCGGCCTGGTGGATAGCTGGTCAGCAGTTTTTCGAACTTGGCTTCCAGTTGGGGAGAGAAGGTCATCTAACGGTCCGTGTCGCCGAGGACAAAATCCATGCTGCCGATGGATGCAATCACATCCGCGATCAAAACGCCAGCTACCATTTTCGGCACAGCCTGCAGGTTGCCGAAACTGGGCGTCCGCATGTGCACGCGCAGGGGGCGCGCGGTTCCGTCGCTCACCACGTAGTAGCCGAGTTCGCCGCGTGGCGATTCGATCACTTGATACACCTCGCCCGCCGGCACGCGGAACCCCTCGGTCACGATTTTGAAGTGGTAAATGAGGGCTTCCATCTGGGTCTTCATTTTTTCCCGGTCGGGAAGCACCACGTGCTGATCGGCCGCCTTCCACGGCCCCGAAGGCATGCCTTCCATCGCCTGCTGGATGATGCGCGTGCTCTGCCGCATCTCTTCGATGCGCACCTGGTACCGGGCGTAGACATCATTTTCCGTCCGGGTCGGCACCACGAAATCGAACTTGTCGTAGCTCGAGTAGGGCCTATCTTTGCGCGCGTCCACCTTCAGTCCGGCCGCCCGCAACATGGGACCCGTCACGCCCAGATCGAGCATGTCTTCGAGCGGAATCAAGCCCACGCCGCGCGTGCGTCCGATCCAGATCCGGTTGTTGGTCAGCAGCTCTTCGTACTCGTCCACCCTGCTCGGAAAGACGTCAATGAACTTCTTGACTCGCTGCTGCCAGCCGCGTGGCGGTTCGAGCGCCAGCCCCCCGATGCGGAAGTAGCTGGTCATCATGCGCTGCCCGGAGAACATTTCGAAGATCCGTAGAATCTCCTCGCGCTCGCGGAAGCAGTACAGGAACACGCTCATGGCGCCGATGTCCAGCGCATGCGTTCCCAGCCACACCAGGTGGCTGTTCAGCCTGGTCAGCTCTGTCAACATCACCCGCATCCACTGGGCCTGCGGTGGAATCTCCAGCTCGAGCAGCTTTTCCACCGCCAGAACGTAGCCCAGATTGTTAGAGAGCGGCGCCAGGTAATCCACCCGGTCGGTCAAGGTCACCGACTGCTGGTAGTTCTTGACTTCGAATTCCTTTTCGATTCCCGTGTGCAGGTAGCCGATGTCCGGATCGCACTTGGTGATGATTTCACCATCGAGCTCGATCAGCAGGCGCAGCACGCCGTGCGTCGACGGATGCTGTGGCCCCATGTTCAGGACCATGCGCCGCGGACCGCTCTGAGCCTCCGCCTCCTCGAGCGTGGCCATGAATTGGCCGGGCAGTGCCGATCCGCTCATCCCTAGACCCTCGACCCCGTCACCGGATAGTCCTTCCGCAGCGGGTACCCTTCCCAACCTTCCGGCATCATAATGCGCCGCAGATCGGGATGATTGACGAACCGGATCCCGAACAGATCAAACACCTCCCGCTCATACCAATTCGCCGACCGCCATACGGATGTCACCGATTCGATGACCGGATCGGTCGCATGCGCGCGGCACTTCAGCCGCAGCCACTGGTTGCCCTCGATCGAGTACAGGTGATAAACCAATTCGAAGCGTGGTTCGGCGGGGTACCGGTCGACCGCCGTCACCGTGCTCAAGCGCACGAACTTCTGGTCGTACTTCAGAAACCCGCAGACGCTGACAATTTTGCTCGGTGCAACCTCCAGCGTCCATTCGCCGAATTCGTGCTTGCCGCCGGTGATAGCCTCGCCGTCAAACGCATCCACTGCCAGAGCTACCGCGTATTCCCGCAAATTGTCCGGTATCATTGGAATCGTTTACTGTTTCCCGCGGGGGCGATCGGAGTAGGCCCAGTCCAACGCGCCCTTCCTCCAGACATAGAAAAAACCCGACAGGATCAAAATCACAAAGACTAGCATCTCGATGAAGCCAAACATCTTCAGCTCGCGATAAACGACCACCCAGGGATACAGAAAGATCACCTCGATGTCGAACAGGATGAACAGCATCGCCACCAGGTAAAACTTCACACTGAAGCGCCCCCGGGCGTCTCCGGTTGGCGTGATGCCCGATTCATAGGGAGTGTCTTTGACGGCGTTACGCACGCGTTTCCCCAGTACGTAGGAAAGCACAATCAATGCCGCCGCGATCACGATCGCGAGGATGCCCTGCACCAGGACAGGGAAGTACACTTCGGTATAGGAGTCAGGCATGTGTTTCCTGGGACTATGGGGTCAAATACGACTATAATGGTTGCAAAAGTGGGGTGTCAACCAACCGAATGGCCATCGAAATAACCGTGAACGGCGAGCCGCGGATGACCTTCGAAGGTCTGACCATTCTGGGCCTTCTCAAGCAACTCGAGCTCGACCCGGCCCGGGTCGCCGTGGAGCTCGACCGGCGCATCGTGAAGCAGCCGCTGTGGTGTGAAACGATGCTTAGCGCCGGCTCCGAGGTCGAAATCGTCCAATTCGTCGGCGGTGGTTAGTCCCTCTCGCCTCAGCGATAAAGCGGGCGCCTGGACACGATCTGCCGTCCCGGTATCGAGCGCGGGCGGGCTCCGAGGCGCGCTCGTTCTAATCTTTGACTTCTGCGCGTGGACCCTGGCGAAGGTCTTGGATCCAGCGAAATGAGGCGATTCCCACGACGACCAAACCCGCTGCCGAAACGATCCAATATTATGGACGAAACCCGGCGCCCCAGGGCCATCGACGGCCAGTCTACTACCTGGGTTTGGAAACCGTCAACAAGTCCGCTTTCTCCGGGAGGACTCGGTCCTGCGATTGACCGGTCACGATCCATCAGGTGACCACGGCTGCTGCCGCTCGGACAATTTGCTGCTACTCTCAAAGCTACACGCCATGCTCAAGCTCTTCACTGCTCTCCTCATGGCTGCGGTGCTCGTCGGCTTCAGCCAGACGCTAGAGGTCCAACCGCTCGCCAACCCGGCTGCTCGCGGCAGCCTGCAGCCCAACTGGTCCGCCGTTCCGGACGGCAGTCCGCTGCTGAGCTGGGTGGAGCCTTCCAAAAGCGGTGCCCTTCTGCGCTACGCCATACGCCGGGGCTCGGCCTGGTCCGAGCCTCGCACGGTGGTCGCTAACCGCCATTTCTTCCGCCATCCCGCGGAAGTTCCCGAGGTCCTGGCTGTGAGCGACCATCAGTGGATCGCCCACTGGGTCGAAGCGCCCGCGGAGGGCAGTGATGCCGAGTATGTTTATGTGTCTTCCTCGTCCGACGGCGTCCGCTGGACGCCGGCCGCGATGGCGCACAAGGACCGCAGCCCGGTCGAGCACGGCCTCGCATCGATGGCCGCCAATGCCAACGGCGAAATTTCGCTCTTTTGGCTGGAAATGCCCAAAGGGGAGGACGGCCCCGGCTATCTGATGCGAACCGTGGTTGACGCCTCCGGCAAGGAGGTGAAAGAGGAGCGCCTGGACCCCGACGTGTGCGAGTGCTGCCCGACCGCGGTGGCCCGCACCGCCCAGGGACTGCTCGTGGCCTATCGGGGCCGCACGCAGGAGAATATCCGCGACATCCTTACGCTCCGGCTGGAAAACGGCCAATGGTCGAAACCCAAGGTGCTCCACGCCGACAACTGGAGCTTGAACGCGTGCCCGACCAACGCCGCCTCGGTCGCTGCCAAAGGCAACCGCGCCGCGGTTGCGTGGTACACGGGCGCGCAGAACTCCCCCCGCGTCGAGGTCGCTTTCTCTAGGGACAACGGAACCACATTCGGCGCACCAGTGGTGGTCTCGACCGGCCACGCCTTCGGCTATACCTCGGTGGCCTTGGATGAGGCCGGGTGGGCGATCGTCTCCTGGCTTGAGGACAACCCGGGCGGCTCGACCCGCGTCCTGGCTCGTTCCGTCACCGCCGCCGGCGCCCCCGGCCCAGTGATCGCATTAGCCGAAGGCGGCAAAAGCACCCTCGGTTATCCTCGCGTCTTCGGTTCCTCCGCCGGCGCCCTCATCGCCTGGGGCAATGCCAAGCCCGGGATCGAGACCGCCCGCTTCGACCGAAAGAAGTAGTCGCTTTGGGCCCCGGATCGAGACGGTTTCCCCGGCCTTGCCCTTCCCGACGAGATCGATTCCTTTGCCGGTGGCGTTTGCCGGCGGCAGCGAGGACTTCGCGGCGAACGATTTTTTCTCGTTCCTTCATCCGGCAAAAGGGAATCCTGCACCGCGCCTCAAGCAGGGTATTCCTCGCTCCTTTTGAAATTTCCATGCGATCGGGGTTTCGTGCGGTCCGCGATCAGGGCCGGCATTGAGAGGCTTGACCTTTCCCATCCTCGGTCCCCAGAATGGTTCGAGAGGATGGTATGCGGCTAATTGCGCTTCTGGCCCTGGCAGGGCCGCTCGTCGCCGCCGCGCCGCTCGCAATCGTCCGGCCGGTGATTTCTGACACTGACGGCGGCGCGCAGTTGCCCGCCAGCTTTGAGCACGTTCCGGGAGACAGGCTTTTCTTCTTTTGCCGCGTTTCGGGATACGCGAAAACGCCAGAAGAGAAAATCCACTACACCTATTCGGTCGAGGCGGCGGATCCTAAGGGTGTGGCGATCATAGAGCCGTTCGCGCAGAACATCGCGGACGAAGTTACGCCGCAAGACAAGGATTGGATGCCGAAGATCCAGACCGAGGTCGTGATACCGCCACTGGCCCCGTCGGGAACCTACCAAATCGTCGTCAAGGTGGAAGACCTGGTGGGGAAGACCAAGGCGGAGTTGTCGGTTCCTTTTGTGGTGCGCGGCCGCGACGTCGAATCGAGCGACAGCCTGACCGTCCGCAATTTCCAGTTTTTCCGCTCCGACGAGGCTACCCAACCGCTGGAAAAGGCCGCCTATCGGCCCGGCGATGGAGTCTGGGCACGGTTTGACCTGACGGGTTACCGGTACGGCCCAGGCAACAAGATCGACGTCAGCTACGTAACGTCCGTCATCGCCGATTCGGGCAAGGTCCTGTGGACACAGCCGGAGCCGGCGGTGGAGCAGTCCGAATCCTTCTACCCCAAGCGCTACGTCGCTGCCTCGATGGGCATCACGCTCCAGAAAAATATTCGCCCCGGTGTCTACACCATTGCCGTACAGGCGAAGGACGGCGTTGGGAACCAGACCTACGAAACCAGACAGACCTTTACCGTGGAGTAGCGCGCTACGCTACGTTCATGGCTGACCGACTGGAAGTGGGCGCCCGTGCGCTGACCATCGAGGACGTCGAGCGCGTCGCCCGCCAAGGAGCTGAGGTGCGTCTGGCCCAGGGAGGCGGTGCGCGCATCGCGAAAGGCCGACAGCGGCTGGAAGAGTGCCTCGCCCGCGGTGAGCGCATTTACGGCGTCAACACGGGCGTGGGGGGGAACCAGGGCTTCACTCTCGCGCCCGAGGACATGGAGCGGCTGCAGCACAACCTGATGCGCCACCTTTCGTGCGCGACCGGCGAACCTTTGCCGAGCGACGTGGTCCGGTCGGCGATACTGCTGCGCATTGCCACTTTTGCTTTGGGCGCATCCGCGGTGCGCCCCGAACTGGTAGAACGACTGATCGCTGTGTTGAACCGCGCGATCACACCTGTGGTGCCGCGCTACGGCTCGGTTGGCGCCAGCGGCGACCTCATGCCATCCGCGTATATCGCCCGCCTGCTCGTCGGCATGGGCGAGGCGGACGTGGCCGGCCGCCGCATGCCGGCCTCGGCGGCTCTTGAAGCAGCCGGGTTGACTCCCATGCGCTTTGCTCCGAAAGAGGGGCTGGCCCTGCTCAACGGCACGACCGTCATGACTGCGGTGGCGGCTCTGACGCAGATCGATGCCATCCGCGTGTTGCGCGCCCTATTGGGGGCGGTGGCACTGTCGGCCGAGGCATTGGAGGCGCCCGCACAACCCTTTGAACCCTGGGTTCACGAGCAGAAAGGCCATCCCGGACAGATCGCCGTTGCCGCCTTCATCCGGGAGGCTCTGGCGGATTCGCAATCGGTCAAGGCGTCCCGGCATCAGAGCGGGTACTCGTTGCGCTGTGCGCCGCAAGGCCTGGGTCCCGCCTGGGAGGCGTTCGAGGACGCCCGGCCGGTGATCGAGCGCGAGATCAATTCTGCCAATGACAATCCGCTCGTCGACCCGGACACGGGTGCCTTGTACCAAGCCGGCAATTTCTACGGCGGCCACATCGCGCGCCTGCTCGACACCTGGAAGCTCGATTTCGCGGTGATGGCGAACTGGGCCAATGCGCTGATGGCCGTGGTGGTGGATCCGCGGTTCAATAGCGGCCTGCCGGCCAACCTCACCCCCGAGCCCGGCGTGAACTGCGGGTTCAAGGGGATGCAATTGAGCGTCACCAGCCTGGCGTGCGCCGTGAGACAGATGGCGGGCCCGAGCGGGATTCATTCGTTGCCTACCGAGGAGTACAACGAAGACGTAGTGAGCCTGGGTATGCACGCCGCCGTGACCGCAATGGATGCGCTCGAGTGCGTGCGCAACGAAACCGCGATGGTGCTCGTCGCAACCGCGCAAGCGGTGGATCTGCGCGGCGGCCCCTCACGGCTGGGGCGCGGCTCGCACCGGATTTACGAGTCCGTGCGGCGGGCGGCCGCGTTCCAGGATAAGGACCGGCCGATGGAGCAGGAAGTCGTAGCGGTTGCCGCGCGAATTCGGTCAGGTCAACTCGCCGAAGCTCCTTAAGAAGACCTGATAACCGGTGCAGCCACTTCCGGAGTCGGGTCCTCTCGTTGCCCTCGGGACCGGCGAAACTCCTCTGCCGCACAGCAACGCCGATGGACATGCCTGTCAGTCTGAACCCGACACTTTGGGGGCGACGGCCGACGAGGGCGTCCACTCCGGCCGGACTTGGCGAGGGAGCTTCTGACCCACGCCCTCTAGGAGACCAGCGCCTGCGTCACGCGCGAGGCCAGCTGATCGAAGGTCAGGATCTCGTAGAGCGACGGGTCCGACATGATGCGCGCGACCAACGCCGCATGCATGGCATGGCCGGCGCGTTCTGCGATCACATGGCCGAGAAGCGGTCTCCCTAACAGCGCCAGGTCGCCGATTAAGTCGAGCGCCTTGTGGCGACAGCACTCGTCGGCCGCGCGCAGCCCTCCCGGGTTCAGAACTCCTTCACGAGTGAAACAGACCGCATTATCGAGCGAGGCGCCGCGAATGAGGCCCATATTGCGCATCTGGCCGAGTTCGTATTCGAAGCCGAAGGTGCGGGCCGGTGCGATTTCGGCGGCATAGCGCTCGGGTGTCACTTCGAGTTCGATCGACTGGCGCCCCACCAGAGGATGCGCGAAATCGATTTCACAAGTGAGACGGAAACTCTCAGCGGGCAAGATGCTGATGCGCTTACCGCGGTCCTCCACCGAAACCGGGCGGCGGATCCGCAAGTATCGCCGCCTGCGCCGGTAGTGGTGGACGCCGGCCTGCGCGATCAGCTCGACAAAGGGCTGGCCGCTGCCATCGAGAATCGGGACTTCGAGGTTGTCGATTTCCACGAAAGCGTTATCGATTCCCATCGAATAAAACACGCTTAGCAGGTGCTCGGTTGTCGAGAGCAGCACGCCCTGCCGCATGAGGCTCGTGGCGTAACTTACGCGCGCGACATGCCGCCAACTGGCGGGGATCGGGAAATTGTCCAGGTCTGTTCGCAGGAAAACGATACCCGTCGAGACCGGGGCCGGAAGAATCCGGATGTGCACCGCGACACCGCTGTGGAGGCCGATTCCACGGGCTTCCACGGCCCTCTGCACGGTGTTTTCAAATCTCAAGGTTGATCTCCGTTAGCGTTCGCACGTCCTTAGCAACTCGGAATCCTAAATTTGATCATATTGATTCTAAAACGCTTGCTCGATCGTATATGTGGCTGAATTAGGACGCTTAGAGGACCCGGCTGTGGCCGAAACGCAGCGGTACTTTTGAGGCGGGGTTGAGTGGGGGTTGTTATTATGGGCCGAGTGCCCCAAAAGCGGCTTTTCCTGATTGACACCTTTGGGTTTATTTTTCGCGCTTATCACGCGCGCGCGCGCACCGGGGCTCCCCCCATGCGCACCAGCATAGGCCTCTCGACTGAGGCTGTCTATATTTTCAACAACATGCTGCGGAAACTCGCCAAACAATACGAGCCAGAGTTCATCGCCGCGGTTTTTGAAAGCAGTGCGCCCACTCACCGTGCGCAGGAGTTTGCCGACTACAAGGCTAATCGCGCGGAGATGCCCCCGGATTTGCGTGAGCAAATCCCCTGGGTGCGGCGCGTGCTCGAGGCCATGCGCATTCCCATCCTGGAATACCCGGGGTTCGAAGCCGACGATGTCATCGGCACTTTGGCCCGACGGGCGGAGCGGGACGGCATGGACGTGGTCATCGTGTCCAGCGACAAGGACATGATGCAGCTGGTCACCGACCAGGTCTCGATGCTCAATCCAGCCAAGGACGACGAGTGGTACGACCCCCAGAAGGTCAAAGCCTTTATGGGCGTGCGGCCGGAGCAGGTGGCCGACGTGCTCGCCCTGAAAGGAGACGCGATCGACAACATCCCCGGGGCGCCGGGTATCGGGGACAAAGGCGCGACCGACCTGATCGAGCGCTTCGGGTCGGTAGAAGCGGCGCTGGAGCGTGCGGGCGAAGTCGAGCGCAAGATGTACCGCGAGAGCCTGCAGAACAACGTGGAGCGGATCCGCATGAGCAAGCGGCTCGCCACTATTGCCACCAAAGTGCCGGTGGAGTTTTCGGTGGAGGCGGTGAAAGCGCAGCCGGCCGACACGGCGCTGCTCAAGGCGGTCTACAAAGAACTCGAGTTTTACAGCCTGCTCAAAGAAATGGGGCCGGGGGAGGACACGCGCGAACGGGATTATCGCGTGATTGGCGGCGCCGAGGAGTTGAAGGCCTGGCTGCCAGCGGGTCGCCCGGTGGCGGTGGCGGTGGCGAAATTGGCGGAGGGTGAATTCGCCCTCGACACGATTGGCCTTGCGTGGCGCGCGGGCGAAGCTCGTGCGGTGACCTCGGAAAACTTTCCCTGCTTGAAGCCGTGGTTGGAGGACGCGGAGGCGCCCAAAGTCGTGTGCGATGCCAAAGCGGCCCTGCTCGACCTGGATCGCCTCGGAATCGCCGCTGCCGGCTTAGAACATGACGTCATGTTGTACGCCTTCCTGCTCGACGCCGACCCTTCGGGCTGCAGGCTCGAAGAGCAGGCCCGTCGGCGTCTGGACCTGAAGTTGGGACCATCGTCTGAGCAGCGCGCCGATATCACGCTCGAGATCTGGCAGCAACTGGCGCCGGCCGTGGAGACGAGGGGCTTCGGCAAGCTGTACTCCGAAATCGAGCTGCCGCTCGCCGGCGTGCTGGCGAAGATGGAGCGCGTGGGAGTGCGCATCGACCGGCTGGAGCTGGGCCGCCTGTCGGTCCTGATGGAAAGCCAGATCGCGGCATTGACGTCGGAGATCCACGCACTGGCCGGCAGAACGTTCAACATCAGCTCGCCGCAACAACTAGGGCGCGTGCTGTTCGAGGATCTGCGCTTGCCCCTACCGGTGAAGTACGGCAAGGGCAAGGTGATTTCGACGGCCGCCGATGTGCTCGAAGATCTGGCACCCGATCACGAGATCGTACGCAAGGTCCTCGAGTACCGGCAGCTTACCAAGCTAAAGGGAACGTATGTGGACGCACTGCCTGAACTGATGGATCCCGAGACCGGGCGGGTCCACACCAGCTTTAACCAGACCGGCGCCGCAACGGGACGGCTTTCCTCTTCCAATCCCAATCTGCAAAACATTCCGGTTCGCAGCGAATTGGGTCGCGAGATCCGGGCGGCCTTCGTTCCGCGTGAAGGATGGAAGCTCATGACCGCGGATTATTCGCAGATCGAGCTGCGGCTGCTGGCGCACTTCTCCGAGGACCCGCTGCTGGTGGAAGCTTTCCAGAGCGGCGAGGACATTCACACGCGCACGGCCTCGGAAGTTCTCGGCATGCCGCCGTTGTTGGTCACCCCCGAGGCCCGGCGCAATGCCAAGGCCGTGAACTTCGGCATCGTGTACGGCATCAGCGGTTTTGGCCTGGCAGCGCAGTTGGGCATTGCGCGGGCGGAGGCGGAGAAATATATTAAGAACTACTTCGCGCGCTACGCTGGAGTGCGCCGGTTCATCGATAACACCATCGAGGAGGTACGCCGAACGGGCGTCACCCGGACTCTGTTCGGACGCGAGCGGCCAATCCCCGACATCAACAGCCGCAACCCCAACGCGCGCGGCTTTGCCGAACGCACGGCTGTCAACTCGCCGCTCCAGGGCACCGCGGCGGATTTGATCAAGCTGGCGATGGTACGGATCAATGCCGCGCTCGAAGCTGGCGGTCACCGCAGCGCGATGCTGCTCCAGGTCCACGACGAGCTGGTCTTTGAATGCCCGCCCGAGGAGGTCGAGACCCTGTCGCGGCTGGTCAAGCGTGAGATGGAAGGCGTTGCCGAGCTGCGGACTCCGCTGCTCGTGGATATCGGCATAGGCGCGAACTGGCGCGACGCGAAATGAGACGTGGAATCCATTCTGCATTCGGCTCCCGATACAATCGAGGACCCCGCCGCCGCTGTAGTTTCACAAGCGGGCAGTCCGGCCGCACCTATGAGCAAGATGGCGTAACGCCTCGCTGGCCGGGCATCTACGACGGCAAAGGGCGGCTCATGGTGGCAATATGCCACAAACCTGGACCTGGGCGATTCCTGGGAACACGCCGACAACCCTCAGTAATCTACGCGATGACCCACTGAGAATCGGGCTCCCGGCCCGCTATGATGGTAGGAGGGCGAAAAAGCGCCACTCACTCGTATGACCTTGGCAAGGGTCCACCTTGTTGTGTTCGGCTGTCTGGTTGGCGCTGGCGTGCTGTACGCGTTTCAACGCCCGTTCCGCCAATACCCCGGCGTGGAATACGAGAATTTTCCGGTGCCGCCCGATTGGAACGAGAAAACCGAGTGGGCCTTTGCACGCTTGATGTATCCACCGATGCCAAACTACGGCTTTTTCGCCAACCCGAATTGGACCGAGGGCGCTTCCAACTGGACCATCGACTACCCGCGGTCCGACCGGCATGTCTCCCAGGCGATCCGGCGGCTCACGCGCATCCATGTCCGTTCGGTCGAGCAGCCGGTGAACCTCGACGAAGGCGACCAGTACGATTGGCCGTGGCTTTACGGGGTGGAAGTAGGCCACTGGAAGCTGACCGACCCTCAGGTCCAAGCCTTGCGCGAATTCCTGCTGCGTGGCGGCTTCTTCATGACCGACGATTTCCACGGCACCGACGAGTGGGCAGTCTTTGTGGCCAGCATGAGCAAGGTCTTTCCGGACCGCCCGATTGTGGAGATCCCGAACGGCGATGCGATCTTTCACACGGTCTACGATTTGGACGATCGTTATCAGGTGCCGGGAGCGCAATACCTGTACTCCGGCCGGATCTACGAAAAAGACGGCAAGGTACCCCACTGGCGGGGAATCTTTGACGACAAAGGCCGCATCATGGTGGCCATGTGCTTCAACATGGACCTGGGCGACTCCTGGGAGCACGCCGACAACCCGCAGTATCCGGAGCGCTTCTCTGCTCTCGGCATGCGAATCGCGGTGAATTACGTCGTCTACGCGATGACCCACTGACGAGCGGCATAAGGCTCCTCGCTTGCGCGCCGCCTGAGGCGCTGAAGGCTGGAGGCGACGGTGTTACCCGCCCGCCGAAGTCTACTCGTCGGCTGCTAGCGCTAGCGGGTACACCAAACTCTCGCGCAGCCATGCCGCGTTGGCGTGCACATCTTCGGTGAGGCGTACGCATAAGCGCTCGCGTTCGTCGAACAACCGGTAACCCGCCTGGGAGCGAAGATAACCGCGGGCGTAGGGCTCGCGCGCAAACAGCGCTTCCTCGCCCTCCTCGAACGCCATCCGCTCGTAATGCTGGCGATTGTCGAGCAACGCCTTCACCAGGAACGGCATCACCATCGAGTAATCCGCTTGCATCGACTCGGTACTCTCCAGGTAGGTGTCCTTGTCCACCTTGCCCCAGGTCACCGCCTCGGCAGGAGGGCAAGAGGAAAGCGAGCCGTCCGTCACCGGGGCCGTGACTATCTGCACGTCGAACTGGTAGCCGCGCACATCGGGGAGTCCGAGCACCTGTCCCAACGCCGGCTCGGGCTGCAAGTTGAAATTCTTGGGAACGCCGCCTCCCAGAATCACGGTGCCGATCGCGTGCGAGGGGTGCTCGAACAGGCCCCAGCGGTGATAGGCGCAGGCTTCGAACACTTCGGCGTGAACATCGAGGTCGAACCCGTATTGCGGAATCAGCCCGGCTTCGCGCATGGCCCACAGCTTCATAGAATTGAGAAACACGCTTCCGTCCCCCGGCGCTCCAACGAAAACGGGGATAGCCAGGCGGTGGCAGGTGGATAATAACCCGGCCGCGATGCCGTTTTGCTTTTCCTGCGCGGCGTAATAGTTCCCCAGAAGGTAACGCAATTCGGTGCCCGTCATTTTCCGCTGAAACTCGGGTCGCGTCAGCATCGCGCTCACGAAGCGGTCTTGATCGAGCAGCACGCGTTCATCGAAGGCCATGTCGGTCACGCGGATGGTGCCTTCGGCGCGCAGCGCGGCGTCATCGCTAGAGATGGAAACTTCGTGAATCGGCCCAGATTTGTAGCCGTCCAGGCTGCGGTGGCCGTCGTGATAACAAACCGCGTCGGTCGTGCTCAGGTAAGCCACCCATCCGGTTTCCAGCATCGGCAGCAGCCACGTCTGATGCTGGCCGGAGACTGTCACCGGCCCGGAAATGGCGAGCGTCAGCGGGCAGCCCATCCCGATGGCGCGGTCCAGAATCTGATAAATGCGGCGCAGGTGCGCCCCGCCGAAAGCCGGCAGGCAATGCGTAAACAGATCGTGAAGGGTCTCGCATTGATCCACCCGCCGCACTCTCACGGTGCGGCGCCCGGCGTGCTTTTGAGAGGTGTGAGTGGCCATCACTTCTGACCATACCAGAGTGTCCGCATGCTAACTTTGAATCTCGGGAATGAATATTCTATTTATCGGCGACATTTTTGCTTCGGCGGGCCGCCGGATCGTCGCCGATCACCTTCAAGACATCGTCCAATCCAACCGCATCGAGCTGGCCGTGGCCAACGCGGAAAATGCCGCCGGGGGATTCGGCATTACACCGGCCATTGCCGAAGAACTGCTTGGGATGGGCCTGGATGTGTTGACCTCCGGCAACCACGTCTGGGATAAGCGCGACGTGTATGAGTATTTCAAACGACAGCCGCGGCTGCTGCGTCCCGCCAACTATCCCGACGCTCCCGGGTGCGGCGTGATTGTGGTCCGTGCGCGCAACGGCGTCGAATGCGCCGTGATCAACTTGCAGGGGCGCACTTACATGCCGGTCACGGATTGCCCCTTTCGGAAGGCCGACCAGCTTCTCGATAATCTCGATCCGTCGATCAAGATCCGGTTCGTGGATTTTCATGCTGAGGTGACGAGCGAGAAGATCGCCATGGGGTGGTACCTCGATGGCCGCGTCTCCGCCGTGGTGGGGACGCATACGCATGTTCCCACCGCCGACACCCGCATCCTACCCGGCGGCACCGCCTATCAGACCGATTGCGGCATGACCGGCCCTTACCAATCGGTGATCGGCGTGGAAACCGAGATCATCGTGCACCGCTTTCTGACGGGGTTGCCGGTGCGCATGGAAGCATCCCGGCAGGGGCCGGAACTGCACGCTGTCATCGTGGACGTGGATGAGGCCACCGGCAAGGCCCGCACCATCCGCCGCCATTCCGTTCACGGGGACTAGCCTGCCTAGCGGCCGATCGCTGCTACACTGAAAAATGCCTCAGCCCAACACTCCCCGCCTCCGTGTTTGTGCCGTGAGTTACCTGAACACCACGCCTCTGGTTTGGGGAATGCTGCACGGTCCGCAACGAGGGTTATTCGATCTGGATTTTCAGATTCCGGCAGGGTGCGCTGACCAGCTAGCCTCGGGCGCCGCCGACATCGGGATCATTCCATCGTTTGAGCTGACGCGGCAGTCTCTCGAGGTCATTCCCGGCGCTGGAATCGCCTGTCACGGCCCGGTACGCAGCATTCTTCTCGTCTCGGCGCGGCCGGCCGGCGAAATCCACCGCCTTGCTGTGGACTCTAGCTCGCGCACCTCCGTGCAGCTGGCGCGGGTGCTGCTTGAGCGCCGCTTTGCCGCCGAGCCGGAGTTGATTGCCCACACTCCCGACCTGGACGCCATGCTGCGCATCGCCGACGCCGCCTTAATCATCGGCGACCCAGCTTTGCGCATCGAACCGTCGCGCCTGCCCTACTACGTCTACGACCTCGGTAAGGAATGGGTCGAGATGACGGGACTACCATTTGTCTTCGCCGTATGGGCCGGTCGAAAGAGCGTGATCACGCCGGGGGTGGTGGACGCATTTCAGCAGTCCTGCCGGTTCGGCCGCGAACGCATTGAGGAGATTGTGGCGGCTGAATCGGGCCGCCGCGAGATTCCTCGCGATCTGGTCCGCGAGTACCTGACTCACCGCATCGTGCATGAGTTGGGCCCTCGGGATTACGAGGGCATGGATCGGTTCCTCGAGTACGCCCGGCCGCGGGCCCCCTCGGCCTAGCGGCATCGGTCGGCTATCACCATAGGCTATACTGGAAGAACGCAATGTATTACCTTGTGTTAGCGGTTCATGTAATTGTCTGCATCTTCCTGATCATTGTCGTTTTGCTGCAGAGCGGGAAGGCGGCGGACTTGGCTGGTGCGTTTGGCGGCATGGGTTCGCAGACCGCCTTCGGCCCGCGCGGCTCGGCCACGCTGCTATCGAAAGCCACCACGATCTCCGCTGTGGCTTTTATGGTGACGTCATTGACGCTCTCGATCATGGCTACGCGGAACGCGGGCCTAGGCACGTCGGTGTTGGAAGAACGAACAACGAAGAAGGCGCCGGCAAAAACCGCGCCGCCAAAACCGGCAGCTCCCGCGCCAGCCCCGGCACCGGCGGTCCCGACGAGCGGCCCGGCCCAGCCTGGCACGCCCCCGGCCCCAGCCAAGAAATAAGGAGTTAGTTGGTTCCCAGTGGTTTGGCGATCACGCGGTCGTGGCGGAATTGGCAGACGCGCATGCTTGAGGTGCATGTGGGCAACCCCCGTGGAGGTTCAAGTCCTCTCGACCGCACCACTCCGACAGTAATGACGAACCGCTGAGATACGCCCGGCCCGTCGCCGTCGGCAATCGTTGTCAGTATAATCTGGGGATGTTTCAAATCATCCGGCCGCGCCCGGCCGCCGACGTCGTCGTGATCGGGTCAGGCGCGGGTGGTGGAACGGCGACCAAGGTCCTCACGGACCTCGGCGTGAATG
>Ga0306926_10001346_pt1 | contig 24258 bp, 30 predicted proteins | sample flu12Cox44000178_FD_203759 | JGI IMG/M metagenome (GOLD analysis project Ga0306926, IMG submission 203759) | Lab enrichment of tropical soil microbial communities from Luquillo Experimental Forest, Puerto Rico - flux8day.12C.oxic.44.000.178 (v2)... | ecosystem: Environmental > Terrestrial >...
ATTCGCCTTCAGCGCCGCGTCGATCTGCGGAGAGGACATGTCGCGTTTCAGGCGATCGACGTCGAGCCCGACCGCGCCCGCGACTTGATAGACCGTATCCTCGGTGATTTGGCCAGACGCGGCCATCATCGCGTCGTGAAATGCCTCGTATTTGCTCTGACGATGCGCCGCCAGCGCGGCGCGGGCAGCCGCAACGGACACCGAGCCCAGGATTGGAAACTCCTTGTACGCGATGCGCAGCTGATGATCCCCAGCGAGCAATTCTTTGAGCCTCGGCTGCACCTGCTTGCAGTATGGGCAGCGGTAGTCAAAGAATTCGACGAGCGTCACATCGCCTTTTGGGTTGCCGCCGACCGGCGTCCCCGGCTCGTCGAAGATCTCGCTACGTCGCGCGATCAGAGCCTGCTGCGCCTTCTCGCCGGCCTCAGTCTTGACTTTCTCCTCGGCCGCCCGGATCGCCTCGATCAGCACGTCAGGATGCTGCAGCAGATAGTCGTGAATGATGCTTTCGATTTCTCGGCGCTGCTCTGGAGCACGCTCGGCAGCGCCCGCCGGCCGCAAGGGCACCGCTGCGACGGCGACGCAACACAGCGTCAACGTCCCGACCGACATGCGGAACAACATGACAAGGGTACTCCACTCAGAAAGGGTACCGATAAGCGGGAGGCACCGGCGTGAGACGCGCCGATGACGCTCAAACTTCAAAGATTTGCAGACGCGCTGAGGCTCAGACGCGCCCGGTCGTCTTTACGAGTGGAGGAAAGCCCGCGGTGGGCGGGGATCGGGGGCCGACGCTATGCCCGTGACGATCGCGTCGGCAGACGTCGGAAAAACGGCCGCCGGCCTCGGCTCAAAGGTCGTGCTTTGCGGTGGCAGCGCGGGAATCGTCCAGCAGGACATAGTCATGCAGCTCGGAAGCGACCTGTGTTGCATGTCGGGATCGCAGCCGCTGCAAGGGCTGCCGGCGCTAGAGCCTGCCTGTCCCGGCCCTTGCATCTGGGCCGCCATGGCGGCATTTGACACGACCTGACCGGCCAAACCCAGCGCGAACGCCAGGAGCAGCATGAGTACGCGCGACCGGCTGACGAACAACCCCAGCATGCCCGATCAACATAAGACCGGCCCCGAGAGTTGCCAAGCCATCCGCATGCCGGCCTCGGTCACATCTCCGTCGGTGGCTTCCGGTACTTGGCGAGCGTTGGCAGCCCCGCTCAGTCGTTGGCGGAATATTTGCTCGGGATCTCCCTGCTCTGCAGCGTTCTGGCGCCGCGTGGTGCTGGTATTGCTGATCCTATCGCTCTACGGCTTCAACTCGCCTCGCGTGTTCGCTGATACCCGAAGCGAGACGCCCGGGAGTTCGCGCACCGACGATCACGTCCACGTGACCGCCCCCAGGGCGGGCGATACCCTCCTGATCACGCTCCGCATTGACCCCGGTTATCACATCAATGCGAACCCGGCCTCAGACGATTACCTGATCCCGACGAGCGTCGCATTTGCGGGCCCGATTCCCGAGCGCATTGTCTATCCGCCCGGGATACCCTTCAAACCGGCATTCGCCGATGACCCCATCAATGTCTACGAAGGCACCGTCGTCGTCGCGGCAACCTTCACGACGGGAGTGCTCGATCGCGCGCATGGCCTCGGCTTCACGGTTACCGCACAAGCCTGCACAAAGGAGATCTGCCTCCCGCCAAACGATATTAGCGCACGCGCAACCTGGTGAAGCGCCTGTCACGTCATCGGTCGACCGGGACGTGCTCCGCACGCGTGTGGGCGGTGAGGCGCGCCGCGCTCTACCTCATCATTGCCGCTGCGGGGAACCTTGTTTGGGAAGCCGGTCAGATCCCGCTGTACACAATCTGGTCGATCGGCACGACGCGCGAGATCTTTGTCGCCGTCACCCATTGCACGGGCGGAGATGTCTTGATAGCGACGGCCACTCTGCTCTTCGCCGCGCTATTCGCGTGCCTTCTCGGGTGGCGCCCTTTCGGTTACCCCATGGCTGCTACCGCGACAGTTCTCGGAATCGCTTACACGATCCTGAGCGAGTGGCTGAATGTTGCGGTCTGGCACACCTGGTCCTATAGCCCGGCAATGCCCGTGCTGCCCTGGCTTAGCACCGGCCTTGCGCCGACGTTGCAATGGCTTGTCGTGCCAGCATCGGCTTTCGCAATCAGCGGAATGCGAAAAAGGGACGGGGCATGATACGCGCCCGGAGTGGCATTTACAGAATCCGAACCCGGCCCCGGAGCAACTACCTCATCCGCGCGACCATTGCACTTGCCGGCCGCGAGGCGGAACGGATCGTTTGTTCGGTAGCGGCATTCTTCAAACCGGCGTTCGCCGAGCAACCGATGACGTTACGAAGGCGTCGTAGTGGTCGCAGCACCGTCCAGGTGAACCTGATTATCGGATCGCTTGCCGCCAGGTACACACCGCAGCGAAGACCGTTGGCACGGGAGGATGGCCAATACCGACACTGTCGGGTGATCTGATGCAGATCGCACGCTCGTCGCCCTTGACTCCGGACCATACTACGGACCCCACATATGGAGCCGGAAAAGTCCAGTCATGCCGGCACTCACCATCGCCAGAGCCGCGCGGGAAGCGGGCGTCAACATCGAGACGATCCGCTTTTACGAGCGGCGGGGCCTGATCGAGCGTCCGCTGAAAGGCGAGGGCTATCGGGTCTATTCGCGCGATCATGTCGCGCGCATTCGGTTCATCAAAGAGGCGCAGCAGATCGGGTTCTCGCTTGCCGAGATCAATGAACTGCTCGCGCTCCGTGCCGATCCGAACGCCGATTGCTCCGCGGTCCAACAACAGGCGATCGCGAAGCAGCAGGAAGTCCGCCGCAAAATCGAGCAGCTTCGAGAGATCGACGCGGCGCTCGAAACCCTGATTGCCGCCTGTCCGGGTCAGGGCGCCCTGCAATGCTGCTCGATTATAGACGCCCTGAACCATCGGCCGAGGACGCCAGCCCAGGCCGCGGAAGGCCCGCCCACACGATCACGTAACCGGAGCAACGCATGAAGACAGCGACTTTCACGATTGAGGGGATGCACTGTGACGGATGCGCCTCGACCATTAAGGCCCTGCTGGACCGCCAGCCGGGCGTGCAGATGGCGACGGTGTCGTTCGCCGACCGTCAGGCACGCATTCTCTACGACCCGACCGCGACTGACGAGAATCGCCTTGCCGCCGCTATCGAGAAGCCCGGCTTTCGGGTCGCCGGACCGCAACCGCCACGACTCTAATAACCCCGCAGGATTGATTTCGAAATGAGCATTGCAAACATTGAGCCCGCGGCTTCCCAGCTATGGAACGAGGAACCCGCAACCCGCCCGGATCGGCGCAAAATCCGTGCCCGGATCGGCGGTCTTCATTGTTCGCTGTGCACCGGCACGATCGAGAAGGCGCTTGGCCGCTTGGCCGGGGTCGATAAGGTCGCGGTGAGCCTCACCCACGAACAGGCGCTCGTCGAATACGACCCGAAGGTCGTGCGACCCGAAGAACTACTCGGGACGCTCCGCGACATCGGCTACACGATCCACGACCCGCGCAAGCTGCGGCCCTTCGAGGAAGAAGAGCGCGAGCTTGTTCGCGAGGGCAACCGTTTCGTTCTCGCCGTGGCGCTAAGTGTCGCGTCCATCCCGATCATCGCCGATCCGCAAATAGGCTGGATCGGCTTTCTGCCGGCACTCGTATGTCTGAGCCTCGGCGGACTCGTGTTCCTCGTGTTGCGGTCGAAAAGCCTCCTCGCGGCCACCTCCGCCTTCGGCGGCTTGGCCGTCATGGCGGGCGGTCTGCTTTATCTCAACTTCGCAGGCTATTTGGCTACGGCTGCTCCGTGGGTGGTCGGTGCCCTGGCGTTGGCGCTGGTCTTCGGCGTCGGGCGGCACATCCTCTACATGGCCGTGCAGGCGCTGCGGCGCGGCATCCTCAACCAGCATGTGCTGTTGGAGATTGGGGCATTCGCCGGGATTGCCGGGGGCGTGATAGGCCTCGTGCTCAACCGACCCGAATATCCAACCGCGCAATTCTTCGCGGTCTCGGTCATGGTCGCCACCTATCACATCTTCTCCGAGTGGCTGTCGCTGATCGTCAAGACGCGAAGCTCGCAAGCGGTGAAGCGGCTGCTCGATCTGCAACCCGAGATCGCGCGTGTCGTGCGCGGCGACCGAGAGGTCGAGCTGCCGATCGAACAGGTCGGGCAGGAGGATCTCGTTCGGGTTCGCCCCGGCGAGCGCATCCCGGTGGACGGCACGGTGGTCGGTGGGCATTCCGGGGTCGATCTATCGCTCGTCACGGGCGAGTCCTTGCCCGTCGCCAAGGCCAAAGGCGATCCGGTGATCGGCGGCTCGATCAACGGCACCGGCACCTTGCTGGTCAGGGTCACGGCGGTCGGCGAGGAGAGCTTTCTGCAGCAGATTGTCCGACACGTCGAGGACGCACGCGCCCTCAAGCCCGGCCTGCTGCATCTCGTCGATCGGGTGCTGCGCGTCTACACGCCGGTCGTGCTGGCGGTCGCCGTGTTCGCCGTGATCGGCTGGCTCGTCGGCTCCTGGCTCGGGACGGGACAAGTCGATCTCGAACGTGCGGTCTTTGCCGGTCTCAGCGTGCTCGTGATGGGCTACCCATGCGCGGTCGGCATCTCTGCGCCGCTGTCGATTGTGCGCGGAGCCGGGCAGTCAGCCGAACGCGGCATCCTGATGCGAACCGGCGAGGCCTTCCAGGGCTTCCGGCTGGTCAAGCAGATCGTGTTCGACAAGACCGGCACGCTGACCGAGGGCCGGCCCACGGTGAGCGAGATCGAAACGCTCGATGTGGGCAAGACCGAGCTTCTCTCCCTGGCCGCTGCGGCCGAAGCCTCGTCCGAGCATCCGCTCGCCCAGGCGGTCGTGAAGACGGCATTCGAGCGCGGCGCGGCTCTGCCGGAGGTTGAAGCGTTCGACGCCTATCCCGGCGAGGGCGTCGCCGCGCGCATCGGCGGGAAGGAGGTCCTGGTCGGCAGCCCGCGTTTTCTGGCCGGTCGTGGCGTCGGATTCGCGCAGCTGCAAGAGCGGATCGAGACGCTCGAGGCCGCCGGGCGGACGGTCATCGCGGTGGCCCGCGACGGCTGCGCCCTCGGGTTGCTCGCGCTCGGTGACACGCTGCGCTCGGACGCGGCCCAGGCGGTCGCCGCGCTCCGCAAGAGCGGTCTCGCGACCATCCTCATGACCGGCGATAATGAACGCGCCGCAAAGCGGATCGCCCACGAGGCCGGCATCGATGACGTCCATGCCGGGGTGCTCCCGCAGAACAAGGCCGGGATGATCCGAAAGCTGCAAGAGCATTCTCACGTCGCGATGGTCGGCGACGGCATCAACGATGCGCCCGCCCTAATGCAGGCCGATGTCGGCATCGCAATGGGGGGCGGCACCGACATCGCGATCGAGTCGGCGGACATCATCATCCTGTCGAACCGCCTGACGGCGGTGCCGGTGGCGCGCGAGATCAGCCACCGCAGCTACGTGAAGATGGTCCAGAACATCACGCTGGCCTTCCTCTTCAACGGGATCGGTATTCCGGTCGCGGCGACCGGGCTGATCTACCCGGTATGGGCGATGGTGGCGATGGCGGTCAGCGTGACGGCGATCTTCATCAACTCGCTGTGGGGCCGTCCGCGCGTCTTCACCGACGCGATCCAAAGCGTCGGACGGCCGGTTGAGAGCGGGGTTCCGCAACCCGCGTGACCTGAAGAAAGGATTCAAGAAAATGAGCGATCATCGTTCATCGGCTCGCGCAACGCTTTTGGTTTTCGCCGCGCTACTGGTTCTCTCGGGCGGCCCAGCCAAGGGCTTGCGGCAGAGGCGTCGGCAGCCGTTGCTGACACGAAGCCGTCGCCGAAAGTGGTCGACATTCCGGTCGATGGCATGGCCTGCGTCGCATGCGCCGCGAGCGTCAAAAGTGCCGTGAAGGCGCTTCCCGGCGTGGTCGGTGTCGAGGTCAATTTGGAGAAGCGAAACGCTCGGGTCACATACTTCGCCAGCCTTCTGACCCCGGATCGCATCGTCGCCGCGATCGACAAGCTCGGCTATACCGCCGGAATGCCGAAGGACGCGCCGTGACGCTTGAGCAGTTCTTGCAACCGCTGAGCACCGGCCTCAGTCACAATCCGCTCACCGCTTTCGGGATCACCTTTGTCGGCGGCATCGTCGCGAGCGCGGTGTGCCCGTGCACCGTCCCGATGGGGCTCGGCGTTGCAGGGCTGGCAGGGGCCTCCCAGGTCCGTGCCCGGTACGGCGGGCTGCAGGTCTCGGCGGCATTCTTCGCCGGTATCGTCATCAGCCTCACCGCCTTGGGCGGCGTGGCAGGACGGCTCGGGGCGCTGGCGACCGAGTCATTTGGTCGAAATTGGGCGCTCGGGATGGCGGTTCTCTCGCTGGTCGCGGCGGCGCTCGCGCTGTGGTGGCCGCGTATGCCGATCGACCGGCTCACCGCTTGGCGAAGACCGGGCGTGGTCGGGTCGTTCGCCTACGGTGTCGTGTTCAGTCTCGGCACATCCATCGCGCCGTTCCTGCTGCTGCTGACGATCGCTGCCGCCGAAGGCCGACCCGAGATCGGGTTGATATTGGCCTTCATCTTCGGTCTAGGACGCGGTTTGCCTTTTCTGCTCGCCGGCATGGCGGGCAGCGTCATCACGGGTTTCACCCGGCTCGGCCTGCGGAGCCGCACGATTCAGGTCGTAAGCGCGGCAGCGCTGCTGACGGTCAGCGCGTATTACGCCAACGTGTTCGCGGAGTTGAAGTAGATGGCGCAGGAGCCGGCCGGTGGCGAACTGTCCGAGATCGAGTTCTCGGTCCCGTCGATGGTGTGCGTCGGCGGCGCCGATAAGATCCGCCGGAAGCTGACTGCACTTCCCGGTGTCGAGGCCGTGAAGCCCCGGCTGCGGCGGAAGCGCGTGCGGGTGCGTTTCGACCCCTCGAAGGTCGAGGATGCGCTAATCCGTGCTGCGCTCGACGCGGCGGGATATCGCACCGCGCGGATAAGCGAGTAGTAAGCGCAAAGCACCGCTGGGCATGGACCGTTACGACAGCTTGGTTTTTCTCCCGTTTAGCCGACCGCTATCCGGACTCCTCGCCTTGCCAAGCCTCGCGGCTTTCTTTCACAAGCAGGACGACGATCGCCAGGGAGGCGACGCCATCGACCCACCACCAGCCCGGCATGAAAAACTGTACGAGCAGTCCGATTATGACGACGCCGGAGAGATAGCCACAAGTGATCGACTCGACGGCATCGGCGCGGAGCGCGCGGCTTCCGATCTGATCGGCAACTCGTATTTTGGCGCTCGCGAGCCACCACATGACCGGGATCGCCAGAACGGCAATCGCCAAACCCGGTGTCGAGAACTCCTGACCCTCGCGCCTCCACAGACTATAGGCGGCGCTCACGATCACGTAGGCGGCGAGGGCGAAGAGGAGTGCGCTGCCTATTTGGCTCGCCCGATGCTCGACCTGCTCGGAAAACTTTATCCCCTGGCACATCTCGGCATGAAGCCGCCACAGCAGGACAGCAGCCGAGGCCAGCTCGATCAGGCTGTCCGCCCCAAACGCGATCAGCGATAGGCTGTGCGCTGCGATGCCGGCGCCGATCGCCACCGCCGCCTCGATCAGCATCCACGCACCGGTGATCCATTCAAGGCGGAGGGCTTCGCTGACGAGATCGGATCGTAATGGTTGTGCAGCCATCAGAATCCCAACTTGCCTGATCTCGGGATATTCCTTGCCCGCCGACGTCCGACGTGGGAACATAACAACATGCGTGCTCATATTGCTACGATGCCGGTCCCGACTCCATTGCCGGAACTGGCGGACGGGCAGATTGCCGAACTGGCGGATATTCTGCGCACGCTCGGCGAGCCGACACGGCTGCGCATCCTCCTTGCCTGTTTAGCCCAGCCGGCCTCGGTCGGCGAGATCGCGGCGCGGGTCGATATTCCCCGCTCGCTCGTCAGCCATCATCTGCGGATGTTGCGGGCAAGCTGCTTTCTGAGGTCGAAGCGCAACGGCAAGCAGATCATCTATTCGCCGGCTGATGACCGTGTGCGTTGCATCCTGGAAGATCTGGTCGAGCACGTCGCCGAACGGCCCGACGAGACGGAGCACGAGCAGACGGTTCAACACGAGCTTCGTGAAGTGCCCAATCGCGACAAGAGGCGGGCATGAGCAGCACGCAGCAGGTTTTTGCAGCTGGGCCGCCCGTATCGTTCCAAGGATCGCGGTGGCCGCGCGGATACAGCCAACTGCACGGCGCGGATCTCAGATGGGCGATCGCCTTTGTGCTGCCCTATGCGGCGGTGTTCTTCGTCTTTGTAGTCTATCCCTTCGGCTATGCGCTGTGGATGGCGGGCAGGCCGGCGCTTTACGCCGAATTGATCGCAGATCGGTCCTATCTGACGGCGGTCGTCAACACCCTGCTGTTCGTCGGCATCGGCGTGAACGTGAAGATGTTCCTGGCCTTGCTGCTGTCCGGCTTCTTCCTGCGCCCGCGCTGGTGGATCAAGGCGTCGCTGGCCGTTTATGTTTTGCCGTGGCTGATCGCCGCGGCACAGGCCGGCGTGTCGTTTCATTGGATGCTGCAGCAGGAGGGTTTGGTCAACGGCGTATTCTCGGCGTTATTCGGGTTCGACGGTCTGATGTGGTTCAACGATCGCTGGCTGGGGCTCGGATGGAACATCGCCGTTTACATCTGGAAATGGATGCCGTTCTGGACCCTGATCTTCATCGCTGCGCGCATGCGGATACCCCGGGACATCTATGATTCGGCGGAAGTGGACGGGGCAATCGGGATCCTTCGCTTCGTTCATATTACCTTCCCGCTGCTGGCGAACCTCTACCTGCTCTGCACCTTACTCTCGACTCTCTGGGCCATCGGCGACTTTACGACCGTCTATCTTGTCTCGGGCGGCGGGCCATACAGATCGACTGACGTGCTGGCGACCCTCGGCTTTCACTACGCGTTTGACAAAAGTAACCCGGCGCTCGGCGTCGCGGCGGCAATGTCCGCGCTTCCGGTGCTGATCCCGATTGTGACCCTGTTGATGCGCAAGCTTCAGACGAGCGAGGTGGAGCTGTGAGCGCCACCCCCGCCGCTATGCAACGGGTGCGCTGGGGCTATCGGCTGCGCCAGCGCCTCATCGAGGCGGGCTCGGTGGTGCTTGTCATCGCCCTCCTGATCTGGTCGCTCGCGCCCGTCTACAACATGTTCCTGATCGCGCTCGATCCTGAAGAAGGGGAAATCGAGTTCGCTGGCAATCTCTGGCCGCCCGAGCCATCGCTCGAGGGCTTCCGCGGGGTCATAACGCAGGAGGCGCGGTATCTCGAGACCTTCTGGCACCAGTTCGGCAACAGTCTTTTTATCGGCCTGGCGACGATGATGCTGACCGTGCTGATCGGGTCGCTGGCGAGCTTCGCGGTGGGTCGGATGCGGCTGAGCAAAGGCTCGTTGCTGACCAATGCCGCGCTGCTCACTTATGCGATCCCCGCATCTTTCCTGATCGTCCCGTATTTTCGGATCATGCACAGCTACGGGCTGTCGGATAACCTTTGGGCGGTCATCGCGGCACAGGTGACCTTCGCCACCCCGTTCGCGATCCTGATGTTGCAGCTTTATGCGAGGTTGATACCGTTTGAGCTTGACGACGCCGCTCGCGTCGACGGTGCATCCTTCGTTCAGGTGTATCGGCGCATCTATCTGCCGTTGATGGCGCCGGCGCTGGCGGTCGTCGCAATTTACGCCCTAATGCTCGCCTGGAACGACTATTTGTACCCGGCCGTACTGCTCGCGGTACGAAACATGACTGTCGCGGTGACGCAGGGCCAATTGTTCAGCGACACCGACGCACCGTGGAACGCAATGATGGCCGCAGCGATCATTTATGTACTGCCGCCGATTGCGCTGTTGTTTGCGCTTCGCCGCCACGTCGCGGCGGGCCTGACATTAGAGCAGCCAGCTTAGCGACCGCCGATCGCATACCCCGTTTGATCCCCGGCGATGGTGTGGCCAGCCGACGGGATAGGTGGTGAGGAACCCGAACACCAGCCTCTTGCACGAAGAGCCGAGCGGCTCGGAACAGCGTTAAGCCTTCATAGCATGGGCATTTATGGCACGCTGATATTGCCCCGTTTGCTCGATTGGGCGATGCGGAACCGCCAGCTCGGCTCGTATCGCCGACAGACGATCGGAGCAGCATGAGGTCTTGTGCTCGAGGTCGGGGTCGGGTCGGGGCTGAATCTGCCGTTCTACGCGCCGGGGACCGCTTGCCTAATCGCGATTGACCCCTCGCTCGAATTGCTGCAGTTGGCGACCAAGCGACGGCTGGCCGCGCGCACCCCAATATCTCTTCTGCCGGCCTCGGCGGAGCAGCTTCCCTTTGCAAATGCGGTCTTTGATACGGTTGTGATGACCTGGACCCTCTGCTCGATCGCACACCCGGTCGCGGCGCTGCGCGAGATGAGCCGGGTTCTCAAGCCGGGCTGCCGGTTGCTTTTCGTAGAGCATGGCCTGTCGCCCGAACCTCGAATAGCGCGTTGGCAGCACTGTTTGACGCCATGCTGGAAACGCATCGGAGGGGGCTGCATCTCGATCGCAAGATGGACGACCTGATCCGGGCGGCCGGGTTCGGCTTCGATGTGATCGAAACAGGCTACATGAAAGGCCCGAAGCCCTGGACCTTCATGTATCAGGGTTTCGCGAAGAAGTAGCGATCGAGGGCGCGGGCTGATCTCCTGGTATTCAGGAATGTTGCGGGGCTTCTGTCCGGGCCGGTCGGTTCATCATGCGCAGCATCGCTGGGCCGCCAGTGTTGAGGAAACGCCAGACGAGAAACCCGGCGAGCATCAAAAAAGCCAGGTTCAGCCAGGTCGTGTAATCCCAGGTGATGGAGGCTTCGACCACCCGTGCCTTGCGCTCCGACGGGACTAGGGCGAACCCGTTAAAGATCAGCTCGATGATTAGCGCCGCGACTGCCATTGCGACGTAATACGTAGCGAAGAGGAAGCCGGCCATCTTCAACCCGTAGTACTTGCGATAGATGTTCAGGATCGGGAGGACAATCAGGTCGGCGAAGATAAAGGCGACCACGCCGCCGAAGCTGATCCCGCCGTTCCACAGCACCGCCGCCAGTGGAATGTTGCCGACCGAGCAGACGAAGGAGATCACCGCCACCAGTGGGCCGACGATTGGTCCCCACAGCGTGGCGAGAACGGGATGCCCGGTCAGGAAGAAGGATCGCCAGAACGTATTAGGCACCCAGGCCGCGAGAGCGCCAGCGATCAACAGCCCGCCCACGATATCGAGCCAGACCGCGGCCCAGTCCATCACAAAATAGTAGCTGATGGCCGTGAGACCTGGGTCGGATGTCATCCGCTGCCAAAGCGAGCCGCCTTCGGTGACGGACATGTCCATTTCGGCATGGCCTTCCATGCGGCCGACGAGACCTTTGTCGGCCTGTTTCTTGGCTTGTGCGAGAAGGTTCCGGCTGAGAAACATCCGGAAGAGAAGGACCAGGAGGACGACCATCAGCGGTGCGCCGACGATTTCAGCCAACGTCAGCTGCCAGCCGAGCAGCGCCACCATGATGATGCTGAGCTCGAGAACGAGATTGGTGGAAGCCATCTCGAACGCCATCGCGGCAGTGAAATTCGCGCCCTTGCGGAAGATCGACCGGGCAAGCGCCACTGCGGCGTATGAGCATGACGACGAAGCTGCCCCAAGTGCTAGCGCCGTCCCGATCGAACGAGGGTGATCATCCGGCAGCAGCTGGCTCATCTGCTGCTTCGAAACAACCGCCTGCACGGCGGCGGAGAGGGCAAAGCCGAGGATTAGCGGCCATAGGATCTCCCAACCCATGGCGAAAGCCATCGAGAGCGCCGAAAGGAGGGCGTGTGCGACAGAAGACATAGCGACAGTAGCTCCGAAGACGCCTTACCGATGCTTGCCTGAGTGAACGCCCACCGGCTGTGCCGAGACCGGCTATCTGTCGAGCCAGACGTCTTCCATTCGTGCCCCGCTGAAGACGCTGTTGACCATGATCGTCAACCCCTTGACATAGGGCCGCCAGCAGGTTGCACGCCGGTCGTAAAAGATGATCGGCCGGGCGCCGTCCTCGGCCAACTTTCTTTCGATCTCCCATACCAGCTTTTTGCGCTTTACCGGGTCGGCTTCGGCTGATTGCCGGTCGATCAGCTTGTCCACCTCGGGATTACAGTATCCGTTATAATTGCCTTGTGCACCACAGCTATAATTCTCGTAAAAATTCTGATCGGGATCGTCCAGCGCGTTTCCGGTAAGATTGAGGCCAACTATGTAATCCTTGCGCATGACCTTGGGGTACCAGCTCGTCGTGTCGATCGTTTCGAGCTCGCCGTCGATGTAAACCTCCTTCAATTGGTCGATCAGGATCACTGCCGGATCACGGTAGAAGGGTGTGTTCCGGGCTGACACCTTGATCTTTAGCCGGTTGTCGGGTCCGTAGCCGAGCTGCTCCATAATATCGCGCGCTTCGACGCGGTTCTTTGCCACATCGGAATTGTAGCCCGGCAGTGTCTGGAGGATCTCCGGCGGCATGCCCCATACACCCTCAAGCGGCGGCTGCATGACCCCGCCGATGTCGCCCTGTCCTTTGCTGAGGATGTCGATGAACGCTTTGCGGTCCAAGCTGAGTGCCATCGCTCGCCGAAGCTCCGCACTTTGAAAAGGCGGCGCGTCCCTATTGACGATCAGGTTGCTGCTGACATTGTTTGGTGCCACCTCGCAGATCGCTTCGGGCGCCTGGCTTTGGACGTCCTTCAGGAGCGGGAGCGTCACGGTATATGGCCAGGTCATGTCGAGGTTCCCGGCGGTAAATGCCAATAGCGCGGTCGACAGATTCCGGATGATCGTATATTCGACGCCGTCGAGATATGGGCGGCCAGGTTTCCAGTAGTCTGGATTGCGCGTCACTCTGATCGATTGGTTCGGCTCGAACTCGACGAATTTGAATGGACCGGTGCCGATCGGATGCTGCCGCATCTGCGACGGCGGTACGTGACAGGGATAGATCGCCGAGAACCCGCTGGCGAGCAGCATCAGAAACGACGGTTGCGGTCGCTTGAGGTGGAAGACGACTTCGTAATCGCCATTGGCGGTGACCCTATCGAGGTTTCTATACCAGGCCTTGCGCGGGTTGATGCGCAGCTTTTCGCTCGACTTGCCGGTCAGCAGATCCCAAGTGCACTGGACGTCCTTGGCTGTGAAAGGCTTGCCGTCGTGCCACGTCGCGTCTTCGTGCAGCGGAAACGTCAGCTCGGTCCCGTCGTCGTTCCATGACCAGCCGCTGGCCAAGTCGGGCACGATCGACTGCAGGCCGTTTTGCTTCACCTGCTGGTCGAACATAACGAGGTTGTTAAAGACACCCATCACCGGCCGTTGGGCGAAGACCGTCGTTTCCTCGAGGATCGACATGCTCGCTGGGCTGTCGAGCGTGTAAAGTTTCAGAGAACCGCCATGTTTCTGGGCCCACGCCGGCGTGATGCCGAGCGCTGCCGCGAACACGGCGGCGAATACGCGCAGATCTCGTCTCATTGCTCTACAGCCTCGAATGCCGGGCACAAGGCCAGCAACAGCTGAGTGATCCTGGCTTATGCTGCCGCGGGAGCCGCCGCCGGCCGCGCCTTCAACAGCAGCAGCGCGACGCACGCGCTCAGGCTGAGGCCGGCCGAGACGGCAAACACCCCGATGCCCATGGTGTCCATCAAAAGACCGAAGACCAGTGGCGAGGCCGCCTGTGTCGCACGCGCAGGCGCTCCGAGGATGCCGCTGCGCAGTCCGTAGCCGACCGGTCCGAAGATTGCCAACGGCACGGTCCCCTTGGCGATCGTCAAGAGGCCGTTACCGGCACCATGCAATACGGCAAAAGCGATCATCGCGCCCGGCCCGAACAGGCCAAGCATGACAGCTCCGACCGGATGGAGCAGAGCGGCCAGACGTGCCGATACCAGGGGATGGGCCATGCGCAGCGCCCCGAATTCCACGAGCCGCGCGGCGACCTGCGCCGGTCCGACCAAGGCGGCCGCGGCGATCGCCGCCGTCGTACTGGCGCCGGCGATCTCGAGGAGGCGCGGCAGATGCGCCGCCATGGCGCCGGTGACAAACCAAGTCGCCGCAAACACGAAAGCAAGGATAGCCATCGCCCCACGCGGCGCCGGTGAACTCTCCGCCGCCATTTCCGACGCCCGGGCCGGCGGCGGCGCCGCGGGATCAAGAACCGGTTCAACGGCGGCCCAATCACAATGTGCAGTGCCCCCCAGACGAAGCATGCCGTGCGCCACCCAAATTGCGCATTGAGAAAGGCCGATAGCGGCCATCCGACCGTGCTCGCAAAACCCGCGATCAAGGTGATGCCGGTGATCGGTCCCCGCGCCGCGCGGCCGTAGAGCCCGGTGAGCGTCGCGAAAGCCGGATCATAAAGGCCCATCGCCATACCAACGCCAAGCACCGCCCAGGCGACAGCGAGGGTGACAAATCCCTGTGCGATACCGAGCAGGACGAGCCCCGCCGCGAGAACCAGATTGGAAAGCGTCAGTACGCCGCGCCCGCCCCGATTGTCGATCGCCCGGCCGACGGAAGGGCCCAGCACGGCCGACACCAGCAGCGCGCCCGAGAAGAGGCCGAATACAGCAGTACGCGACAGACCGAGACCCTGGGCGATCGGGTCCGCCAGGATCGCCGGTAGATAGTAGCTTGATCCCCAGGCGAGCGTCTGCGCGGTCCCGAGGGCTGCGACGACGACGGGGCGTTTCATCCGTGATCCTCGGCGCCGCCCGTATCGAGCAACCGCTCGACGACGACGCAATCACGCCAGTGGCCATCCAATTTCCCATGACGGCGGTGGATTCCGATTTCCTCGAAACCCACCGCCTTCAATAGCGCGCGGCTTGCAGCGTTCTCCGGAAATACCCGGCTCAGGAGCTTGTGCAAGCCTCGGGCGGCCGCTGCCTCCATCAGGGCTGAGAGGACCGGCTGGCCAATGCCGCGGCCGCGAAAATCCCGCCCTACATAGACCGAAAATTCGCCGACACCGCTGTAGAAGGCCCGGTCGCTGTACGGGAACGACGCCGCAAAGGCGACGGGTCCCGTCGCTTCGGTTTCGGCAACCATCACAAGCTGCTGTCCGGTGAACCACTCGGCAATGTTTTCGGCCGAGCGGGGCTCGGTCTCGAACGTCGCAATACGATCAGCGATGCCTTCGTTGTAGATCGCCGCAATCGCCGCCGCATCGGCGAGCGTGGCAGCCCGCGTCCTCAATCCGATTGTGTCCGCCATCGATATTTGGCCGGGCTCCTAAACGGTCCGCGTATGCTCGTACACATTTACGCTATCCGAAACCGATCACCGCCATCATTCGGCGATGATAGGACTTTCCAGCAAATCCCAGGCGGACTTGTTGGACGACCGACCGGCCCGTGGTCCTAAAGTTGGGGTTAGCGCTCAGCCGATCGCCTGCCTGAGAATTTCTTCGTCAGGTCCACGCCCGGCACAGCAATCCGCGAGCTTGCCGTCCACGACGATACCCGGCACGCTTTTGATGCCATGCCATACTGCTTTGCTCTCGCCGCGATAGGTCCCTGGTGCATGTCGTGAATTTCAATATCATGGTTCGAGCCCACAAGACGTTTAACCATTTCAACCGTCTCGTTACAAATCGAGCAACTAGAAGAAAAAATCTCGATCTTTTTTCTCTGTCCTTGAGACATTGCTTCATTCTCTTTTGGAAGGTCAACCGACTGTCCGAGCTTCCAGTGAGCCCGAGCTTGACTGTATGGGCACGGCAGACTCTTACTCTGCTCTATTCGACCTGACATGGTGAACCATGACAGTCCAGGATGCCACAATCGTGGCGGGAATCGAGATCCCATCTACGTCCCCTGTCTTCCTCGCAATCGTGGGTGTGCATGTCCTCGTTGGATTTGTTTGCGTTGTTACCGGCGTCATCGCGATGCTCAGCGAGAAACGACCGGGCCGCCATCCCACGGTGGGCACCGTTTACTTTTGGTCTCTCTCGGCAGTTTTCGTCTCGGCGACAGTGCTGTCAGCGGTACGCTGGGCGCAGGATTACCATCTCTTTATTCTCGGGCTCATCTCCTTCGGCGCGGCATCTCTGGGCCGCATGGCTCGCCGGCACCGTTGGCGCAACTGGGTCAGATTGCACCTCACCGGGATGGGCCTGTCGTACATCCTGCTCCTCACGGCTTTTTATGTGGACAACGGACATAACCTGCCATTTTGGAAGGACTTACCCTCGATCACATATTGGCTGACGCCCGGCGCAGTTGGCACGCCGCTCATCGTCCTTGCCTTGCTGCGACATTCGCTAGCACGGCGGGCGGCCTCACGCGGGGTGTGGATCGCCAAGTGATTACCCGAACAGGCGAGGTGCGATGCCGTACGCCCACGCTCCCGGTGTTCAGTCCGGTACCTTCACCCGGTGCTGGTTCTTCGCTTGCCAATCCGCCATTTGCTTGGAGATTACCAACGCACCTTGCACTTTGTCCTGTGGACTTCCGGCCCCTTCGGCCAGGTGAGCCCATCGGACCACCACCTTTGGTGCGAGTATGTCTTGAGCTCGGATGAAAACGGGCTCATCGAGTGCCGCCAAGCATAAGGAGACGCACCTAAAGGGCAGCGCCTCTAATAATACCGTTCGGGTAGCCATCGTAGCTCCTCCGCTAATTCAAATCTCGCTCCCTTTCGCTTTGCTGCCGCTTCGAGGTCTCCTTTTCTCCACGTAATAGCCCGCCTCCGGTGCCTCCGGTTCGCTTTGTCGTCCGATCATGCCGTTTTCGCCGCATACCGGTGCAGGAGCGGTAAGGCCAAAACGAGAGCTATCAATTGCGCCACAACGAAACCCGGCGCATCGGTCGGCCGAATCCCGGCAAAGGTATCGGTCAGCGACCGTGCGATGGTTACCGCCGGGTTCGCAAACGACGTAGAGGCGGTGAACCAGTAGGCACCGGTGATGTAAGCCCCAACTGCAAAAGCCGTCACCGGCTCGCGATGGGCGCGGCATCCCCATATCACCGAGAGCAGCCCGAAGGTGGCGATCACTTCGGCGACCCATTGCGGCATCCCGGTGCGCGCATGCTGTGACAGCTGCCAGACCGGCAGATCGAACATGACGTGCGCCAGCCATACGCCAAGAATGGCGCCAATGATCTGGGCGGCGATGTAGGCCGGCACCGCATGCCAGCGTAAGCCATCGGTCGCCGCCGCCGCCAGTGTCACCACGGGGTTCATATGCGCGCCCGACTGCGGCCCGAACGCGAGGATCAGCGCTACCAATGCACCGCCCGTGGCGATCGCATTGGCCAGCAGGGCCAAGCCGACATTTCCGCTGAAGAGCTTTTCGGCCATGATGCCCGACCCGACCACGGCAATGAGCAAAAACGCCGTCGCGACGAGTTCGGTGAAAGCTTCGTGGACAAGCGGTCGGCTCAGCGCACCACGCCGGCTCGCGATTGCCAAGAACGTCATGGTGTTGGCTCCCCGCTCGCGACAATCCGCAGATGACCGAGTTCTTCGACCCTCCGCTGCAGCGCCAACCGATCTAGGGCTTCGAGCCTTAAGGCCGTGAAGAGTTTGATGCGGGTTTCGAGCGCCTGATAGGCGTAACGGAAGGCGCGGACCTTCTCCGCCTCCGGGCCCTCCACCGCGGCGGGATCCGACACCCCCCAATGAGCGGTCACCGGACTGCCCGGCCACACCGGGCAGACCTCGCCGGCGGCCTGGTCGCAGACCGTGAAGACGAAATCCATCACCGGCGCGCCCGGCTTGCCGAACTCGTCCCAGCTTTTGCTGCGCAGCCCGCCGGTATCGAGATGGGCCTTTTCCAGCAGGTCGATCGCCAGCGGGTGCACAGCGCCTTTGGGAAAGCTTCCCGCGCTGTGCCCCTTAAATCGTGCCTTCCCCCAATGATCGAGCAGCGCCTCCGCCATGATGCTCCGCGCCGAATTGCCGATGCAGAGGAAGAGAACGTTGTAGGTTTTTTCCGTCACCGGTTGCTCTCAAGCGGCGCAGCAGGAAGGGGCGCAACACGCTTCAGCGGAGGTGCTGGGCGGCGCGAGTTCCGCGGGTGACGGTTCGCAGCAAACCGCGCGATCCGTCGCTTCCTTCAATCTGGCGAGCGATCCCTCGCCGTACACGGTCGCCTCGCCGTGCGTGAAAAACGTCTCCCACGGCACGCCCTGCGGATCGGCGATCCACTGCTTGTCGGACACCGCGTAGCAGCAGGTGGTGGCCTTCGCTTCGACGATCGGCCGCTCGGCCCGGCTCAGCCGGTCATAAACCTCGAAGAGCTCGCCCTCATCCTCGGCCTGGATGCCGAGATGCGAGATACCGGCGACGCTGCCCGGGAGTTTGCTGATCGCGAAGTTGACCCGCGGATCGTCCAGCATCCATTTCGCATAATCGTCCTTGAGCAGGGTCGGCTCGGCCGCGAACAGTGTCGAATAGAACCGGATCGATTGATCGAGGTCGTCAACCGACACGTGGACGTGCAGGCGCTTCATCACTCTCTCCTTTGGCAAAGGTGTCGGCGGGGTTGCAGACCGGCGGACAAATGGCGTCGCGGCCGCAGCAGTTCTCGGTCAGATAGGCCATCAGCTCGTTCATCGCGCCGTACTCGGCGGAATAGATCAGCTGCCGGCTCAAGCGCCGCTGCGTGATGAGACCGGCGTGCACGAGCTGCTGGAGGTGAAAAGACAGGGATGAGGGCAGCACGCCGATCTTCTCGGCAATGATGCCCGCAGGCAGTCCGGCGGGACCGCAAGTCACCAGCAGCCGGAAGAGTTCGAGCCGGGTTTCCTGGGCAAGGGCGCCAAGAGCGGCGATGGCGCGTTTTTGATCCATCAGCTGTCACAAAAATTTCATGTTTCGACGATCATCAAATATATATTGCCAGCAAAGATCGTGTCAACGCATATTTCGCGAAATGTCGAAATGGTGGGAACGATCATGAACACGACCGAGATCAAGGAGCTCGTTCGAAACTGGTACGGCGGGGTCGCTGTGGGAAGCACAGGTTGCTGCGGTTCGACCACTACGTCGGAAAATGCCTCGTGCAGCATGGGCTATTCCGGGGCGGAACTCGCTTCTCTGCCCGAGGGCGCCGATCTCGGGCTCGGCTGCGGCAATCCGCAGGCCTTTGCGGCCATGCGTCCGGGTGAGGTCGTTGTCGACCTCGGCAGCGGTGCGGGCATCGATTGCTTTCTTGCCGCGCAGCAAGTCGGGCTGGCCGGCCGCGTGATCGGTGTCGACATGACGCATGAGATGCTCGCCAAGGCGCGTGCCAACGCCGAGCGGGTCGGAGCGGCCAATGTCGAGTTCCGGCTCGGCGAAATCGAGCATCTGCCGATTGCCGACAACATCGCCGATGTCGTCATTTCGAATTGCGTCATCAACCTGGTTCCCGATAAGGCGCAAGTCTACCGCGAGGCGTTTCGCGTGCTGAAGCCGGGCGGACGCATCGCTATTGCCGACGTGGTGAATACCGCGCCGCTGCCGCCCGAACTCTCTGCCGACGCGACATTGCTCTGTACCTGTTTGGCGGGAGCCGCCCCGACGCGTCAAATCGAAAAGTGGCTCACGGTGGCCGGCTTTACGCACATCCGCATCGCCATCAAGCCAGGGAGCCGCGAGTTCGTCGCCAGTTGGGCGCCCGGCCGCGGCATCGAAGACTATGTCGCCTCCGCGACCATCGAAGGCCGCAAGCCCGCCCGCATGCCGCTCTAACCGCCCAACCGCTCGGCCGCTTGAATGACGGCCGCGCTCGTCACGGTGACCATCACACGTGGGGGCATTTGTTCACGAATCCCCGTCTGGTGAGGGGTCGCGCGAGCGGGGTGAAACTCCATCGTTTTCCAAATTACGCGCGCTATGCCACTATCGAGGTAGCACGCGTGACCCCTCGCAGCACAAGATGTAGGAAATTCCACCCGGAGCGTTGATCTGCGTCAAGGCGGCGAAGGGACCCTGTGGAAAGATTTGCGGATGCAGGAGTGTGAGCCGATAGAAGGCATGTTCCCGGCGACGGCCATGCCGGATGCCGCCTGGTGGCAGGCTCTCTGGCCACAGCCCGAGAAGGTTCTTGCCGACATCGGTATCGAGCCCGACATGCATGTCGTAGATCTGTGCTGTGGCGACGGGTTGTTTACCGCTCCTCTGGCGAAAATGGCTTGTCGTGTCATCGCCATCGACCTCGACCCGGAGATGGTGAACCTAGCGCGAGCGCGCGTCACCGCTACAGGGGCGACGAATTGCGCTTTCATCGTGGGCGACGCCTACGATGTGGCCGAGCTTGTGGCGGAACTGGTCGATCTTATTCTGATCGCCAACACATTCCATGGTGTGCCCGACAAAGAGCGCCTCGCCCAAGCTGTGGCGGCCATCTTGAAGCCGGGCGGCCGCCTGTCAGTCATCAACTGGCATCACCGCCCGCGCGAAGAGACAGTGGTTCTTGGCAAACCGCGCGGGCCGAAAATCGAGATGCGGATGAAACCAGCAGACGTTGCGGCGGCACTAGAACCTGCTGGCCTTAAGCTTGCACGCGTCGCCGATTTGCTGCCGTACCATTACAATGCGATCTTTGAGAAACCAACCGCGCGAGCGGCCCGTGATGGGTATGGAAATGGCTAGGATCAGGGATGCCGGGCCGGTCGTAATTGCTGGCATCGCGGGCATTGCAATGGGCATGGCAATAACCAAGAAGATGATGGGCGGCCGGATGGGCGGACTAGTAAGCAAATCACCCATGGCGAAGATGATGGGGATGTGCGCCGAGATGCTGACTACGATCAGGCAGACCAACGCGCTCGCGGTAATTCGCCACGCCCGAACTTCAGCGAATCTTTGCAGAGTGGTTGAGTCAGCTAGAGGACAAGGCAACTGCACTGCTTATCCAGGGCAACAAGGACGCCGCCGCCCTAGCGAGTTCGCTCGGCATCAGTGAGGAGAGCGCACGTTACGTATTGGCCCAGTTGGCCGCGAGCGGAAAGATTGCGTTAAACAGCAAGCCAGCAGCAGAGAGGGATATCCAAAATGCCTCCGACTGACTGGTGGAATATGCCGTGGTTCGGAATGTTCATGATGCCGGTGATGATGGTCGTCTTCTTGGTCGTCGTCATCCTCATCATCGTCCCCCTTATGCGGTCAATGGGGATGGGGCCGCCATGGTGGCACGGTCACAACCCGCCGCCGTTCCCACCCCAGAAAACCGCGCTCGATATCCTCAACGAGCGCTTCGCGCGCGGCGAAATTGACCGGCAAGAATACGAGGAGCGGAAGGGGCTCCTGTCTCAATCATAAGGCCGGCCGACATCGCGATCGGCGAGCTATCGCGCCGCAGGATGCAACATCGAGCCGATCCGCTATTACGAGCGGATCGGCTTGCTGCCGCAGCCGCGCCGTCGGTGCGGCCGGTTTCGCCGGTATGATGCCGACGATGCCAAGCGGCTGAGGCTTATCCGCCGGGCACGGCAACTCGGCTTTACGCTCGATGAAGTCCGCGCGCTGATGTACCTGGCTGACACTGACGGCGATGACGTCCGACCGAAGCGCGGCGCCTTGGCGCTGCGCATGTGGCCGAGATCCGCGCGAAAATTGCCGATTTACAAGCGATGGAACGCGTTCTTTCGAACGCCATCCGCGAATGCGATTTGCGACAGCAGCCGAGATGCCCGCTAATCGAGGTTCTGTCCCGGGATGTTAATCTGACGACCTCCGATGCCTAAAACCCCGCGAAACGGAGAGGAAATTGGGCAGCGACGCACTTGCAGGTGATGCAGGTCAAGCACAAAAACGGCAGGCGATACCCCTAGAAGGCTGCAAATTTTATCTTCTCTATGGTTTCTCCGCGATTTCGACCTTGTCTCCGTCAGCAGCTTCTGTCCCCCCGGCAGTGCAGCCGCGCTCGAGCGACTTGGCAGCCTTGTCTTTCCCCGGATCACCCATGTCCTCCTCGATCTCGCCCGTCAGAATCTACGCGACGCGGAGCGCGTTGGCGACGTTATCGGCAGGTTGCTTGTCGCCCCTTCGGCATGAACCTTCCTAGGGTTGCTTGGCGCCAAGCACATATAGGAGCCGAGACCATGCTGCGAGAGCCGAGCTAGTGACCGAGATAGCCGTCATTGTCGCTGCGGGCAGTCCGCCGTGGATGCGGCTTGCCCGCATCGCCAAGACGCTTGCGGCACTTACGCTCGTATGGCTCGGGATCGAGGGTACTGTCGGTGTGATCGCGGGCATTCTGGCCGGATCCGTCGCGCTGGTTGCCTTCGGCCTGGATAGTGGCATCGAGGGCCTTGCGAGCATCATTGTTCTTTGGCGGTTCACCGGAACACGGACGATCTCGCCTACCGCTGAGCGACGCGCCCAAAAATGGGTTGCAGTCAGCTTCTATTTGCTCGCGCCGTATGTGGCCGTCGAAGCGATCGAGAAATTGATCGAAGGCACAGCCGCCGAGACCAGCTGGCTCGGGATCGCCCTGACGGGCGGAACGCTTTTCCTCTGCCCCTGGCTTGGAATCGCCAAACAACGCGTCGGGGCGAAGCTCGAATCCCGCGCTACCTATGGCGAGGGAACGCAAAACGTCTTGTGTGCCCTTCTCGCAGGCGCGGTTTTGATCGGGTTGGCCGCTAACAGCCTGTTCGGCTTTTGGTGGCTCGATCCAACCATCGCGCTGCTAATCGCCGTCATCTGCGTCCGCGAAGGTTACAAGGCTTGGGAAGGCGAGTCTTGCGGCTGCGCGACCTGCGCGTAATTTCAAACTGGGGTCAACACTGGGTATTGTCTGATCTCTCGGAAAGGGGTACGAGTATCGAAATATCGAAATGAGCCCATACAGGGGCGCAGTTGCTGGGAGAGACGCTATGACCAGCTGTAACCGGCTTATCGCGCTGGGTCGCCGTCAGTTCCTCAAAGGCGGCGCGACCGCGGCGGCGGCAACGCTCGGCGCCGCGGCCATCCCGCGCGATGCCCGCGCCACGCCGGCTCTGGCGCGGGTGACCTATCCGAGCACCAGGCTCGCCAATGTCAAAGACCTGAAGGTCGACCAGCCGGTACAGATCCAATACCCGGACAAGGACTCTCCCGGCGTCATCATCAAGCTCGGCGCCAAGGTCGATGGCGGGGTCGGCCCCGATGGCGACATCGTGGCCTTCTCGACCCTCTGCCCGCACAAAGGCTATCCGCTCGGCTATGTCGCTGCGGAGAAGACCCTCAACTGTCCCGGCCATTATTCACGCTTCGATTGCGAAAAGGGCGGCCAGCAGATCTGGGGTCACGCGACCCAGAACCTGCCGCAGTTCCGGCTGCGCGTCGCCGCCAACGGCGACATCTTCGCCGACGGTGTCGACGAGCTGATCTACGGCCGCCTCAGCAACACCCTGGTGGCCTAAGGGCGGGAGGAAAACGATGGCCTACAAGCGCAATATCGACCGCCTGCCGATCCCGCCCAAGGACGCAAAAGTGCAGAACGTCACCTGCCCCTTCTGCATCGTGGGGTGCGGGTACAAAGCCATCAGCTGGCCGGTCGACACGCAAGGCGGTCCGAAGCCCGCCGAGAATTTTTTGAACGCCGATCTCACCCGGCAGCAGGAAGCGGAAACCGCCGCCTGGTTCTCGCCGGCGATGTACAACATCGTCAAACAGAACGGTCGCCAAGTGCACCTCATCATCAAGCCGGACAAGGAGTGCGAGGTGAATTCCGGCCTCGGCTCGATCCGCGGCGCACGTCAGGGCGAACTCTCCTATTCGACGATCACCGGCACCCAGGGTCAGCGGCTGACCGAGCCGCTCGTCTACCGCTATGGCGGGATGGTCCCGACGTCCTGGGATGACGCGCTGTGGCTCGCCGCCGAAGTAACCCGCCACGTCATCGAGGAACAAGGGGAGGATGGCCTCATCGTCTCCGCCTTCGATCACGGCGGCGCCGGCGGCGGTTACGAGAACACCTGGGCCACCGGCAAGCTCTATTTCGAGAGCATGAAGATCAAGAATATCCGGATCCACAACCGACCCGCCTACAATTCCGAGGTTCATGCCACCCGCGACATGGGCGTCGGCGAGCTCAACAACTGCTACGAAGACGCCGAACTTGCCGACACCATCGTCGCCGTCGGGACCAACGCCCTCGAAACCCAGACCAATTATTTCCTCAATCACTGGCTGCCGAACCTGCGCGGG
>Ga0306926_10001350_pt1 | contig 24252 bp, 24 predicted proteins | sample flu12Cox44000178_FD_203759 | JGI IMG/M metagenome (GOLD analysis project Ga0306926, IMG submission 203759) | Lab enrichment of tropical soil microbial communities from Luquillo Experimental Forest, Puerto Rico - flux8day.12C.oxic.44.000.178 (v2)... | ecosystem: Environmental > Terrestrial >...
TATCATCGGCGGCGTCGGCACCGTGCTCGGCCCCCTGCTTGGCGCGCTCGTCATCAAGTCGCTCGGCGAGCTTACCAAGCTCATGACAGGCGATGCGCCGGGACTCGATCTCGCCGTTTATGGCGCCATGCTAATCGTGGTCGTGGCATTTGCGCCGCGTGGCATTGCGGGCGCTTTGCTCGACTGGCGCGATCGTTTGCGGCGCCGCGGCGCGGGCGCGCCGGTGCTGGAGCGGGGCCATGGCTGAGCCGTTGCTGCGGGTCGCAGGCGTGTGCAAGCGCTTTGGCGGGCTGCTGGCGCTCGACAATGCCTCGTTCATCGCGGAGACCGGACGCATCACCGCACTGATCGGCCCCAACGGCGCCGGCAAGACGACGCTGTTCGCCATCATTGCCGGCTTCTCGCCGCCAAGCCGGGGACGCATCTTCTATGCCGGCGCCGACATCACCGGGGAGCCGCCCTATCTGCTGGCACGGCGGGGCATCGCCCGCACCTTCCAGACTGCCCAGCCGTTCGCGGGTCTCAGCGTCCAGGACAATATCGCGGTCGGATCGTATCTGCAGCATCCCGCACGCAGTGATGCGCGCGCGGCTGCCGGCGAGATCGCGCGCGAAGTCGGGCTCGGCGATTACCTCGGCAGGCCGGCTGCGAGCCTCACCGTCTCGGCGCTCAAGCGGCTCGAGCTGGCGCGCGCGCTCGCGATCAACCCGCGCCTTCTTCTGCTGGACGAAGTGCTCGCCGGGCTCAATCCGTCCGAGATCCGCGACATCGTGCCGCTCATTCTCGCCATCCGCGCGCGCGGCACCACCATCGTCCTGATCGAGCACGTGATGCAGGCCGTGATGAGCCTTGCGGAGCAGGTCCTGGTTCTGGCCGAAGGCCGCATCATCGCGCAAGGGGCGCCGCAGGCGATCGCGGCAAATCCGCGCGTCATAGAGGCCTACCTCGGTCAGGGTGCGGCGCAACGCGCCGCCGGAGCCCATGATGCCTGAGCCGATCCTGATCGTGAGCGGAGTGCATGCGGGATACGGCGGCACCGAGGTCCTGCACGGCCTCGATCTCGCCGTGGGGCAAGGCGAGATCATTGCCATTCTCGGATCGAACGGGGCGGGAAAATCGACGCTCAATCGCGCGATCTCGGGCCTGCTGCCAATCTCTCGAGGTTCCATCATTTTTGCGGGCAGTCCGCTTGAAAACGAGCCGCCTGCATCCATCGTGGCACGGGGGCTGATCCACATCCCGGAAGGTCGTCGCATTTTTCCCAATCTGACGGTGCAGGAGAATCTCGACCTCGGCTCCTACCGGCGCGCGCGCGCGCGCCGGACGGAAAACCGCCGTCGGGTGCTCGCGCTGTTTCCGAGGCTAGCGGCGAGGCAGTCGCAGCTTGCCGGGACGCTCTCCGGCGGCGAGCAGCAGATGCTCGCGATCGGGCGCGCGCTCATGGCCGAGCCGAGGCTGCTGATTCTGGACGAGCCTTCGCTCGGACTATCGCCGCTCATGGTCGAGCAGCTGTTCTCGTTGATCCGCGACATCAATGCCGAAGGCATTGCCGTCCTTCTGGTCGAGCAGAACGTGATGCAGAGTCTCGAGCTTGCGCAGCGCGCCTACGTGCTGGAGAACGGCACCGTGGTCGTGGAGGGAAGCGCGCGGGACGTCCGCAGCAATCCCGCGCTCAATCGCGCCTATCTCGGCATGTAGGTCGGCATCCGGTGTGGCGGATTTCACGTTCCTACCAGCATTGCCGCGAATCATTCGTAGGAACGTCAAATCCAAAGCCACACTAGAAACATATATTTTCTAGTTTAAAATTGGTCTTTGCGATCGGCTTACCACACTGCATCGCCTACGGAATGACACGGCGCGGCATGGCCGGCACGGGATAGCGCCCGGTCAACACATTCCAATAGGCCCAGGACCGCGCATCCATGATTCCCGGCGGCGCCCGCTCGAGCGCCTCACGAAAATCATCCAGGTCCACGTACCGCCGGACCACGGCAATTTCTTCGATCGTCCCGTAGGTCATGACGTAGGTGAGGAAGCGGATGGGGTCGGCCAACGCCTGCTCGGGAGGCTCAAACCACAGCACGCGTGGCGCGACGCGCAAGAGATCGGCATTGCAGGGGAGCGGCCTCATCTGCTCACCGGCCGCTTCTTGACCGCCGCAAGCTGCGGCAGCTTTCGAGGATCCGTTGCCTTCACAGCCGCAACCAGCTCCCGACGAATATCGGCTGAGAGTCCGGAGAGTGCCTGATCCTGATGGTAGGCAAGCGCCTTGAGAGCAAGCAGGGGAGCGAACTCGGAGCCATAGATGATTGTCGCGGCAGCCAGCATTTGGGCCAGGGGAATACCTGCTTTTGTCAGCAATGCGTGCACATCGATGTAATCCTTGACCTCAGCGCGCTGCGTCACGACAGCTACCTTGAAGCCTGCCAGATCGAGCAGCGATGCAACCTTGACCTCCGGCCCCATTGCGCGATCCGCCGGTGACACCTGCCCAAGATCGAGCCCGCCGAAAAACGATACCTGCGCGGGACCGTCACGTTCGACGGTCACGGTCAGCGTATCCGGAGCCGCCTGCAGGACCGTGACGCCCCGCAGATAAGGGATTCTCCGCATCAGATCATTGGGAGCGAACGGCTTCGATCCAAAGAAATCAAAGTCCAGGGAGGCGCGGTGCCCGAGCCGCAGCGCGATTGCGGTACCCCCATAGAGCGTGAACTCTTCAGGGGTCTGTGACAGCTCCGGCCATAGGCGCTGCTGGGCTAACGGCAGAATATCGAGACGGGGCTTGAACGGAGCAGTCGAGCATGCGGTCGATTCGCTTGTGTTCATCGCTCCGCATTATATCCGATTAAGGCACCCACGGCCCGCCTACCTGCCAATCCCGCGCGCGGGGTGACGGGTGTCGCCGCGCTTGTTCTGGTGGCGCACGTATGTGATTGCAGCCTGCGGGCGCTCCATCTTGACCTTGAGCGCGGCAATCAGCGCGTCCTCGGCATCCACGGTGACGTGGCCGGACTTGCCATCGAGCTTGAAGCCGACGGCAAATTGCATGCGCGCGTCTCCTTAAGGCAGCCCGGCGACGGGCCGAACGAAAAGTCGCTACACCTGCGGCTGCGGCTCGAGACCGCCGGTGTCCGGGCGCGGGCGCGGCTTGCCGGCCGGCGGCACCGCCGAGCTGCGCGGCGTTGCCGGCTCGATCACCGATTCGCGGGTGGGCCGCTTGCCGGCGAGCAGGTCCTTGATCTCGTCGCCGGTCAGCGTCTCGAACTCGAGCAGCCCCTTGGCGAGCAGCTCGAGGTCGGCGCGCTTCAATTCGAGAATGTGCCGGGCGTCGGCATAGCCGGATTCGACCAGCCGCTTGATCTCGGCGTCGATCTTGCGGCTTGTCTCCTCGGAGACGTTCTGCTGGCGCGCCACCTGATAGCCCAGGAACACCTCATCCTGATTCTCGCCGTAGGCGACGGTACCGAGCTGCTCGGAAAGCCCCCAGCGCGTCACCATCATGCGCGCGAGCTTGGTCGCCTGCTCGATATCGGAGGCGGCGCCCGAGGTCACCTTGTCCTCGCCGAAGACGAGCTCCTCGGCGACGCGCCCGCCCATCATGATGGCAAGCCGCGACGTCATCTGCTCGCGGCTCATGGAGAGCTTGTCGCGCTCGGGCAGCTGCATGACCATGCCGAGCGCCCGGCCGCGTGGGATGATTGTGGCCTTGTGGACGGGATCGGTCGCCTTGACGTTGAGCGCCACGATCGCGTGGCCGCCTTCGTGATAGGCGGTAAGCAGCTTCTCCTCCTCGGTCATCACCAGCGACTTGCGCTCGGCGCCCATCATCACCTTGTCCTTGGCGTCCTCGAACTCGATCTGCGTGACCATGCGCTTGTTGCGCCTGGCTGCCATCAAGGCGGCCTCGTTCACGAGGTTCATCAGATCGGCGCCGGAGAAGCCGGGCGTGCCGCGCGCGATGGTCTTGAGATTGACGTCAGGCGCAAGCGGCACCTTGCGCACGTGCACCTTGAGGATCTGCTCGCGGCCGACCACGTCCGGATTGGGCACGATCACCTGGCGATCGAAACGGCCGGGCCGCAGCAGCGCCGGGTCGAGCACGTCGGGCCGGTTGGTCGCGGCGATGAGGATGATGCCCTCGTTGGCCTCGAAGCCGTCCATCTCGACCAGCAGCTGGTTGAGCGTCTGCTCGCGCTCGTCGTTGCCGCCGCCGAGGCCGGCTCCGCGGTGGCGGCCGACCGCGTCGATCTCGTCGATGAAGATGATGCAGGGCGCATTCTTCTTGGCCTGCTCGAACATGTCGCGCACGCGCGAGGCGCCCACGCCCACGAACATCTCGACGAAGTCGGAGCCGGAGATAGTGAAGAACGGCACGTTCGCCTCGCCGGCAATGGCGCGCGCGAGCAGCGTCTTGCCGGTTCCGGGCGGGCCCACCAGGAGCACGCCGCGCGGGATGCGACCGCCCAGGCGCTGGAATTTGCCGGGATCGCGCAGGAACTCGACGATCTCCTGAAGGTCCTGCTTGGCCTCATCGACTCCCGCTACGTCCTCGAAGGTGACGCGGCCGTGCGCTTCAGTCAGAAGCTTGGCGCGGCTCTTGCCGAAGCCGAGCGCCTTGCCGCCTGCTCCCTGCATCTGCCGGGAGAGGAATATCCACACGCCAATGAGGGCGATGAACGGCAGCCATGACAGCAGGAGCGATACGAACCAGGGCACGTCGTTCTGCTGCGGACGCGCAGTGATCGACACCCCCTTGCCGTACAGCCGCTGAACCAGGTTCGGATCGTTGGGGGCGTAGGTCTGGAAGCTGCGGCCGTCGGTGAAGGTGCCGTGGATTTCCGGCCCCTGGATCAGGACGTCGCGCACCCGGCCTTGGTCAACCTCGCTCAGGAGCTGCGAGAAGGAAATGTCGGTGGCACTGTTACGCGGACCCTGCTGGTTGAACAGCGAGAACAGGGCGACCAGCAGGAGGACAATGATCACCCAAAGGGCGAAATTGCGCAGGTTGGCATTCATCCCTTGTCCTTAACTGGCCGCCGGCGAGCCCGGAGGCTGGCAGGTTAGCGCAAGATAGAGGCCGATTCACGTCCGTTGCGATACAATCTAAGTGGCGACCGGCTTCCTGCCAAGGGAAACGGCTTTTTTCTTTATGATACGGCCCTTTGCCCGGTTCGAGCGCGGCGGCGCGCGCTCGACGACAAGCCGGCCCGCAACGAGCGTCACCATTGCGCCGGCAAGGGTGCGGCGCATGCGAAGGCGGGTACCCGCCCTCGCCGAGAGGCCCTCATATAACGTCTCCAGCTTCGCGAGCTGAGGCGCGCCCCCGCCGCCGGTGCGCGCAACGGCGCGGCCGAGCAGACGCAGCGCGATCTCCTGCGGCAGGGCGAAGAATTTCTCCGCCCCAAACGCAATCGGCTCCGCATTGCGCCACGCGGGATCACGCCGAACCCGAGTGCCGGCAGGCTCGACTAAAGCGCGTCCCCCCACGTCCGCTGCCGCGGCATCGACGACGCGCGCGAGCGCCCATTCGGCGCGCGCGAGCCGGCGTGCCAGAAGAGCGATGCGCGGCGCATCGAGGCCCTCGCGCGCAAGCGCCGGCATCACCTCTCGCAAGCGCGAACGTGTGAACCGCGGATCCCGGTTCGACGCATCATCGGCATAGGCGATGCCGGCGTGATCGAGGGTTGCCACGAGCCGCGCCTTTGCAACATCGAGGAGCGGGCGGGCGAGGAGCACGCCTCGCTTGCGCGGAGTCGCGGTTGCAACGGGGAGCGGCGCGATCCCCCGCATGGCAGCGAGCCCGGTGATGCCGCTGCCGCGGAGCAGGCGCATGAGCACGGTCTCCGCCTGATCATCCAGGGTGTGTGCGGTAACAACGTAATCGGCCTTGACGCGAAGTGCGGCTGCCTCAAGCAGGCGATAGCGGGCGATCCGCGCAGCCTCCTGCAATCCCGTGCGCGGCTTTCTCCCCTGCCAGCGCAAGGTGCGATGCGGCACGCCGAGCGTGCGTGCCAACCGTTTCACCGCGCGCGCTTCGCGCGCGGATTGCGGGCGCAGACCATGGTCGATGGTCACGGCCAGAAGCTTCGGTCGGGTCGTCCTGTTTTGTCGTCGGGCCGACCAGCGCGCCGCAAGCAGGAGCAGCGCGGTCGAATCGCCGCCCCCGGATACTGCCAGAACCAGGGCGGAAGCGTTTGCGAGCGGTTGAAACAGTCGTTCCGCCTCCGCGGCGGACAAGGGCGGCGCAGCTTCAGCAGCGCACACGCTTCTGTTCTCGATCGACCGCCTGTCTGATGCCCGCGGATGCGCGCGGGAACTTGCGCAGAACTTCGCCGAGCGACGCGCAGGCCGCCTCCTTCTCTCCGAGCGCAGCGAGCGACTGCCCGAGCCGCAGCAGCGCGTCGGGGGCCTTCGGATTGCTTTCGAACTTGGTGGAGACGTTGAGGAAGGCTTCGGCCGCGTCGCGGAAGCGCTGGCGCTGGAACAGGCTTTCGCCGAACCAGAAGGTGGCATCGCCGGTGAGCCGGTCGTCAGGGTATTTGCTCAGGAACTCGCGGAAGCCCTGCTCGGCAAGCACGTAGTCCCGCCGCAGCACATAGCCGTAGGCGAGGTCGAACTCGTCCCTCGGCGTCTGCGAGGGAGCAAGCGTCGCGGGCGCGCCAGCCGGGCCAAGGCGCGACGGCGGCGCCCCAACCGAGGCATCGGCTACGTCGCCCGGTCTCGAGGGAGAAGGCGCGGTCGTTCCGAGCGCATGCGGGGCGCCCGGCGCGTTGGGGTTGAGCGCGGGATCGAACGCGTCGCCGCGATGCGCGGGAACGGGGCCCGCAGCCGGCGCGATCTGACCGGGCAGGCTCTGCGGCCGCATCATGCCACCTGCGTGTGGCGTGCCGCGCACATCAGGCTCCTCCTGCATACGGCGGAGCTGCATCTCGAGCTGCTGATTGCGGTACTGCAGCTGCTCGACCACCCCTGTGAGCTGCCTGATCTGGCCTTCCAGGCGGTCAAGCCGCAGCATGAGGTCGGGCGCGCCCGCCTGCGCGGTGCGCTCCGGCATCGCGCCCTCCGTGGCCTGCGTTTGCACGCCGCGCTCACCCGCGAAACGTCCGCTGCCGCCAAAGATGGCATCGAACAACCCGCCGGGCTGCTGGGTGGCCTGCGCGCGTGCCGGAGCAAGATGCGCCCCAGCAGCGGCAATCGCCACAAGGGCGAGCGCAGATGTCCATCGCAGGGCGGAGCCGGTCTTGCGCGTCAAGGCTTGAGATTCCGCATCAAGGCTTCAATGCGCGGTTGAAGTCGTGGAAAGACCATACGAATCCCTGCGTCGAAATTGTGACCTGCGGTCGCGACGGCCGGCGTCGATCACACCTGCGTCATGGCGATCAGCGTGCCGGCCTGCGGCAGGCTCTCGAGCGCCCACAGCTGGCGCAGCAGGTTGTCCGTCTGCGCGGCCGGCAACGGCGCCCGCGCGAGCGAACGGAATTTCTCCTCGAGCTCGGCGTCCGTCATCGGGTTCTTCCAGTGCCCGCGGTGGTATTCAACCCGAAAGCTCTTGCGCTGCCTCGATTTGAGCACGACCTCGAGATCGCACAGGTTGATTTCCTTCTGGACGCGGTCGGCCTCCTCCGACGGCACGCAATGCACGCGGCCGACAAGATCCAGAAGCCGGCTGTCGTGCAGGTACGGGTCTTCGTAATGCTGCGCTTCGACGGTGCCGTACATCAGCGCAACGCCGGCTGCGTAGGGCATGCTGTGGTCGGCGGTCTCATGGGTCTGCGGGCGCCACTTGTCGGGGCTGTCGGCCATGACCTGGATCGCGATGCGCGATACCCGGATGTTGACCTCCTCGATCTCGCCGACATCGGCAAAGAACGAGCGCGCCTCTACCGCCGCCTGCGCGACCGTCTGTGAATACTGACCGAGCGCGAAGCGCTTGGTGAAGCAGCGCATCATGCCGAACGGCTCGCCACCGCCGCCGAGCTTCGGCAGCCGAAACGGCTTGCGGTTGATGCGGTTGAAGAAGCCGTCGCGCCCTTCAAATACGTGGCTCGGACCCGTCATGCCGGCCTGCGCCAGTTCGACCGCGAAGATCGCCTTGCGCGAGGCTTCGGCCGCGGCACAGGCTTTCCAGTTCGACAACGTGCCGACCCGCGTTTGATTGAGCGCGACATTGCCGGCCACGTAAATGCCGATCGCATGCACGAGCTGCTGCGGCGTGAGCCCCAGCATGCGGCCCGCGCCGGTCACGGCGGCAAGCCCGATCAGCGTGGCATAGTCGATGCCGATCGCCCGGTTGTCCAGCACGTCGCAGACGCGGCAGAAAACCTCGTAGGCGAGCACAGTGCCGATGATCATGTCGCGCCCGCTGCGTCCCATGATTTCCGCGCTCGAAAGCAGCGAGGCGATGGTGTCGCTCGGGTGACCGCCGCCAAGGCTCAGGTAACCGTCGTTGAAATCGAGATAGCGGATCATCACGCCGTTGGCGAAGACGGCAAGCTCGGGGCTGGTCTTGACCCCGCTGCACATGACGGTTGCCGTCCTTGCCGCGCTCACCCCGGCGGCGAGCCTGTTCGCGATCTGGCTCGGCTCGGCGCCGAAGCCACCAAGCCCGCAGCCGATGGTATCGATGATGTAACGCTTGGCCTCACGAACCACGTCGGGGGGCAAATCTTCGAATTGCAGGCTGGTGGCGTAGCGGGCGAGGGTCTCGGCGACCGGCGGCTGTCCGGCCGTTGCATCCGCCGTCACGGGGAAGGCGGGTTTTTCCTGCGCCCGCGCCGGCGATATCGCCGCGCCGGCGATGGCGCCGGTCGCCATCTGCTTGAGAAACCTGCGGCGTGCTGCGCGCGGCGTGCCTGCTTCTCGAATGCGTCCCGTGCGGTCCATGCTCTCCTCCCGGTTGCAATACGTCACTCGCCTGCATGCTCTCGCAACAGCAATCCGAAGCCGGCGAGCGACGGGATTATTCGCGGCTGCCGATGAACGCCGCGGGTGCTCCGGCCGGCGGCTTTGCGCGGCGCATGCGGCCCTTCTTGCGCCATTCCTCGAACCGCTGCGCCAGCACGAACAAGGACGGCACGAACAGCACCGCGAGGCAGGTCGAGGCGATCATGCCGGCGAACACGGTGATGCCGATCGACTTGCGCGCACTCGCGCCGGCGCCGCTTGCGAGCACGAGCGGCACCACGCCGAGGATGAAGGCGAACGACGTCATCAGGATGGGGCGAAAGCGGGCGCGTGCCGCTTCCACCGCCGCCTGCGCGATGGTGGCGCCCTGCGCGCGCTGCGCGCGTGCAAGCTCCACAATCAGGATCGCGTTCTTCGCCGACAGCGCCATCAGCAGCACGAGCCCGATCTGAACGTAGAGGTTGTTGCTCAGCCCGCTTTTCACCAGCAGCGAGAGCGCCGCGATCGGCCCGATGAAGGCGAGCGGCACAGCCATAATGACGGAAACCGGCGCGTCCCAGCTTTCGTATTGCCCGGCCAGCACGAGGTAGACGAGCACGAGGGCAAGCGCGAATACCACGTACATCTGATTTTCGACGAGCTTCTCCTGATAGGACATCGCGCTCCATTCGAAACCGGTCCCGGGCGGCAGCGTGCGCCGCGCGATCTCCTCCATGAGCTTGAGCACCTCGCCGGAGGAGAAGCCCTGCGCCGGAAGCCCGATGATAGTCGCCGACGGATAGAGATTGAACAGGCTGATCAGGGAGGGGCCGACCGTCGGGGTGATCTTCACCAGCGTTCCCAGCGGGATCATGTCACCGTCCTTGTTGCGCACGGTGAGGTTGTTGATGTCCTGCAGCCGCAGGCGGTCTTGCGCGTCGGCCTGCACGTAAATCTGGAACACCCGGCCGAACTTGTTGAACTGGTCGACATAGCTCGATCCGAGATAGCCCGCGAGCGTGGCGAAGACCTGATCGAGAGAGACCTGCAAGGTTTGCGTCTTCACCCGGTCCACCTCCACCGCATATTGCGGCACGTTCGCGCGAAATGACGCGAGCACCAGCTGCAATGCCGACTGGCTTTTGGCACGGGCGACCACGGCGTTGGTGATGCTTTGCAGCTTCGCCATGTCGAAGCTGCCGTCGCGCAGCTCGATCTGCATGGTGAAGCCGGCGGCATTGCCCACCCCCTGAATCGGCGGCGGCGGCATCACCAGGATCTCCGCTTCCTCGATCGTGGAAAGCGAACCATTGAGCGCCGTGAACAGCGAGCGCAGATCCTCGCCCCTGCCGCGCGCGCTCCAGTCCTTGAGCACTACGTAGGCCACGCCGGAACTTGCCAGGGTCGCGCTGTTGTCGAGCGGCGAGACGCCGGCAATGGTGATGACCTGGGCGACGCCGGGAACCTGGCGCGCCAGCGCATTGACCTTCTCAAGAACCTTCTGCGTGCGCTCGAGCGAAGCGCCCGGCGGCAATTGCACGAGCGCAATCATGTAGCCCTGGTCCTCGATCGGCAGAAAACCGGTCGGCAGCCGCCAGAAGGCGAGCGCGGTCGCCGCGATCAGCGCAACGGCAATGCCGGCCATCATCCCGCTGCGCGCGACCATGCCGGCGATCAATCCTGCGTAGGAACGGGCGAGCCGCTCGTAGCCGCGGTTGAATGCGCGATAAATGACGTTGCGCCGCTCCGGCAGCGTCGCCGGGCGCAGCCACATCGCGCTCTGCGTCGGCTTCAACGTCACCGCATTCACCGCGCTGATGAGCGCGGTTGCCGCAATGACGAGCGCGAACTGCGCGTACATGCGCCCGGTGAGCCCGGGCAGGAACGCGGCCGGCAGAAAGACCGACATGAGCACGAGCGTGATGCCGATGATGGGACCCAGCAGCTCGCGCATGGCGCGGCTCGCGGCTTCGCGGCCCGTCACGCCCTGCTCGATGTGATGAACCGCACCCTCTACCACCACGATGGCGTCATCGACCACGATCCCGATGGCGAGCACGATGGCGAACAGGGTCGAGAAATTGATGGTGAAGCCGAGCGCCGCCATGGCGGCGAAGGCGCCGATGATGGTGACCGGCACGGTCGTGGCCGGCACCAGCATGGCACGCCAGTCCTGCAGAAAGACCAGGATGACGACGAGAACGAGGAACGCCGCCTCCACCAGCGTCTTGTACACTTCGTCGATGGACTGCTGCACGAACCTGGTCGTGTCGAAGGGAATGCCGAAGACCAGCGCCTGCGGAAATTCGCGCGCGAGCGCCGTCATCTTCTTTTGCACTTCGCGCGCGACATCGAGCGCGTTGGCGCCGGGCGACTGGAACACCGCGAGGCCGGCGGCGGGCTTGCCGTCGAGCGTGAAGACCTGGCCGTAGGTCTGGGCGCCGAGCTCAACGCGTCCGACGTCGCGCAAGCGGGTAACCTCGCCGGCGCGGCCGGTCTTCACGATGACGTTTGCGAACTCGGCCGGGTCACTGAGCTTGCCGGCGACGTTGAGGGTGTATTGGAACGCCTGGCCGGCCGGCACCGGAGGAGCACCGATCTGCCCCGCCGTCACGGCCTCGCTCTGCTGCTGGAGCGCCTGGATCACGTCCGCCGGCACCAGCGCGCGCGCGTGCATCTTGTCCGGATCGAGCCAGATGCGCATGGAATACTGGCCGGCGCCGAACACCACGACGCTGCCCACGCCGGGAAGCCGCGCGATCTCGTCCTTGAGCTTGATGGTCGCGTAATTGGCGAGATAGAGGCTGTCGTAGCGCGCATCGGGCGACGTCAAGGTGACGATCTGAAGGATGGCGGTCGAGTTCTTCTGCACGACGACGCCCTGCGCCTGCACCGCCTGCGGCAACGAGGAGAGCGCGATCGCTACGCGATTCTGCACCAGGATCTGCGCGAGGTTGAGATCTGCGCCCACTCCGAATGTCACCGTCAGCGAATAGCTGCCGTCGGCGCCGCTGTAGGACTGCATGTAGATCATGCCTTCGACGCCGTTGACCTGCTGCTCGATCGGCAGCGCGACGGTATCGATGACGGTGCGGGCGCTCGCCCCGGGATAGCGCGTCGTGACCTGCACCGTCGGCGGCACCACATTGGGATACTGCGCGACCGGCAGCGAGAGGAGCGCAACCGCGCCGACCACCATCATCACGATCGCGAGCACGTTCGCGAGCACCGGACGCGCGATGAAGAAATCCGAGATCATGGGGCGGGCGGCGGCAGGCTTTGCATCTGCGGATCGACCTTCTCGCCGGGGATGGCGCGCAGGATGCCGTCGACGACGACGCGGTCGTCGGCCGCGAGCCCCTTGTCGATCACGCGCAGGTCGCCGACCGACGGACCGATCGTGACCTTGCGCTGCTCCACGACGTTGTCCTTGCCGACGACCAGCAGGTAGCGGCCGCCCTGATCGCTGCCGAGCGCGGCTTCCGGAACCAGCAAAGCCTTGCTCTGCTGGTCGGGGATCCGCACCCGGACGAAAAAGCCCGGCAGCATGCGGCGGTCCGGATTGGCAAGGATGGCGCGCACCGCCAGCGTCCCGGTCGCCTGGTTTATGCTTGGCGAGGCGTAATCGAGGGTGCCTTTGTAGGGATAGCCCTCATCGCTTTGCAGCCCGACCTCGACCGGCACTTTCTTGAGGTCCTGCGGGGTGAGCCCCAGCCGCCTGATCTGCTCGCGCGCGCGCAAGGTATCCTGCTCGCTGATATTGAAATTCACGTAGATCGGATCGGTTGCCACGATGGTCGCGAGCTGAGTCGGGCCATTGGCGCCGACCAGCTCGCCGAGAGACACCTGGCGCGCCGTGACGATGCCGTCGAAGGGGGCCTTGACCTCGGTATAGCCGAGATTGATCGCGGCCTGGGCGGTATCGCCCTTCGCCTGCATGAGCTTGGCCTGCGCGGAGTCACGGTTCGCGGTGGCGTTGTCGAGCTGCGCCTTGGAGGCGACCGCGCGGCTCGCGAGGTCGGCCTGGCGTTCGTATTCCGCCTCGTTCTGCTTCAACGTGGCCGCCGCCCCGGCCTCGGCCGCGCGCGCCTGCTCGAGCTTTAGCTTGTAGGGCTCGGGCTCGATGACGAAGAGGACGGCGCCCTGCTTGACCTCGTCGCCGTCGCGATAGCGAATCTCCTGCAGGAAACCCTGCACGCGGGCGACCAGGTTGGCGCTGTTCACCGCCGCCGTTGTGCCGGTCGCTTCGAGGTAGCGCGTGACGTTCTGCTCGATCGGCAGCGCGACCTTCACCTGCGGCGGCGGCGGCGCTACGTAGCGGTTCTCGCCTCCGCATGCCGCCAGCAGCGCGGCGAATGCGGCAGCGACAAGCGGACGGCCGCCGCTCGCTCGGCCAAGCGTTCCTGACGCCATCCACAAATCGCTTGCTCCCCGCGGTATGCTGTCATCTCGCCGTATGATAGCCTGAGCCCGAAGCGCAACAAGACGAAACTCGGCGACACGCAACGTGACAAGACACACCGTGGCAAGAAACGACGCGAAGCGGCGCATTTCCGCAGGAGAGGACGAGGCCGAGACGGAGATCCGTCCGCGCGACAATTTCGATTACCTCTCCCCGCTCGACACGCGCTACTACGGCGATGACCGGTCAGTCTATGATGCGCTGCACCCCTATCTGTCGGAGGCGGCGGTCATCCGCTACCAGATCAAGGTCGAGCAGGCGATCATTGCCTCGCTCGAAGCGGCCGGCGTCGCCCCGCACGGCATTTCCGCGCGGCTGGCGCAGGCGGGCGCGCGCGTGACGCCCGCGGCGGTCTACGAAGAGGAGCATCGCACCCATCACAATATCCGCGCGCTTGTGAACTGCCTCGGCGCGCATCTGCCCGAGACCGATCGCGGCTTCGTGCACCTGTTTGCGACGTCCGCGGATGTCATGGATACGGCGCGTTCGCTTGCGTTGCGCGATCTTGCGCGCGATGTGCTGCTTCCCGAGCTGCGCGACCTCATCGCGGTCCTGATCGATGAAGCGCTGCGCCATGCGGAGCTTCCGCAGATCGGGCGAACGCACGGCCGCTTCGCCGAGCCGATCACGGTCGGCTACTGGCTTGCGAATTTCATCGCGCGGCTGACGGCGCGCGCAGAAAAAATTGCGGCCGCCGCCCGCGAGCTGCGCGGCATGTTTTCAGGCGCGGTCGGGGCGCACAGCGCGCTCGCGCTCGTTTGGCCCGACGATCCTGCAGTAATGGAGCTCGACGTCCTCGCCCGACTCGGTCTCAAGCCCGGCGAGGGCGCGGCCTCCACCCAGGTCATTCAGCCCGAATATGTCACCGATCTCGCGCACGCGCTGATCTCGACGTTCGGCGTGCTCGCCAACATTGCCGATGATTACCGCCACCTCATGCGCAGCGAGATCGCCGAAGCGGGCGAGGATCTGGACACGCACCAGGTCGGTTCCTCCACCATGCCGCACAAGATCAATCCCAAGAACTTCGAGAACGTCAAAAGCCTGTGGAAGGCTTTCGTGCCCCGCATCATGACCGTGTACATGGACCAGGTGAGCGAGCATCAGCGCGATCTCACCAACAGCGCGTCAATGCGATTTTTCAGCGAGCTGGTGGCGGGCACCTTCTATGCCATCCGCAGGCTCAAGGGGGCGGTCAGGAGAACGCGAATCATCCCGCAGGCGACGAGGCACAATCTTGAGCGCGCGGGCGAGCAACTGATCGCGGCGGAGCCTCTCTATATCGCCTTCGCGCTTACCGGCCATCCGAGCGGCTACTACAAGGCGCGCGAGCTGGTGCTCAAGGCGAGAGAGAGCGGCGGCGATCTCCTCTCGCTGCTGGAGACCGATCCGGAAGCATGCGACCTGTGGGCGCGGGTTCCGGAGGAGCGCAAGGCGATCATCCGCGATCCCGCAAGGTATGTCGGCGACTGTGCTGCGCGCACGCGCGCGGTCTGCGCCGACGCGCGCAGCAAGCTCGACAACCCCTGGTTCCTGCGCCAGCTTGAGCGGCCGGATGAAGGCAAGACGCTGGTGGTGGGGAGCTGAACCCCACGCAAAGCGCAACCGGCGCCCGAAGGCGCCGGCTGTCCCCTTCCCCCGTGTCGCCGCTTTCAGGAGCTGCTGTTGAGCACCGTCACCGCGCGACGGTTCTGCGACCAGCAGGAAATATCGTTGCAGACCGCGACCGGACGCTCCTTGCCGTAGGAGATGGTGCGCATGCGCTGCGCACTGACTCCGCGCGAGGCGAGGTAGTCGCGCACCGTCTGCGCGCGTCTGGCCCCGAGCGCGATGTTATATTCGCGCGTGCCGCGCTCGTCAGCGTGGCCCTCGATGGTAAAGCTGTATTGGCCGTAGCTTTGCAGCCATTGCGCCTGCTTGTCCAAGGTCGCAACCGATTGCGCGGTGAGCTCGGTCGAATCGGATTCAAAGAACACGCGATCGCCGACATTGACCACGAAATCCTGCTGGCTTCCGGGCGTCGCCGAGTTGATGCCCGCAGTGGTATTGGCCGTGTTCGCGCAGGCAGCCACTGCCAGCGCCAAAGCGAGCGCGCCGGCAAGCCTGGCGCTGCGCACCGTACGCACAACGACATCCGTCATTCCGGTGCCCCCATTTGTTGCGTCGTTCCCGGCATGCCGCAGGTCTAACAGCTCTTTGGTTAAGCCATTGTTGTTGGCACGCTTGCTGGAGTGTTGCCCCGATCCGACAAATGCAGGAAAAAGCCGAAACCCTTCGTATTGGTTAATAGCCAGTGAATGCGGCACCTTCGGGGCTGACCCACCCGGAGCCGTCCTACTGCAATAACGGCGACCAGGAAGGGTCAGAGGCGTAGCTCGGCGTCCTCACCTGCTGCTCGTTGCGGCCGGTCACGTCCACGGTGTAGAGGCTCGGTCCGCCCCCAGGGTCGCGAAAGAACATGATCACGCGGCCGTTCGGCGCCCAGGTCGGCCCTTCATTGTGATAGCCCTCGGTCAGAATTCGCTCGCCCGATCCGTCGGCGCGCATGATCCCGATGGCAAACCTGCCCTCGGCCTGCTTGGTGAAGGCGATGTAATCGCCGCGGGGAGACCACACCGGCGTTGAATAGGAACCCTCGCCGAAGCTGATCCGCTGCGCCGCCCCGCCGTTTGCCGCCATGACATAGATCTGCTGCTTGCCGCCGCGGTCGGACTCGAAACAGATATAGGCGCCGTCGGGCGAGTAGGATGGGGCGGTGTCGATCACCTGCATGTCGGTGAGCCGCGTGGTCTCCTTCGAGCGCAGGTCCATCACGAACAGGTTGGAATTGCCGCCCCGCTGCAGGCTGAAGATGACGCGCTGGCTGTCAGGCGAGAAGCGCGGGGAAAAGGTCATGCCGGGAAAGTTGCTTACGATCTCGCGCTGGTGCGTCTCGATATTCATGAGATAGACGCGGGGATCGCCGTTGCCGTACGACATGTAGGTGATGGTATCGGGCGAGGACGAGAAGCGCGGGGTCAGCACGAGGTCCTCGCCGCGCGTGAGGTAGCGCACGTTGGCGCCGTCCTGATCCATGAGCGCGAGCCGCTTGATGCGGCGCTCCTTCGGACCGGATTCATCCACGAACACGACCCGGCTGTCGAAATAGCCCTTCTCGCCGGTAAGCCGCTCGTAGATGGCATCGGAGATGATGTGACCGATGCGGCGCCAGTTGTCGGCCGTGGTGGTGTACAGCTTGCCGTCGAGCTGCTGGCCCGCGAACACGTCCCACAGCCGGAATTCCGCCTTCAGCCGGCCGCCGTCGGCCTGGCTGATACGGCCGGTGACCAGCGCCTGCGCATTGACTGCCCGCCAGTCCGGAAAGCGCGGTAGGGTATCGATGGTGGTGATCTTCTCGAGGAAGGCCGCCGGATCGATGGGCGCGAACAGGCCCGAGCGCCCGAGATTGGAGCCGATGATCTCGCTGATGTTTCGTCCGATGGCCGGATCTGTCGTCGCCACCGCAACGAACTCCGGCACCGCGATCGGTATCGGCTGGATGGTGCCCTGCGTGACATCGAGCTTGAGAACGGCGCCGGCGCGACGCGAAAAAAGCCCGATGAGCGCGCCCGCCGCAGCGCCTGCGCTAAGCACAACGGCGCTGCGGCGACTGAGCGTGAGGCTGCCCGCACGCGATGTCATGATGGTTCGTCGGACTTTCTGCATAACGGCGCTGATACCTGTCCCATGGGCTGCAATTTGCGACCTTCACCCGGGCCAAAGGCTAGCCGCGGATCATGTCGCGCGGGTCGAAAGTGATCTCGATGTCCTTCCACTGCTCGTAATGCTCGGGTCGCAGCATGTCGTAAGGCTGGCCGCGGATAACGGCGCGCTTGGCGCTGTCGCGAGCGGCGAGGTAGTACGGGCTGTGCCCGCTGTTGAGCACTTCCGGCGGCGCGGCGAGGGTCCCGTCGGACTTGAGCCTCATGCGCACCAGCACGATCAGCTCGCGCGGATCGGGCGCTCCGGCGGGCGGCGTCCACAGCCGCGCCAGCCGCGCACGCAACGCGTCGAGCTCGCTCATCGACAATTGCGCGTCCCGACCGCTCGGCAATCCAAGCGAGGCGGCGGGACTTAGCGTCTCGGCTGCGGCCGCAAGGCGCGCCGGGTCGCGCTTGTCGAGCAGCGCCTCGACCCGCTTCGGATCGAATTTGGGCGCGGGCGGCGCGGGCTTTTTCGGCGGGACAGGCGTCTTGTCCGCCTGCGCTTTCTCCGGCTTCTTCGGCTCGGGCTTGACCTGCGACTTCTCCAATGCCTCCGCAATCGGATCGGTCTTGGCGTCGGATGGCTTCTTTTCCGCGGTCGAATCCTTCTGCGGCTTGCTTTCCGCCGGCTTGGTCTCGACCGGCTTCGCCTCAGGCGAAGGCGGCAAATCGCGGGCGGCCTTGACCTCCTTCTTCTCCACGAGCTTGGCGGTTGTATCCTCGACCGGCTTTGCCTCGGCGACTTTCTCGGCGAGCGGCTTTGGCGTTTCGGCCTTGGGTGCGTCCTTCACGCCCTGCGTGATCTTGGAGAAATCCGAAGCCGTCACGATATCGACCGGCAACGAATCGGCCGGGGGACTGTCAAGCGGATGCGCCGCGAGCGACCACACGCTCCACAGCAGGACCGCTGCGTGGCCGATGATCGATATGGTGGTGGCCGTCCTCATGTCCCTCATGTCGGGCAACCACCGCTGCCCGAATCACCGTGCCGATGCCTGCTCGATCTCCGTCACCAGCGCCACGCGACGGAAACCCGCAGCCGAGATCCGCCCCATCACCTTCATGACGGTGCCGTAGTCGACCTGCCGGTCGCCGCGCACGTAGATGCGCTCGTCGGCGCCGCCGCGGGCTTCCGTGACGGCCTTGAGCTTTGCCACCACTTCATCGAGGGGAATTTCGGTATTTTGGAGGTAGACTTCGCCCTTCACATTGACCGAGACGGTGAGCGGTTCCTTATCCTGGTCAAGCGACTTTGCCTGCGTCTGCGGCAGGTCGAGCGGAACCCCGACGGTAAGGAGCGGCGCCGAGACCATGAAAATGATCAGCAGCACCAGCATGACGTCGACCATCGGCGTCACGTTGATCTCCGCCATGACCGGCTTGCGGCTATGGCGCCGGCGGCCGGCGCCGGCCGCCGTTCCGAAATTCATGCCCATGCGATCCCCTACCCCTGCTCGTCGATCTGCCGCGAGAGAATTGCGGCGAACTCGTCGGCGAAGCCCTCCAGCCGCTGCGCCTGCTTGTTCACGTCGGACACGAACTTGTTATAAAAAATGGTCGCCGGTATGGCGGCGATGAGCCCGACTGCGGTCGCGAACAGGGCCTCGGCGATTCCGGGGGCCACCACCGCAAGCGAGGTGGACTGCTGGCCGGCAATGGCGCGAAAGCTGGTCATGATGCCCCACACCGTGCCGAACAGGCCGACGAAGGGGCTCGCGGAGCCCACCGTCGCGAGCACGAGCAGCCGGCGCTCGAGCCGGGCGATCTCGCGCTGGATGGTCACGTCCATCACCTTCTCGATGCGCGCCTGGAGCCCCGCGAACGAGCGTGGATGCCCTTCCAGGCTGCGCTTCCATTCGCGCATGGCCGCCACGAAAAGGGCCGCCATGGAATGGGTTGGGCGCGAGGCGAGCGAGCGGTAGAGCTCGTCCAGCGATTGGCCCGACCAGAACGCCTGCTCGAAGGCGTCCATGGCGCGCCGCGTGCGCGAATAGAGCACAATCTTGTCGATGGCGATCGCCCATACCGCGATCGAGGCCGCCAGGAGCCCGATCATGACCAGCTTGACGACAAAATCCGCGTTGAGAAACAGATCCGAGATCGAAATCGGCGCGGCGGACGGCATCGCAGCTCCTAGAGCGGGATGACTTTTCTTCGAATCGTCATTTCCCGCTACCTCTTGCTAGGGCATGTCCCTTCGCACAACCGCTGACGGCTCTACCCAAGCTTTGCCGTCATCTGGGGCACCGCAACGGCGTGTAGGCGGCGACATTGCCACCCCCGCCAAAACAGGCGAAATTGCACGAAAAACCGCGCCGGCCCCACCGGTTGAGCGGCTACGGCTTTCCCGCCAAAGGTGTCCAAACTAGGGCACGGCCGTGGCGGGCCCGGCGGATAAATGCCGCACCTCCCTCCCGGCGCCGACCGCCGCGCTTCCCGCAGGAGGCGAGGCCAAAAATCCCCTTCGATGCCGGGGTCCCCATGCAGAACTCGACTTGACCGGCCAGGAGTCTTAAGTGTCACTGGCGCGCCCGGCTAACGATGCAGCCAGTTCCTGATCGGCCAGCAGGGCAAGCCGCAGCGGCTTGGGAATCGGGCGCGCCCGGCCGGCAGACACACAGGCAACCCGCACATGCGCATCGACGAGAAGCTCGTGCGCGCGCAGCACCTGCTGGTGGAGCGTGATTGAAGCGCCCTTGACCTCGCGCGGCACGGTGACGATGTCGAGCAGGTCGTCCATGCGCGCGGATTTGAGGAACTCGATGCGCATGGAGCGCACCACAAAGGCGAAGCCCGGCATTTCGCGCTCGGCTTCCTCGAACAGCGCGCGATGGCCGGCGCCAACGAGCCGCAGGTGGTTGGTGCGGCCACGCTCCATGAAGCGCAGGTAGTTGGCGTGATAGACGATGCCGGAGAAATCCGTGTCCTCGTAATACACCCGTACCGTCATCAGGTGACGACCCTCGCGCACGATGCCGTCGAGAGCGGGTTGAGACGAGTTCACCGTCGAAACTCTTCATCGATATCCATGCGGCCGTCGATCACCCGCACAACGGTAATCGAGTCGACGCTCGCCGTATAAAATATCAAATAGTTCCCGACGATGATGCTGCGAACTTCCGGAGCGAGGCTTGATCGTTCGCGCCCGATAAAGGGAAGATCGGCGATCTGATCGAACTTCTCGTCAATCCGTCGAACGAGAGTTTCAGCTGCCGTCGGATTGCCCTCTGCGATGTAGCAATAAATTCGCAGAAGATCTGCGCGTGCCTTGTCCGACAGCAAGACCTTCATGAGCAAGCGCGATCATTTCGTTCGCTGCGTTCGTGCCTCGCGCAGGAAATCCTTGAAATTCCATTCCGAGACCCGCCCGGTTGCCGCGTCCTCCACTCCTTCGGCAACCAGCTCCTTGAGAATACGGAATTTTTCCGCTTGCTCGAGCAGGAATTGCACCGCAGGCTCCCGCATCTCTTCCGGGAGAAGCTCAAGGGCCGCGGCAGCCTTCTCGGTGGTAATTGTCATGTCCGTCTTGTAACACTTTTCGGGATACGAAGCGACATCACCTATCCGCCCTCCTCCTCGGAACCGCCGAACAGCTGGAATTGCGCAGGATCGCGCGGCGGCTCCGCGAGCCCGAGATGCCGGAATGCGTGCGAGGTGAGCAGCCGGCCGCGCGGCGTGCGTTGCAGAAAGCCCTTCTGGATCAGGAACGGCTCGATGATCTCCTCGATGGCATCGCGCGGCTCGGAGAGCGCCGCCGCAATGGTCTCGATGCCGACCGGGCCGCCGGCATAGTTTTGCGCAATGTTGGACAGATAGCGCCGGTCCATGGCGTCGAGGCCGGCGGTGTCCACTTCGAGCTCGGTGAGCGCGCGATCGGCCGCGCCCCGGTCGATCACGCGCGTCCCTGCGACCAGCGCGAAATCGCGTACGCGCCGCAGCAGTCTTCCGGCAATGCGGGGGGTGCCGCGCGCGCGGCGCGCGATCTCGTTCGCGCCGTCGGGCGTGATGCCGATGCCGAGCACGCGGGCGCCGCGGTTGACGATGTCCTCAAGCTCCGCCTCCGCGTAAAAGTTCAACCGCACCGGAATGCCGAAGCGGTCGCGCAGCGGGTTGGTCAGCAGCCCCGCGCGCGTGGTCGCACCCACCAGCGTGAAGTGCGCAAGATCGATCTTGACCGAGCGTGCAGCGGGGCCCTGACCGATGATCAGGTCGAGCTGGAAATCCTCCATGGCCGGATAAAGAATTTCCTCGACCGCCGGATTGAGCCGGTGGATCTCATCGATGAAGAGCACATCGCGCTCCTCGAGATTGGTGAGGAGCGCCGCGAGATCGCCGGCCTTGGCGATGACCGGGCCCGAGGTCGCGCGAAAGTTCACACCCAGCTCGCGCGCGACGATCTGGGCAAGGGTAGTCTTGCCAAGTCCGGGCGGCCCGACGAACAGCACATGATCGAGCGCCTCGCGGCGGCCGCGCGCGGCCTCGATGAAGACGGCCAGATTCGAGCGCGCCTGGCGCTGACCGATGAACTCGTCAAGCCGCTGCGGTCGCAGCGAGGTATCGGCTGCGTCCTCGTCGCGGCGCTCGGACGTCACCAGCCTGCCGGTCGCGCTTGCGGTCGAGCTCAACTCCCCCTCACAATGTGCGCTCGCGACTGTACTTGTTCGGCAGCAGATCGCCGATGATCGCGACGGCGGGACCGTTGGCCGTGGGTATGATGACGCGGGCGTTGCGGTCGTAGTCCCAGATCAGCTCGCGGCAGCTGCCGCAGGGTGATACCACGGCAATCGCCTGGTCCGCCTCCTGCGGCTCGGGATGGCGCACCGCCACGATAGTCTCGATGCCGGTCTCGCCCATTTCGGTCACCGCGCGCCCGAGCGCTACCGCCTCCGCGCACACCGCCATGCGGCCAAGATAGGCGTCGAGATTGACCCCGGTGTAGATGCGCCCCCCGCGCGTGCGCAGCGCCGCGCCGACTTCCTGCCAATCGTACTTGTAGCGCCCCGTGATGGCCTGCGTCGCCGCGGCGATGAGCTCCTGGTCGCGCTCCGAGATCATTTCGCCAGCTCCTTGAGGCCGAGCCGGATCAGGTTCGCCGCATCCGCTCCCTCGCCGGCGTTGCGCGCCGCCGCCGCGACGGCGGAGGCCGCTTGCGGCCGACCATAGCCGAGATTGACCAAAGCCGACACGGCGTCGGAGATCGGCTGCGGCGCACGCTTCTCCTCGACTGCGCCGGAGAGGCGCACCACGGCCGGATCAAGCCCGGCATAGGCCGGCGCCTTGTCCTTGAGCTCGGTGACGATCCGCTCGGCCACCTTGGGACCGACGCCCGGCGCGCGCGCGACCATCGCCTTGTCGCGCATGGTGATGGCGGTGGCGAGATCGGCGGGCTTGAGGGTCCCGAGCACGGAGAGCGCGACCTTGGCGCCTACGCCCTGCACCGTCTGCAGCAGCCGGAACCATTCGCGCTCGACATCGCTCATGAATCCGAACAGCCGGAGCTGGTCCTCGCGCACGTAGGTCTCGATCGACAAGGTCGCGCCCTGTCCCATCGCGGGCAGCTCCTGCAAGGTGCGCGCAGAGCAGTGCACGAGATAGCCGACGCCGTTGACGTCGAGAATGATGAAATCCTCGCCGTAGGAATCGACGATGCCCTTGAGCTTGCCGATCATCGCGCGGCCGATCTCAGGATTGCGCTCTGCCGGTGATGCGCATGACAGACCGCGATGGCCAGCGCGTCGGCGGCATCGTCCGAACGCGGGTCGGCTTTCGGCAGCAGCACTCCGATCATCATGCGCACCTGCGCCTTCTCACCGTGGCCGGCGCCGACGATGGTCTTCTTCACGAGATTGGGGGCGTATTCCGCAACCGGAAGCCCGGCGATGGCCGGCACCAGCATCGCGATGCCGCGCGCCTGGCCGAGCTTGAGAGTGGCGGAGGCGTCCTTGTTGACAAAGGTCGCCTCGACCGCCGCCTCATCCGGCGCATGCGTCTCAACGACGGCGCTCAAGCCGCGATGAATGGCGAGCAGGCGGTCGGAGAGCGGCGTGCTGGTGTCGGTCGCGAGCGAGCCGCAGGCCAAAAAGCGCAAGCGGTTGCCGTCGATCGCAATCATGCCCCAGCCGGTCCGGCGCAGGCCGGGATCGATGCCGAGAATGCGAATCGGCCGCAGCATGACGACATGGTGATAGCGGACGCGCGCGCGGTCGTCATGTCCGGCCGCCTGGCTTGCCGGTGCCCAAGCGTATACGATAGAGGCCAGCGCCATGAAGGCGAGCACCTGGACCGTCGCCGCCGCCAAGGCGAAGCTCAGCGAAGTCATTGATCTTGCGCGATCGCACGGGCCGCAGACGATCACGCGCAAGGGCCGCGCTGTGGCTGTGGTTGTCGCCGCCGAGGGGATGGGAGCGCAGGACCCGACGCAGCGGAAACCTTGCGAAGTTCTTCGCCGCTTCCCCGCTGCTCAAGTCAGGATTGGCGATAACGCCTCGCGCGGATCGCCCTCGCAAACTTGAGCTATGAACTTCCTCTTGGACACCTTGGTTGTTTCCAAGTGGGTGAAGCAGCGTCCCCATCCCGGCGTCGTCGCCTAAGCTTACGACTGAAGAGGATCACGAGACTGTTGAGCGACTGTACGCGCCCCCGGGGCATCGCAGGGCTCGTTAACCGCGCTGATGAATCGCCCGTCGCAAATTCACGCGCTGAGCCTGTGCATCAGCGCGTCGGAAACCTCGAAATTGGCGTAGACATTCTGCACGTCGTCGTGCTCGTTGAGCGCCTCCATCAGCCGCAACAGCTTCTCGCCCTGCTCGTCGTTGACCGCGACCGTGCTCTGCGGCTTCCACACCAGCGCCGCCCGGCGCGGCTCGCCGAATTTCTGCTCCAGCGCCTTGGCCACGTCGCGCAGCGCCGCCGGCGCGGTGTAGATTTCATGTCCGCTTTCGCTCGACACTACATCCTCCGCGCCGGCATCGATGGCGGCCTCCAGCATCGCCTCGGCGCTCGCGATCTTGGCGTCGAGCTCGACCAACCCGACATGATCGAACATGAAAGAGACGGCTCCTGTCTCCGCCAGGTTGCCGCCGGACCGGGTGAAGGTTGCGCGCACCTCCCCGGCGGTGCGATTGCGGTTGTCGGTCAGCACCTCGACGATGACGGCGA
>Ga0306926_10001351_pt1 | contig 24243 bp, 22 predicted proteins | sample flu12Cox44000178_FD_203759 | JGI IMG/M metagenome (GOLD analysis project Ga0306926, IMG submission 203759) | Lab enrichment of tropical soil microbial communities from Luquillo Experimental Forest, Puerto Rico - flux8day.12C.oxic.44.000.178 (v2)... | ecosystem: Environmental > Terrestrial >...
ACTTCCTTTCGAAGGTCAGCGACGATTGGAAAAATAAAGTCGGCAAAGGAACGTCAGTCCAGTGGCCAGTCGGGCTGGGTGGCAAGGGAAATGAGGGCGTGTCCGGCTTGGTAAAGCAAACGCCCGGTTCGGTCGGATACGTGGAACTGATCTACGCCGTTCAGAATGGCATTACCTTCGGAAAGGTTCAGAACGCTTCCGGGAAGTTCGTAAAGGCGGATCTGGCGGGCGTCACTGCGGCAGCAGCGGCGGCGGCAAAGGATATGCCCGATGACTTCCGGGTGTCGATCACGAACCAGTCCGGCCCGACGGTATATCCCATCTCGAGCTTCACATGGCTCCTGATCCCGGCGCAAATTTCCGATGCCACGAAACGCGATGCGATCAAAGGCTTCCTGAAATGGATGCTCACCGATGGACAGGGATATAACGAAGGTCTCGCTTACGCTCGCCTGCCCAAACCGGTCGTTGAAAAGGAAATGAAGGCCATTGCGTTGATCCAGTAGCATGACCTCCACAGCCACCACGATTCCGCACGCGGCTCCGCCCTATTCGGGGCCGCGTGCGTTTGTTCAGCGCCTTCGCCACGGCGATGAAATCGCGCACCTCATCACCTTGACCTTTGCCGCCGGCATTCTTCTGATTACGTCCTTGCTGGTCTGGGAGCTTTGGAGCACTTCCCACCTCTCCCGCGCCAAATTTGGCTGGCATTTTTTTTGGACGCAGACCTGGGATCCGATTTTTGACCAATTTGGCGCCCTGCCTTTTATCTACGGTACGCTGGTAACTTCCGGGGTCTCATTGATCCTTGCCGTTCCGCTCGGACTGGCCAGCGCGATCTTTCTTTCTGAGCTTGCGCCGCGAAAAATCAGCGACGCCGTTTCGTTCTTGATTGACTTGCTCGCTGCCGTCCCTAGCGTGATTTATGGCCTGCTCGGCATTTTCGTAGTGGTTCCCCTGATGCGTTCGTGGCTGGGACCTCTTCTCATCAATACACTCGGAAAGCTTCCAGGAATAGGGAAGCTATTCGCGGGGCCAAACTACGGCGTGGGTTTCTTTACAGCGGGAATTGTGCTGGCCATCATGGTGGTCCCCTTCATCATATCTGTCTCGCGGGAAGTGCTGCTCACGGTCCCTCGTGAGCAGCGGGAGGCGGCCCTTGCTTTGGGCGCCACACGCTGGGAGTCCACCTGGAAGGTTGTTGTTCCGTGGGCCCGGACAGGAATTATGGGCTCCATATTCCTGGCGCTTGCCCGCGCGTTGGGCGAAACGATGGCCGTCACGATGGTCATCGGCAACAACCCAAAAATCAGCGCTTCACTCTTGCGTCCGGGGTATACCATCGCCGCCGTTATCGCCAACGAGTTTACCGAAGCGACCGGAGACCTCTACCTGAGCGCGCTCATCGAGCTCGGCCTTGTCCTGTTTTTGATGACTTTCATCCTCAATGGTCTCGCCCGCATCTTGATTGTCGCCACCGAACGCGGAGGAGGCCGCCCCGCATGAACCGCGCGCTCCTGATTTGGCGAAAATCGCTCAACGTGGTCATGCTGACACTTACCGGCGTGGCTGCCCTATCCGTCGTCTCCGTCTTGTTCCTGATCCTCGGTTACCTGATCTGGCACGGTGGTGCTTCGCTGAGTTGGAACTTCTTCACGCAATTGCCAAAACCGGTCGGCGAAACTGGCGGCGGGATGGCCAACGCCATCGTTGGTAGCTTGAAACTTTTGTCGCTGGCTGCGCTGATCGGTTTGCCGATAGGGCTAATGGCCGGCGTGTACCTGGCGGAATTTGGCGGGCAGACTTTTTCTTTCGTGATTCGCTACACCACCGACCTGCTCAACGGTGTACCGTCTATCGTCATCGGTATCTTCGCCTATTCAATCGTGGTCCTTCCGGTGAAGCACTTCTCGACTCTTGCGGGCGGGTTCGCCCTGGGAATGATGGTGATTCCTATTACCGTCCGCAGCACGGAAGAGTTTTTGCGCGCGATTCCCGGTACCCTGCGCGAGGGCGCGATGGCTCTGGGCGCCAGCAAGTGGAAGACGATCGCCACGGTGGTGTTACCCGCAGCGAGCGGCGGAATTCTAACCGGGATGTTGCTGGCTCTGGCGCGCGTTGCCGGAGAAACAGCTCCGTTGCTATTTACCGCCTTCAGCAATCGCTATTGGAGTCCCGGGTGGACTCAGCCGATCGCGTCACTTCCGGTGATGATTTACACCTATGCGATCGCGCCCTATGATGATTGGCACCGCCAAGCTTGGGCCGCAGGCCTGGTGCTGCTGGCACTCGTGCTCCTCGCAAATCTTGGTTGCCGCCTTGCCTTGAACCGTGGCGGCAATGTTCGGAGCGTATGACATGGCATCAGCAATGCAAGGAAAGAACCGCGCCGCCGAGCGGATTGCAACGGAGGTCAGGATGACCGAGCCGATATCAACGGGTTCTCTAAAGGACTCGCCGTTGCGTTTTAAAATTTCGAACCTCGACGTCTTCTATGGAACCAAACAGGCGGTCTTCGGCCTCAATCTGAACATTCCAACCAACAAGATTACAGCTCTAATCGGACCATCCGGATGCGGAAAATCGACGTTCCTGCGTACGTTGAACCGGATGAACGAAACGATCCGCAACACGCGCGTGGAAGGCGAAATTCTGCTCGATGGGCAACACATTCACGGAATAGACGTGGTGGGGCTGCGCAGGCGAGTCGGGATGGTTTTTCAGCGGCCGAACCCGTTTCCCAAGTCCATCTACGAGAATGTGGCCTACGGCTTGCGCGTGAATGGATTTAAAGGACGCCTCGACGATCTTGTAGAGAAAAGCCTGCGCCGCGCCGCTCTGTGGGAAGAGGTGAAGGACTATCTCAAGAAGTCGGCCTTCGCGCTCTCTGGCGGACAGCAACAGCGCCTTTGTATCGCGCGGGCTCTCGCTGTGGACCCCGAGGTTCTTCTGCTTGACGAGCCATGCTCCGCTCTCGATCCCGTCACCACTGCGAAGATTGAAGAACTGATGTTCCAGCTCAAAAACAGCTGCACCATGGCTATCGTCACGCACAATATGCAGCAGGCAGCGCGCGCCAGCGATTTTTCCGCTTTCATGCTCGACGGAAAATTGATCGAGCACAGCGAGACTTCCAAGCTGTTCACAACACCGACTGACCCGCGCACCGAGGCTTACATTACCGGCCGTTTCGGATGAGTCCCGGTGCGGCTGTGAGGTTTGGATTCTGGTTTTCAAATGAAGGGACTGAGACTACATGGAACGCCATTTTGAACGCGATCTCGAGGAATTGAAGCAACGCCTGCTCTGGATGGGAAGCCTCACCGAGCGTGCGGTGCATCAGGCCGTGCACGCCGTGTTGGACGCCGAAGAGCACCTGGCTGAAATTGTGCTTAGCGAAGAAGATGCCATCAACGAAATGCAAATCGAAATTGACGAGCGCGTGCAACGGCTGCTCGCGTTGCAACAACCGATGGCCGCCGATCTTCGTTTCCTCTTAGCTGTCTCGCGCATTAACGGCGATCTCGAACGAATTGGCGACCAGGGTGTGAACATCGCCCAATCCGCCATGCGCGTTCTGCGCCATCCGCAGGTAAAGCCTTACGTGGATCTCCCGCGCATGAGCGAACTCGCCGAAGGCATGGTGCGCGACAGCTTGAATGCCCTCGTTCGCGGCGATATTGATCTTGCGCGCAGCGTGCTACAGCGCGACGACCAGGTGGATCGTCTGCGGGATCAGCTCTTTCGCGAGTTGCTTACCTACATGATGGAAAATTCCGCTGTCGTTTTTGCGGCTTTTGAGCTGATTCTCGTGGCCAAGAACCTCGAGCGCATCGGCGACCACGCCACGAACATCGCCGAGGATGTTATTTATTTTGTGGCCGGCCGCGACGTCCGCCATCCGGCTCTCGATCGCCGCTAGCGGCGCCGCCACTATTCGCAGCATCACCGCCGAAATACCATTAGACAAACAACAAAAACGCCTGCGGCCTCTATCGCACCCAGGGCCACGTCCAGGAAGTAATGATAGCGGCCGAGAAATGCGCCGATTGCGATGCTCGCCGCGATCGCGAGCGCAATAGCGCCGGTAACCGGCATAAATCGAGTCAGTACCAGTGCCACCGCCGTCGTCGAAGCAACATGTGCGCTCGGAAACGTAATCGCTTGAATGCTGCCGCGATTCAGCACTTCCAAATTCAGTTTGCGAATATTATTGGCAGACACTTTGGATTCTGCAACTTGCCCCGGAATCAACCTGGGCGGCATGGCCGGAACAAAAATCGTGACCGCGAAGCAAATATCGCTCGCCAGCACGAGCACAATCCAGTAGAAATCGGCTGCCGCGCGGTGGTGCCCCAGATATAGAGCTGCCAGGCCGATGGGCACGAGCGGGTAGCACATCAGGTAGGTTGTTTCAAAATATCGAGCCCATCCTCCATTGTCACTTCCAATGATTCGTTCGAGCACGCGCAATACTGGGTCTGTTTGCGCGAGCCATTTCTGAATTCGCTCATCCGGACCGGTGAAAAATTGCCCCGCTTGCCAGTAGGGAATAAGCAACAGCGCAGCCGGGAGCCAATCGCGTGCTACGGAGCCCGCGAATCCGTGTAACGCAAATCGCGCAATCAAGATCGCCGCCGGAACAATGATGGCGAGCAATGCAATGCGCAATCGCCGCCGCATTTCCAAGGGCCGCGTCCACCCCAGCAACCCAATCCCAACTGCAAAAACGATTTGGATCCATTCGGAAGTGCGCATCTCGGCCTGGAACTATAAGACAAACGGAAGAGAACGCGAATTGTTCAATCTCAGGCGGGTGAAGCCGGGACCAAAAGGGGAAGGTTAAGTGCGCGTTAGCGCAGTAGCTTCGTCTTCCGAAAGATCCAGTATCGAATCCAATCGCACCATTTTCAGCAACATCATCACGCGTTTACTCGGCGCAAAAAACGTGCACTTTCCGCCTGCGCGCTTCAACATGGTAAAAGAACGAACAAGAGCGCCAATACCCGAGCTATCAAGCTCAGTAACACCCGCCAGGTTCACGGCGACGCGGGTCGAGCCCGCATCTAACAACTGCTGAATCTGGCTGCGGAATGCCTCTTCTGCCTCTCCAAGCTTGAGGGCACCCTCAAGATCCAGGATCGTCGCTTGCCCGGCTTTGCGAATACCAATATTCACAGGTACCTCACGCGAGTTGCAAAGCTAACTGAATTGCGCTCAGCAATCAAGGGTTTGCACTCTCCTATGTCCTCTTTAACGGAGCCATCAGGGGACAGTTCCTTGACGCGCCATAGCCCCTTTTGTTAGGCTCCGCGCGTTCTCTTTCCCCCGGTCTCCGGGCTCGGCGCGGGGGCGGGTGTGAGAACGCCCCTCCAGGGAGAGCAATGGAAACATCTTCGGCGCTCTTCGAACTCGCGAGCGTGTCTCTGGCGTGTCGCGATCAGGACACGCTCTTGAAGACGTTTGCTGCTCGCGTCGGAACCACGCTCGGAGCGCGCGCCGTATTCGTGTGGATTCACGATTCTGAATCGGAAGGGCTTGCATGCCGAACGCGCTGGACCGAAACCGGCGAGCGGCTTGTACCCTCCAGCGAGCCGGTCACGGAAGGCCCTCTAGCCATCGTGTTTGAGTCGGCAAGCACGAGCCGCCTTAGCGCGCAGGATCTGTCGCTAGATGATCTTGAGCATCTGGAGGAGACGAGCCGGGTCCGCGTCAAATCTGCAATGTTTGCCTCTCTTCCCGGTGTGGAAGGCCCCGAGGGAGTAGTTGAAGTCCTGAACAAGAGGACCGGGAACTTTACAGAGCAAGACGCGCATTTTCTCGAAGAGGCAGCGCGGCTGGCAGGCCAAGCTCTCACGAATCTCGAAGCCATAGAAGGCGAGCGCCACGCCCAGCTTGCAACTCTCGAACGCCTCACCGCGCTTTATGACCTCGGGCGCACGTTCACATCCACGCTCGAGCTGGAAGAGCTGCTGCCTATCGTCGCCGGGAAAATCAAAGATATTCTAGGAGCCGGTGCCTGCAATGTGTGGCTCGCGGCAGGAGAGGAACTCCGCCTGGCCAACACCGCGGGAGTGGATCCCACGGTGGAGCAAGGCGCGAGCGTTTCCGTGAGCGAAGGGCTGCTCGGTGAAATCGCTCAGGCGGGAAATCCTAAGCTTCTTGAAACACCGTCGGAAGAGCCTAGTCTCGAAGAGCGCATCAAAGTTGGTGGCGAATTCGAAATCGAGTCGTGGATGGCGGCGCCGCTGAGAAAAGAAAACGAGGTTCTCGGCATCGTCGAGCTGGTGAACAAGACAGACGGCACACCTTTTAACGAAGAAGATCTTTTTTTCCTCGAAAGCATCAGCGAGCAGGCCGCGGTCGCCTTGCACAATGCGAATCTTCTTGAGTCTGAACGCAAAGTTCACGCCCTCGACGCTCTCCTGAAAATTTCGCAAGAAATCACATCCACGCTGGACCTCGATCACGTGCTTTCCACGGTCGCCCAGCAAGCCGCTTCCGTCGTTCCCTTCGACAAATTAGTTATAGGCTTTTTCGATCGGCGCAAATTTGTTCTGGGCGCTGTCTCGGGCGAAGCAGAGGTTCCAAAAACACGTGAGATGAGCGAGCTGCGCGACCGCCTGGAATGGGTATCCCACCAGGAGGGACCCGTTGCCGTCGACAACTATGACGATGGCTGGCACGCCGATCCGGAAGAGGCGCGCGCGCAGCTTGTTTCCTACCTGGAAGCCTACCAGTTCAATGGTCTGTATGCCTTGCCGCTTCGCGACGATCAGGGCGTTCTCGGCGCAATGATCTTGATCAGTAGCGACGCCGACTTTCTCACTGACGCCAACAAGGAAACTGTTTCGATTCTGGCGAACCAGACTACTGTTGCGATCCGCAATGCACAGCTCTACCAACAGGTTCCACTCGCAAATATTTTTCAGCCCCTCGCCGAACAAAAAAAACGTCTCGCCGCCGCGATGCCGAAGGAACGCTGGCGCTTGTATACTGAACGCGCCGCCATTGTTGCAGCGATTCTCATTTTGGTCCCCTGGCCTGTGCGCGTGCGCACGGATGCCACAGTCGTCCCGGCTGAACGTCGTATCGTCAGTTCGATCGAAGGGGGAGTTGTTCGGCATGTTTTCGTGCGCGAAGGCGAAACTGTGCAAGCGGGCCAATCTCTCGCCCAGCTTGACGACAGCGAGGATCGCATCAAGCTTGCCCAAACCGAAGCCGCTCTAGCGCAGGCTCGCCGGGAAGTTGCAGAGGCGGAATTTCGGAACGATCCCTCGGCCGCGGGGCAGGCCAAAATGCGCGCCGACCTTCACGCTGCCGAGGTGAAGCTCGAACAAGAGCGCGTCGCCTCCGCGGATCTCCGTGCGCCTATCGCTGGTGTGATCGTGACGCCGAAGATTGAAGAGAAAACCGGTGTCATGGTCAAGGCTGGCGACCCTTTCGCCGAAATAGTCGACCAGCAGCAGATGGCCACCGAAATGAGCGTGCCTGAAACAGACTTAGCGCTGGTTCGCCCCGGCAAGGATGTCGCGCTTAAGCTCAACGCTTTCCCAACGGCGACATTCCTCGGGGCTGTCGACCGTATCGGCGCCCAAACCCGTACCGATGCGGGCGAGCAATACTTCTTGGTGCGAGCTCTCTTCTCGAATTCCGCCGGACGTGCTCGCGACGGCATGGTTGGCCGGGTTCGTATCCGCGCGGCTGGCGGATGGTTCGGTAGCGGCTGGTATCCGATCGGCTACGCGCTCTTTCGCGATCCGTTTCGGTGGATTTGGCAAAAGGTGTGGAGCTGGCTTCCGTAAGCTAGGGGCAGAAATATGATAAGACGTTCAACGTATCTTTCCATTGTAGCTTTCGCGCTCGCCTTGGCGGGCTGTGGCGATTCTTCCCATACGCCTGATTCCACCTCTGCGGCGCCGCCTCCGTCTGCGTCAACCCCTTCCCGGCCATCGCAGCCATCTGGTTCTGCCGCTGCTGCCAAGCCGTCAGAACCGAGCGACGTTCTAAGCGTGCTGTCCGTTGAGCATCAAGTGGATCTCTCCTCAGAGCGCGATGGTGTGGTCACCTCGATCGCCAAAGACGAGGGCGCCGCCGTCAAGGCTGGCGAGGTTCTCGGGCAGCTGGATGACCGCACCCTTCAAATGGAGCTCAACAAGGCTCGCAACGATCTCACCGTTGCCGAGAACAATGTGAAATTCAAAGAGGCGGAGCTTAAGGCCAAGGCCGCGGCTCTAAGACGCCAACAGCAGCTGCGTGAGTATGGGCTTTCCAGCGAAGCCGACCTGGAAGCCGCCGAGTTTGAAGCCAAAGGCGCGGAGTACGACATGCATGGCTGGCAGGCCCTGGTCGAAAGCGGCCACTCGGAAATTCATCGCCTCGAAATTCAACTGGACCAGACTCGGCTGCGCGCCCCATTCAGTGGCGTGGTCGTCCGCCGCTATGTTCGTGAAGGCCAAACGGTCGCCAAGAATGACAAGTGTTTTCGCATCAGCCAGCTCTCGCCCCTCCAGGTCCAATTTCAGGTTTCTGAAACTTCGTCAAAGCGTCCCGAGCGTGGCGCGCCCGTTGATCTCTCTCTTGTCGACAATTCCGGCCGTACGTTTTCAGCACGCGTGGTGAAGGTTAGTCCCACCGTCGATCCCGCAAGCGATAGTTACGACGTCACCGCGCAGCTTGTCGGCAATGTAATTTCCGACTTGCGTCCCGGCATGGCCGTACACGTAATTTGGCCGGCGACTTCAAAGGCGAAACCGTAGGCAGTCATCTATGCGTTTTGGCCCCACCAGCATCCAGGTCTCAAGCGTCCTTTCCAAAGGACTGCGCCGCCCCAAGCTTCGTTCCGATCTGCGCATCAGCGAACAAACCGTTAACGGCGAAAAAAGCTATGTTATCAAGATCCACGAAACAAATTCCTACAATCGCTACGGTGAATTTGAGTATCAGCTGCTGACGCTGTGTGACGGCACGCGTACGCCGGGCGAGATATCCGAGGTACTTGCCGAGCAAGACCCGGATTCTGCAATCGCAGAATCCGAAGTTCTCGAATTTCTCGATTCGATTGAGCCGGCCATGTGGGAACGATCGCTCGGCGAAAAAAATCTTGCCGTACTGGAACGCATCCGCGACGAGCGTAAGGGCCGTGTGGACCAGTCCAGCATGCTCTATATCGCCTTCAAAGCTTGGGACCCAAACAAGACTCTCGATAAGCTCGACCCGATTCTGAGCTGGATGTTCACTGCTCAGTTTGTATTTTTCTCCCTGCTCTTGTTTATCACCGCCATGTACTTTGTCGCTGGGGATTGGACGCGTGTCCAGCACGATACAGCGTCGCTCTATTCCTTTGCCGACAAGAGCGCCTACGACGTCTGGTCTTTCTGGCTGCTCCTTCTCCTGCTGAGCGCGATTCATGAATTCGGCCACGGGCTTACCTGTAAGCACTTTGGAGGTGACGTTCATCAGATGGGCTTCCTTTTGATCTACTTGACGCCGGCGTTTTACACGGACACTACCGACATTCTCTTGTTTGATCGCACGTCGCACCGCCAATGGGTAATCTTCGCCGGCATCTGGATCGAGCTGCTCGTTTGCAGCTTGTCGGCCGTGGTATGGCACTTCACGCCGCCCGGCTCGACCGTCAACGATCTGGCCTACAAGATGATGCTTCTCAGTGGGATTCAGGGTGCTCTGTTAAATCTGAATCCTCTCATTAAGGCCGACGGCTACTACGCCCTTTCCCAGTTTCTTGACATCGATAATTTGAGGGAAGATTCCTTTGCATTCCTGCGTGTCTGGGCGGAAAAATACATTCTCCGCCGCAATATCGACTTGCCAGCATCCAGCCGTCGCAAGCGCCGTACCTACTTTATCTTTGGAGTCGCCGCGCTTGCCTACAGCGTCGGTCTCCTCGCAATCATGCTTTTGTTCGCGAAAAATGTCCTCCTGACGAAGTTTGGCGATTGGGGATATATCCTTTTTGCGGGCGTGATTTATTTCTTCGCGCGCAAGAGCATCAAGTCTTCGCTGCCAATTGTTCGCAGCTGGATTCGAAAACAGCGGGAGTCTTATATGACCTGGAAACTGACTCGCGCCCAATCGTTTGGCGCTCTCGGAATTGCGCTTCTCTTATTCTTGCCGCCGATTGCATCAAGCGTCTCCACGGGTCTTGTGCTCGAACCCGGCCGCGATGCTCATGTTCGGGCTCAGGTCGCCGGAAAAGTCGCTGGTGTCTTTGTTCACCAGGGTGAAGAAGTGAAAGCCGGTCAGCTCATCGCCGTTCTCGAGAACCCAAAAATTGAAGCCGAAGCCCAGGTGGCGTCCGCTGAACTCATTCTCGCCAGCAGCAACCTGCGCTTGAACCAGAATGACCCCGGATCCGGCAAATCCGCTCAAGCGGCCCGAGAACGAATTCGTGTTCAGAAGCAATTGGCTGTCGCGATGCAAAATGTTGAAGAACTGCAAATGCGCGCGCCTTTTGACGGCGTCGTGACCACGCCGGGAATCCACCAGCGCGTCGGAGAATTTCTGACCGCGGGCGACGAGTTCTGCCGCGTTTCTGACGGGCACACAATGAAGGCGAGGATTCTGGTTCCCGATCGCGATTTCGCCGATGTTCGCCCCGGCGCGTTGGTCAAAGTTAAAGTTCTTTCGTATCCCTTTCGCACTTATTCGGGACGCGTCGACCAGATTCTTCCGGCGGCGGCTGCGGACATACCAGTTTCACAAACGCAAAGGTTAACGAGGTTCGGACAGGAGCTCACTAACCACATCGCCGTAATCATGGAATTTCCCAATCCAGACAATTCTCTAAGCGGGGGTATGACTGGAACCGCAAAGATCAAGACCAGCAGCCGGCCAATCGCGTGGCAGGCGGGTCGCACCGCTTGGCATTGGCTGCGATCCCAGATCTGGTGGTGACCAAGATTGTGATTTTGGCGTCGCAAAAAAAAAGAGCCGCCGTTCCTGGGGCGGCGGCCCTTCGGGGTTGCTGCTACTTCAAACTCCCGGCCTAGCGGAGTGCAAGGTCGGAAGACCGTTAAGATTTCTTGATCACGTCGCACCTACCAGCTAGGGGGTAGGCCATTTAACAGTGAGGCTGCGCACGGACATCAAATTCGTCTTGCGCTCGAGCTTCTTGGCCGGCTCGACTTTCTTGTTCTTCTTCACTGGTTTCGCAATCGGATTCATTGCTCTTCCTCGTCAACTGAATTGAGCCACCGAGGCCCGCACGAGACGTTGCAATTCACCATCCAAAATCGCCCCTATTGCCCTCCGGCTCAAACTAAACCACTTATCAAAGGGGCTGCCTTTAATCACCTGGTTTGTCCCCTCCCTGCGTTGAATTTTGCTCGGTTGTGCTGACTTATTCAACGAAAGGCATGGATGTCGCCTGCTGGCTATCTCTTACGGTCAGTTTCGCGCAGAAAGATCCCCGGCCTGAACAAAGGTGCCTTTGGGGAGAGTTGTCGGTGGGCGGTGGTATAAGGCGCGCTACTGCGCCCAAGGTGAGCGCATGAGAGGCTTGATAGACTCAATCTTGGTCGACTTCTTCAATTGCTTGGACGTCTTCTTCTGCTTCATAGCTTTATTTTACCGCTTTTGCCCGTCGATTGTCTGTGGGATCGTTTGCGAGGAGTCCAAAAAAGAAAGGGCTGCTCCTTTTTGGGAGGCAGCCGTACGGCTTGGTCTAAACAACAAGGGCTGCCCCGATTCTTGAGGCAGCCCCGGGTCCCATTGCAATCCTCACGGCTGTCTGAAATGTGCCCTCGCTGACAGGCACATGGGTGGACTCGACTATTGGCCGGGTCCGAGCTTCGCCCTGAGCGTCTTGGTTGATTGGAGCTTCTTGCTCTTCTTCAAGGTTTTCTTTGCCATTTTTTTGTTCCCTTCCTTTGAATTGCCCCTCTGGGGCTCTGCTCGCTTACCTGCACGTCTCGCTCCATTGTCTCTCGCGATTCTGGGAGGGGTTTAAGCCGTTATGCAACTGGAACATACACTCGCATTTCTGATTCAATGGATTTCTCGCACAGATTCGGCGCGTTGAGAAAATCAGAGTTTGTTGACTTTTTCACTATTGAAGGGACCGCCGAGGACCCTTCCGGACCGCGCATCGGAATCTGGGATTAACACCGGTATGAGGAGCGAATGCTGGTCGATTAGGGCGCTTCCCCGAATCCGAGTAAACGCTCCGGCTGCTACGCCATTGATCGTGTAGATGCCCAAACAAACGTGGCCAGGGCCTCTCTCCGTGGGTAAGCCGACAGACTCGAACCGTCGCTGTGCCACCCACTTGGTTGGATTTCGCCTCGCGCTGTCGGCAATCTCTCTGAACGCTTGCCTTTTGGTCACGCCAGCGATCGCTATACCTGCCCCATTACTCCCGAAAGTTGGTTTGAAAACCCAGTCTGTTATGGATCCACCTGGTAGCTCCCTGGGACAGCGTGTCTCCGGTAGAAACGAGCGCCACGCGGACATGCGGGTATCCAGCTCTCTCCAAACCACCGGGAAGAGTTTGCTGTCGGTTACAACTACTGCCCCCGCATTGCTCATCTGAGTTTTTCCGCCGCAAAACCAAGGCCCCCACTCTGCACGCTGGCTTGGCATGGGCAACCAAGGAGCCGGGATACGCCGGACGAGCAAATCAGGTCTAAGCATCCCGGAGGACGCCCTGATTCGGGCCCGATTTGCTGTCCACCACAAGCGGCGGGGAAGAAGTAACGTTGTGCGCATGCCGCTACGTTCCAGCTCTCGCGCAAGGAACTGTGCATGACGAACATATCCGCGAGGGTGAACAATCCCTATCAAGCTATGTCTTCCTGCGGCCCGGCGGATCGCTTCGGCATACTTGCGGACGGGGTTGGGAGGAGGTGAGAATCCCGGATAGTAGGGACTCATTGCTTTCGTAAAGCCAAAACCTTCGAACCCATCGGGCAAATCTGTATTCCCTTCTGACAAAAGCCAGCCCTCCTTTGTGAAGTGAAAATCGAAACGTATGAGCCTTGCCGCGCCCTTGGGCTGGCAACGCGGGCCGCATTCTTCCATCACTCTTTGAATGCTGGAGGGCAAACCGAGCAGGCGGTAGAGATCCGTTCTCGAAGCCAACTCCTGTTCGGCGGCCAGCATTTCCCGAGTCAGTTCTTCTGCGAGATTCGCAAGTCTCGGCCACTCGCCGGGCTTCAGGAGCAGCGCAAAATCTGGTCCCAACGAGCGAAACTCCCCGGGGCGAAAATTGCAGTCAATGCAATCGGAGATCACCCCTTTGCAATAGCCTTCCCATTCCTTCGAAGTCAGAACGCGCCCCGCTTCCAAGGGCACTTTCACGCTCGGCTCCCCGGCTCGACGTTCCATATCGAGCCGATGTGCTCTCGCATCCGGCGATTCCATAAGAGACGGTTGAATTGGGAACCAGATTGGATGGATCTGGGGCGTGCAGGATATTGCATTGCAGTCACCACAATATCTCTCCTTCGGATAAGGTTGCCCACTGGGACACTTCGGGTACCACCTGCAAACGGCGAGCCATACTCCTTCTGCTGTTAATACTCGTCCAAACCGTTTTTGAAGATTTCAGTCCGTGCATGTGGCGTTACGCTCTGTGTATTTTCATCATCGTCGTCAAGTTAGTCATTGCATAATGAAAGCTCCAACCTGGCGCTAGAGATTGTACTTCCGACACAGGTAATTCAGCCGGTTCCGGTCGACTCCCAACAGCCGCGCCGCCTCTGACTTCACATGTTTGGCTTGCTCCAGCGCTTCGTTCACCCAGCGCCGCTCGAGTGCCTCAAGCTCTCTATCCAGGCTGATTCCGGCTCCTAGCGCTTTCGGCCTTCCCCGGTCCCGACCAGCCTGCATGATGTCGCGGGGCAGATCCTTGAACGCGATGATTTCACCGTCTGTCATAATCACTAGTCGTTGAATCGCGTTTTCGAGCTCACGTACGTTCCCAGGCCATGAGTACCGCTTCAACGCTTGCATCGCGTCGTCCCCGATTCGCTTTACCGGAAAGCTGTTGGCCGCGCAGTATACGCTGGCAAAATACTCCGCCAGCACAGGGATGTCCTCCACCCGTTCGCGCAATGCTGGCACGAATATGGGCACCACGTGAATCCGGTAATAGAGGTCCTCCCGGAATCGGTCGTCTCGCACCATCTCTTCCAGGTCCTCGTTCGTCGCGCTGATCAGCCGGAAATCCACCTTGATCTGCTTTTTTCCGCCCAGCCTAGTCAGCGACCGGTCCTCCAGCACCCGCAGCAGCTTGCTCTGCAGTGGCGGCGTTAGAGTCGCGATCTCATCGAGGAAGAGTGTCCCCTGGTGTGCCAATTCGACGCGGCCCTCTTTCGTTCCCACTGCTCCTGTGAAGGCCCCCTTCTCATAGCCGAAAAGCTCGGCCTCCATAAGCCCTTCAGGCAGCGCGGCGCAGTTCACGCTCACGAACGCCCGGTTGCGCCGGGGGCTTTGTTCATGTAGCGCTCGCGCGACCAGTTCCTTGCCGACGCCGCTCTCGCCACGAATGATCACGTTCGTCGTGGCGCGTGCCATCCGCTTGATCGAATCGAACACGTGCCGCATCGAGTCGGTCGTTCCGATCAAGTCGCCGAGCGCGTTCTTCCGGCTGATTTCCTCGCGCAGCAGGCGGTTCTCGCGCTGGATGTGCAGCTTCTCCACTGCGCGCTCGAGCAGGTGCCGGAGCACGTCCGTATCGATTGGTTTGATGAAGTAGTCGTAGGAGCCCGCGTCGATCACCTTCAGCGCCGTCGATTTCTTCTCGTCGGAACTCAGCACGATCACGAGCGTGTCGATGTCGCTGCCGTCCAGCCTGGACAGCAGCTCCGTGCACTCCCGTACCCCGCCCGGCGCAATAGGAAGGCCCAGCAGCAACACATCCAGCGCTCGCTCTTCCAGCAACTTTACCGCTGCGTCGTAATCCTCGCCCTCGAGAACTTCGAAATCTGACCGCAGAGCGGACGCAATCTTTGCGCGCAATGCTGCGTCGTCGTCCACGATCGCTATTTTGGGCTTACCCGGACCGGGCGTGATGGCCGTCTCCGCCGGCTAGCGGCTCCGCGCGAATCGCACTTGTTCTCGAATCGAAGCCTAGCCTATGCGATTTAGGCCGCGATTCTAGGTGCCAAGTGCCTTCGTGTCAACGGACGGGTGCAATGCACCCGCCCGACTGAGTTCGCGCTGCTCCGGCTGAGGCTTCTGAATTGGGAGAGTTAGATTTCGGGTGAGTCGAATACCGACCTTGCCCGCCTTCTCGAGAGCAGAGTAGGTGGGAAGCCCGGTTTGTTCTGAGGTTATGCTCCGGCCGCTGACTCGGCTACTTCGTCGGACTCGCCTGCTTCCGCGGAAGACCGTACTAAAATCTCGACGCCGTGTTTCTGCATGTCGAAATTCTGCTTTCGATCCGTCTTATCGAGAATCTCGCGCACGCCTTTTCCGATTGCCGCCGCCATAGTGCCGGCTGTAACAATGACTTTCCCCGCCACGGTTCCCGGCCCCTTCTCGCGATCCTGAAACTTGATTTCCACTTCGAATGTCTTAGCCATTGTTTCCCCCCAGTTCGTCTCAGCAAATCGATTCGTCAGGCTCCAGAGTACTGTGCTCCAGCACTGCTTCGCAACAGGCTTCCGCTCTTGCCGCGCCGTGGCTCCGCGCTTCTCGTGCAGCGCAGCTCTTCCGCCACTGAAAAGTGCGCGCTGCCGATCGCTATACGGTATCGCGCGGCGCGGCATGAGAAAAGGCCGTTTTTGTCTCGATTAGAAATTCGGGGCTAATCGCAACAATTGGCCTGCCGCTACCGACCATTGGATCAGGCCAGTTCAGTGAGTTTTGGGCGGCAGATATTTCTTGTCAATCTTAGCGATGATCACGTAGTTGGGGTCGACCATCTCGGTGAGGTGAATCTTCGCCACCTTGGAGAGCAGTTCGTACGCGTCAAGCTCGGAAAGCCCGTAATCGGCGTGAATCCAGCCAATCAGTTGAGTGAACGCGATGCGCAGCGAGTCATCCAGCGGCCGGTAGATCCCGGCGGCCATGATCTCTTCGTTGTTTTCAAATCTAGGCCAGTCGATCTTCTTGCCTTTGATCACGGAGACGCGCATCCGGACCCGCAGTGGAACTTCTACGGCCGTTCCGGCCACTTCGCCGTCGCCCATCGCAGCGTGCCCGTCACCCATATAAAGCAGCGCACCGCGAACATTCACCGGAAGGTACAGCGTGTTGCCGGCGCTCGCTTCCGGCGCGTCCATGTTGCCGCCGAACTCCGCCGGCACCACGGAACTGCGCGCCTCGCCGCCCGCCGGAGCAATGCCGATGCAGCCGAGGAACGGATGCATGGGAATCTTGACCGAAAAATTCGAGTCGAGGGAGTGAAAGGTGGTGGTGCCCGCCGCGTTATCGATCGGATAGAACCAGATCCGTTCGGGCAGGGGAGGATGGACCATCGGCGTGTAGAAAGTTTCATTGAGCGCGCCGAATCCCGGAGCAAACGCGCCAACGCCTTGCGAGGAGTCCACGTCCATCTTGAGAAATTCGATGGCCAGCGTGTCGCCTGGTTCCGCAGTCTCCACGTAAAACGGGCCGCTCAGCGGGTTATCGCCTTTTACAAGTGCTTGCGTATCACCCGGCTTTTGAATCGCATTGCCGAACGCGTCCACCGTGTTCGTTTCGAGAATGTCTCCGGGAGCCATCTTTGCGACCGGAGCCGACGTACTATTGTAGGTGTACTTCACGTCGTCCATGGTGGTGTGGTACTTCACCACATTTTGAGCGCGGGCAAACGGCGCGCAAAAGAGAGCCAGTGCAAGTGCTACTGCGGTTCGAGCGATCATCAATCACTCCTTTGGAATCAAGAGCTTCCGATCAAAATCCCCACAGCGAATACAAGGCCGCCACCCACCACCACCTGCAGCGACGACGCAAGAATGGGCGTGTCCATATAGCGATGCCGGACGTAGCTGATAATTGCCAGCTCGATGGCCACCACGACCATCGCCGCCACGAGTGCCGCGTGAAAATTGGTGATGAGAAATGGCAGCGTGTGCCCGATGCCGCCGGCAGCGGTCATCAGCCCAGTCACAAGCCCACGGATCACCGGGCGCCCTCGCCCTGTTAGCGAGCCATCATCGGAAAGCGCCTCGGCAAACGCCATGGAAATTCCGGCGCCGAGAGATGCCGCGAGCCCTACGCGAAATGCGTCCCAGCTGCTGTGCGTCGCGAGGGCCGCCGCGAAGATCGGAGCCAGCGTGGAAACCGAGCCGTCCATCAGGCCCGCAAGCCCCGGTTGAATAATCTGCAGCATGAACATTCGCCGACTCGCTTTTTCTTCTTCGCCGCGCGCACCGGTAGTGACCTGCTGCTGGTCGAGCGATTCTGCCTTGGCGTAATGCTGCCGCTCGACCTCGGCCAGGTCGCCCAGCAGCTTGCGAATCGAGGCATCGGTCACGTGGCTGATGGCGCGCTCATAGAAGCGCCGCGTTTCAAGTTCCATCACCTCGGCTTGCTTGCGGACATTCTGGATTCCCAGCGGGCGCACGAGCCATTCAGGGCGGCGCTCGATAAAGCCTTTTACATCCTGACGGCGAATCAAAGGGATGTGCTCGCCGAATTTCTGGCGGTAGAGATCGAACAGCGCCTGCCGGTGCCCCGATTCTTCGGCCTGCATCTCCTCGAACATCTTGGCAGTGGCTGGATAGGTCTCGCGAAGCCCGTCGGCGAAATCGCCGTAAACGCGCCCGTCTTCCTCCTCGAGAAAAATAGCCAACGCCAGAATTTCCCGCTCGGAAAGCTGCTTAAAACTCTTTTTTGCCATCGCTGCCCCCGGCACATTAAATCACGGAAGCGCTCGGCGTGAATGGTCTTCCCGGTCTCGCTACCGCTCGCCACTCCGGAATGAGTCATACTAATCGTGCGGCGCATCCATTGAATATCGATGAATAGCGACTCGCTCGCTTGACCAGCTAGACGTAGAAAGTGAAGGGTCCAAGAATGAAAGCGTGCGTTCTGCGAGGCCCAGCGCGGATTGAATCGAATCCGCTTGAATTTATTGATGTCCCCATTCCGCAGCCCGGAAAGGGCGAAGTATTGGTTCGCGTGAATTTTTGCGGCGTGTGCCGCACGGACTTACACGTGGTCGAAGGGGAATTGCCGCCGAGAAAATCTCCTGTGATTCCCGGGCACCAGGTGGTGGGCACAGTCGAAAAATGCGGAGAAGATGCCCGGCGGTTTCGCATTGGCGCGCGGGTGGGAATCGCGTGGCTTCATCGCACGGATCAGACTTGCGAATACTGCCGTGCTGGAATGGAAAATCTCTGCAACCATCCTGAGTTCACCGGCTACACCGTGGACGGCGGGTATGCCGAGTATGCCGTGGCGCGGGAGGCTTTTGCGTACGAGATTCCGGATAGCTTTGACGATGAACAGGCGGCTCCGCTTCTCTGCGCCGGAATCATCGGTTTTCGCTGCCTGCGGATTTCGGGCATCAAGAAGGGCGGACGGCTCGCGTTGTACGGCTTTGGCGCGGCAGGGCACGTGGCGATTCAGGTGGCGCGGCACTGGGGCGCGGAAGTTTACGCAGCTACGCGCGGAAAAAAGCATCAGGAGCTGGCGCGCAAACTGGGAGCGGTGTGGGTGGGTGAGGCCGCCGACGCGCCACCCGACAAGATTGACGCCGCCATCATGTTTGCGCCCGCCGGTGAATTAGTTCCGCCGGCGCTGAACGCGCTGAAGAAGGCGGGAGTGCTGGTCCTTGGCGGAATTCACATGAGCCCAATTCCGGAGTTTAACTACGATCTGCTCTACGAAGAGCGCGTGATGCGGAGCGTGGCAAACAACACGCGCAACGATGGCCGGGATTTCCTCCGCGTGGCGGCAGAAATTCCAATTCACAGTGAGGTGGCTCTTTTCCCGTTGCGCGAAACCAACCGCGCGCTGAATGACCTGAAGGCGGATCGAATCAACGGCGCGGCCGTGCTGGACTGCAGGCAATGACAAAGAAAATTCAGATATGAAGATCATTTCGCTCAACGTCGCCATTCCGCGTACCGTGACGTGGAAAGGCCATGAAGTGCGCACCGGAATCTTCAAGGAGCCGGTCGAAGGTCCGGTGATGTTGCGGCGCCTGAATCTCGACGGCGATCGGCAGGCCGACCTGACCGTGCACGGGGGGCCCGCCAAAGCGGTCTATGCATATCCCTCCGAGCACTATCCGCTCTGGAAGAGTGAATTGTCGGAGATGCTGCTGCCCTGGGGAATGTTCGGCGAGAATCTCACGACCGAGGGAATGATCGAAGACGAGATTCACATCGGCGACAAATTTCAAATCGGCGAAGCGGTGCTGATGGTGACGCAACCGCGCATTCCCTGCTATAAGCTCGCGCTCAAATTCCAGCGCGACGACATGTTGAAACGCATGCTCACGAATGGACGGTCCGGCTTCTATTTCGCCGTGGTCCAGCAGGGCGCGCTGCAAGCCGGGGACGCCATCCAGAAAATCCACGAAGGCCCGGAAAGAATCAGTGTCACGGACGTCAACACCCTCTACAGAGACGGCGGCAAAGATGCTAATCTTTTGAAACGCGCAGCGAATCTGGAAGCCCTGCCCGAAAGTTGGCGAGACTACCTCCGCGAAGAATTGAAATCGCTCGAACAAAGCGACCTGACGGAATTCATTTGAAACTTCGCGGCTCACTCCTGGACAGGGTATTTCACGGCGGAATTGCGATCAAAGGCTTTGACGGCCTGCTCGAATGCATCGGCGGGATTCTGATCTGGTTCATCAAGCCGAGCGCCATGAATGAGGCCTTGCGCATCGCCGCACTGCACGACCTGCCTGGCAAATACGACGAGATCATCATCGCGCACCTGTTTCATTGGACACAGTCGCTCGAGCATGGCGGCAGGGTATTCGCGTCGGTTTACCTGATCACTCACGGGCTTTCGAAAGCCTTGCTCGTCGTGCTTCTTTGGATGAACAAACTCTGGGCCTACCCCCTGACCATGGTTGTCTTCGCAATATTCTGCGTATACCAGATGCACCGCTACACGCACACCCATTCGATTTTTCTCGTACTGCTCACTATCTTCGATCTCATCCTGATTTACCTTACCTGGCGGGAGTATGTGCAGAAGAAGCGGGAGCGCGAGCAGGGCGCGAAAGCCGCAGAAGAAGCGCCGAAGCCGAGCGAGTCCAACGCCTAACGATTGAACGGAAAATTATAACAAGCCCTCAGATGCGGACTACTTCGCAAGCGATCTCCGGGTACAAAGAAGATAACGGCAATCTGCCAGCCGGCACGCCCGGACCGGTGGTGCAGGGGAAAAACCATTTGTAATAGAACGAACGGTCGTGCTATTATCTCGGCATGGCAAAACGCCACCGCTCGCTGAGCCGTTCGCTAGGCCGTTCGCCGCAGCCGCTGATACCCGCTGCGCCAGCCGGCGCCACAGCCGCGAATCAGGGCAGGCGTCCGCGGGGTATCAAAACTCGCGGCGCGATTCTGCAAAGAGCCGTGAATATCGCTTCGCTCGAAGGCCTCGAAGGGCTCACCATCGGGAAACTCGCCGCGTCGCTGAAGATCAGTAAGAGCGGCCTTTTCGCTCACTTTGGGTCGAAGGAAGATCTGCAGTGTGCCGTGGTGCAAGAGGCCGGCCGTATTTTCGTGGAGACGGTGATTCGGCCCGCTTTTGAGGCCCACGGGCTCGCGCGCCTGCGCGCTCTTTGTGGGAACTGGCTCGGGTACGCGGAAGAAAAAGTTTTCCCCGGCGGCTGCTTTTTCGCTGCCGCGTCCCTGGAATTCGACGACCGGCCCGGGAAGGTGCGCGACTTGATTGCGGAGTCGATCAAGCGATGGCTTGCGACGCTGGAGCAGGCGGTCCGCGACGCTCAGAATGCCGGTGAAATTAGAAAGAACATAGTCGCGCAGGATTTCGTCTTCGAACTTCAGTCGCTTGCCATGGGAGCGAACTGGGCGTCGCGGCTTTTTCGCGACCATGGCGCGTTTCGCCGCATCCACAGGGCAATTCTCGAACGGATCGATCAGGCAATAGAGCCGCACGCGAGGCGATAGATGCGAATCGAGCGAAGTGCGCTCTTGTGCGTGAGTGTCGCGTTCGTTTGTTTGTTCGCGATGCCCTCCGTTCGCGCGCAAACTCCGCCCGCCGAATCGGAAATTCCTTTGCAGCGCTGCGATCGCCTGCCGGTGGCAGTGGTCGAAGTAAATAAGACCGCGAAGCGATTCCTTGTGGATACGGCCGCCACTTCGATGCTGAACCAGAAATCCTTCCGAAGCGGCCGCTCGACGGACGTTCGTGTTCAATCCTGGAACAAGACGACTTCTCTGAGCGCGCGCGAAGTGCTGATAAGCGAAATCAGTCTGGCTGATCATCATCTGCAAAATCTCAAGCTGCCGGCCATAGACCTCAGCTCCATTGCAAAAGCGTGCGGCGGACCCATCGATGGAATTCTCGGCGTTGATCTACTGGAACAATTGGGCGTGACAATCGATTTACAGCGGAGCGTTGCCCGGCTCGGCGTTCCGCCTCCGAATTCTTCCGAGCTTTCGCTGATAGCGGATATGGAGCGTTCGATGGAATCTTGCGCGGAAGCATTCAACAATGCCGACGCAATCGGGCTGGCCTTCTGTTTCGATCGTGATTTTGTTCTGAGCCTGCCAGAAGCGGAGTATCGCGGAAGGGATCAGGCTGCCAATTATTTCCGCGAGCAGTATTTCAATATGCAGCCTCACGTGCATATGTCCATGATTATGAACGATCAGCGCGTGGTCGGCGATATTGTCTGGACTTCCTACGACTACACGCTCGAATCGCCCGCGTTCCATTTCGCGGGCCGTGGAATGATGCTCTGCCGCAAGAGCGAAAACCGCTGGTACATCCTCAGCATGCACGAATCGCCGACAACCTCGAGCGCGATTTCGAAGCGTTAGTCCGGCGAATCACGCTGCTTACTGGCGGTTCGCAAAGATGCGGCGCGCAGGTATGAGCCATTTCAGCGGCTCGCAGGTGGAACGATTCTATTCATTCGAAGGTACTCAACCATCTGCCCGTAGTGATTCGACGAGTGCGCCACGGCATCCATCAAGAGCCACAGGCGAGTTCGGCCCCCTTTCGCGGCAATCGGTTCGTTCATGTTCGTCTCGTTGATCGCGGCGGCGGCCCGGTGCAAACATGCGAACGACCCTTTCACGTATTCCATGATTTCAGCTTTCGTCTGAATGGAAGGCGGCGCGGATTCGTTTTTCGTTTCTGCGGGCGGATCATCTCCCAGCGCTCCGGCTCCGAGCTGGTAATTCGCTGCGGCCAGATGCTTCACCTGCTCGGCGAAGGTGCGGACGCCGTGGAACTCTCCCTCGGTTGGCGCGAACGAGTATTTGCTTTCCGGCATCGCCTCAGCCGCCGGAAGCACCAGACACTCGGTTTCGCTGACCCAGAATTCAAGCACTTGGCTCACTGTTTTGGGTTTTTCCGGCGCTTGCTTCTGCGCCGCCGCGGATGTGGCCAAGATCAGAATCGAGAGCGTCGCAAGAATAAATTCCCGTCGTCGCATGGCTTGTCTCCTCTGCGTGGATTACCGGCTTACAGCAAGTGTCATGGAACGTGAAATTCGCTGCGCATGAATGCCTTCACTCCGTCCTTTCCGCGCAGCTTCAACCAGAGCGGGCCGTTATCTGCCTGCAGTTCAATCTCAAAATCGAAAAACGGGCAGCATTTCCTTTCCGTTGAAACCCATTCCGCCAGATCTGCGAGCGATACGGCGCCATCCCGAAAGCGAAACGCAAAACCATTGCCCAGCTCGATCGTTTCGGCTCGGGCCCGCTCGATTTCGAGGGTCAATACCATGTGCCGCGCTCTCTCTTTCGTCCCAAGCGCTTTCAAATTGCAATAGAAACTCGAGGCTTCGGCCGTGGACTGCTCTCTGGCCGCGGCGTTCACTCGATTGCCTCTGTGCAGGGTCCGCGCTGCCAAAGCCAATGCGCCGTCTAGAACAAGAGCTATCAGCACGATCGCTGCTGCAGGCTTTTCATACCCAAGCCGTCCGCTCATGATTCCTTTCTGAATTCAGTGGCTTCCCTGACGCACTCATGCTAGAAGCTGAAGTGAACTTCAAGTCAAGGGCTATTTGCAGGAGGGTCGGCGTGACGATCGGAGAGGTGGCCGCGAAAGCGACGCTGGCAGCGTCAGCAATCCGCTACTACGAAAGGACCGGGCTGCTCAAGCAGCCCCTTCGCAAGAATGGCAGGCGCGTTTATTCAGACGGAGTGTTGCACCAGCTCGTCATCATCGAATTCGCGAAGGAGACCGGCTTTACGCTTTCAGAAACCAAGCTGCTGCTCCATGGCTTTCCTGAAAATACACCCGCATCCGCTCGTTGGAAGAAGATGGCCAGCAAAAAAATTGGCGAACTGGATGTCGCGCTGGCTAAAACGAAAGCGATGCGGGACATGCTGGAGGCCATGACTTCGTGCCGCTGCCGCAAACTCGAGCAGTGCGCGGAAGGCCTCGAAAGAAATCGTCAGCGCTGGCGCTGGAACGCCAACCCAAAATCGCGGAACAAAGAGCGGTAGACGTTTGCTCGTCAGATGCGAATAGCAATCACGCCAGCGCGCTTAGATCGAGCGGCAGCGACCGCAGGCGCTTGCCCGTGCTCGCGGCAATCGCGTTCGCTATTGCGGGAGCCACCGGCGGCACGCCTGGCTCTCCGATTCCGGTGGGCCTTTCCGTGGATTCCACGATGTGAACTTCGACCTTCGGCATCTCGCGCATGCGCGTCGGTTCATAGTCGTCGAAGTTGCTCTGCTCCACCATCCCATCTTTGAAGGTCAGTTGATTTCGCAGCGCGATAGACAGTGCGAACCCGATGGCTCCCTCAATTTGCGCGGTCACCACGTCCGGATCAATGGCCACGCCGCAATCAACGGCCGCCACGATGCGTTCCACCTTCAGCTTCGCCGCTTTTGTCGAAACGTCCGCCACCATCGCCACGCTCGTATTGAACGAATGATGAAACGCAAATCCGCGTCCTCGCCCGTCGCCCACGGGCTGTCCCCATCCGCTTTTCTCCGCCGCGAGGCGCACCACCCCGGCATGGCGAGGCTGTTTCGCAAGCAAGCTGAGCCGCAACGCGACCGGATCTTTTCCGGCCAGATGGGCAAGCTCGTCCAGCATCGTTTCCATCACGTAAGCCGTGTGCGTGTTTCCCACCGACCGGAACCACAACACTGTCAC